>Ga0105047_10006325_pt1 | contig 20090 bp, 16 predicted proteins | sample MAT04_FD_78384 | JGI IMG/M metagenome (GOLD analysis project Ga0105047, IMG submission 78384) | Freshwater microbial communities from Lake Fryxell liftoff mats and glacier meltwater in Antarctica - MAT-04 (megahit assembly) | ecosystem: Environmental > Aquatic > Freshwater > Ice > Liftoff...
GAAGTGACCTCCGAAGGGGTGGACATCGACTTCCTGTGGCGCCCCCCGGTGGAAGGCCTCAGCTTCCAGGGCGGTCTGACCTACGCCGACACCCGCTATGAGACCTTCACCGCCGCCCAGCTGGTCGATCCGACCGCCTTCGCCGGTCTGTCGCGCCTGCCCGGATCGCGGCTGTCTTTCGCCCCGGAATGGTCGGGATCGCTGGCGGCGACCTACGAGCGTTCGCTGGGCGGTTCGCTGGTGGGCCGCGGCAACATCTCGGCCAAGTATATGTCCGACTACAACACCGGCTCGGACCTGGCGCCGCAGAAGGCCCAGGACGGCTTCACCATGGTCAACGCCCGGATCGGCGTCGGCGCGCAAAGCGGCCGCTGGATGCTGGAAGGCTGGGCGATGAACCTGACCGACGAGGAGTATATCCAGGTCGGCTTCAACTCGCCTCTGCAAGGCTTGGAGACCGATCCGGCAAACATCCGCACCTATTCGGCCTTCCTCGGCGCGCCGCGCACCTACGGCCTGACCCTGCGCCTCAGCTACTGAGGCCGCCGACCAGAACGGACCAGCCGCCCGGGGCGACCCGGGCGGCTTTTCCTTGGCGCGCTACAGGTCCTTGAAGCCCCTGCCCTGCGCGGCCAGCCGCTCCAGCAGCGCAGCCGGCTTCAACTCGGGCCGGCCCTGGGACTCATAGGCGGCAAGCCGCTCGGCGATCACCGCCAACCCGACCCGCTCGCCCCAGAACATCGGGCCGCCGCGCTGGCGCGGCCAGCCATAGCCGTTCAGCCAGACCACATCGATGTCCGACGCGCGGCTGGCCTTGCCCTCCTCGAGAATCTTCGCCCCCTCGTTGACCATCGGATAGAGGCACCGCTCAAGGATTTCCTGGTCGGAAACGGTGCGGCGTTCGATCCCCTTCGCGGCGGCGAAGTCGAGGATGATCTTCTCAACCGCCGCCGACGGCGACGGGTTGCGGTTGTCGTCATAGTCGTAGAAGCCGGCGGCGGTCTTCTGGCCTCGACGACCCTGTTCGTTCAGTATTTCCCGCACCGTAGAGCTGGTGCTCTTCTCCATCGACCAGCCCAGATCGAGCCCGGCCAGGTCGCCCATGGCGAAGGGACCCATCGGCAGGCCGAATTCATAGAGCACGCGGTCGACGTCCCAGGGCATCGCGCCCTCGAGGATCAGACTATTGGCCTCACGGGTGCGCTGCGACAGCATACGATTGCCGACGAAGCCGTAGCCGTTGCCGACCAGCACTCCGACTTTGCCGATCTTCTTCGCAAGCTGCATGGCCGTGGCGATCACAGGCTTGGCCGTCCTGGCGCCGCGCACCACCTCGAGCAGCTTCATGACATTGGCCGGCGAGAAGAAGTGCAGGCCGAGGAACCGTTCCGGATTGACCACGACCGAGGCGATCTCGTCGATGTCGAGATAGGAGGTGTTCGAGGCCAGGATGGCGTCGGAGCGCGCGACCTGGCTCAATCGTCCGAACACGTCCTTCTTGATCTCCATGGTCTCGAACACGGCTTCGATGACCAGGTCGCAATCGGCCAGGGCGGACAGATCAAGCTGGCCGTCGAACAGAGCCATGCGGCCGTCGACATCCTGCATCGTCAGTCGTCCGCTCTTGACGCTGCGCTCGTAGTTCTTGCGCACCACGCCCAGGCCGCGGTCGAGGGCCTCCTGGCTGGTCTCCACGATGGTCACCGGCAAGCCGGCGTTGATGAAGTTCATGGCGATGCCGCCGCCCATGGTGCCGGCGCCGATGACGCCGACCTTGCGGATGGGCAGGACCGGGGTGTCCTCGGGTACGTCGGCGATCTTCCAGACCTGGCGCTCGGCGAAGAAGGCGTGGCGCAGGGCGGCCGACTGCTCACCCTCCATCAGTTCGGCAAACAGCTCGCGCTCGCGCCCGAGACCCTCCTCGAAGGGCAAGTTGACGGCTGCCTCCACGGCTTGGATGCAGTATTCCGGCGCCGTCAGTCCGCGAAACTTTCGCGCGTTGGCCTTGCGGAAGTCGGCGAACAGATGCGGCTCGGCGCGGGCAGTCGCCATCTTCTCATCCAGATCGCGCACCTTGCGCAGCGGCTTGCCGGCCGCCTCGCGGGCAAAGGCGATCGCACCGGCGCGCAGGTCTTCCTCGGGGATCAGGGCGTCCAGGAGACCCGCCGCCGCCGCTTCCGCGCCGCCGATCGGCGCGCCCGAGGTGATCATCTCGAGAGCCTTGGCGACGCCGACGATCCGGGGCAGTCGCTGGGTGCCCCCCGCTCCGGGCAGCAGGCCCAAATTGACCTCGGGCAAACCCATGCGCGCCGAGGGGGCGCCCACGCGGTAGTTGCAGCTCAGCGGCAGTTCCAGCCCCCCGCCGAACGCGGTCCCTCGGATCGCGGCGACCACCGGCTTAGGCGAGGCCTCGATCATGTCCTCGAGCACGCGCAGGTTGGGCTCGATCACCGGCTTACCGAACTCGGTGATGTCGGCGCCGCCGCTGAACAGCTTGCCGGCGCCGATGACGACCACGGCCTTGACGGCGCCGTCCTCCAGCGCACGCTTCAGCCCCTCGGCAAGCCCCGCGCGAACGGTGGCGCCCAGAGCGTTCACGGGCGGGGAGTCGATGGTCAGGACGGCGACGTCGCCGTCCAACGCGTAGTCCACAGGCGTGGTCATGAGGTTCTCGTAATCGGCTTCTAGGGTTTCGGCGGCCAGGCCGCCAGCAGCCCGCGCAGTCCTGCAACAAGAGCAAGGGGCTGGTCCACCATGATGTGATGTCCGGCATCGGGTATGTCGATCCACGGGGCGTCCGCCGCAGTGTTCAGGCGAAGAAACTCCAGGCGCTCGGGGGTCATGAGTTTGGACCGGTCGCCGAACACCAGCGCCTGCGGACAGAGGGTCGGCGCGATCAGGCGCTCGGCGCCGACAAAGACGCTCTTGCCGGTCAGATTGCCGTCGAACCTCCAGGTCCACCCCGCCGCGCCCTCGGCCTCGGCCTTCAGCGAACCGCGCGCGATGTGGTCGGCGATGAACAGGTGCTCGCAGGTTTGAACGGGAGTGAAACGGAACCGGGCCAGGGCTCCCTCCAGGGTCGGGTAGACGCGATGGGTTCCATGCCCGAGACGCGTCGGCAGACCCTCTCTGCGCTCCGGAGACAGCGGCCCGTCCACCAGCACCAGACCGCCAAGGCGCTCCCCGGCCGTCTGGCCGACCAGCCGAGCGATGAAGCTGCCGTAGGAATGGCCGATGATGATCGGCGCCTGGTCCGACTCGAACAGCCCCCCCGCCTCGGCGACGGCGAGGGCCTCGCGGGCATGCTGCTCCATGGAATACGCGTGGCGCCACTGCGAGCCGCCCATTCCCGACCACGAGGAGGCGACCACGCGCCGGCCTTCGGCGAGAAATGGGGCGATGAAGCTCCACCAATCGGCGTGGGCAGCGAAGCCGTGCAGCAGCAGCAGGCCCGGATCACCGCGCCGACCCCAGGCAAGCATCTCCAACTCCGCGCCCTCGACCACCAGGGTGCTGCGCTCGGGAGCCTGGGCCAGGGCGTGTTCGAACCAGGCGGGCGCCGCGGGGCGCTTACCGCTCAAATGGCCCAAAGGCGACCGCGCCGGATCAGGCCCAGCGGCGGCTTCCGCCGATGCTTCCTTCAGGAGGTCTCGAATAGCCAATTGCTCCTTTACGCCGCCGCCCTTGTGACGGGCGAGGCGGTGATCCCCTGACTCGGTCTCAGGCTTCTAGCAGGATACGGCGGATCTCGGTCTTCAGGACCTTGCCGTTGGCGTTGCGCGGAAGCGGCTCGGCGCTGAAGACGATCTTCACCGGGACCTTGAAGGCCGCGAGGCGCTGGCCGACGAAAGCGCGCAGGTCCTCTGCCGTCGCCGCCGCCCCCGGCTTCAGCACCACCACGGCGCCCGGCTCCTCGCCAAGGGTCTGGTGCGGCACGGCCTGCAGGGCGGCGTCCGCCACCGCCGGATGCTCGAACAGGGCGTTTTCGACCTCGATGCAGTAGATGTTCTCGCCGCCGCGGATGATCATGTCCTTGGCCCGATCGACGATATAGAGGAACCCCTCCTCGTCGAGACGGCCCAGATCGCCTGTGTAGAGCCAGCCGTCCTGAATGGCGGCGGCCGTGGCCTCGGGGTTGTTCCAATATCCCTTCACGACATTGGGGCCACTGGCCAGGATTTCCCCCACCTCGCCTACCGGCAGATCCTGGCCCTCCGGCCCGACGATGCGCAGGTCGCCCACGGGCATCGACGGGCCTGCGCTTGCGGGACGGCGGGCATAGTCTTCTCCAAGATGGAGGGTGAAGGCGGCGCAGGTCTCGCTCATGCCCCAGCCGAAGCCGGCGGCGGTATCGGGGAAGGCGGCGTGGAGCTGGCGCGCCAACTCGGGGGCCGCCGGGGCCCCGCCGTAGCTGATCACCTCCAGGGACGATAGATCGTAGGCCTCGCGCCCCGGCTCCTGGAGCAACTGCCACGCCAAGGTCGGGACGCCCCCCGCATGGGTCAGCCTCTCGCGGTCGATCAATCCCAGCGCCAGAGCGGGGTCCCAGCGCCGCATCATCACCACCTTGAACCCATTGGCCATGGCCACCTGCAACAGGGCGCAGAAGCCGGTGACATGAAAGAACGGGATGCCGCACAGATAGCCCTTCTGCGGCGCCTGCGGGTCAGGACCGGGCAGGGGGTCGCCGCGGCGCAGATAGGCTCTGGCCTGGGCGTAGAGCGCCGTCATGACGCTGGAGGTGATCCCCCGATGCGTCGCCAGGGCGCCCTTGGGCCTGCCGCTGGTCCCCGAGGTGTAGAAGATGACCGCCTCGCCTTCAGGGGTCAGGTCTACGGGGGGCGGCGCTTGGTCGGGCAGGGCGTCCCATGCGGCAGGGCGGCCGAGAATATCCTCCAACCGGGCGGCCCCCTGCGCGCCTGCGTGGCGGGCCGTGTAGAGCAATCGCAGCTGCGGCAGATGGAGGGCGGCGTTACGGAATCGGTCGAACCGCTCTGCGTCGAAGATGGCTGCCTTGGCCCCGCTGTCCGACAGGCCGAACGCCAGCTCCTGAGCGGTCCACCAAGCGTTGAGGGGCGCGACGATGGCGCCGGCGAGGACGGCGCCGAACACCGCCACTGGCCATTCGGGCAGGTTGCGCATGATCACCGCCACCCGGTCCCCCGGCTGGACCCCGTCCGCCTGCAGCCTCAAAGCCATGGCGACGGCGGCGCGATAGAAGGCCTCGAAGCTCACCCGCTCGTCCTCGTGGACGAGAAAGGGCCGGTCCCCGAACCCTCGAGCGATCAGCAACACCTCGCGCAGGGTCGGAGGGGCGTTCTTCCAGACGCGCAAGGCGACCCCGCCGATCACCGCCTGGTCCATCTCGAACGGCGATCCGGGCGCCGTCAGGGCGGTGTTTGTCTGTTCCAGGGACAGGGCTGGCCAGGCCATGGTCACGCCCCCCCGGCGCCGTGCGCGATCGCTTGGCGCAGGGTGCGAGAGGCCAACCAGAAGTGCGCCGCCGCCCAGAACAGGACGAACAGGCTGGCGACTATGGCGTAGCGCAGGCCGGTGGCGAGGCTATAGCTGCAGGCGTCCGCCAGCGCGGCGGCGCCTCCGGGCGGGGCGCGCCCCCCGGGACAGGCGGCGGTGAACTCGCCCAGGCCGAAGCCGCCGAATAGATGGGCCGCGAACAGATCGCTGAGGGCCCCGACCGCGGAAGGACCAAGGCCGAGGCCGATCAGGTTGAGAATGAGCAATAGAAGCGCCGTGGTCGAGGCGCGCATTCGTGGCTCCACCATCGAATGAACCACGCCGAAGGTCGGGCCCAGATACAGATAGTGGAACAGCCCAGGGATCAGCAGAATGGCGACGGCCAGGCGGGCGTCGGTCTGCAAATAGCCGAGCATGTAGAGCGGAGCGGCGATCACCAGCCCGACGGCGGGGGTCCAGGCGTACCAGCGCAGATCCCGTTTGGCTGCCCAGTCGGCGATGGGGCCGCCCATCAGCGTTCCGATCCCGGCGGAGACCCCGCCGATCAATCCCAGGACCAGCCCCGCCTGGGCATAATCGAACCCGAAGGCGCGGACCAGATACGGCGAAATGAACTGTCCGACCCCATAGCCGACGAAGGACACCAGGCCGGCGCCGATCGCCAGATGGATGAAGGCGCGCTGGCGGAAAAGGACCTTGAGGACATCCTTGAACGGGGGCGCGGTGTCCGCTGCTGGGCGCCCCGGCTCGGCATTCCCTCGCGGCGGCTCTTTGATCCCGAACCGGACCACGACCGCCAGGACCATGCCGGGAACGCCCACCAGCACGAAGGCGACGCGCCAATCGAGCGTCATGGCGATCCACCCCCCGGCCAGGGCGCCGAACAAATGGCCAAGCGGAATTCCCAGGGAATAGATCGAAAGGGCGGTGGCGCGGCGGTCCGGACCGAAATAGTCCGAGATCACTGAGTGGGATGGGGGCGTGCAGCCGGCCTCCCCGACGCCTACGCCGATGCGGCACAGGAGGAGTTGCCAATAGACGGCGGCGCCGCCGCACAGGGCGGTCATCAGCGACCAGACAAAAACCGAGGCGGCGATGATTTTAACCCGGTTTCTGCGCTCGGCGAGGCGGGCGATGGGTATGCCCAGCACGGTGTAAAATACGGCGAAGGACAGGCCGCCGAGGACCCCCAACTGCCAGTCGGCCAGCTTGAGGTCAGCCTTGATCGCCTCCCCGAGCACCGAGACGATGGTCCGGTCAATGAAGTTGCTGGTGCAGACCGCCACCAGGATCGCCAGGACCCAGGCCTTGTATCCGCCAGAGTACGCGGGCCGCGCGGCGGCCGGCCCCTCGAACGTCTCGCTCATTGCCGATTCCGGGGTTCGGCGCCGATGATCAAGCTGGGCACGATCCCTCCGCGGGCGCCTGAAAATTGCGCCCTAGACTAACGATCCGGACTTTTTTACAAGCGGTCAAGCCTGCTTGTTTGTTGCGCTCCGGGACCTTCCTTGTTTTGCCTGTAAAGGCCGCGAAGCATCAAGATCATGTCGCAGCCCGTCAGTTCTCGCAAACCCGCTTTGAAAACGGACGCCGCTGCCTCGCCTGCGCCCCGGCGAACCCAGGCCGAACGCAGCGCGGCGACCCGCACCAAGGTGATGGACGCGGCGGTCCACTGCCTGCACCGGTTCGGCTATTCGGCGACAACCACGACCCTGGTGGCCCAGCACGCCGGGGTCAGTCGCGGGGGCATGCTGCACCAGTTCCCGACCAAGGTGGATCTCATGCTGGCCCTCGTGGAGCATGTATTCCAGGGCCAGCAAGCCTTCTCGATGAAGATGCTCCGCAAGGTCGCTCCGGGACCGGATCGGTTCATGGCCCTGACCGAAATCACTTGGCAGGCCCAGAGCCAGGTGTCGTCAATGGCCATGCTGGAGGTGTTGGTGGCCGCGCGCAGCGATCGCGACCTGGCCAAGCGTTTGGCCCCTGTTGCCGAGACCATCGACCATGAGATCTTCGAGCTGGTCTGGGGCGTCGCGGTCGAAGCCGGAATCACCAACCGCAAGGCGGTGGAGGACATGGTCCACCTTCATCTGGCGGCGATGCGCGGGCTTTCGGTGGAGCTTATGTATGGCCGCAAGCAGGACGACACCCGGGCTCCGATCGAACTGCTGAAACGCTATAAGATGTTCTTGATGGAGCAGATCACGCCAAAGGCGGACGACGCGTGAGCCGATCAGCCGAGAACGAGAATGACAAGCACGCTGAGGACCGGCAGGCCTAGGGCGGCGAGAGCGCCGTAGAGCTCGATGCGCGTAACGCGCGGATGCAGGCGCATTGCAAATGCTCCATCCGATGTGACCCGACATAGCAATGTTATTTTGGCGCCCTTTAAGGAACGGTTAGCGCGCCGTTCATCATGCCGCCAGGATCGCGCGCACGGCCTTGGCTTGCTGCAAAGCCTTGCGCCGGCGCGAACGAGGCAGGATGTTTGATCGATGATATCCGCCACGACCCATGCCGCTCCGCGCGGTGCGCTCGCCGCCGTCGGCTGCGCCCTTGCCCTGGCGGCCTGCGCCCAGTCCCCAAAGGCCCCGCCCTCGGTCGCGGCGGCGACGGCCGCGCCGGTCCTGCCCGCCGCGCCTGTGGCCGAGCCTGGCCTGACGCCCCGCCAACGCCTGCGCAAGGCCGTGACCCTCCTGGACGCGGGACAGCCCGACCAGGCTCGCGCGGAACTGACGGAACTGCTAGCGGCGCAACCGAGAAACGCCCCCGCCCGGCGGCTGGTCGAGCAAATCGACGCCGACCCCAAGGTCCTGCTGGGGGCGAAGAGTTTCTCCTACCGGGTCCGCCCCGGCGAGACCATGTCGATGCTGGCCGAGCGGTTCCTTGGTGATTCCAACCTGTTCTACGCCCTGGCCCGCTACAACGGCATCGCTGCGCCTGCCCACACCGCAGCAGGCCAGGACCTGCTGATACCTGGCGAACAAAAAAAGGCGGCGCCGCACCCCGGCAAGGCGAAAGAGGCGGCCGCGCCGGCGACGGCGACGGCCGGCAAGGCCGCCAAGCTGCGGGATCAAGCCCTCGACGACATCAACCGCGGCGCGCTGGACGGGGCGGTGGTCAAGCTGCGGCAAGCGGCTGAAGCCGACCCCGATAACAGCCAGATCAGACGAGACCTGGACCGGGCCCTGAGCATTCAGGCGACTGTAGGCGCCAAATAAGCGACGCTCAATCCATCAGTTTACGGATCAGGTACATGTATTCCAAGCTGACCCGCCGCGCAGTCTCCTGCAGGTTCGCGGCCGCCGAATGCCCCCCGTCGATATTCTCATAGTAGAGGAACGCCAGCCCCATGGCCTCCATCCGCGCCGCCATTTTGCGGGCATGGGCAGGATGGACCCGATCGTCCTTGGTCGAGGTCACGAAGAAGGGCTCCGGATAGGCCACGTCCGGCTTTAGCTGATGGTAGGGCGAAATCGCCTGCAAGAACGCCCGTTCGTCCGGCTGCGCCGGATCGCCGTACTCGGCGACCCATGAGGCTCCAGCGAGCAATTTGTCGTAGCGCAGCATGTCGAGCAGCGGCACCTGCACCACTACGGCGTTCCACAGGGCGGGGCGCTGGGTAAGCTGGACGCCCATGAGCAGGCCGCCGTTGGAGCCGCCCATGGCCCCCAGCCGCCGCGGACTGGTGATCTTGCGGGCGATCAAGTCGTCGGCGACGGCGGCGAAATCGTCGAACACCCGCTGACGGTTCCGCTTCAGTCCGGCTTGATGCCACGCCGGCCCAAACTCGCCGCCGCCGCGGATATTGGCCATGACATAGACCCCGCCCCTCTCCAGCCACAGCTTGCCCATGGCGCCCGAGTAGCTCGGCGTCATCGAGACCTGGAACCCGCCGTAACCGTACAGCAGCGTGGGGTTGGACCCGTCCAGCCGCATCCCCTTGGGCCGGACGACGAAATAGGGGATGCGGGTTCCGTCTTTGGACACCGCTTCGAACTGTTCGGTGACATGGCCTGAGGCGTCGAACCGCGGCGGCATCGCCTTGACCTGAGCGGGCGGACCTCCCTGCGAAAGCCACAGGGTGCTGGGCGTAAGGAAGCTGGCGACCGAGGCGAAGAAGGTCTCGCTGTCATCCTCCGACGCCGCCACGCTCACTGAGGCGTTGTCGGGCAAAGCGATGTCCTCGCCCTTCCAGGCGCCGTCTTCCAGGGCGAACCGGCGGACCTTGCCGCGGACGTTTTCGTACAGATCAACCAGGACGTGGGCCTTGGTGGTGGAGACGCCCTCGATGGACTGGCGGCGGCTCGGCTGAAGCACCAGCCGCGGCAGCAGGGCGCCAGGGGACTGGGCCGCGTGGGCGGCGTCCAGCGAGATCAGGGACCCCGACCCGAAACCGGCCCAATCCTCCTCGATCGCAAACAAAAGTTGGCCGCGGACAAGTCCGTGAAGCGTGTGCTTGGCGGGCAGGGCCAACTTGACCGCGCCCCGCGGAGTCTCGATCCAGGTCTCGGACTCGTAGAAGGTCACCGCGCGTGTGAACAGAACCACGCTGGTCCCGTCGCCGTCTTGCAGGACCACGGGGCCGGCGGCGACATCCTCGGCCTTGCCGCGGAAGACCTCGACAGCTTGGTCCAAGGCCTGACCCCGTTCGAGGCGCTTGACCACGAACGGATATCCCGAGGCGGTCAGGGCTCCCAGCTCCCACTCCCGGGCGACGAGGAGGGTGTCGGCTCCGTTCCAGGCGGCGTCCTGCTTGCCCTGCGGAAGGCGAAAGCCGCCCTCGACGAAGGCTTTTGCCGCCAGGTCGAACTCGCGGACCTCGACCGCGTCCTTGCCCCCGTCAGACAAGGAGATCAGGCAGCGGCCGTAGTCCGGCCACCGGCACTGGGCGCCCTTGAACACCCAGTTGGCTCCGTCGGCGGCGGCGGTGGCGTCTAGGTCGAGCAAGGTATCCCATTGCGGGGCGGACGTTCGGTAGGAGTCCAGAGATGTACGACGCCACACTCCGCGCACGTGGGCTGCATCCTGCCAGAAGTTAAACACCGCTGCCTGCCGCAGAGTCGGCGTTGGAATACGGTCGGCGGCGGCCACGATCGCCAGGGCCTGCGCCCTGAGTTCGGCGTAACGCTGGTCACCCTCAAGAACGGCCAATGATCGGGTGTTCTGAGCACGGACCCAGGCCAGGGCCTTGGCGCCCTCGACCTCCTCCATGAAGGCCAGAGGATCGATCTGGACATCCGGTTGCTGGGCCTGCGCCGCTGTGCTCACCACCGCCATCACCCATCCGAGCACAACGAGTTTGCCCCGCCGCATCGTTTTCAAGCCTCCCATAACAGAGCGCCGAGAAGACTCGCGGCCGCCCCGAAGCCCCGAATCGAAGGTTTTCCCCTACGAAATGGCGTTTCGGAGCCCTCAAGTGCGTGACAAAGGCTCCACAGGGCGCGCTCTGTGCTTACAGTAGCCGCCAGCGACTCACCGCGCAGCATCGAAATTGGAGAGGAACACCCTTATGGCCGACGCCCCTAAGAAGCCTAACGCCCTGCAGCAGCCGCTGACCCCGTCCGCCGAACTGGCCGCCATCGTAGGCTCCGCCAAGCTCGCCCGCGGCGAGGTCGTCTCGAAAATGTGGGACTACATCAAGAAGAACAATCTGCAGAACCCCGCCAACAAGCGCGAGATCATCGCCGACGCCAAGCTGAAACCGGTGTTCAGCGGCCTCGACAAGGTGACCATGTTCGAAATGAACAAGCACCTCGCCAAGCACCTCAAATAGTCCGCCAACTGAGCGCGCCGGCCGCCCTTGAGCGGCCGGCGCCGCTTGCACCGACCGTTTTTGCGTAAGCAGCTGACCCACGCCCGTCTTATCCAGCCGGCTCCCTCTGACGGGAACCTCCGCGCCACAGTCACGCTTTGGTCATTATGTGGCCCTGCGTCGGCGCTAGGCAGATTAGGGGAAGAGGGACCTTCAATCGTGATGAAACGTCTTTACGCCTATGCGGCCCTTTTGCCGCTTCTCGCCGCCGGCGCCTGTGCTACCGGTCCGATGGGCCCGCCGATCGCATACGGCCCGCCTTCGGGTCCGCATATCTTCATCGATACGCCTTACCGCGCCGCCGACTTCGGTTGGTCGGTCCAAAAGGGTTCGAACGGAATTCGGGGCTCCTCGCCCAAGGGCTATAGCTGCGCCGGCGCGTCAGTGGGACTCACCCCCGACGGCCCCTACTCGCGCGAGCGCATCGTCAAGCTCTATGGCTCGGCTGTTCGCGCGGACCGGCCGGTGTCCGACATCCGCAGCAAGACCATCGGCAACGACAACGCCGATCTGGCGCGGTTTGTTCGGCGCTCGCGCTGTGACGCCCAAGGCCGCTTCAGCTTCGACGGTCTGCCTGACGGCGGCTATTTTCTCATCGCCCAGGTCAGCGGCGGACCCGAGCCCTTGGCCTTGATGCGCCACGTCGTTCTTAGAGGCGGCGACGTCGAGGCGGTCGCTCTTACCATGACCTCGGCCCCGCGTTAGCCCGCCTGCGATCCCTCACGCTCCAGATCCGCGACCCGGGCCAGCAGTCGCTCCATAGAGCGGTCGCGCACTCCGTCGCGGCGAAGATGGTCGACCAGGTCGCGCAGGTAATCGACGTTCCGCCCCGAAAGGCCGCGCGCCCCCGCGATAAGCCGCGCCTGACTCTCGATGTCGAGGGTCCCCGCCCATTGGGCATGGGCCATATCGGACAGGAAGATCATCGCCTCGACCCGCCGGCCGTCGATCAAGCGCACGGGGGCGGCGGATTCGAAATAGGTCTCGGTCGGCTGCTCGCGCTCGCGCAGATAGGCGTAGACCTCGCTCCAAGCCTCGGGCGCCACGCGGTACGCCGCGCCCCTCACAGAGCCGCCGGGCGCCAGCCCCAGGACCAGGCCAGGCCGATCCGGCACGCCGCGGTGATGGACCGAGTAGATGCAGAAGGCGCGGCGCCGGCCATGGAGCACGGCCCCCTGGCGCTCTACAAAGGCGAACCCGGGCCGCCACATCAGCGAGCCGTAACCAAAAATCCAGCGGCCGCCGCGGCCGTCGACGCCCATGAATAACTCCGCCAACGAAAAACCGCCCGCCCCGATGACCATGCCCGACGACGACGCGCAGCGTAAGCCGAAACGGCGGCGCTGGGGCCTGTTCGCTCCCTATGTCGCCCTGGTCCTGGCCGCAGCTGTCTGGAGCGTGTTCTGGCTGGTCATGAAAAGCCAACTGCAGGATCGGCTGATCCGCGAGTCTGCCAATCTTCGCACCTCCGGCTATGAGGCCGATTGGAAGGCCCTCAAGATCGGGGGCTATCCGTTCCGCCTCGAGGTCGAACTGATCGAGCCGCGGCTGGTCGAGCCTTACGGTTGGGGCGTCTCGGCGCCTCGGCTGGAGGCGGCGGCCAATGTCTATGACCCTGGCCACTGGATGTTCGTCGCTCCGCAAGGCTTGACCCTGGCCCGGCCCGCCGCTGGCAAGGTAGCTGTCTCGGGACAGTTCCTGCGCGCCAGCATCGCCGGTCTGGGCAAGGCCCCGCGGATCGCATTCGAAGGCGAGAAGATGACGTTCCGGTCGGAGCGCGGGGCCGAGCCCTTCGCCTTTACAGCCGCCGAACGCATGGATTTCAGCCTCCATGCCGCCGAAGGGGATCAGGCGAAGGTGCAGTGGCGGCTAAGGGGCGCCCAGGCCCGGCGCGCGGGAATCTTCGCCCAGATCGCGCCCCTAGCCCCGCTGTCCCTGACCCTGGCCGCGGACCTGACCAAGCGCAGCGCCTTTGGCGGCCGCGACTGGTCCAGCGGCGTCCGGCGCTGGATCGACGCCGGCGGCGAGGCCCAGGTGGATCAGCTGCTGGTCTCGGTCGGCGATGTCAGCCTCAGCGCCCATGGCGGGCCGCTGACTGTGGGCGCAGACGGCAGACTGCGGGGCTCGCTGGACATGGCCTTGCGCCAGGGAGCCGCCGCCCTGGCGGCGCTCGGCGCCGCTCAGGCCCTCGACCCGAACATCGCCCAATCGGCGGCCGCCGTCGCCGGGGTCCGCACCGACGGCGGGCCCGAACTGCAGCTGACCTTCGAGGCCGGGATGACGACCCTGGGCCCCGTTCGTATCGGTCCGGCGCCCCGGATCTACTGACCTCGGCGGAACATCCGGCCGATCGGGGCATTTCCACCGTAGAGACAGGCAAGCTTTACGGGCGAACATGGGCGATTTCCAACTCTTTGCGGCGCAGCTGATGATCCTTTTCCAGGTCGCCGTTGGGGGGGCTGCGCTTTGGGGCGCCGGTCGTCTGATGACGCGCCTGACAGAGAAAGACGCCTAGCCCGCGCTTCCCTGAGCGGTTGCGCCTTGCGCCGCTTTGACTATGGTCCGCCGCTTCCTCGGGGGATCGGATGGACGACAATCCGCCATCGCTGCCGGCCTTGCGAACGCGCATCGACGCGGTCGACGCCGAGCTCCTGCGCCTGATCGAAGAGCGGGCCTCTTTGGCCCAGCAGGTGGCGGCCGCCAAGACGGCGGCGGGAGACGGCGGGCGGTTTGCCCTGCGCCCGGCGCGAGAAGCTCAGATTCTGCGCAAGCTGCTGACCAGTCCGCACGCCGCCGCCGGCGACGCTCTGGTGGTCCGCATCTGGCGGGAGCTGATGTCCGACAGCCTGTCGCGGCAAGGGCCCTTCCACCTCGCCTGCTGGGGCGGCGCCCAGCCCGCCCGCATGGCCGAACTGGCGCGCCTGCGCTTCGGCGGCGCGCCCCGCCTGACCATGGAGACCAAGCCGGAAGCCGCCCTCGCCGCCGCCCGGACCCTGGGCGGAGTCGCTGTTCTTGGACTGCCGCCCGACCACGCCTGGTGGGGCCGTCTCCTGGCCGAGCCGCGGCTCAGGGTGTTCGCCGCGCTTCCCTGCCTTGCCGCCTCGGGGCCCATCGCCGCCCTGGCGGTCGCTGAGGTCGAGGTCGAGCCTTCGGGGGGAGACGACACCTTCTGGGTCACGGACGCGCCCGCGCCTGCGGCGGAGATCGAAGAGCGGATGGCGCGCACCGACGTGGCCGCCCGCCTGCTGGTCCAGGCCGGCGGCCTGAAGCTGTTCACCCTGGCGGGCTACTTCCAGGCCGAGGACCCGCGTCTGGCGCGCGCGCCCGGGGACCTCAAAGGCGTCATCGGGGCTGCGTCGGCGCCGCTGGACGTGTAAGAGCGGCGCAGGCGTCCCGACCTTGGCGGCGCCCCTCTTCAGGTCTGACCCATGAACGCTCCGCGCTCCCCCACCGGCCGCCCCGAACCCAAGCCCGGCATCGCCGAGATCGCCGCCTATGTCGGCGGCAAGTCCAAGGTGGCGGGGGTCGAACACCCCATCAAGTTGTCGTCCAATGAGAACATCCTCGGCTGCAGCCCGGCGGCGACCGTGGCGTTCATCGACGCCGCCCACGCCCTGAACCGCTATCCGGACGGACAGGTGGCCCGGCTGCGCGCAGCCGTCGCCGAACGCTATGAAGTGGAGCCTGAGCGGCTGGTGTTCGGCCAGGGCACCGACGAGATCTTCGCCGTCCTGAACGACATCCTCATCGAGCCCGGGGATAATATGGTCCAGGGCCAGTACGGCTTCACCGGCTACGCCATTGGCGCCCACAAGAACCAGGGGGAAGTCCGGTACGCGCCTGAGCCCAACTACGTCACCGATGTCGACGCCCTGCTGGCCGAGGTCGACGAGCGCACGCGCCTGGTCTTCATCGCCAACCCCTCCAATCCGACGGGCACCTGGATCACGGGCGAGGAGGTGCGCCGACTGCACGCCGGCCTGCCGAGCAATGTGGTTCTCGTGCTGGACGGGGCCTACGCCGAGTTCTGCACCGATCCGCGCTTCGACGACGGCCTGGAACTCGCCCGGACGGCGGCCAATGTGGTGGTCACCCACACCTTCTCCAAGCTGCACGGCTTGGCCGCCCTGCGGGTCGGCTGGGGATACTGCCCCCCGCAGATCGCCGACGGGATGGAGCGGGTGCGCCTGCCCTTCAATGTCTCGATCCCCGGCTACGAGGCCGCCATCGCCGCCCTGACCGACGAGGAGTTCCAGCACCGCTCGCTCGAACTGGTGGAGCGCTGGCGGCCGTGGCTGACCCAGCAGCTTGGCGGGCTTGGGCTGGAGGTCACGCGCTCCTCGGCCAATTTCGTGCTGGCGCATTTCCCGCCACAGCCGGGCCGCAGCGCGGCTGAGGCTGAAGCCTTCCTTGGCCAGAAGGGCTATATCGTCCGTGGCCTGACCAGTTACGGCCTGCCTGACGCCCTGCGCATCACCATCGGCCTGGAAGAACACAACCGCGCCGTGGTCGAGGCCCTGGCCGAGTTCATCGCCGCCGGCTAGGTCTGGACCTTGCCAAGAAGGGCCTCTGCCTCGGTCACGAATGACCGGACGACGTCCGAGGCATAGGGGTTCTGGGTCTGGATCGCCCGGAACAACTCGAAGCTGTCTCCCCCGACCAGACCGCACAGGTCCAGCAGGTGCTGATAGGACCGCGTCTTGAGCATCTCGTCGGGAATCTCGAGGTTGACCAGGGCCCGGCCAATCAGGTGGGTCAGGGCCTGGACATAGGCCATTTCCCGGTCGTGCTCCTCCGGCGTGGCGATCGACGGCGTCAGGCCGAGAGACTGGGCGAGCTCGACGATGCGGTGATGCCGATCGCCCCGTACCGGACAAACCACCAGGCGCTGGCCCTCCAGCCCTGTGCGGGCGCTCTGTGGTCCGAACAGGGGGTGGGTGGCGACGATATCGACATGGGCCGGAAGGCTCTCCAGCATCCATTTCACCGGCAGGACCTTGACCGACCCGACGTCGACCACCAGGGCGCCGGGGCGAAGATGCGGGGAGATCGCCTTGAACACGGCTTCCATGGCGCTGACCGGAACGGCGATGACGACCACCTCGCACGACGCCGCCTCCTCCAGCGAGCCAGGGCGCAGGCCCGCGGCCCGGATGTCGCCATCCAGGGCGGCCGTGTCGCACACGACGATATCGAAGGTCGGCGCCAGAAGACTGGCGGCAAGGCGCCCAAACTGGCCGAACCCGATGAGGCCAAGGGTCTTGGTCATGGCCGCGTCACTAGCGCGGCGGGGCCGGCGGCGCAAATGACGGCCTTACCTGCCCCCTCCGGTCCTGCGGACCTCCTGCCCCGCGAGCGGGGGCGGCCCAAAGGCTCCCCTGCGCAGCGGGGGAGCTGTCACGGAGTGACTGAGGGGGTGTTGGCCAGGAACGCCGCGGTCTCCTCGAGCGCGTGCACGAGGCTGACGCGGCGCAGCTCGACGCCGGGGGGCAGACTCGAGAACAGGCGCGTGGGGGCCTGGGCGTCGAGCATCACGAACACCCCCTTGTCGTCGGCGCGGCGGATCAGGCGGCCGAAGGCTTGGGCGATGCGGCCGCGGGCGATGGAGTCGTCATAGCCCTTGGCGCCGAAGCGCGCCCGGCGGGCCTTGTGCAGAATGTCCGGCCGCGGCCAGGGCACCCGGTCAAAGACCAGCAGGCGCAGGGAGCGTCCGGGCACATCGACGCCGTCCCGCACCGCGTCCGTGCCCAGGAGGCAGGCATCCTCCTCGGCGCGGAAGATATCCACCAGGGCCCCAACCTCGAGCGCATCGACGTGCTGGCCGTAGAGTGCGATGCCGTTCTCGGCCAGGGGACCGGCGATCCGCTCGTGCACCGCACGCAGGCGGCGGATCGCCGTGAACAGGCCCAGCCCCCCGCCCCCGGCCGCCAGGAACAGCTCGCGCATCGCTGCGCCGACCTGGCGCGGGTCTTCGCGGCCGACGTCGGTGACGACGAAGCACTTTGACTGCTCGGCGTAGTCGAACGGCGAGGCCAGACGCAGGGTCTTGGGCCGCTCGGGCAGGCGCGCGGCGCCGGTGCGCATCTCGGCCAGGGCGAAAGGGTCCTCCAGCGCCGGATCGGCCAGGGTGGCGCTGGTGACGAGAATCCCGTGCGCCGGGGCCAGGACGGCGGCGCGCAGGGGCTCGGTCGGATCGACCCAGTGGCGGCGGTAGGCGGCGTCGACGATGCGCCCGAAGGCGAAGTTCGATTCGAACCAGTCGACGAAATCGGGATCGTCTTCCGTGTCTTCATCTATGGCGCGAAGCATCGAACGCCAGGCCGGCAGGATCATCCGCGCCCGCCTGTCGAGCCCGCGCAGAGCGCCCTCGATCCTGGCGCGCTCGTTGGCAGGCAGGGTGTCGGCGTCCGCGTCGAGCAGGTCTTCCAGATGACGCGACAGGGCCAGCAGCGGCGCCTCGATGGCGGCGAGGGCCTGGGCGGCCGTGCGGGCGGCGCCGCGCACCAGGTCCAAGGCCGGCCGGGCCGCGCACTCCTGCCCCATCTCGGACGGCGAGGCGCGGGCGCGCAGTTGTTCGAGCACAGCGACAAGAAATTGCTCAATAGGCCCGATGGGATTGATGTCGCCGGTGGCCGGGGCGACCCGCCCGGACCAGCCTTCCCCCGGCAGGGCGGCGGCGGCGCGCAGGGCGTCCTGCAGCGACTGGCGCGCGTCCTCGCGGTCGCCGATGATGTCCTGCAGCCTTTGCTCAAGGCCGCGACCGCGCCGACCGCGCCCTTCGGGTCCGCGGATCCAGCGCCGCATCTCGGCCGCCTCCTGGCCCGAGAGGGCGGCGGCGAATGCGCTGTCGGCGGCGTCGAACAGGTGGTGGCCTTCGTCGAAGACGATCCGTTTGAGCGAGGTGGTCTCGACATCGCCCTTCAGGCCGCGGGCGGCGCGGGCCCCGTCGAAGGCCGCCTGAGTCAGGACGAGGGCGTGGTTGGCGATGACGATGTCCGCCCGCTTGGATCCCCGCACGGCCTTCTCGATGAAGCAGGTGCGATAGTGCAGGCAGCCGGCATGGACGCATTCGCCGCGGCGATCGACCAGGTTGGCGGCGCTGGCCTGGACCTGGGCGGGCATGCCGAACAGTCCCGGCAGCCAGGCGGGGAAATCGCCGCCGGTCATGTCGCCGTCGCGGGTGGCGCGGATCCAGCGCGAAGCCAAGGCCAGGCCGATCAGATCGCCGTTCCCCAGCTGGGCGGTGTTGACCGCCTCCTGGAAGTTCAGCAGGCACAGATAATTCTCGCGGCCTTTTCTTACGACGGCCTTCGTCTTGCGGATGGCGGGATCGGGATAGATGGCGTGGCTCTCGCGCTCGATCTGGCGCTGCAGGGCGCGGGTATAGGTCGACACCCACACCGCCGGGCCATTGGCCTCGGCCCACAGGCTGGCCGGGGCCAGGTATCCCAGGGTCTTGCCGATGCCGGTGCCGGCCTCGGCCAGCATCATCCTGGGCTCGCCCTCGCGCTCCCGCGGCTGGAAGGCGAAGGCTGCCTCCGCGGCGAACTGGGATTGCGACGGCCGCGCCTCGTCCAGCCCCGCCCGGGCTAGCAGCTCGGCGAGGCGCCGCTGGGCGGCCTCCGGCTCCACCGGCTTTGTGCCCGGCTCTCCGGGCGGGCCTTCATCATCCCATTCAGGCACGCGAGACCAGGCCTCCAGGCCCGATCCACGCCAGTTGTCCCGCACCGGTCGGGTGCGCAGGGCCTGGACCACCGCCGCGCCCCAGGCCCAGCCGGCGCGGCCCATGGTCTCGGCCAGGGCCAGGGCCTCCTCACGCGACGGCCAGGGATTATCCGCCAGCTCCCCGAGCAGGACCGCGCACCCCTGGCGCAGCATCTGCGCCTGAGCCTCCGCCCCCTTGGGCTCGGTCAAGCCTAGGGCCTGGGCCAGGCCGACCGCGGAGGGGGCGCAGAACTGGGCCGGACGAGCGAAGGCGAACAGCTCCAGCGCGTCGAAGATGTCGCGCGAGCGCACCGGCGGCTGCAGGCTCAGGCGCCGCGCGGTCAGCGCGGCATGGATCAGCAGGACGGGCGCCTCTTCATACAGGCTGCGCGCCTCGCCGCCCCGCACCAACCGCGCGCCGTCGCCGTCCGCCGCCGCGGCGAGGGGGCCGGGCAGAACCACCAGGGCCGTAGCCAGGTCGAGGGCGGCGGGAATCGCGTTCACGGCTTAGTTGGTAGCGAAACTGGAGGTGAAACGGAACAAGAACATGATATAGTCGGTCCGTATGGCCCGATCCACCGCAGCGCGTCCGTCAACCGGCTCCCCGCCTTCCGAAGCCGGGGCCCTGCCGCCCCGCTTCGCCGACTGGTTCTCGGGCCGCGGGTGGACGCCGCGCGATCACCAGCTGGCCATGATCGCCAAGGCGAATGAGGGCCGCGACGTGCTGCTGATCGCGCCTACCGGCGGCGGCAAGACCCTGGCCGGATTCCTGCCCAGCCTGATCGAGATCACCCATCGGCCGCCGCACAACGACATCGCCCCGCGCGGCGTTCACACCCTCTATATCTCGCCCCTCAAGGCCCTGGCTGTGGATGTCGCGCGCAACCTGACCGCGCCGATCGAGGAGATGGGCCTGCCGGTCACGGTCGAGAGCCGCACCGGCGACAGCAGCACGGCCAAGAAGCAGCGCCAACGCCTGCATCCGCCCGATATCCTCCTGACCACCCCCGAGCAGCTGGCCCTGTTCTGCGCCTGGGAGGGATCGCGCCAATATTTCGCCGACCTGAAGTGCGTGATCATCGACGAGATCCACGCC
>Ga0105047_10006326_pt1 | contig 20087 bp, 16 predicted proteins | sample MAT04_FD_78384 | JGI IMG/M metagenome (GOLD analysis project Ga0105047, IMG submission 78384) | Freshwater microbial communities from Lake Fryxell liftoff mats and glacier meltwater in Antarctica - MAT-04 (megahit assembly) | ecosystem: Environmental > Aquatic > Freshwater > Ice > Liftoff...
GCGATGGTGGTGCCAACCGTCCAGTTGAGGCTCGATGCTGTCGGCTCGGGTGCATCAACGGGCCACAGCGTGAGGAAGGACGACGCCGTGGTGCCCGTGACGGTGACGTTGCCCAGCATCGCCACCGCGCCGGACGGCACCGCGCCGGTGTTGATCGCCGACACCGTGCGCCCCACGGTCGGCCCCCATGCCGACGTCCACGGTCCCACTCGTTCCGGCGGTGGGCGCGAATCCTGAATTCGGGCAGGATCACGGGGATGGAACGGCGAGCCGGAGGTGGGGGAGAAGTAGCCGACCACGTCGAAGATCACGTGAGCGGAACCGGCGTTGTTGTACACCGAGACGGTTCCGCCGGTACCCACCTTGACCGTGACGGCGTTAGGGATGGTGGTGGCGGCGGCCCAATTGAGGTTTGACGCCGTGGGCCGCGTCGTGCCGGTGGGCCACACGGTGAGGAACGAGGACGCCGTCGTCCCGGTGACCGTGGCGTTGAGCACCACGGTGTCGGCATCGAGCGGCACCCCGCCCACGCCGGCAACCGTGACCTGACGCACGGCCGCCGGTCCCCAGGCCGTCGTGAACGGCCCGACCTTTTCCGGGGGAGGCCGTGAGTCGAGCACCCGGGCGGGTGGCAGCGGCACGTATCCGGCGCCGTCGAGGCCCGGGGAATCGTCGTACCAACCAACGGCATCGACGATCACGTTTGCGGAACCGGCGTTGTTGAACAACGACACCATCCCACCCGAACCCACCTTCACCGTGACGGCATTCGGAATGGTCTGCCCCGCGGACCAGTTGACGTTCGATGCCGTCGGTTGGGTGGTGCCCGTTGGCCACAACGTGAGGAAACTCGACCCCGTGGTACCGGTGACGGTGGCGTTGAGCACCACGGCGCTGGCGTTGGCCGGCACCCCGCTGATGCCAGCGACCGCGATGTCTCGGGTGACGCCGGCGGTCCACGGCGTGCTGAACGGTCCGACGTTCTCCGGTGGGGGGCGGGAGTCGAGGATGCGGGTGGGCGCGGGCAGGGCGTGGAACAAGCCCCCTGCGGTGGGCACCACCACATTGCTCGTGTTCGAAGGTGCGCTGGTGCCGATGGCGTTGATCGCGCGAGCCACGAAGGTGTGCGGCACGTCGTTCGTGAGGCCCCCTACGACACACGAACGGGCGGCGGCGGCGGCCGAGCAGGTGTGTCCCCCGGGCGAAGCAGTGATCGTGAACCCGGTGACCGGAGAACCGCCGGTGCCGCCGGGTGTGGTCCAGTGAACGTTGGCCTGGCCCGTCGCCCATCGGGTGGCACTCAGGTTGCCCGGCGGGCCCGGCGAGGTGGGCGGCCCGATCGGTGTGAACACCGATGAGGGTGCCGACGGCGGACCGGGGCCGACGCCGTTGGTGGCCCGAACCGTGACGGTGTAGGCCGTGCCGTTCGAAAGGCCGGGGATCACGCAGGAGAGGGGACCGGCTACCCACGTGCACGTAGCCCCACCTGGCGATGCCACGGCGGTGTACCCCGAGATGGGGCTGCCGCCATTGGCCGCCGGCGCCGTCCACGACACGCTGGCCTGCCCCGAGCCTGCGCTCCCGGTCACGTTGGTGGGACGGTCGCTGAGACCGATGGCGATCCGGCCAATGGTGTTGGTGCCGGTGTTGGTGAACCACAAGGCAGCGTCGGGGCCGACCGTGATGGCACCCGGGGTGGACACCGTGGCGCTCGGGTAGGAACTGATGACCCCGGACGGGGTGATACGCCCGACAGAGCCTCCGGTGCGGTTGACGAACCACAGATTGCCGTCGGGCGCGGCGGTGATCCCGTAGGGCGTGGCGAGCGACGGGTCGGTGAAGTCGGTGCGCGCGCCTGCGGGGGTGAGGCGGGAGATGGTGGCATCGAACGGACTGGTGATCCAGAGGTTCCCGTCGGAACCCGCGACCACGCCGAGCGGATCGAGAGGTGCGATGACGAACTCGGTGAAGGTGCCATCGAGGGCGACCCGAAGCACCTCGGCCGAGTTGGTGCTCGCCCACATGGCCCCGTCGGGACCGAGGGCGATCTCCGCCGGGGCACCCACGACGTTGAGGAACGACATGTATTTGCCGGCGCCCTCCGGGGTGACTCGACCGATCGACAGGTTGCCGGTGTTGGTGGTCCACACATTGCCGTCGGCCCCGATCGCGAGGTCGAAGGGGTTGGAGATACCGCCACCAGGGCTGCTGATGAGGGATATGGCACCGGCCGTGGTGATCCGGCCGAGCCGGTCGTTTCCTTGGTTGGTGAACCAGAGCAGCCCGTCGGGGCCGACCACAATCGATCGCGGTTGCACGACCCCAGGAGTGGTGAAGGTGCTGACGACGCCAGCCGGGGTGAGCCGACCGATCGAGTTTCCGTTGCGGTTGGTGAACCAGAGATTCCCGTCCGGGCCGGTGACGATGTCGGTCGGGTTGTTGATGCCGGTCCCGGAGAACGACGTGATGGTTCCGATGGGATCGGCCTGCACCGGAGGTGCCGCGGCCACGAGGGTGAGCAGCGCCCCGGGAAGCCCCAACGCCATGAGGACGAGCACCGACAGGATCGCCGTCGGTCGGCCGAAATCGTGCTGCGTGAAGGGCTTGCTGCTCGTCGCCATCGGTCGACGATACTCCCGACCTCGGGCTGACCGTCCCGTCACCGTTCGGGATCGAGGGCGTGGCGAAGGTCGGTGAGCAGGTCGGGCGCGTGCTCGATGCCGATCGAGAGCCGCAGCAAATCGTCGGGGACGGGGGTGCCCGCCCCCTCGACCATCGACCGGTGCTCCGCCAGGCTCTCCACGCTCCCCAGCGAGGTGGCGTCGGTGAACAGCTCGAGGCGACCCAACACCCGCCGGGCAGCGTCGGGTCCGCCCCGCAGTCGGATCGACACCAGCATCCCGAAACCATCGTGCATCTGACGAGCGGCGACATCGTGGTGGGGGTGGTGGGTGAGTCCCGGGTACATCACCGCGCGCACCGCCGGGTGGTCGACCAGCCTCTCGGCGATGTGGTGCGCCGCCGCCGAGCTCTGGCGCACGCGAAGAAAGAGCGTCCGCATTCCGCGCGCCAGTAGCCACGCCTCGAACGGGCCGAGCACCGCGCCCCGATACCCCCGTTCATGGCGTACACGCTCCCACAAGGCGTCGGGTGCCGCGCATACCAGAGCGCCGGCGAGCACGTCGCCGTGACCGTTGAGCTGCTTGGTGGCGGAGTGGAAAACCACATCGACCCCGAACTCGATCGGTCGTGTGTGGACCGGCGTGGCCACGGTGTTGTCGGCCACCACCACGGCGCCGGCCTCGTGGGCCAACTCGCTGACTGCGAGCAGGTCGGTGATGTCGCCCGTCGGATTGGCGGGGGTTTCGAGCCAGGCCAGGAGCGGGGCGCCGGCCCCTACACCATCGTCGAACGCTTCCCGCCACGCATCGGGATTGGTGGCGTCGACCAAGATGAGTCCGCCCAAACGACCCCGCGCCACTTCGCCCTCGAACCATCGCCGGATCGTCCAGTACATGTGGCGCGGAGCCACCACGCGGGTGCCGGCGGCGCAGCTGTCGAGTAGCGCGGTGGCCGCGGCCATGCCGCTCGAGAACACGAGGGCTTCGGCCCCTTCCTCCAATGCCGCCAACATCTGCTCGGCTGGTTCTGTGGTGGGGTTCTGATCCCGGGAGTAGGAGTGGCCGCCCGGATAGGAGCCGTCGGCGGCGCGCCGATAGGTGGTGGACGGGTAGATCGGCGGCACGAGCCCGCCATATGTGGGATCGGCCTCACGGATGGGCCGTACCACTCGGGTGCTCGGATCCATAGCGGCAGTGTCGCACGATCGGGTTCAAGCCGCCGGTGTGAGCCGCCGTTGTGGTGCGCAGCCATCGTTTCCGTCAGCGCAGCATCCGCCGACAAGTTGGCCTACCCTCCATCGTGCCGTCCCCTGCCACCGTCGATGGGGTCGCACGGCTCCCTCATCGCCAACTCCCGTCCCCTCCGGAGGTCTCATGATCCTTCCCCGCGTTCGACCGCGCGCCGTCCGCCGAGTCGTTGCCACCCTGCTCGGCGTGTCGGCGTTCTCCTTCGCCCTGACGGGTTGCCAACCGCCGGCGTCACTCACGGTCACCGACCACATCACCGGGCTGAACCGGCCGTGGGACATCGCCTTCGCGCCCGATGGCACGCTGCTCTACACGTTGCGACCGGGCGGAGTGAACGGTGGCATCTACGGCTTCATCGCCGGCGTGAAGACACGATTCGCCGGGCAACCGGCCGACCTCATCAACCTGGGCGAGGGCGGCATGATGGGCCTTGCCGTGGATCCGGCGTTTGCTTCGAACCGGAGGATCTACGCCTGTTTCCTCACCAACGCCGGGAACTTCAACGGTCGTTCCGTGCGGGTGGCCCGCTTTGAGCTCGACGCTGGCTACACCACGCTGAGCAACCGCACCGACATCGTCACCAACATCCCGGTGAACACGGGAGTGCAGGCCGGCCGCCACTCCGGCTGTCGCCCGCGGTTCGGTCCCGACGGCAATCTGTGGATCGGCACCGGCGACGCCGCCACGGGCACCAACCCGCAGGACAAGCAGTCGCTCGGCGGCAAGGTGCTTCGGGTCGACACTGCCGGCAACGGCGTCGCCGGCAACCCGGGCGTCGACACGCCGGCCAGCGGCTTCCTGCCCCAGATCTACACCTATGGTCATCGCAACCTGCAGGGCATCGCCTTTCGTCCCACCGACGGCCAGGCGTTCTCCACCGAGCACGGTACGGCCTGCGACGACGAGATGAACCTGCTTGTGGCCGGGGCGAACTACGGCTGGGATCCGGTGCCGGGCTACGACGAGAGCCAGCCCATGACCGACCTCGTGAAGTTCCCTGCGGCGAAGCCGGCCATCTGGAGCAGCGGTTGTCCCACGATCGCTCCGTCGGGGCTGGTGTTCACCAGCGGCTCGCAATGGGCGGGTTGGAACAACAACCCGTCGATGGCGGTGCTCAAAGGAACCGAGCTCCACTCGTTCATCCTCGACGGGTCCAATGGCATCTACCGGCAAGATTCCAACATCACCGACCAGGGCCGGCTCCGCTCGGCTGTGCAAGGTCCCGACGGCAACCTCTACATCACCACCGACTCGGCCACCGGCAAGATCATCAAGGTCGTCCCCACCCCCTGAGCGCCACCCTCCTGACCGCTACGCGGGCGCGTGCGGGGATGGCTGTCACGATCGGCAAGGATGCGGGGATGGAGGACCGCTGGGACCCAACCGCCCTCACCGCATCCCCGCGCGTCGACCCCGTGGCCGAATGCGTCTACTGCTCCCGGCTGATCGGGGCCGATCCGTCGTTGGTGCTCCACGGTGGCGGCAACTCGTCGGTGAAGGCGGCGCGTCCTGATGTCACGGGCCGCAACGTCGACGCCATCTTCGTGAAAGGGTCCGGCTGGGACATGGGCTCGATCGAAGTGGCGGGGTTCACCCCACTCCGGCTCGATCGGCTCCGTGATCTCCTCGAAGTGGAGGAGCTGTCCGACGTCGACATGATGCGTGAGCTCGGTGCGGCGAAGCTCGATCCGTCGTTCCCGGCGCCGTCGGTTGAGACACTCCTGCACGCGTTCCTTCCTCATCGCGCTGTGCAACACAGTCACGCCGACGTGATCGTGAACCTCACCAACCTCGCGGCCGAGCGCCGCGCCGAGGCGCTGGCGGAGATCTACGGCGACGACGTGGTGGTGGTTCCCTACGTGATGCCGGGGTTCGATCTGGCCAAGCTGGTGCAGGCCACGTGGCCGGCGCACGCCCATCCCGGCACCACCGGCATGGTGTTGCTGAACCACGGCCTGTTCACGTTCGGTGACACCTCGGAGGAGGCGTACCGCCGCCACGTCGACCTGATCACGCGGGCCGAGCAGTGGCTCGATCGGCATGCGCCCGCCGCTGGCCGGGCCGAAGAATCGTCGTCGCCGTCGTCGCCGTCGTCGCCGTCGTCGCCGTCGTCGCCGTCGCTGCCGCCGTCGGCACAACTGCTCACCGACCTCGCCGACCTGCGACGGGCGATCTCGTTGGCTGCCGGTGCCCCGATGGTGATGCGTCGCCACACCGACTCCGTGGTCGAACGGTTCGTGGCCCGGCCCGACCTCGCCTCGCTGGCCGATCGTGGCCCGCTCACGCCCGACCACGTGATTCGCACCAAGCGGGCACCGATGGTGGGCACCGACCTGGCGGCCTACACCTCGGCCTACGCCACCTACGTCGATGCCCACCGGTCCCGCGCCCGCACGCCGGTCACCGCCCTCGATCCAGCCCCGCGGGTTGTGCTCGATCCTCGGCTCGGCATGGTGACCATCGGTCGCACCGCCAAAGACGCCGCCATCGCCGCCGATATCTACCACCACACCGTGCCGGTGCTCGAACGGGCGGAGGATCACCTTGGCGGCTACGTCGCCCTTCCCTCGCCCGACCTGTGGGACATGGAGTACTGGGTACTCGAACAGGCGAAGCTGGCTACGTCGTCCACACCGCCGGAGCTCACGGGCATGGTGGCCGTGGTGACGGGCGCGGCGTCGGGAATCGGCCGGGCCTGTGCCCTCGATCTTCTCGGACGCGGGGCCGCGGTGGTGGGCCTCGACCTCGCCGACGGGGTGGCCGACGTGGGGTCGGGACCGGCCTGGCTCGGGGTGCGCACCGATGTCACCGATGCCGCCGCTCAGCACGAGGCGTTGGTCGCCGCCGTCGACCGGTTCGGTGGTGTCGACATCGTGGTGGCGTCGGCCGGGTTCTTCGCTACCGCACCGATCGCCGATCTCACCGCCGAGGCGTGGCGCACCACCATGGCGGTGAACCTCGATGCTGTGGCGTCGCTGTTCACCGCGGTACATCCGCTGCTCGCCCGTTCGCCGGTTGGGGGGCGGGTCGTGGTGATCGCTTCCAAGAACGTGCCGGCACCCGGCAAGGGGGCCGCGGCCTACTCTTCGTCGAAGGCGGCACTCACCCAACTTTGCCGGGTCGCCGCGCTCGAGTGGGCCGACGACGGGATTCGAGTCAACGTCGTGCATCCCGACGCCGTGTTCGACACCGGCTTGTGGTCGCCCGAGTTGCTGGCGGAACGGGCGGCCAAAGCCGGGCTCACCGTCGACGGCTACAAGCTCCGCAACCTGCTCCACACTGAGGTCACGTCGGCTCGGGTAGCCGGCGTCGTGCGGTCGCTCTGCTCCGACACCTTCGCCGCTACCACCGGCGCGCAGGTGCCCATCGACGGTGGAAACGATCGGGTGATCTGACATGGCCGACGGCCCTCTGATCGTGCAGTCCGATAAGACCGTGCTCCTCGAGATCGATCATCCCGATGCATCGCTGTGCCGGCTGGCGATCGCACCTTTCGCCGAGCTGGAGCGGGCACCCGAGCACGTGCACACCTACCGCATCACGTCCCTCGCGCTGTGGAACGCCAGGGCGGCCGGCCTCGACGCCGAGGCAGTGGTCGACGTGCTCGTCACCTACAGCCGTTTCCCGGTTCCGCAAGGCTTGCTCGTCGACATCGTGGATGTGATGGACCGCTACGGCCGGCTCGTGCTCGACGCCGACCCGGAACACGGCCTCGTCCTCCGCACCACCGACGCCGCGGTGCTCGAAGAGGTGATCCGCTCGAAGCAGGTGGGGCCGTTGCTCGGTGCTCGCCTCAGCCCCGACGCCGTGGCGGTGAGTCCGGCCGAACGGGGTCGCTTGAAGCAGGCGTTGCTCAAGGTGGGCTGGCCCGCCGACGATCAAGCCGGTTACGTCGATGGGGCAAGCCATCCGATCTTCCTCGACGAGCTCAGCGGCGGGCCCGATGGAAAGGGGTTTGAGCTGCGCGACTACCAACGCGACGCCATCGACACCTTCTTCGTGTCCGGTAGCGGCGTGGTGGTGTTGCCGTGCGGTGCGGGCAAGACCCTCGTCGGTGCCGGTGCGATGGCGGCGGCGTCGGCGCGCACATTGATCCTCGTTTCCAACACGGTGTCGGCCCGACAATGGCGCGACGAGCTGATCTCGCGCACATCGCTCACCGCCGAGGAGGTGGGGGAGTACAGCGGAGAGCGCAAGGAGATCAAACCGGTCACCATCGCCACGTACCAGATCCTCGCCACCCGTTCGAAGGGGGTCTACACCCACTTCCACGTGTTCGACGCGGAGGACTGGGGCCTCGTGATCTACGACGAGGTGCACCTCCTCCCGGCACCGATCTTCCGCCTCACCGCCGAGATCCAGAGCCGCCGCCGTCTCGGGCTCACCGCAACGTTGGTGCGAGAGGACGGCCGCGAGACCGACGTCTTCTCCCTCATCGGCCCCAAACGGTTCGAGGCGCCGTGGCGCGACATGGAGGCGCAGGGTTGGATCGCACCGGCCGTGTGCACCGAGGTGCGGGTGGCCCTCACCGATGCCGAACGCATGACCTACGCCGTGGCCGACCCCGACCAGCGGCACCAGCTCGCGGCGGCGGCCAAGTCGAAGATGGCGATGGTGGAGCGGATCATCGAACGCCACCACGACGAACCGGTGCTGGTGATCGGCATGTACCTCGACCAACTCGATCAGATGGCCGAACGGCTCGACGCCGCGGTCATCACCGGCAAGACCCCCAACAAGGAACGCCAGCGGCTTTTCGGTGAGTTCCGGTCCGGCGAACGACGGGTGTTGGTGGTGTCGAAGGTGGCCAACTTCTCGATCGACCTGCCAGAAGCGTCGGTGGCGATCCAGGTGTCGGGCACGTTCGGGTCGCGACAAGAAGAAGCGCAACGTCTAGGTCGTGTGTTGCGGCCGAAGGCCGACGGCCGGCAGGCCCACTTCTATTCCGTGGTGAGCCGCGACACCATCGAGCAGGAGTTCGCCGCACGCCGTCAGCGGTTCCTCGCCGAACAGGGTTACGCCTACGAGATCACCGACGGTCTCGACCTCTGACCGTTCGCGATCTCGACCAAGACGAACCGGTGTGGATCGGCCGCCGGTCTGGGCTTTCACGTCCCAGGCTTCTCCGGCCTCGGGGCTGCGCCAGGCACCTCGAATGGCAACCACGCACTCGAAGGAGCACGACAGATGAAGGTCCTCGTGCTCGGCGCCGGATTTGGTGGCCGTGAACTCACGTCCACCTTGTGGGAACAGCTCGGCGACACCGTCGAGGTCGTGCTGATCGACAAAGGTGAAGGCGTTGCGTCGGCTTCTCGAAGCTCGATGTGATGTTCGGGCGAACGTCCGCTGGCGCCGTGCTGCACCCCTCCCGAGACCTCGTGAAGCCAGGGGTGCGGTTCGTGCAGGCCACCATCACGGCGATCGATCCGACCGCGCGCCGGGCCGAGACCGACGCCGGTGTTTTCGAGGCCGACATCATGGTGGTGGCCCTCGGCGCCGACCTTCATCCGACCGCCACGCCCGGACTGGTCGAAGGCGGGCACGACATCGTCGGCGTTGCCTCGACGCCGTTCAAGCGCCCGCCGGCCCCGAGTGAAACGGCGTTGCTGGTGCACGACTTCCTCCCCGAACGAGGCCTACGGGATCGGTCGGAGATCTCGATGGTCATGCCGCTGGGCGTGCCCATTCCGCCCTCGCCCGCGCATCGGAGGCCTTGCTCACGGCTTTCGCCGACCGGAACATCAACTGGCTTCCGGAGTCGCTGGTGACCGAGCTTGATCCGGAACGCAAGGTGGCGGTGATCGCTGGTGGCCGGGACATGCCGTACGACCTTTTCCTCGGTGTGCCGGTTCGCCGTGCGCCGGCGGTGGTCGAGGCGTCGGGGCTGTGCGTCGATGGCTGGATCCCCGTGGACCCGCGCACGCTGGAGACGGCCTTCGTCGGGGTCGATCATTCGGCTCACCCCACGGAAGTGACCTACGACGGACGGGGCGAGTGGTACCCCGAGTTCGGCCGCAATGAGGTGGCGAAGGTGGACGTCACCTTCCAAACCGGCGCTGCCCCCACCGGTACATTCGAGGCGGCGTCGAGCGTGTTGGCCGAACCGAAGCACCACTTCGGCACCAGCCGAATTCAACGCTGGTGCGGGCGCGAGTGGGAGCACTAGCGGGAGTTCATACCGAAATTCCGCTGGTAGTACCGGTTGAAATCCGGGCTGAAAGACCCCAGATTTCCGCGCCCGGCGTATCGCGCCGCCATCATCACACGGGACGGACTGCCGATGTGCGGAGCAATGATCCCGAAGCCTTCGACCTCACCCTCGACCTCGGATTCGGTCAGCTCGGCTGCGGCATCCTGCACCATTCGCCGCTCGTCATCAGTGAGCCCCGCGTCATCGAGACGGTCAAACGTGCCCCCTGCAACCTCACGACGCACGTCGTCCTGCTCGAGTGCGACCAACGCCTGTGCTACGTCGATTTCCGCCATGGTTTCTCCTTTGTTGTGCGGTCCGTGCTGGCCCGGCGAAGCCGGTGATGGACGGACGGAACGCTGGGCTGGGAACGTGATCTCATTCTTGATGGTTTGAACCCGATTCTCAAGGATTTCATCGCCGGTTCAGCTGACGCCTCCTCGCCAGCCGGGCTTGCTCGGGAGAGGGGGAGGTGCATGGAGCCTGGGCGTTGCGGGTTCGGAGGCACCAGACGACATCACGTCGCTTCGGTTACGCGGTCGGTCAGGCCGTCGGTCTGGTCGTCTGCGGACACCCAACCTCCTGTTGCCCGGGGGTCACTCCAGGCACTGAGAAAGGCGACGGCGAGCGAAAACGCCGACGGCACCCCGTGTCCACGAAAAGGAACCCCGATGCATGAAGGTCCTTCGGTCCGGTGCCCGGTTCCGCCGACGTCGAGGCGGCCCCACGGTACCCGCCGCGAACAGCGCGGCGATCAACCCCAACGTGACGTCTCGACTCAATCGGCATGCGGCGTCGATGTCCGAGCCCTGGCACCGTCGGCCGTCTCCAAGGAGCGGTCGGTCCTCCGTGCGATACGGGTAGACCACCGGACCGCCGAGTTGCACTCCGAGCGCGGCGGCGAACGCGGCTTCGGCCATGCCGCCGTTGGGGCTCGGGTGGGAGCGGCCGTCTCGCCGCACGGTGTGGATCACTCCCGCCGCGAGGTGGGGTCGGGCGGCGGCCACAAGGGCAACCGTGACTCGGGCGGGCGCAAGGTTGGCGAGATCGTCGAGCCGGGCGGAGGCCCAACCGAACCGTTCGTACCGCTCCGAGTGGTGGCCCACCATGGCATCCATGGTGTTGATGGCCCGGTAGGCGTAGGCGCCCCTTGCGCCGCCGAGCAACGCCCACAATGCCGGTGCCACGATGGCGTCGGTGGTGTTCTCGGCGACGGACTCCACGACTGCCCTCGCGATCTCGGACTCGTCGAGCTGCGACGGATCCCGGCCCACAAGGGCGGGAAGCGCGAGCCGGGCCGCATCGAGGTCGCCACGAGCCAGGGGATCGCCGATGTTCGCCGCCGTCGCCCGCAACATCGTGCCGGCCACGGTGAGGTAGGTGGCCAACGACGTGATCGGAACCAGACCGCCGGCGGTGGTGCCCGCCAATACACCGATGCCGGCGTAGGCCACCCCGGCCGCCCGTTGATCGGCGTACAGCCGATCTTCCACTCGCCCCATAGCGGTGCCGAAGGCCGCCACCGGATGCGGTTCGACCGCTGGTTCGCCGAGCACGAGGTCGGCCACCAGCCCAGCCCCAACGGCGCGCGCTCGTCGGCGCCAACGGGCCGTGGGGGGTCGGGTCATCGGACGGCGAGGAGCATGAGGGCGGCGGTCTCCCCGATCATCCCGGCGGCACCGAGAACGTCGCCGGTGAACCCGCCGAGCCGATGGCGAGCAACGGTCACCACCGCCAGCGCGCCGGTGACACATCCCACGATGGCGACCACGCCTCGAAGCCCCGTTCCGCCCACCGCCAACGCCGTAGCGGCAACCACGGACAAGGCGAGGAACAGGTCGGTGGCCCCGCTGACACCACGCGCATCGGAGGCTGGCTCGCCGGTGAAGGCCGACGCCAATCCGCCTCCGGTAGCGGCCCGGGCGTAGGGGACATGCCGAGCGACGGCGGCCATCACCACGCGGGAAACGGCCCAGATCGCCGCGACCGGAAGGATGGCGGTGAGTGCTTCGGAGCCGGCGTTTCCGGTCCCGTTCGCGGCGGGAGCGAGCGCGGCGAAGGCGGCGATGCGAGCGGCCAACACGAGCACCACCACGGCCACCCCGAAGGCGCCGACGGCGGGGTCCTTCATCACGGCAAGGCGTCGGGCCCGATCGAGCGGTGGCAGCACACCGTCGGCGGAGTCGGCCAGCCCGTCGAGGTGGAGTAGGCCAGTGAGCACCAGATCGGCGCCGACAGCCACGACCGCGGCGAGCAACGGCGTGGTGAGTTGCAGTGACACCCAGTGGGTCGTGCCCACCGCCGCCCCGATGCCGGCGCCCACAACGCCGAACCAGGGCAAAGATCGTGGTGTGGGCGAAGCGGCTCCGCCGGCGACGGTCAGGAAGCCGAGGGCTCCTCGAAACCGCGTTCGGGGAGTCCGCTCACCAGCGGTCCGCCGGGTGAAGCTCGAGGGCCCGTCCAGCCACCACGAGCAGTGCCAGATCGGCGTAGTGGGCCACAGCCTGGTTTGCCGTCCCGAGCGCGTCGCGGAACCGTCGACCCACTGCGGTCTCCGGATGCACGCCAAGGCCCACTTCGTCGGTCACCACCACGATCGGCTTCGGGTGGCGACGGAACGCGGCAACGAGCTCGTGCGGGTCGGCGGCGAACCCCCCGTCGGGGGCATCGCTGTCCCAGTGAGCGGCGACCCACGTGCCCAGACCGTCGACCAGCGCTGGCCAAGCGGGCGCGTCGGTGAGCGCACCCACGAGGTCGGGCCCCGATTCGATCGTTCGGTATCGCTCGCCGCGCCGCTGTTGGTGCATGTCGACGCGCGCAGCCATGTCGGGATCGAGGCGACCAGCACTGTCGAGGATCGACCCCGTGGCGAGGTACAGAAGGGGGCCCTCGTGACGTTCCACCAGCCGTTCGGCGACGGCGCTCTTTCCCGACCTCGCCCCACCGATGACGAGGGTCAGCCGGGGTGCGGCGGGGGCTGTTGGTGCGGTGGCCGTTGGGGCGGCGGCAGGAGCCGTGGGTGTGATTGTCACGACCAGTCGACTCCTGCCGCGTGCAGCCGGCTGATGCTGTCGAGCGCGCCGGCACGGACGGCACCGTGCGTCGCCCTCGCCACCCTCGATCCCCAATGTGATCGTGGTCCACCGAAGACCGATCGAGCGGTCGCCCCGTCGTGGTCCGACGACCGCGAGGGGGGCTCGATCGGCGCCGCAACAACCACGGCATCGGTAGCGGTTCCGGTTCCGGGTACCCCGAGCTCGATGAGTGCCTGCGCCTTCGCCTCCGCCACGGTGGCCACGAGATTGACCATCGCCCCGGAGTGGACCGACTCGGGCAACACGGCCACGATGTTGATCGTGCCGATCCCCGCACGTGGGTGGGGATCGTTGGCGTCGGGGGCGGCGGCGGCCCAGGTGGGGATACGGATGCCGGTGGTGGCCCACACCTCCACGCCGTCGTCCACTCGGTGCTCCACGGCGTCGACGTCGGCTGCTGTCAGCAGACCAATCCCTTGGTGTTCCCGGCCCGTGTCGTGGTGTCCCAGGTCGGCATGTTCGAGCAATTCGCCGACGTGGGCGGCGAGATCGGTGCGGGCATACCCGTCGGCCACTTGGGCGTTCACGATCCACCGCCGTTCCCCAAACCCTCCGCCGACAGATGCCGTGGACACCATGCACATCGGTTCGTCGAACACCCAAACCAGGTAGGGGAGTGACGCCCCCGATTCCACCCGGAGGCGCGCGGCGAACGTGAAGGCCGGAGGCACGGCAGGAACTTAGTAGGTCGCTCGGCGCCGTTCCCCGTGGGCCGGGTTGCCGAGGGTTGCGTTTCGGGCGCGCCGTGTGGTTCTCTGGCAGCACAACGCAACTCGCCTCCGTGGGGGAAGCCGGTCCAACTCCGGCGCTGACCCGCAACCGTAGGTGTCCCGACGCTCCCGGCGTCCGGGCACGAGTCGGAACACCCACCAGCGAGATGCTCCGTCTACCGCCGAGGATCGCGGCCCACGGAGCCCAGCTCTTCGGCGTGCACGAATGGTGCAAACAACGCTTGGGAGCGGGGGTCTTTCGGGTTCGGCCCTCGGGTTCTCACCATTGCGTCTCGAACCCCATGCCTTCCACTTCCCGCCTTCTTCTCCCTGCGTCCGCCCGAGTAGCGACGGCGTGGCGCGCCGTGCTCATGCCTCTGCTCGGCCTTGGCGTCGTTGCGGGGTTCCTCGGATTCGAGACACGGACGGTAGGCGCGGGCGGCCGGCCGGCCTCGTGCGCGGAAGCGGCCACCATGGCGGGCAAGGTCAGTGTCGGACTGGTGGTGGATTTCGGCTCGCTTCCCGGCGCGCCGGGCACCGACGTTGGCGCCTGCGCGTCGGTCGACAACGCCGCCAACGGTTACGCCGTGCTGCAGGCCGCTGGTCGTCAGATTCGGTTGGACACAAGCGGGCTCGTGTGCGCCATCGACGGCTACCCGGCCGGCGATGATTGTGGCACTCGCAGCCCGACCGGCTACCGCTACTGGGCCTACTTCTACGGGGATGGATCGGGTGGATGGACCTATGCCTCGATCGGCCCTGGCGGCCATCGGGTCTTCGCTGGCAGCGTGGAGGGCTGGCACTTCGTGGAAGGCGCCGGCAAGCCGATCGACCCGCCACCGGCCGGTTCCTCTGATCATGCCTCGCTCTGTGGGAGCGCACCGCCGCCTACGACCGCGTCCACCACGCCGCCGGTCACGGCACCTCCCGCTCCTCCTCTCACCGCTCCCCCTTCCCCCGGCGCCCCAGCACCCACGGTCACGCTTCCGGGAGGCGCGCCAGCGCCAGTCCCCACCACCGCGTCCACCACCTCGCCCGCGGGTGGTGCATTGCCGGCTGGGAACGGCGTTGCTCCTACCGGCACCAATCCCGACGGGTCCCCGAACGCCCCCCAGAACCGCACCGCGACGGTTGACGGAACCGGCCCCACTGGAAGCGATTTGGCTGGCGGGACCGCCGGCGATGACGGCAGCGCGAGATCGGGAGACGGAGACGAAGACGGAGACAAGGACGGTGGGGAGCAGTCGATTGACGCCATCAACGCCGTTCCTGCCGTCGCCGTCCCGAGCGCGACAGGCGGGGTGCCATGGGTCGCCTTGTTGTTCGTGGTTGCCCTGATCGCCCTCGCCGGTTGGCGGTTCCGTTCCCGCCCGTCACCGTGACCCGACGTGCACTACATCCGGCGGCATGGTGGTTGTGGGCCGGCGGGGTGGCCGGTGCCGCGATGCGCACCACCAACGTGGCGGTGCTGTCCATGCTGCTCGCCAGCGTGGCGTTCGTGGTGGCGAGTCGCCGCAGCAACGCGCCGTGGGCGCGTTCCTTCGGCTCGTTTCTGAAACTTGGCGCGTTCGTGGTGGGTATCAGGATGGTGATTGACATCATCTTCGGCATCCGGGTGGGTGACACCTTGTTGTTCACGCTGCCATCGATCGAATTGCCGTCGTGGGCAGCCGGGGTCACCATCGGCGGCCCAGTCACCGCGGAGATGGTGGCGAAGTCGTTCCGGGAGGGTTTCCGGTTGGCCGTGCTGCTGGCGTGTTTCGGGGCGTTGAACAGCCTGTCGAGCCCCTACCGGATGCTTCGAGCGCTTCCGGCCGTGCTGTACGAAGCGGGCGTCGCCGTCACCATGGCGGTGGCCTTCGCCCCCGAAGCCATCGCGGCGTCCACGCGCCTGCGGGAAGCCCGCCGTCTCCGTGGCCGTGTGGCGTCGGGCCCGAAAGCGCTGCGAGGAATCGCCGTTCCGTTGCTCGAAGATGCGCTCGATCGATCCTTGCTTCTCGCGGCCTCGATGGACGTGCGGGGGTATGGCCGCCAGGGCGATCTTCCTCCGGCCCGTCGTCGTATGGCGAGTGGTGCGTTGCTGGCCGGGCTGATGGCCGCGGCGGTGGGCACCTACGGCGTGCTCGACGCGTCGGCACCCCGCTACCTCGTGCTGCCGGCCATCGCCGTGGCCGTGGTGCTGCTGGGGCTGGCCCTGGTCTGGAAGGGCGCACGGTCGGCTCGCACGCGTTATCGCCCCGACCGTTTCCTCGGCCCCGAATGGCTCGTCGCCGCTTCGGGGGCTGTGGCCCTCGGCGCCATGCTCGTGGCCGGTCGCAACGACGCCGCGGCCCTGTCCCCGAGCGTCGTGCCGTTGATGTGGCCCACTGTTCCCACGTTGGCGCTCGTGGCGGCTGTGGCCGCGTTCATCCCGGGCGTGGCCGCGCCCGAGCAGCCGAGCATCGAACCGGAACGTTCGGCGTCGCACCCCGTGCCCGACGACGTGACCGTGGTGGACGCATGATCCGATTCGACGACGCCACCTTCACCTACGCCGACACGGTGGCGCCCACCCTGCGGTCGGTCGACCTTGCGATTCCGGAAGGGTCGTTCGCGCTCGTGGTGGGGGAGACCGGTGCGGGGAAGTCCACGCTCCTCCAGATGGTGAACGGCCTGGCTCCGCGGTTCACCGGCGGCACGTTGCAGGGGCGCGTCGCCGTGGCGGGACGGAGCACGGCGGATCATCCGCCGCGCGAGCTGGCCGATGTTGTGGGGTATGTGGGGCAGAGCCCGAGTGCAGGTTTCGTGGCCGACACGGTGGAGCACGAGCTGGCGTTCGTGATGGAGAACCTCGGCGTCGCCCCCGATGCCATGCGCCGTCGGGTAGAAGACGTGCTCGACCTGCTCGGCCTTCACGAGATCCGCAACCGACCGCTCGGCACGTTGTCCGGCGGGCAGCAGCAGCGGGTGGCGATCGGCTCCGTCCTCGCCGCGTCGCCAGGGGTGCTCGTGCTCGACGAGCCGACCTCGGCTCTCGACCCGGCCGCCGCTGAGGATGTGCTCGCCGCGTTGTCGCGTCTCGTCCACGATCTCGGCGTCACGGTGTTGGCGGCCGAGCACCGCCTCGAACGGGTGGTGCACCTTGCCGATCTCGCCCTGCTCGTGGGGGCTGACGGCGGTGTGGTTACCGGTGAGCCGGGGCCAGTGCTGGGTGGTTCCCTGCTCGCCCCGCCCGTGATTCGGCTTGGGGTGGCCAACCAGTGGACGCCGCTCCCCCTTTCCGTGCGCGACGCCCGTCGCCGCGCCGGCGACGCGAGCAGCGGTCGCGCCGCCCTTCGCGACCGGCTCAAAGCCGCGGGACCGTCCGTCGGACGTCGCCCTCGCCGAACCGCGGGCGACGTGGTGGCGACGGTTCGATCCGTCGGCGCTGGGTATGGTCCGATCACCGCCCTCAAAGGGATCGACCTCGACCTCCGGGCCGGCGAGATCACGGCGCTCATGGGTCGCAACGGGTCGGGGAAGAGCACCTTGCTGTCGTTGCTGGTGGGGCTCAGGTCGCCGCAACGCGGGGAGATTCTGGTTCGGGGCCACCGGCCGTCCGACGATCCTCGGGCGGTGAAGCTCGTGCCCCAGGACGCCGGCACGTTGTTGTTCGAGTCCACGGTGGAAGCCGAGTGCGCGTCCGGCGACCACGATGCGGGCGCGCCCGCGGGCACCACCAGTGAGTGGCTGGACCGGCTCGTGCCCGGCGTCTCTCGCGGCGCCCATCCACGCGACCTGTCCGAAGGGCAACGGCTGGCGTTGGCGTTGGCAGTGGTGTTGGTCGACGATCCTGACGTGCTCCTCCTCGACGAGCCGACGCGTGGCCTCGATCATCTCGCCAAGGTGCGCCTCATCGCGGCGCTCGACGAACTCGCGGCCGAAGGTCGGGCGATCGTGATCGCCACCCACGACGTCGAGGTGGTTGCCGAGGTGGCTGATCGTGCCATCGTGCTCGCCGCCGGCGAGGTGGTGGCCGACGGTTCGGCGCGAGAAGTGGTGTGCCAGTCACCCGTGTTCGCCCCCCAGGTGGCCAAGATCCTGAGCCCGGCCGAGTGGCTCACGGTCGACGAGGTCGTCGCCGCGTTGGCGGTCGTCGAGCAGGTAGGTCGTCCATGACGGCGGTGCCGGCGGTGACGGCGGTGTCGGTGGTGTCGGTGGTGTCGGTGGTGCGTTTTCGACGACGCACCGCGGTGCTCCTGACGGTCACCTCGTTGTTGGGGTTGGCGGCGTTCACCTGGCCCTTGCTCTATCAAGCATCCGGTGAGGAGAACTTGGCCCACGCGTCCGATGCGCCGTGGTTGTTCGTGCTGGTGCTCCCGATGCTGCTCGCCATCGTGGTGAGCGAGCTGGTCGACGGCACCCTCGACGCCAAAGGCATCGCCATGCTCGGGGTGCTCGCTGCCTGCGGTGCGGCGATGCGGGTTCCAGGTGTGGCCGGGTTCGAGCCGGTGTTCTTCTTGCTCATCCCGGCGGGGCGTGTGCTGGGCAAGGGGTTCGGGTTTGTGCTCGGTGCTATCACGCTCTTCGCATCGGCCCTGATCACTGGTGGCGTCGGACCCTGGCTACCGTTCCAGATGTTCGGCGCTGGATGGGTGGGATTCTTCGCCGGCTGTCTGCCTCGGGGCGTGCGCGGACGGGCCGAGGTGATCGTTTTGGCGGTCTACGGTGTGGTGGCCGGAGTGACCTACGGCCTTCTGCTCAACCTGTGGTTCTGGCCGTTCGGTGCGTCAGCCGGTGGAGCGCTGTCGTTCGTGCCGGGCGACTCGGTGATCGCCAACTTGCAGCGGTTCGTGGCCTTCCACCTCGCCACATCGCTCGGCTACGACATTCCCCGAGCGGTCACCAACCTCGTGCTCGTCCTCGCCCTCGGAGGACCGGTGTTGGCGGCGCTTCGTCGGGCCACCCGCAAAGCAGCGTTCGCCGCGCCGGTGGTGTTCGCCGGCGTCGAGCGGGCCGAAGCCGGTGAACCGCAATCGCACCCCACCTAGAACCGGTCGTTCACCACGATCGGGGTGCCCTGTGGGAGGAACCCGGCGAGGTAGGTGATGTTGGCGTTGGACAGTCGGATGCAGCCACTGCTCACCTCGCGGCCGATCAGGCCCGGTTGGTTGGTTCCGTGCATGCCGAGCTGGCCCGGTCCGCCACCGAAGGAGAGCAACACATCCGAGAAGCCGTTGAGACCGAACGCATACGGGCCATAGGGCCCTGATGGGTTGGTGGGACGAACAAGCTCGCTCGTGTAGAAGATGCCGATCGGGGTCGGGGTGCTCGCTTTGGCCACGCCGATCTTGTCGTCGAGCAGCAGGTTGGTGCCGTCGTACACCTTGATGTTGAACTCCTGCAGATACACCTCGACCCGATAGTTGTGGGTGACGATGTCGACGTCGACACGCTGAATCCAATAGGTGCTCATGTTCGGCCGGGCCGGCACGTACACCTCGAGCCACGCGCCGAGGTCCTGCTTCACGAGGAACACGAGGGGCACGGTGGCGTTCGGGTTGTCGCCGATCTGCCGCGGGTTCGGGAAGGAGATGACCCCTGCGGTGGACCCCGCTCCGCCGGTGAGCCAGATGGTGCCCTTGGCTTTCGGGAAGGCCACCTTGCTGGTGAGGCCGGCCAGGTTCACGCGGGGACGGGGCGGGCGCTGGTACGCCGGTCCCGGAACGGCGGTCGTGGTGGTCTCCGGGACGAGCGTAGTGGTGGTTTCCGGCGGCGGCGGTGGCTCGGGTTCGGTGGTGGAGGTGGTGGTCGACGTGCCCGGAGGCTCGGTGTAGCTCAGCTCGGCCACCGCACCAGCCTCGACCATCCCGAAGGCGCGTCCGGGGGGACGAAACGCCAAACCCACGATCACGGCGAGGATGGCGCCGACCGCCACGAACGCAAGGATGCGTCGGGCGTGGTGCTCCGGTGGAAGGTCGGCGTTCGGGAGTTCTTCGACGGGACCGCCGTGGACCGAGCCGGGACCGCCGTCGACCGGGCCGCCGTGGACCGAGTCGGGACCGCCGTCGACGGGGTCGGGATCGCTGTCGACGGGGTCGGGACCGCTGTCGACCGGGAGGGGATCGCTGTCGACCGGGTCGGGACCGACGGGGCCGCTGTCGGGACCGACGGGGCCGCTGTCGACCGGGCCGGGATCGCCGTCGACCGGGAGGGGATCGCTGTCGACGGGGTCGGGACCGACGGGGCCGCTGTCGACCGGGCC
>Ga0105047_10006327_pt1 | contig 20086 bp, 18 predicted proteins | sample MAT04_FD_78384 | JGI IMG/M metagenome (GOLD analysis project Ga0105047, IMG submission 78384) | Freshwater microbial communities from Lake Fryxell liftoff mats and glacier meltwater in Antarctica - MAT-04 (megahit assembly) | ecosystem: Environmental > Aquatic > Freshwater > Ice > Liftoff...
ACTGATAGTCAATGATCTAAAAATTTAAATAAATTATGCAGTTGGTAAAGACAGTGAAATGAAGAAGGTCAGTAAGTAGCAAATGTTATCAATTTGAGACAAATTAATTCTCAACATGAGATTATTGTAAGATTTGATGGGGAAGATTTTTCGGGGAATGGGTATAAATGTTTTCAACCACCGGAATCAGCAGCTACAGATAGAATTGCGTTTAGAATGCGGAAATATAACAAGCCGTTGTTATAAAGTTCTATAACGGCCTGTGCCAGGAACCAGATTAATAATAGGAAGATAGAAGAAAACAGGCGAAACCTTAACCAGCGATTTGAGAAAAACAGTTGGACTAGTGTTGTGGGTGGATTAAGATTTGCGCCTGATTAGGTTTTAGAAGGGAAGTAGTTGCAGATTATAGGCTTAAAATTCTATTTTATTTATTTAAAAGCGATTAATGATTTTGAAGATATATTCTGATTATATGTTTAGTTGTAAGCCAAAACTACATTTACATCGCCCTGATACGACAAAGCACTCTGATCAAGCATATTCGCATCGGGCTGAAACTGTAAACTTATTGACTGATATCCGTTAATGGCATTGCCGTCCAGGCTTTGAGTTCCTGAAGCTGATGTTTCCATCGAAATATGCAGCTTGTTGTTGCCGGTGAGGTTAGCTTTGCCTAATATCAGCGAACATGATGCTGATGCAGCGCTTTTTATTTCAATCTGGCCGAAATCAATACTTTCATTATTATTTCTCTGTATTGTAATAGATGATTGCGACTGGGAACTGGCACTTACCGATTCAACTACTTCTGCAAAAACATGCCCTGTAACCCTGGTTTGTGTAAATCCGGTTAATGAAACTATTAAAAGTACTATTGCGCTTACGAGAGTCCGGAGAGTTTTCATGGTGTAAAATATTTTTACTGGTTGCTTTTTTCGTCTGACTAAATTACTGAATATGAGTAGGCAAAGCAAGTAATGAGTGTAAAAATATTTTATTAAATTAAATTATACAGGCGATATATGAGATAAGAGGACTATAAAATATTGATAAACAGACATGTATAAATAAAAACAATTAGACAAGTAATTTACATTGATGTAAAAATATTTTACATCATAAAAGGTAGCATGAATATCAGTATAATCAGTTATGAAATCTGAAAAGCGAAGGATGACGTAATCCAATGATAAAAGCAGGGTTTGAACCAGTCAATGATTAGTTCATTTTGATCCCATATTTTTCAATTTTAGCATTCAGCGTAGGGCGTGAAATGCCAAGTATCCGCGAGGCTTCCACTTTATTCCATTTCGCATAAAGCAGCACCTGTTTTATATAAACTTTTTCAACTTCATCGAGTGTTGTAAGAGCTTCAATCGAAAGTCCTGTCATTGTAGTGTTGTTCTGATGGATTGAAATATTCTCTTTTTCAAGCAGGTTTCCTCTGCCAACAATCATCGCCTGAAGTATCGAATTTTCAAGTTCCCTGATATTCCCCGGCCAGTTATAGCCTTTAAGCTTATCGAAAACCCCATCGCCAACCTGAGTTACATTTTTTTGCAGTTTCCGGTTGTATCTCTGAATAAAGAAATAGGTTAGTTCGTTAATATCGTCTTTCCGTTTGCGCAGGGGCGGCAGTTCTATCGTAAACACTTTAAGCCGGTAATAAAGTTCTTCTCTGAAATGGCCTTCTGCAATAAGCTGTTCCAGGTTTTTATTGGTCGAAGCTATAATTCTGGCCTTTAAGGGTAAAAGTTCAGATAATCCGGGCTTTTCAAACTCCATATCCTGCAATATCCTGAAAAGTTTTATCTGAACATTATCCGACAGGTTTGAGATTTCATCCAGAAAAATAGTGCCTTCTCCTGCAACTTCAAATTTCCCTCTTTTGTTTTCGTTTGCACCAGAGAAAGCATCTTTTTCGTAACCAAACAGTTCCTTTTGAAGCGAATCGTCATTAAGCGCCGAGCAGTTAACAACAACAAACGGAAATTCGCGGGTAATGCCACTATGATGTATAAGCTTCGCTATCAGTTCTTTGCCGGTACCTGTTTCGCCGGTAATAAGCACACTAATTCTGTTTAATGAAATCCTTCCTATATTTTTAAAAATTTCGCGCATCACAGGAACTTTCCCAATTAGTGAGTTTTCTTCAATCACTTTTCGGGTATCCCTGGTGAAGGGTTGTGATACACTCTGAACCTGTTCACTTATTTCGAGTGTACGTTTAATAACTTCAATCAGTTCTTTCGAATGTATAGGCTTTTCAATAAAATCAACGGCTCCAAGTTGAATGGCTTTAATGGTTAATGCAACATCGCCATGCCCGGTCAACATTATTATGGGAAGCAGTGGCTGGTTTTGTTTGATGATGCTGAGTACTTCAATCCCCGACATTCCCGGCATCATGTAATCGGTGAGAACAAGATCAGCATTTGATGTGGCAAGCAGAGCAATTCCTTCTTCGCCGCTTTCAACTGTCAGAACACGGTATCCTTCCTTAGTAAGCGTTTGCTTCAGGATCATCAGAATCATCTTGTCATCGTCAATCACCATTATAGTTTTCATAGGAAGTATATAAACAGATGTGTGTGGTTGTGGTTGGTTATGGCTTTCCTTTTAAAGGCGTGATAAATTTACGAAATCTTCCTCATCCGTGGCGAAAAAGTTGGAAGTGCCTGCTCTAAAACAAAAATGGTGTGTAGCCGTATTTTTAAAACAGCATTCCACATAATGGATTACGCATTGATTTTTAATGGATTTCACACTAATTTGTAGCTGCTATTCAGCTTGCAAAGAGTTTTAATGCTTCTCCGATTCTGATAATAAACAAAAGTAACACCTTTATATGTTTTGCAGATGTCTGGAAAAAGTATGATTTTATGATATAACAGAGTTAGAGTCTATTTAAATTTTGTACAATCTAAATTTACCCCCTCTAACTCCCCCTGAAATCAGGAGGAGAAAGTGCTAAGAAAGATTTTCTTTAATAGATAAAGTCTGAATCTAGCACAATTTGCCCCCTCCCTGAAATGAGGGAGGGCTGGGGTGGGTGCTTTTTGATAAATTTAAACAGTCTCTTAATCCCTCTTATATGCGAAATCAATGAATAAAACAACAGGCGATGCTTATCTGTATGCTAATACAGTTAGGGTAGTTAAAAGTATAATAAAGACAAAAGTACTTCCTGTGCCAATTCCAAAATTAGTCCATACTTTTTTCTTTTTAATTTTATAGGCCTTATCCGTATATCCGGCATAATATTCCGGATTTTCCATAAGATTTTTATCCTTATACCCCAGGTTATAGGCTTTGGGAGGTGTTGATGAACATGCAATAGCCGGAATCAATCCCCATGGAATATAAAAACTGGTAATCAGCGTTCCTATGGCAGCTCCCTTAAATCCTTTGTAATATAAGGTTGCGTCTCTTTCACCTAAAGCATACATGCTGTCGGGAGTTGATCCACTAAAAGTTGAAGCAGGCATTTGCTTTTCATTGCCTGATAGGTATATAATAATGCCGGTTTTATAATGAAGCATAGTTATCTCCTCGCGCAACAGGCTGACCGTATCGGAGCTATATTCAGGAATGAAGGTGACATCTTTAGGATTCAGGTTTATGATTTTTACTTTTAGTTCCTTGCCTGATTTAAGGATTATTTTATCCTGCGCCATAGCAAATGATGCGCTTATAAATAAAAGAATCAGTAATGCTATAACCTTTTGCATAAATTTTCAAATAGGATTCAAATTTAAACTAAAATGATATACAAATTTCGTCTGACAATTATAATTATTAGCTCCTTTGTTTTGCAGCAAATCTGCTACCAAAAATGAATTGAAGGCTAAATATTATTTTGATGTGCAGGAAAAGGAATACATGAATCGAAATTCTTTTTTTTTCTTGTTCTTTTGTCATGTCACAAAAGAACCAACTTAACGAAGTGGTCTCATGAGCTCCTCTAAAAATAAGCAATGGGCGAATAAATAGTATAGACTTAATAGAAATTTCACTCAGATGTACGACTCTGTAAGGCTCGTAAAACAAGGCCTGTTAGAGTTTCCCATATCCGAGCAACACTTGAGGCTGGTGTTTTGCTAACCACATGTCCGCGCCGTTGACCTTCGCCAACATCTGTTGTGAGATTTCTATTAAGCCGGTTCCTACACTCTGAAAATCACCTTGAAAAGCCCAATCGTTGTTCCGCTATATTCCCATAAGAGGAAGCTCTCTTAGAAGGGACCGGCCTTATAAAAATGCGCCTGCGGTTCTTTGCCGAGGTATGTGCGAATGGCATGTGCGTAGCAATACACAGCAAGGCAAACTGTCAGGATATGTACTGCTTTTTCATGCCTTGAATTGCGAGGAGATACTTCTGGCTTAGAAACGCCAGCATTGATACAAAGCCTTGATTTTTTATGCACAAATTATTTATTTTTTAAAGGTGTGCATGAGATCGCTGCGCTAAGATGGTATTTTTCCATCAAGGGAAAAGGACAAAGAAATAAATTCTAATTCATTTTTCGAATTAAGCATGGAACTATTATGATGTATTAACCTTTCCAGCACATCAAAATATAATACAGCCCAATATTTATGCGAATTCACATGAATTGTCTTTACTCCCTGACGAAATGACTATATTTTTATCCAAACATCGCATTAAAACAAAAACCGGTTTCAGTAGATCCTGAACCGGTTTTTGATACTAATTTTAAATTTTCATTTCAATCAATTACTTCGCTGTAATCCATTTTACGATCTTTTCATCGGTTGGATTGGTGCGTGGAGAAACTACATCAACCAGGTTGCCTTTTTCGTCAATCATAAATTTCTGAAAATTCCAGCTCACATCTGCATCCATTTTGCCATTCTGTGATTTGGTAGTCAGCCATTGGTAGATTGGATCAATGTCTTTTCCTTTCACGGATATCTTCGACATCATTGGAAAAGTTACCTGGTAATTATCAGTACAGAATTGTTTGATTTCAGCGTTTGAGCCCGGTTCCTGACTCATAAAGTTATTGGCAGGAAAACCAACGATTACAAATTTGTCCGGACCATATTTCAGATAAAGAGCCTCTAAATCCTTGTATTGCGGAGTGTTGCCGCATTTGGATGCAGTATTTACAACCAGCACTTTTTTGCCCTTCAGACTGGCAAGATCAAAAGCCTTGCCATCGATGGTTTTTGTTTTAAAACTGTAAAAATTGTTTTGCTGTGCAAAACTTAACATACCGGCAACCATAAAAATAAGTGTTAAAGATAAGGTTTTCATGTTTGATGAATTTTTTTGTTGTTTAATTTATTTGACGTATTGTTAAACATAAAACAGCTTGGCTGGCTGAATGTTCATTTTTTAAAGAAGTAAGTACAGGAATTTCAGCAATCTTAATAATTTTTAACATCAACCCCATGGCTTAAGGGTTCGTTTTAAAAAATCAGATTGTAATACCGTTCTACTTTATCGTGGAACTCGCTGACAGATATATTTTTGCTCTCCCGGATATATTCTTTTCCTTCGAAGAACACCAGAATAGTTGGCGAAGAAAATACACCGTATTCAGCTGTTGTTAAAGGATACTTTTCAGCATTGATCAATTGGAACTCGATTTTTGGGAAATCTGATTCTATAAATTCCCTGACTTTAGGCCTGAGCACCTTGCAAGGGGCACAGGAATCGTTGTAGAAATAGAGTAAAACTGCTGTTTTATCAGCTATAAGGGATTTAATGTCTTTGATCTCCATGTGCTTGAAATTAATTTTATATGGCTAAATTTCTTAACATTTCTGTCTTGAAATTATTATATATACAGTGCAGAGTTCTGTACCAGGTTCCTTTTAAATTGACCTTTGACCTTTGAATTTTGAACGACCCCTCTGTCCTTCGGACATCTCACCGTAGGGGAGAACCCTGAAGAACCAATTCATCGCAAAGTTTGGAACTTGAAACCTCGAACTTGTAACCTTGCACTCTTTACTCTTTACTCTTTACTCTTTACTCTTCATTATTCACTCTTCACTTTTCACTCTTTACAGTGATAGATACTCCTCCGGGTATACGGACACTTTTCACTTTTTGTACCCCTCTGTCCTTCGGACATCTCCCCTTTGCAAGGGGAGAACCTGCGAACATTATTCCATTTTTAAGTTCGCTTTTCGTAGTGAGAAGTCATATTTTCATTATTCGTTATTCACTTTCATCTGACTAAAATTAAAATACTTTATATGAACCTATTACAAAGTCCGTTTTTCTTCACTTCTAAGCTTCATCTTTACCCGGTTAGTTCCAATTAGCGCGATAATTACCGTGTAAGTCTATTCACTATTCATTATTCACTCTTCACTTTTCACTTTTCACTCTTTATTCTTCACTAACCTTTCTCATTAACCCCCGTCCCGAAAAGTGCAAAATCATATTTTACCGGGTCATTAGGATCAAAAGTACGTAAGTTAGCTGTCAACTCTTCAACACCCTGCCAGTCATCGTTTTTGCGATCCAGTAATCCAAGTTTACGGGCAACTTTTCCTGAGTGCAGATCAAGTGGGCAAAGCAAATCTGAGGTTTTAAAGTTCTTCCAGATTCCAAAATCAACTCCTTTTCCATCATTACGCACCATCCACCTCAAGTACATATTTATCCTTTTTGCCGCTGAACCTTTCTGCGGATCAGGCACATGCTTGCAGGTGCGATGCAAATGCTCAAAGCTGAAAAATACTTGCCTGAAACTGCTGATTGATTCCTTAATGCTTTGGTTTGTACGATAACCCGCGGTGAATACTTGTTCCAATCCCCCATGCTGCCTGTAAATATACTGAAGAGCCTGGATAAAATTCATGCAATCCTCACCCTGGAATGTGCGGTGAACGAAAGTCGAGAGATTTCCTATTTCCTTTTCTGAAGAATTCACAACGAAATCGTAAGGTTCATTATCCATACGGCTCATCAGTTCACGGCTTTTATTTATTATAGTCACTCTTTGTCCCCAAGCCAATGTTGCCGATAAAAATCCGGCTATTTCAATATCTTCTTTCTCTGTAAAACAATGAGGAATGCTGATTGGATCAGTTGCTATAAATTGCAGATTATTGTAAAAGGTGGCTTTCTCTTCAAGTAAGTCGTAAAGCTGCTGATGGGTCAAATTCATGTTGCAAAGATAATGGAAAGGTAGTATCCATAAATGCACACAAATGACACACAAATGCACACAAATAAAAATTCTAAATTCCAAGTTTTAAATTCCAAAACTCAACGCAAAATCCAAAAATCTTGTCACACTGAGCGGAGGCGAAGTGCCATAACATTGAACATTGAACAGACAACCCCTAAATCCCAACCCCCAACCTCTCAAAAAAAAGACCACCCTTTTCAGAGCAGTCTTCCTTTTTAATAAAAGTAACTATCAATTACTTAATTCAAAACCAGCACGGGTGTTATAAGTCCTTTACCGGTTTCAATGGCTTTTTCATTTTCGGGTATCATTACATGGTGGCGGGCCGGAAGTGATTTCTCCAGTCCTTTATGAATGTATTCCATATCAACGATTGGTTTCAGTTTCAGGAAGCCGCCCAGAACGATCATATTGAAAACTTTTGAAAGTCCGAGTTTGGCAGCCTTTTCAGCTGCTTCTATGGTGTAGATATTGATATCTTTCCTTTCGGGATGACGGATAATGCCATTCGGATCATAAATAAGGAGACCGCCTTTTTTTACCGAATTTTCAAATTTATCCATCGACTGCTGGTTCAGGATAATGGCAGTGTCGTATTCGTGAAGGATGGGTGAACTGATGCGCTCGTCGCTGATAATTACCGTAACATTGGCCGTACCGCCGCGCATTTCGGGACCGTACGAGGGCATCCAGCTTACTTCTTTATTTTGCATTACTCCGGAGTAAGCAAGAATTTTTCCCATTGAGAGAACTCCCTGTCCGCCAAAACCGGCTATGATTATTTCTTCAGTCATTGTTTTCAGATTTAATACTTTGCTTTATCCAGAAACTTATTTATCGTCACTTACTTTTATATCGCCGATAGGGTAGAAGGGGAACATATTGTCAACCATCCATTCGTTCGATTGCAGCGGGGTCATTTTCCAGCCGGAATTACAGTTTGAAACAATTTCGACAAATGAAACTCCTTTGTTAAGTTTTTGATTTTCAAAGGCTTTACGAACTGCTTTCTTAGCTTTACGAACCGCCGATGGCGTATGAACCGCCTGGCGCGTCACATAATAAGTTCCCGGCAAATGAGCAACCAGCTCGGTCATTTTCAGCGGGTTACCCATAGTGGCAACATCGCGTCCGTAGGGCGAAGTGCTTGATTTCATTCCCGGTAAAGTTGTCGGAGCCATTTGGCCGCCGGTCATTCCGTAAATTCCGTTGTTGATGAAAAAGATGGTAATATTTTCTCCGCGGTTGCAGGCATGAATGGTTTCAGCTGTACCTATGGCAGCAAGATCTCCGTCACCTTGGTAAGTAAAGACAAACTTATCTGGAAAAAGTCGTTTAATAGCTGTTGCAACTGCCGGAGCACGTCCATGCGCTGCCTGTTGAATATCTATATCCATAAATTCATAAGCCAGAACCGAGCATCCGACGGGAGCCACAGCAATAGTTTCGGATTGGATTCCCATTTCATCTATAACTTCCATGATGATACGGTGAGCAGTACCATGTCCGCAGCCTGGACAGTAACTGAGATCCTTTTTAGTAAGAAGCTCAGTACGTTTGTAAACAACGTTTTCAGGCTGTAATATTTCGGGATTTGTTTTAAATTCTGCCATATTCCTTATCCTCCGATGATTTGTTTCTTCAAAGCTTCTACTATTTCTGACGGCGAATGTACAATTCCGCCGTAACGGCCGAAATGCTCAACCTTTACGCGGCCTTCAACAGCCAGCTGAACGTCTTCAATCATTTGCCCGGCGCTCATTTCAACGCAAAGTATGCCTTTCACCTGCGAAGCCATTTCCTTAATTGGTTTCTTTGGGAATGGGAACAGTGTGATGGGTCTCAAAAGACCGACTTTTATTCCTTCGGCACGTGCCAGTTCTATTGATTTCTGACAGATACGTGCACTTGTGCCATAGGCTACAAAAAGGTATTCGGCATCTTCGCAGGATATCTTTTCGAAACGAACTTCGTTTTCTTCCATCTTGCGGTATTTCGCCTGCAGAACATGGTTATGCTGTTCCATCTTGATCGATTCCAGATCGAGGGAAGTAATAATGTTATGATCGCGGTCAGGAGTTTTGCCTATGGTTGCCCATGGGGTATTCTTCCTGATTTCTTCATCGGTGAAGCGGGGTTTCTGAACGTCAAGCTCAACTTTTTCCATCATCTGGCCGATAGCGCCATCCGAAAGAACCAATACCGGGTTGCGGTATTTAAAGGCCAGTTCAAAACCCAGTCCTGCAAAATCAGCCATTTCCTGTACCGATGAAGGTGCAAGTACAATCAGCCTGTAATCGCCGTGGCCACCGCCTTTGGTGCTCTGGAAATAGTCGGATTGCGATGGCTGTATTGTCCCCAGTCCGGGACCTCCGCGAACTACGTTCAGCAGCAGGCAAGGTAATTCAGCGCCAGCTATATATGAAATTCCTTCCTGTTTTAAACTCATTCCTGGGCTTGAGGATGAAGTGAGCACGCGTTTTCCGCAGCCTGCTCCGCCGTAAACCATATTTATGGCAGCTATTTCGCTTTCAGCCTGCAAGGTAACCATGCCGGTGCGCTCGTGTGTTTTCTGAGCCATCAGGTATTCCATTACTTCCGACTGCGGGGTGATAGGATATCCGAAATACCCGTCAGCGCCAGCGCGGATCACAGCTTCGGCAAAAGCCTCATTCCCTTTCATTAACCGTAATTCTTTCATGCTTGGATTAGTTTTTTCTTAATCATTAAATTTCTTACGGTAAACAGTGATCGCTCCGTCAGGGCAAACCACGGCACAATTGGTACAACCGGTACAAGCGTCGTTGGTTGGCATTGCATAATGATAGCCTTTTCTGTTTACTTGTTTCGCCATAGCTATAACGTCTTCGGGGCATGCCGGAACGCAAACTTCGCATCCTTTGCACCTTTCATTATCGACTACGATCTCGCCTTTATTTTTTGCCATAACATTTTAAGTGTTTCACTGAATTCGGGTGCGAAGTTAGATATTTATTACAACTCAGAAGCTCTTATTTTTTACAAATAAAATTATTCTGCTAATTTAAAACGAATTTAGATTGCTCCATATTTTATTTTTAAGATCTAAGGAGTAAGGAGTATGGTGTAAGTGGTAAGGAATAAGGCGTAAGGTGTAAGGAGTTGTCAGTTGGGACTTGGAATTTGAGCCTTGGAATTTGAAACCTGGGTATTATCCTTCCCAGTCTCTTCGTCCATCAGTCTCTTCGTCCCTCAGTCTCCTTGTCCCCCCTTCGCAGTGTCTCCAATATCATCCTGTTAATAATCAATCAACTGGATGTTGCTCATGAAACTTTTTAAGCCTGAATTCCAGGTCGGGGAATTGGGTGCGCTTAACCAGCGAAACGCAGGCTCGTAGTCCTTCGGTATGCTCGCTTCCGGTAATGGATAAGGAAATTGCGCTGATGCCGTAATAAAGCAGTTCTTCGATCAGGTCCGGCCCATCGAAACCGGGGTACATAATTGTAAAGTAGAAACCATCGGCAATCGGCTGGTCGATATCCTTGTCGTAAACGATCCTGAAACCATTATCCACAAATAGTTTCTTCATGATTTTCGCTTTCTCGCCATATTCCTTAACTTCTTCCACGAAATTGAATTTCCCTTCGTTGGCGGCTTTAAGTATGGCAGCCAGGGCATACTGAGCCGAATGTGCAGTTCCTGAACTCAGCGAATATACCGTTCCGAAAATCATGGCACGGCCAAACTGGTCGCTGGCATAATTTCGCAGCAAATCTTCGGAGCGTGAGTTAAACAGTTTATTGCTGATCACCATCATCCCGATCCGCTGACCGGCATAACTGAACGCCTTAGAACTGCTGATCAGAAGAATGTAGTTATCAGTGTATTTGGCAACGGTTGGCTGGTATGGTGGCACGCCGGGTTTGCTGTAATCCTTGCGGAAATCCATTCCGAAATAAGCAAGGTCTTCCAGTATTACAACATTATATTTGTTTGCCAGTTCGCCTATTATCCGGAGTTCCTGATCATTAAAGCAGATCCACGATGGATTATTGGGATTTGAGTATAAAACGGAATGTATATTTCCTTTTGCAAAATACGATTCCAGCTTTGCGCGAAGCTTTTCACCGCGGTATTCGTACACGTCAAAACTTTCGAACTTATAGCCCAAAACTTTGTGCTGTTGTTTATGAACGGGAAATCCGGGATCAATAAACAAGGTAGTATCTTTTCCCTTGTTCATCCGCGAAAGCGTCATAAATGAGGCAAAACCTCCCTGCATGGAGCCCACTGTAGGAATACAGCCGGCAGGATCAACATCAATATCAAGGAAATTTTTCACAAATAGGGAAACCTCTTTTTTTAAAGGAGGAATTCCGTCAATATCAGGATAAATGGCAGCAACTCCTCTTTGCAACGCTTCGATTTCGGCATCCGTTCCTACCTGTGCCGGCGGCAGACCGGGAACGCCCATCTCCATGCGGATAAATTTTTTGCCTGTAGCTTCTTCAATATTATCGACAAGACGTTTAATTTCCCTGATGGTGGCACTGCCCACAGCAGGAACATTGAGCTCCTTAATCTTGTCGGTTACGATTTCAAAATCTATTGGGGTTTCTTTAGTGGCTGCTTTCATGCTATTTTATATTGGTTAAGCGTGGAGTTATATATTTTGAAACATGCCACAAAGATTAGAAATAGGATTGTGATAATAAAGCGAAAGTGAAAATATATTTTTGATTGCTGAAATTTCGTTGTTTTTTGAATTCCTATATTTTTGATAGGAATAGGATATATATTTGTGGAAGGAATATATAATTTAAGCAATACCGACACAGCCAGTTTTATAAGATTCAGGATGATTTTAGCATGCATATAATCAAGAAGTTGCCATTATAAAGAACATATAAATATGCCTTTCAGGACTATAAAGATACATGTCCTTTCTCTGATTTTTAAATGATTTTGAGCAAGGGATGGCACAATTGAATTAAAATGCGCTGCTATTTAATGCCTTCGAATGGAGTTCAGATTCAGTTCCCATCACAATTATAGGCTTTTTGTCAGGCTGCAGCCATTGTATAATTTGTAAAAGATTTACTTCTGAAAGCGCTACACAACCTGCAGTGGGGTGTCCGGTTTCACGCTGGATATGGACAAATATGGCACTGCCATTACCCTTCACGATGTGTTGTGTATTGTATTGAACTACAATTCCTAACTTATAAAGGTCATCGTTCCGTTTCATCTTTTCATGGCTAACAGTTGGCGGCGATTCCAGGGTAACCCATTTATTGTAATCATCTGAGTTAGTATCATCGATCCAGAAATCTTTTTCTGTGGACTGACGGTATGCCATTTGGGTTGTTACCTGTTTATCGTATCCAAATACAGGCCCCAGGTCAAAAATACCTGTAGGAGATGTATTATCCCCTTCACGTTTTTCCTGAAAAGGTGAAAATCCATGATAACCGACTGATCCCTTAAAATCACTAAACTTTTTCACCCAGCCCCTGTCCTTCTTTTCGAAGGTTTGAATCAAGGCTCCCGTAGAATTAATTGTGTCATTTGTCACAATAATTACCTGGGCTGAATTTCCAATTCCAGAAGCGTTCAGTGCAAGAATCCGGTTAAATAGTTCAGGTGATTCCATGTTAGTTCCAGGAATATTTTCCGTTTTCTTATCCAGGTTACCGGACAAGCCACATGAGGTTAAACTGAAAAGGAACACCATAGTAATGAAATGATTAACCTTTCTCATTTTGAAGGTGGAGCATACTTTTCTTTTTTCCATATGTATATATCATTTTTATCCAAACCGGGTACTGAAACAGGTTTGCTAATCAATTCTGCTTGTGTTCCATTAATGATCAAAGGTTTTTGAATAGGGTCAAGCCAGCCAATGATTTCAATCAGAGACTCTATCGGAATAGCAATGCAGCCAACTGTACCTGTTGGTCCTTCTAGAACATGAACCGTGATAACACTTCCATTACCCTTCACCTGATCCATATTAAATTGCACAGCAATACCGTATTTATATTTGCCATCCTGTTTACGTAACATCGGCTCGCAACTTACGTTATCAGTTTTAGGGTCTTTTTCGCTGGTTACCCATCGGTTATACTGAACCGATTTTACATCATCTATCCAGTAATCATTTTTGGTGGCTACCCAATGATCCATTTTCGTTTCAACCTTTACATTAGGGTATGTATAAACAGGTCCTAAATAAAAAATACCGGTAGGAGTTTTTTTATCCCCTTCCCTTTTCTGTTTATATTCAGCAAAACCTTTAAAACCGATAGTACCGGAAGTTTTTGCAAACTTTTCAACCCACTTGCCATTATTTTTTTCAAAAGTCTGGATTTTAACATTAAGCTGGGTAATGTATTCATTCGTTACCAGGATGATCTGCCCTGAATTGCCGATCCTTTCTTTGTTCAGTGAAAGAACTTTCTCCAACACCCTGGGAACGGGTACCGCTGGTAACAATCCGGCTAATGATGTATTATTACAAACTGAATTACTTTCATTTTTCACCTTTGTTTTGTTATCATTTTTTTGACCGGCAAATGCATAAATGCTCACAAAAATGATTAACATCGTCAAATAATTTGTCCATTTCATATCTTTACCTTTCATTTCCTTATAAAAGTAGTTTGTTTTTATTATTGTATTTTTTAACCAGAGCTTTAAACCGGGCTTCAACATTAAATTTTATATATTGGGATCTTCCCATTTCATTTTCAGGAATATATAATCCGTTCTTAAATGCATTTTCCAGTACATTATAATAGTCATCCTTATTGTTTCTGCCTGAATAAATTGTCAATAATTCCTGATGTATATTGAGATTGCTCGGAACAGAATTGATCATTTTCCGATAAGTACTTATCAATTTTTCCTGGGAGGAATTCTGAGAATAAATGTTTGCTAAATCAATCCCTACAATATCAATAAAAGAAGGATCCATTTCTATGGCTTTTTCATAATGCTGCATCGCCAATGTATCATATTCCGGGAGTTCATTCCGTCTGTAAATATCAGTGTAAATGGCACCTGTAATTGCATGAGCCCATACTGCAAGTTCCTTATCTTTTTTGTCATTAAGGTACATCACTTTCAGTATCTTAAGTCTTTCTTCTTCAGTATAAATGTTTTCTTCCCACTGCTTGTCATTGGAGGAATAAACCACAACCGGATTATAGTCCATCAGCAGGGTGACCAAAGGATCATATTGTGAAAGCACAAACTTAGCTGTTTCATTGGTAAAGTACTCAATTACATTATACTTCTTAATGGTATCGTTGGGTTTTAATTTGTATGGGATGCTTTTATAGCTTTTGTTAATGCCATTCGAATTAAAGCCCAGTGTCATAATAATCAGGTTATCTTCAACCGTAAGGTCACCATCGAGGGATTTATCCTCCACATTAAAAAGAGATCGTGCCGTCCTGGTCAAATCCCGAAGAGGAAGTTTGATTCCTCCAACATCTATATCCATATCAATTTTTATCTCCTTTTTTACGTACTTTCCCAATATCCTGTTATACAATATTTCATTTTTCTCCTTCCCCTCACCTGCAGCGAACATAAAAAAAAGTTTGTCGGGAACTTCGTTAACTATGGTTGTGATATTGTATGAGATTTTTTTTGCAATAAACGTACTGTTATAGCCTTTATCGGCAAGTGATGAATGCACGTTTATCTGATTGATTGAAAAAGTTTCGCCCTGAAAGACCGAGGCAAATAACAGGTATACAAAAAATAATAACATTAAAAATATCAGCAACTTGGAGTTGAAGGCAACGATATGGGCCACCTTATCGTTAAAGCGCTTGATGGCCTCAAACCAACTTTTTTTATTGTTGCTGTTTTCCTCTTCTGCCATATTGCCTGATTATTCCTTTAAACCACTTATTTGCAAGTAAATTTTTCAAAAAACTCAACCAGGTTTAGTTGTTCTGGTAATACTTGCGACTACCTTTTTACCATGAAATATCTATTACTTTCAACCTGACAATTCCATTATTAACTTATTGGAAGCAAATGAATTATTTCCTATTCAGGACCAGAAATTAAATTGCAAATCTTCAGTTATCTCGAAATCTGTTTTTCAAGTGATTGTTTCGTCTGTCCTGTTTTTACAAAGAAACTTTACCTTCAACCTCACTTTCATATTCACTTCCTGAAAGCTGTTTAGTCGGATAATCATCCGCACATTACCAATAAAGTTTTTAATCTGGTTTATACCAATTATTTGGAAGAATTGAAATGGTATTTAGAAAACCTGATGTATAACAATTTTTATAACAATAAGTTTATGAGGTGATTAATAAAAATACTTTTAAATCAAAAGGTCATGTGCCTAAAGACTTACCTGTGGACGCGCATCTTAATTTCAGACGCGTGTCGGTACAATTTATTTCAGTTACTGGTTAAATGCTGGCTTTCAAAAATGATTTCGGGAAGTGCATCTGATCCGGCATAATTCCTTGTTGAACTATAAAAATAATCTTCGGATATGGCCACTATACCGGCAAAAACCGGGCGTCAGGAAAAAGATCAGCAAGAATGGAGTGGCTGCTTATATTTGAATATAAGCTAGTTACACAAAAATAATGAAGATTATTAAATAGTTCGCAAAGATTAGAAATAGGTTTGGGATAATAAAACTTTAAGGCAACTATTTTTTTTGATGATGAAATTTCGTTGTTTTTTTGAAGCTGGATGATTTTTTGTGGGGAATAGGTTATATATTTGTGGAAGGAATGTATAAAATTAGGTAGTGCCTAGATAAGCAGTTTTATAAGATTTGTGTTGGCTTTAGGATACACATAATCAAATTAGTAGCCATAATAAATCTTATTATAAGACATTTAATTGCGTCTTGGGTAATCCGTAGCAAAAAATAGACAAAAGAGACTTAAAAGATGAAAAATTCAGGAAGAACTTTTAAGTGTTTAAGTTACTCACCTACATTATTTAATAGTATTTTTAAGATTATACAGAGATGAGAATATTGGTTTCGTTTCGTTAGATTGATAATAATGGTTGAACACATAATAGTAGCATCTTTAATGAAATTGTAGACTAAAAAGTATTAAGGTAAAAATGAGACCATCGAGAAATGCATTACTCGGATATTCATATCAAAAATACATTACATTTTTGATGCTTGCCAAGATGGATGTTGAGCGAGAAATTAAAGAAATTGAAATCGAAGCAATAGTTGAAAATAATTTAGACGATATCAAAATTTCAACTGATAATACTTTCATATACTGCCAAATAAAAGATATTGATAACATTAAACTCAATGATATAAAAATTGACAGCAATCAAATTATCATTAATTACAAAAAGCACAAATTATCTGATGGAATAAACTTATTGTTCTTCAAAGATATTGATATTGTTTGTAATTCTCAATTCTTAGGTTTTCCTGCACATTATATATCAAACGTTTATATAATTTCTTTATCAAGGGAAAAAGCAGGAACCATTATCCGCGACCTCTATAAATACAATAAAAAAAGACAGTTCAATATCAACCAGTTCTTTAATTCCCGTTTAGATGAACGTCTTCTAACTATTAAACAAGAAGAATTACCGACAATAGAGATCTACAACATTCAATTGTTGGAAAAAACGATTGATGTCGGCAAAAGAATTTTAGAGTTTGAAAATATTTTGTTTATAGAAGGAAAACCAGGAGTTGGGAAAAGTCATTTGGTTACTTCTTTGACTAAAGAATATGAAGGTTGTCTTCTTTATCGATTTTGGGTGTCCAATCAGGATAAGGACAAAGAAGCACGTTTAATTTTTCAAAATTTTCTATCCAACATTTCAAAAGAATTATTTCACGATTATCGTTATCGGACAGAAGAAGAAATAATAGAATATCTCAATAAGTACAAAAACACGATTATAATTGATGGCCTTGACCATGTTGAGAATTATCAAAAAAATGAATTAGAATCCTTTGTAAAATTCATAAATAAATTAAGGGACAAGTGCAAAACGATCGTATTGTCACGTCCGCTAAAAAGGGAAATAGAATGGACAAAACAACAGCTTGTAAATTGGAATTTTGAAGAAACCAGAACCGTTTTAAACGAGTTTCATCACATAACTGATTATCAAACATGCCAAAATGTTTTTGATATAACGGATGGTTATCCGATTTTAGTTCGATTTGTAACAGAGCATTACAAGTTTTTTGACGAAATGCCTTTATCTGGCAGAATTGTAGATATAGATGATTATTATGAAAAGATTATTTCCAATATATGTACCCAAAGTGCACTTACATTGTTTCTATCATCCCGTTCATATATCATGGATTCAGAAATTTCTATGTTTCTGAAAGATGATCATTCTGAAATGGTGAAGGAATTTATAAAATCCCATCCATATCTGTTTGAAATCAGGCTGAATAGAATTTCTTTATTCCACGATAGTTTAAATACATACTTGCGAAACACAAAAATTGAGTATTTCAAAAGGAGTTCCAAGGTTAAACAGATTGTTCATAAATCTTTGATGAATGGAGAAAAAAGGTTTATGTCAAGATTTGCTTTTTTTGACTTGGATAAGACAATGAAATTGGAAATAATAAAAAAGTATGTCTCTATGGATTTTTTTAAGGAAATAATCCATAATTGCATTGATTTTGATGCCATAAAAACTTTCTACAAGCAAATTAGGGAATCATTAACCGAATTAGAAGCCAGCGACCTTGAATTAATCAATTACTACGACTTGTCATTAATCATAAACATCACAGAGCGTAACCATATTTCTACGCTTAATGAGTTTTTGTACACTTTTATAAAATGCATAGAATTTAATGGTTACTGTGCTGATGATATCACAAGTTCAGAGCATTTATTTTGCATGTACTATTTTTATAAAACAAAAGATGCTACACTTTTGTATAATCTGACTTCAGATAAATCTTATGAAACAGAACACTTTTATGATGAGCTGAAATATAATTTCTTGATGGAAGAAAATTATTTTGTCCAACACCAAAAGTCTTTAAAGAAAACAAAGCAGTTACAACGTTTACTAAACCAAGAACCGATCCTTGAAACCTATGAGTATGTCTCTCATATATTAGCTAATTTGTATTTACATAAAACAAAAATAAAGGAACTTAAAGAGCTTCAGAATGCAATTAAGACTTATCTTGATACAGATGAAGAATTAGGTGTATATTCCTTAGAAGCGGCTCTACAAAAGTATAGAAATATTAGAGTTGGATTGTCTAGAATACTCCTATCCAACGCAAAAGATATTATCCTATCATTAGGAAATGACATATTTACAAATGAATACCATACAAAAAGTCTTAATGAACTTATTCTAACAAATAGCCGTCATGGTTCTTTTACAGTTTGGCCAAAAGTTCTCAAATACATTAGATTATCGATAAATGAAAAGAGGAAAATTGATTTGTCTAGTGTCGGATATTTATTTGCAATGTACAACAATCTTAAAGATATTACAGTTGTATGTATTGATGAAGCATTTAAAATTTTTGAGGACAAGGACTTGATTAGTATAGATAAATCTATCGATATTATTGTTTTCACTCAAAGCATGTCAGAAAAAGGGATAAGGCATTTGCTGAGAAGTTACATTGAATTGCATTCACCAGAAATAATTTCAACTTTGTTAAAGAAATATCACCCTGATCTTTTGGAGATTACCTGGTTTGATTTGCCAAAAGAATTTATTAATTACTTTCCCGACTATCTTTTTAATTATGCCATGAATTCTCAACTACTAAAATGGCATAGTCACAACAGAGAAGTTGATTTCAAGGACGTTCAGAATGTAATCTATTCTAACAGAAAAACGGAACTAATAGAAACTTTGAAGTTATTTAAATATCATATCAGAATTTCTGCTGATCATCCTTCCGCAAATGAACTGCAAAACTTAGCTTGTCTTTTATCAATAAGTGGTTTCGATAAAAAAGAAGATGAATATTTCAAAACTGCCGAAGAAAAATATGTTCAGGGTATTTTGGATAAAGATAACATTGATTTCATTAAAGTAAAGAAATTAAAAGTGGATGAAATCGCAGGATATACCAATGGATATTATTCTGTACTTGCAGATTTGGAGATATTCAAAGCCTATAAAAAGCATCAAGTAAAGGAACACGCCTCAGTAATAGTGCATAATGCATTAATTGGGAAAATAGAAAGGATAAACACGTATGCATATTTATTCCATTTCCCTGGCAACTTTCCTAAATTAATGAGCATATATGATATAGATGTTGATTATAGTGACTTATACAAAAGCTTCATGAGCTTTTTGGAAGTCTCTCTATTGAATATCAGAAAATAAAGAAAATCATAAAAGGGTGTTTTAAAATAAATGATTGAGAAGGAAACCCGGTCATCGGTTCTTCTCGAAATCTTAAACATGGTAAGGCAGGTATTGTCAGTCAGTAAATTAAATTCAGATTTATCTTCAGTAAATATTGAAAATGATTAAATTATAAAGAATGTTTACAAATGCAATAGTCCGCCGTCCCTGTGCCGAAATGTTAGAAAGGGCATTGCATCTTACATTGAATAAAAAATAATTTCAAACAGATGAAAGATTTATTTGGTCAAGCTTTATTAGATTATCAAAACGGAAAGTATACTGAAGACATTATTACGTGAACAAATATTTCTGATGACGATAAGTTGCCTCTTCCTTATTTATTCAGAGATTTTAAAGACATGCCAAAACCCGAACAAAAGGCATTACAATTAGCGAAAGGCTCTATTCTCGATGTTGGTTGTGGCGCCGGGAATCATAGTTTGTATTTACAAAGTAAAAATCTTGAAGTTAAAGGGATTGATATTTCTAAAGGTGCTGTTGAAGTATCAAAAATCCGTGGTGTTAAAAAAGCTGAA
>Ga0105047_10006328_pt1 | contig 20085 bp, 10 predicted proteins | sample MAT04_FD_78384 | JGI IMG/M metagenome (GOLD analysis project Ga0105047, IMG submission 78384) | Freshwater microbial communities from Lake Fryxell liftoff mats and glacier meltwater in Antarctica - MAT-04 (megahit assembly) | ecosystem: Environmental > Aquatic > Freshwater > Ice > Liftoff...
GGATGCCAGCGGTCGTACGCTTTCCGGTCAAACCACCGAAGCCTTCCTGAATTCAGTTTCGCATATTGATCTGCTGAGTATTGGATTTAACTGTTCTTTAGGTGCTGAGCAGCTCAATCCTTTTATTGAAGAACTTTCGCGGAAAGCTCCCTTTTACGTGAGTGCTTATCCAAATGCCGGCTTGCCGAATCAGTTCGGGGAATATGATGAATCACCGCTGCAAATGGCTCATCATATACAGCCAATCCTTACTAATAAATCGGTTAATATAATCGGTGGATGTTGCGGCACCACGCCTGAACATATCAGGGAACTGTGCAAAGTAGCCGAACAATCGACGCCAAGACATATCCCTTCTATTCCTAAATATTTGCGGCTTAGCGGACTTGAACCGCTGATGGTTTTCGAGAATAGTAATTTTATTAATATCGGTGAACGAACCAATGTATCCGGCTCCAAGAAATTTGCGCGGCTCATCCGTGAAGAAAAATACGACGAAGCGCTTTCGGTTGCCCGCGAACAGGTAGATGCCGGCGCCCAGGTGCTGGATGTAAATATGGACGATGCCTTGCTTGATGCAAAGCGCGAAATGACCCGGTACCTGAACATGCTGATGTCGGAACCCGAGATTGCGAAAGTCCCGATTATGATCGACTCCTCGAAATGGGAAGTGATTGAAGCCGGTCTGAAATGCCTGCAAGGCAAAGCCATAGTGAATTCCATCAGCATGAAGGAAGGCGAAGACACTTTCAGGGAACATGCCCGCAAAATAAGAAATTACGGAGCCGCCATGGTGGTAATGGCTTTCGACGAACAGGGTCAGGCCAGCACCCTCGAACGCCGCAAGGAAATAATCGAGCGCGCTTACAAAATTCTGGTAAACGAAATCGGTGTTCCGCCCGAAGATATTATTTTCGATCCGAATATACTTGCCATTGCTACCGGCATCGAAGAACATAATAATTATGCAGTCGATTTTATCGAAACCATAAAATGGATCAAGCAAAACCTGCCTTATGCAAAGGTAAGCGGTGGTATAAGCAATCTTTCGTTTTCGTTTCGTGGCAACGACGATCTGCGCGAAGCCATGCATTCGGTGTTCCTGTATTATGCCATCAAAGCTGGCATGGATATGGGAATTGTAAATGCAGGTAACCTGCCGGTTTATGATGATATTCCTGCTGATCTGCTTGAACTGATTGAAGATGTGCTATTCAACCGCCGACCCGATTCAACCGAGAGGCTGATTGATTATGCCTCTAAAATGAAAGCGACGGAGAAGACCGAAGCAGCTGCAAAAGCATGGCGTGGTCTCCCGGTGAACGAGCGGTTAACGTATGCTTTGGTTCATGGACTGGATGCTGATGTTGCAACCGATGTGGAAGAAGCCCGTCCGCATTTTGCCAGGGCACTCGAAGTTATAGAAGGCCCGCTGATGGCTGGGATGAATGTGGTTGGCGATCTTTTCCAGGCCGGGAAAATGTTTTTACCCCAGGTGGTGAAAAGCGCCCGCGTAATGAAAAAAGCGGTTGCCGTGTTGTTGCCCTATATCGAAGCTGAAAAAATTGTAGGTGAAAATAACAAAGCCGGAAAGATCCTGATGGCAACCGTAAAAGGGGATGTTCACGATATAGGTAAAAATATTGTAGGCGTAGTTTTAGGCTGTAACAATTATGACGTTGTTGATCTTGGGGTAATGGTTCATGCTGAGAAAATCCTGGATGCAGCCATAAAAGAAAATGTTGATATAATTGGATTATCGGGATTAATCACACCATCGCTGGAGGAAATGGCATTCGTGGCTTCGGAAATGGAACGCCGGGGATTTACTGTTCCATTGCTGATTGGCGGTGCCACTACCAGCGAAATGCATACAGCTGTAAAAATTGCGCCCGAATATCATAACCCGGTTATACACGTTCGTGATGCATCAAGAGCTACCGGAGTTGTAGCTGCACTGCTTTCTGCGGATGGCAAAAAACCTTTCATTGATTCTGTTACCGAAAAATATTCGGTTTTACGACACAAACACGAAAGTACAAGGGCTGGTGTTACGTATGTTTCGCTTGAACAAGCACGGGCTAACAAATTCAAAATGGATTGGAGCAGCTTCAAACCTGTAAAGCCTTCTTTTTTAGGCGTAAAGCATCTTACTAATTATTCACTGCAGGATATCAGCCTTTATATTGACTGGACTTTCTTTTTCCATGCCTGGAAGATAAGCGGGAAATACCCGGCTATATTTGATGATCCTTTAAAAGGCGTTGAAGCGCGTAAGCTTTTCAACGATGCGCAGGTTATGCTGAAGCAGATTATTGATAAGAAAATGGTACAGGCAAATGGCGTTTTCGGTTTTTTTGAAACCAATGCCATTGGCGAAAGTATTGAGTTAAATCTGGAAGGAAACAAGAAAACCATGCTTCATTTCCTGCGAAACGAAGAAGAAAAAGAAAAAGGAATTCCAAACCTTTCACTCGCGGATTTTATAGCACCAAAAGAAACCGGCTATCCCGATTATATTGGATTGTTTGCCGTTACTGCCGGGCTTGGGATCGAGAAATGGGTGAAAGAATATGAAGATGAAAACGACGACTATAATGCTATTATGGTTAAAATCCTCGCCGATAGGCTTGCCGAAGCTTTTGCTGAGTTGCTTCATGATAAAGTTCGCAAGGAATATTGGGGTTATGCCAAAGATGAAAATCTGACAATTGATGAAATTATCCACGAAGGTTACGCTGGCATTCGCCCGGCTCCGGGTTACCCGGCATGTCCTGAACACAGCGAAAAAGGTACTATTTTCGAATTGCTTGATGCCAATAAAACCGGAATTACTTTAACCGAAAATTTCTCCATGTATCCGGCAGCAGCCGTAAGCGGATATTATTTCGCCAATCCCGATTCACAATATTTTGCCATCAGCCGCATCAGTCGCGAACAGGTTGAGGATTATGCTTCAAGAAAAGGCCAGAGTGTTAAAGAAATAGAAAGGCTGTTGGGATCGAATTTGAATTACTGAAATTAAAAGGCTGGAAGACGGAAGTTGGGAGATGGGCGAAGGGGAGAAGGGGGGATGGGGAGATGGGCGAATGGAGAAAAGTTACAGGAGAAGGGAGAAAGGATGCGGAAAGTTATAAAAAGAGACGGAGGGAGAAGGAGGGAGATTGAACCTTGACTCACATTAAAACATAAGATTTTGTCAAAAGGTTCTCCCCTTTTTTCAAGGGGAGATGTCCGAAGGACAAAGGGGTACAAAAAAACAAATATTAGCTTAAAACTGAAAACAAATTTCAGGGCGATTCAAATTATTCAAAAGAAGATTTAAAGAAACAAACAATAAAGATTATGTGGTTTCATTTTGGCGCTTCGGACTCCGGTCTTCCGACTCCCGACCCTAAGAACCACAATTCAAAATAAAGAGCATTATCAAGTCCTATAGAAAAAGACAACATGAAAGTTACCGAATATATTGCAAACAGCAAAGGCAAAACACTTTTTACATTTGAATTACTACCGCCATTAAAAGGGGAAAATATCAATTCCATTTACCAGACTATTGATCCACTGATCGAATTCAGCCCTTCGTTTATAGATGTTACCTATCACCGCGAGGAAGTTATTTTCAAGGAACGCGAAGATGGCCTGCTCGAACGGAGAACAGTTCGTAAACGTCCCGGAACTGTTGGCATTACCGCTGCTATAAAATTCAAATACGGAATTGATGTGGTCCCTCACCTGATTTGCGGGGGATTCAGCCAGGAGGAAACCGAAAATGCGATGATTGATCTTCAGTTTTTAGGAATTGATAATATTTTGCTCATAAGGGGCGACAATTTGCGTGGAGAGAAACAATTCAAAGCACAAAATGATGGACACACTTACGCACTAGATCTTGTAAAGCAAGTTGTAAAACTGAATAAGGGAATTTTTCTGGAAGAAGATATGCTGAACCCGGTACCTACCAATTTTTGCATAGGTGTTGGAGGTTATCCCGAAAAACATGTGGAATCGCCAAACCTAGCCACTGACCTTCAGTACCTTAAAGCCAAAGTAGATGCAGGAGCTGATTATATTGTTACCCAGATGTTTTTCGATAATTCAAAATATTTTGAGTTTGAAAAAGCCTGCCGCGAAACGGGGATCACTGTTCCGATTATTCCGGGTTTAAAGCCGCTTTCGCTGAAATCGCAGCTATCGACACTTCCGCGCACTTTTTCGATTGATATTCCTGAAGAGCTTGTGATGGAAATTGAAAAATGCACCGATACACAGCAGGTGCGGCAGGTCGGCGTTGAGTGGGCTATCAAGCAATCGAAAGAACTGATAAACTTCGGTGTGCCCGTTCTCCATTTTTATACTATGGGAAAATCGGATAATATCTGTAAAATTGCGAAAGCAATATTTTAACACTCTTACCCAGGCAAAACCAACCCAAAACAGGTTTCGCACAAAGCCACCAAAAGCACAAAGAACTTAGTGAACTTTGTGTCTTCGTGGGATATTACATCTTGCCAATCAATGTTTCTTTTATTCCTGCGTGGTCATTGCCTCCTTTTTTTTACATTTGCGCTTTAAATCCAGCAAATGCCAATTTACCAGGATATCCTTACTCAAACGGAACAAGGCCGGAAACAGCTTGCTGTTTTAATTGATCCTGACAAATTGCTGAACAAAGATGTTGAAAGCATTGCCATAAATGCAGCCAAAGCAGGCGTTGATTATTTTTTCGTAGGAGGTAGTTTGCTGGTGAATAACGAACTGGATCAATGCATCAAAACGCTGAAAGCCAACGCTGAAATTCCTGTAATTCTTTTTCCAGGCAACACCATGCAAATGAGCTGGCGGGCGGATGCTATTCTGTTCCTTTCCCTTATTAGTGGCCGCAATGCCGAAATGCTGATAGGCCTGCATGTAATTGCTGCACCTTACCTTAAGCTCAGTCCGCTCGAAGTTATTTCCTGTGGTTATATGCTTATCGAAAGCGGCAAAACCACAGCAGTTCAGTATATGAGCAACACCATGCCCATACCTTCGGATAAAATGGATATTGCCATTTGTACGGCAATGGCCGGTGAAATGCTTGGGCTGAAATTGATCTACCTCGAAGCCGGAAGCGGTGCGCAACAGCGTGTACCTCTATCTATGATTGAGCAGGTACGGCAAAACATCAATATCCCTATAATTACCGGAGGCGGTATCCGTAGTGCCGAACAAGCAGGTGATGTTGCAAAATCCGGAGCTGATATTGTTGTAATTGGCACTGCATTTGAGAAAAACTCAGGCCTGATCTCCGAAATGGCTGACGCGGTGCATTTAGCATCGAAAACAATCTGATTTGAAAAACTCCACAACATTTCTTTATGAATAAAAAATCAACCTCGACCCTGTTGGCCGTTTTGCTGATTGTGACCTCACAAATCTTCGCACAACAAAAACAACTTTCTATTGACGACCTTCAGAACCGTAAACTGGCTCCCGTATCCTTGTCGAATATCCAATGGCGCAGCAACAACCTGTTCACCTGGAACGCCAATAACCGCATTGTTCAAAGTGTGGTTAAAACAGGAATTACTGATACCATTATTTCGCTAGACGAATTGAATCTTGCCGTCGAAAAAATTCAGCAAAAGAAACTCAGGAATCTTCCCACATTTAAATGGGAGAATGAAAATACATTTCGGTATTCGAATGACTCGAAAGTTTTCCGCTTCAATATGTTAACCAAAGACCTGTCAATGGTTAACAGCTTTGAATCTGAAGGCGAAAATGCAGAATTTGAACCCATCACAGGCCGGATCGCCTTCACGAAAGAGAACAACCTTTATGTTTCGGAGAATGGAAAAACCATTGCTGTGACCAATGATTCCGACAAGGGATTTGTAAACGGTAAAACAGTACATCGCAATGAATTTGGGATTGACGGGGGAATATTCTGGTCACCGAAAGGAAACCTTCTGGCATTTTACCGCATGGACGAAACTATGGTGACTGAGTACCCGCTCGTGAATATTGACGAGCGTGTTGCCAAAGTTGAATATATCCGATATCCAATGGCCGGAATGGCAAGCCATCATGTTACTGTCGGGGTTTATGATCCGGCGAAAAACCAGGTTATTTTTCTTGAAACCGGCGAACCTGCCGAGCAATATCTCACCAATATAACCTGGAGCCCGGATGAAAAGTATATTTTTATTGCCGTGCTCAACCGCGACCAGGACCATATGTGGCTGAATAAATACGATGCTGCAACCGGGGATTTTGTAAAAACATTGTTTGAGGAAACCGACAATGAGTATGTTGAGCCACTCAACGGATTATATTTCCTCAAAACCAATCCCTCACAATTTATCTGGCAAAGCCGCCGCGATGGTTTCAACCACCTTTATTTATATGATGTTGAAGGTAACCTGGTAAAACAAGTTACAAAAGGAACATGGGAAGTTACTGCATACCAGGGTTTTGATCCGAAAGAAATAAAAATATTTTACACTTCGACCCAGGAAAGTCCGCTGGAAAGGCATCTGTATTCCGTAGAACTTAAAACCGGCAAAACCATCAAATATACATCCGGCAAGGGGACACATACCACTTTTGTTTCGTCCGATGGTAAATTCATTATCGACCGGTTAAGCAGCCTGAATGTAGGCTCGCGATATACGCTTTTGAACGACAAATCCGAAACTGTGCGCCTCATTTCGGAAGATGTAAACCCTTTAAAAGACTACAAACTCGGCGTTACAAAGTTTGTAACGCTAAAAGCTGATGATGGCAGCGACCTGTATGCCAGACTTATTTTGCCGCCGGGTTTCGATGCATCAAAGAAATATCCTGTGTTGGTGTATGTTTACGGCGGGCCACACTCGCAACTGGTATCAGATACATGGTTAGGAGCATCAAACCTTTATTTTAATTACCTGGCTTCTAAAGGCTACATTATCTGGACATTAGATAACCATGGCACTTCTGCCCGCGGAGCAGATTTTGAGCAAGCCATTCACCGCAAGCTAGGGGATATCGAAAGCAAAGATCAGATGATTGGAGTTAACTACCTGAAATCGCTGCCCTATGTTAATGCTTCGCGCATCGGAATTGACGGATGGAGCTATGGTGGGTTTATGACATTAACTATGATTCTGCACAATCCCGGCGTGTTTAAGGTGGCAACCTGTGGCGGCCCGGTTATCGACTGGAAATACTACGAAGTGATGTATGGCGAACGCTATATGGATACTCCTGAGCAAAATCCTGAGGGATATAAAAAAGCGTGTATTTTGAATTATGTTGACAAGCTGGACACCAAATTACTTGTGATACAGGGCGCACAGGATAATACCGTTGTGTGGCAGAACAGCCTGCAGTTTATACAGGAATCCATCAAAAAAGGTAAACAGGTTGATTATTTCGTTTATCCGCAACATCCTCATAACGTTGGCGGAGTTGACAGGCTGCACCTATATCGTAAACTAGCGGAGTATTACGATCAGAACCTGTAGGAAGTGTGATTTAAAAAATCCTGAAACAACTGATCAAAAGGTTCACGATACAAAAAGATTTGAACTGTGCAAATTTCGACAAAACGGTAAGTCTTTATACGCTTAAACTACAGGGGGATAGTCATGAAACCAGGAATTATTTCTTCGGAAAAATGAGTGTTTGCCTAGTATTAAACCGATATTTTCGTTTTTTCACAGTTCAATCATGATTTTCATCCATATAAAATTTTGCTAAATGGCGACTTTAAATAAAATACTGATGGCGTATTGCCGAAGTATAATCATAATTGTACTGATTTTCGTTTTTACTACCTCGTTTAGTTTGCTGAAGGCGCAAAGTGCCAATGATGTATTAAACCTGCTGGTAAAAAACAAGTCCATTTCCCTTGAACATGCCGATTCGGTTCGCGCTGAGGCGGCAATTAAGCAGAAGGAAACCGATGCCGCAAAAAAATCGTTTTTCCTTTCGTCAGCCCGTAGCATGAAGCTTTCAGGCTATACACAAGTAAGGTTTCAACAGTTTGATGAAACAGGTAAAATAAATTCAACCGATATTCGTCGTGCACGCCTCGATTTACGTGGCGAAGTTGCACCTTACTGGTCGTACCAGTTCCAGATTGATTTTGCAGGTGGTGGCAAATTGCTTGATGCTGTTGCTGATTTTAAACCATTCGATTTTCTTAATCTGACAATCGGACAAACCAAAATTCCACTTTCTTACGAAAACCAGATTTCGGACAATAAAAGCGAGTCTAACGACAGGTCGCAGGTTGTTGAAGCTTTGGTTGCCCGAGGTAAAGATGTAAACGGTAATCACAACGGCCGCGACCTTGGAATTCTTATCGGCGGCACCTTCCTGAAAATAAACGGTAAAAACAGGATTGATTACCGCGTTGGCGTTGTCAATGGCGAAGGAATAAATGTGGCCGACAGCAACAGTGCCAAATCCACTTCAGGCAGAATTGTTACCCACTTGATAAAAGGACTTGATGTAGGAGCATCCTATTATTCCGGCTGGGATAAGTTCACCATCGAAAAAGGGTTTCCTTCCATAAATCAAAACCGTTCCCGTTTTGGCGTTGAACTAAATTTCGAGTTGAAAAGATTCTATTTCAGGGGTGAGTACCTGCAAGGGAAAGATGCCGGAATCAGCCGAGAAGGCTGGTACTTGCAATCGGTTTATTACGTTATTCCCAATAAAGTACAGGTGTTGCTGAAATATGATGTTTACGATTCGAATAAAACAAAAACCGGTGATATCTCATCAAGATACATTGTGGGTGCAACATGGCAATTCAACAGCAATGCAAAACTTGCGCTCAATTATAATTTCTGTGAGGAGGAAAGCAACAATATCAGCAATAATTTCGCATCCCTTCAATTCCAGATTGGATTTTAATTTGAATCAAAATCCTCATTCCTGAACAGGAAAATCAGATCCGATGAAGCTGATCTGAATTTAGTGGACAAATTTACCAGTAAAGGTATCGTTTGATTTTTTGTGTTGCAGTCTTTTCGAAGGGTTCAGGCTGTATAACAACTTCCTGTATCTGAGAAAACTTGTTCACCCTGTGGTTTACATACGACTGAAGTTCGACACGCAGTTTTTCAAGTTCATGCTCTGCATAATCGGCATTTCCTGCTTTCAGGTGGTGATTTTGTGCTTTGATCTCATCAAGGTTGAAATTTACCAATGCCACCAGTTTACCTTTCCTGTCCTTTACCAGTGAATCCAGCACATGGCGGAAGTTATTGATCACCGATTCGATTTCCTCTGGAAAAATATTTTCACCGCCCGAACGAACGATCATGTTATTTATGCGGCCTTTGATATAAAGATATCCGTCCTTGTCAATCATGCCCAGGTCACCGGTATGGAACCAGCCATCAGGAGTGATGATGGCTTCGGTTAATTCAGGTTCTTTGAAATAACCTTTCATTACATTCGGGCCTTTTGCCCAAATTTCACCTTCGCCGGTATTTTCATCCGGATTATGAATTTTGAGTTCAATTCCTTCAATCTTAGGACCTGTTGATTGAAGCCGGGCTTTAGCAGGATTTGTTCCTGCAAGCAAAGGAGCAGTTTCCGTTAAGCCATAGCCGATGGCATAAGGAAATTTGGCTTCAATCAGGAATTTCTCAACGGTTTTATTTAGTTTGGCTCCGCCAATGCCGAAGAAACGAAGTTCGCCGCCAAAGGTTTCCATAAGTTTCTTGCCGGCAACTATATTTAATTTTTGCCGGATAAATGGGATATGGATGGCCAGCCTCAATGCCAGGTTACCGGTGAATTTAGGTTTTATCTGGTTTCTGAATATCTTTTCGATAATCAAAGGAACCGTAAGCATAATAGTTGGTTTAATCTGGCGAAGCGCAGGCAGAAGCAAAGATGGTGTTGGCACCTTTCCAAGATAATAAATGCATGAGCCTTTTGTCATCGGGAAAATCATACCTATTGTATTTTCATAGGTATGTGATAGCGGGAGTATGGAAAGAAACCTGTCGAATTCGTTAATTTCGTGAACATGAGCACTCATTTTTGCAACAAAGGAAATATTCCGGTGGCTTAGCATCACACCTTTTGATTTTCCTGTTGTTCCCGAGGTGTAGATAATAGCGGCAAGATCTTCCTCTGATACGCTGTAAGGCTTTACGGACGTTGCCTCAGGATTAAAAGAAACAGATGTTTCAGAAAATCCTGTTAGTGTAAAATCTTCGATCCTGATTTGAATAAGCATCGGGTGAGGATCGTTGATTTTTGATCGTAAACCATCGGAAATAAATATTGCTTTAGCTTCGGAATGTTCAATGATATTGCTGATTTCGGAGGTGTGAAAATCCGGTAATAATGGCACCACCACCGCACCCATAAAAGTGATGGCATAATAACTTACTCCCCAGTTAGGGATGCTGTTGCTGAGAATAGCAATTTTGTCTCCCGGATTTATCCCTAATTTTTCCAGCCAGGTCATCAAAGCTCTGATTTTCCGGTCAAGATCATTATAAGTCATCGGTTCTTCACCTACCAGTGCTATGGCCGGGCGATTCCCGAATTTACCAAGTGTTTCTGCAAATAGTGCCGGGAATGTCAGGTATTCAGTATGCATCATCATCAAAAACTATTTTGCTAATATACAAACTTTTTGATCATCTGAAAATCAGAGGAAATGCATTTGAAGCTACAAAAAGCCGGATTTAAAAAATGAGTATCCATGCAGGCTGATTTCCAGGTAAAAACTAAGAGCCTTAATGCCCCCGGTTTGATAAATGGTTAACTCCGCTTTTGTAACCCTGTCGTCAATGCTGATGGTAATCAGGGCGGCCATCAGAGCCACCGCGATCTGACCCCTGCTGTGTCTGAGGCATTTTCCCGTTGAATTTCCTCAGGTTATATGTTAATGTGAGCATAAAATACTTCTGAAGCATCTCGGTATTTGAATCTTCGATATATGTATCGTAAACGGCATGGTTCAAACTCTGGTTCTGATCCAGAATATCGTAACATGAAAGCTTGATTTCACCTGCCCTATTTTTAAAGATTTTTTTACCGAAGTTCACGTTCCACAAGGTATATTTTGAATGCGTACCCGACGAAATCACATTGTAATCCTGGTAAGTAACTGTGTTCTGAACAAAAAATCCTTTCCAGAACTCCCAGTTAAACTGCAACGATCCGATCTGAAAAAAATAGTTATTATTGAACTGGGGTTGAATGGTGTTTTCAACCAAATTGTAATTAATATTATAGGTAAGCGTAAAATCAAGTTTCTGGCTGATGTTGCTGCTGAGTACTGCACCCAGGTTAAGCCCATAGGTATTCGAGGTATTGGTAACTGCGTTGATTAAACTCGGCAAACGGTTGTAAGTTACCCCGGTGTTGAAATTGATATTACTCTTGATTGGCTTTATGGGTAGCCCAATGGTAACCAGTACACGGCTGTTCCAGGCGCCATTAAGGTTGGTGGGGATTGAAAGCTGCTTTCCTTTTTTTACTTCCTGGCCGTTAATAATTGTGTCGTTAATAGTGCGAAAGGTAGCGTTACCAATATAATCCTGCGTCCTTTGCAGGAAAAGCATGCCAAAAAGATTGGATGTTTTTTCTTTGTTGGAAGTGGAATAACGCGCCATTACAAAATGTCTTACTTCCTGATTAAGCGAAGGATTACCAATTGACAGCAGCAGAGAATTGGAATTATCAACTACCATTTGCAACTGCGAAATTGAAGGCGCGTTGGTACTGGCGCGATAAATCACACGCAGGTTGGTAAGCTGCGAGAATTTATAATTAAACATCAGGTTAGGTAGTAAGTTATTAAAATACCTGTGTGTTGAATCCAGGATCGGGAAACTGGTATTTCCGTCGAGACTTGCATATTGGTAAGTAATACCTGCATTCAGGTTTACTTTTTCGGTCTGATAAAGATACCCCGTTCCTACGCGATTTGTAACATAGTAATTTTTGTAAACGTTCGAAAGCAAGGTATCGAAAACGGTATAATCCTGGCGGTCGCTGGCGTAGTTATACGTATTTTTATCGTTATCGTTTTTCGACCAGTTTATAGTGTAGTTAATCTGCACCTGGCTGTTTTTCCCCACAGGCTCGGTGTACACAGCGTTTGAAGATAAGTTAAGCCCATTTGAAAGCGACTTCCCGTACTGGTCGATGGAGTCATTTATGGCACCCTCTGCCTGTAGGTAATAAATACTTTGTGTATTTGCATATCCATTCCGATCGCGGTTATTAACGCCTGTTCCGAGGTTAATGGAAATGGTTCTGCCCTTTTTGGCAAATTTATGACGATACAAAAAGTCGTTATTGAAGTTATACCCGGAAGAAATGTTGTTATTGGCATTTACAGATGCATTAATCAGATTAGCCTGCAGGTAATCGGGCGTAAATGAAGTTTTTGCATTCAACCCAATTTGCGAGTTGTTATCCTGTAAACTGAATCGCGGCTGCAGAATAATTGAATTATTTGTGTCGATGTTATATTCGAGCCTGAGGTTGAACCTGTGATTTGTATTTTCGTTGGTCGATCTGCTGTTTTCGTTATAGTACTGATTGGCATCGCCACCCAGAATATACTGCCTGTCGTTTATCCTATTGGTAGTGGTATTGCCGTTGTTCCAGAAATAGCTTGCGTTAAGGTTGACTTTTTTACCCCATGCATTTGTGTAATTAAAGCCAATTGCATTCGTTGTAAAAACCCCGCTTTGAGGACCCGCCTGCATTCCCATTCCCCTACCTCCGCCCATTCCCTGTGAGCCTCCGCCGCTTCCGGTTATGTTATCCGCCTGGAAATTCTGCTGGTTTATATTGTTACTCATTGCAAGAACGGTAATCCGCCTTTGCTCTTTAAAAAAATTAACATTGGCACCCAGCAGATACTTTCCATCGGTTCCATACCCGGCCGAAAATTTGCCAAATTGTCCTGAATTTTTTGCAGTCTTGGTTACGATATTAATGGTTTTCTGGCCGCTTCCATCGTCAAAACCTGTCCATTGAGCTTGGTCCGAAAGTTTATCAAAAACCTGTATCTTATCCACAACTTCGGCTGGAAGATTCTTTAGCGTAACAGACGGATCATCGCCAAAAAACTGCTTCCCATCTACCAAAATCCTTTTTACATCTTCGCCATGGGCTTTAACAGTTCCATTTTCAATGGTAATACCAGGCATCTTTTTCACAAGTTCCTCGGTGGTAGCATCCTGCGAAACCTTAAATGCACTTGAGTTGTACTGGGTTGTATCTCCTTTTTGTTCGGCCCTCTCAGTGGTTCCGGTAATGGATACACCCTCCAGGCTGGTAGCTCCGGGCTTCATTTCAAGTTTTCCAAAATTCTCCGTTTTACCTCCGGCAAAAACTGTTTTTTTAAAATTTTCATATCCTATATAACTGACTTCCAGAATATACTGTCCTTTTTTTAGCTTCGCGAATTCAAATTCTCCCTGTTGCCCACTTCTGGTATATTTAAACTGCAACGAATCGCGTGCATTTGTCAGTTTTATGGTAGCACCCGGAAGAGGCATTTGATCTGCAGTATTTATAAATGAGCCGCTGATACGAAATTCCTGTGCTGTGGCAATATATGAAAACAGAATAAAGAGCAGGTTGAGAAGATTACGGAATTTGGACATTAAAGAATTGGATTTAGGCGTGATAAAATTTGTTTTAGTTAGATTGGAATTATTGATAAAGGTTTAATTTGCGACAAAATTAAATGTTGCTGCATTGGCAAAGCTTACCTTCCACCAGAAGTACAAAAGCTTATTTGACCACCTGAGTTAATACATTATCAGAATCAGATATAGCATATTGTGATAAAAACATAAATAAAACCAGAAATATGAAAAATAAATAGTACCTTTACTTTTTTGAAATACAGGTCGTTACATTATGACCGATAAAAAAATCAGTTATGAGTGAAAAAAAAACATCAAATTTCGATTCACCAAATGTGAATAAACTGCAGGCTGTTGAAATAGATCGCAAAACTACCATATATATAGCTCTTGACGCCGATCCTATTGAAGCTAAGAAACGCTACTTATACAGAATCAATCCTAAAACTATCATTCTTTCCTGATAAAAAGGGTAAAGGATGTACCTGCAAATACCATTTTTCTCCTGCATTTAAGCATGGCGACTGAAAGGATTCTGTTCCAGCGCACGTTGGAAAGCATAACTATCTGACAGATTTATCTGAAAAAGCTGATTGAACGTATCAAACAGGGGAAATAGCCAAGTCCGGGTTTCTGACGTTAATTTGATTTATGTGCTTTTTTCTGTAAAACTACATTGCCACTACAGGCAGGCAAGTGCAGCAGGAAAAGCATACGGAGCCATCTTGCATTGTCTGCATTTTAGTATTTGTGATGTATGAAATATCACTATTGATTTCTTCACAATTAACCTGTATTTCACCTTCAATCCTCATTCATTAAAACCAAATTAAATAACGGCTTTTTGTTAATCCTTTGTTAAAACTGTGAATCGTATATAACATTACACATCTTTATACGTTAAATTGCTGATCATCTGAAAATATGCTTAAAAAAGCCGGCAATATTGCAATAATTATACTCCTGTTGGTAGCCACAGGCGGAATGCCTGTTACCCGGCATTATTGTGGCAAGGTGCAAAAATCGATCGCTTTTTACACAACACCCAAATCGTGCTGTGACAACGGATGCGACAAATGCCATAATGTTTTTAAATTTTCGAAAGTAAATGATGATTTCGCGGCTGGTTCTTCTGTTTCAATCCAATCGCTCAATGATATTGTTACTTTACATACTGCCTTTTTTATCGGTTTATCTGATTACCAAACTATTTCACCGTTTTCTGCAATCATAATCCAGCGAACGCATTTTAACTATAAAGCCGGTTATTCGCCGGCATCACTTGGCAACTTCCGTTGCTGAAATCCTCTTAAGGGGAAATTCCTTCATTTTAGCATCAGTCAGTTCACCAGCAACAATAATGTTGTTTCTGTTTGAATTTATAAACTGATTTGCTACTCCCGTTCAAATCCCCTTTTTCCAAAAAGCATCATCCTGTAATTTCCTGTATGGACAACTGGTATGCAAATCCTGCGGTCCTGATATTAATACTCTTCAATAGGAATCAATTCCTGTAAAATAGTAATTCCGAAAACCGATGATATCTTCAATTCCAACAAATACTTTCTGATCAATAATACTTCTGAAAATGAAAAAATCAATCATAATAGCTTTACTTGCAGGCGTAATGGCCTTTACCTTCAACGCCTGTAGCAATTCAACACCAAATAGCACTAAAGTCGAATCAAAATCTACTGAAAAAATAGTTTATACCTGCACCATGCATCCTCAAGTGCATAAAGATAAACCGGGTGATTGCCCGATATGCGGTATGCCCCTTGTTATACAGGAAAACGACGATAGTTTACATATGCACAACCAGTCCGATACCATGCACATGATGCATTAATCATGATTCTGAAAATTCGAATGTCAGGCCGCCTGTAAATGCTGACGGATGGTTTGACAGCCGATTTTAGATGCAAGATTCAGATTGTTGACACAGAATAATCACTTAATCAAGAATTCATGTTTAACCGACTCGTAAAATACTTTCTCGAAAACCGGCTGATCACCTTTATCGTACTGGTTTCGTTCATAGTGATGGGTGTTGTTTTTATGCCTTTCAACTGGAAATCAGGATTTCTGCCGCGTGATCCTATTGCCGTTGATGCCATACCCGATATCGGCGAAAACCAGCAGATAGTGGCTACCGAATGGATGGGACGTTCGCCTAAAGATATACAGGACCAGGTTACATACCCTTTGACAACTTCTTTGCTTGGCATTCCTGGTGTTCAGACCATACGCAGCACTTCCATGTTCGGAATGTCGTTTATATATATCATTTTCAAAGATAATGTTGATTTTTACTGGAGCCGATCGCGTATTCTCGAAAAACTAAGTTCACTTTCTTCGGGTACTTTACCAACCGGTGTTCAGCCAACTTTAGGGCCGGATGCCACTGCATTAGGTCAGATTTACTGGTACACCCTCGAGGGTCGCGATCCTAAAACCGGTGAACCGAATGGCGGATGGGATCCGCAGGAACTCCGTACCATACAGGACTTTTATGTGAAATATGGTTTGTCCGCTGCCGAAGGAGTTTCGGAAGTGGCTTCGGTGGGAGGATTTGTTAAGGAATACCAGGTTGATTTAATTCCCGAAGCTTTGAAGGCATTCAATGTTTCGGTAATGGATGTGATGAATGCCGTGCGCAAAAGCAACCTCGACATAGGTGCCGAAACCATGGAACTGAATAACGTGGAATACATTATACGCGGACTTGGGTATGTTAAAAACCTTGGCGATCTCGAAATCTCGGTGGTGGCTGTGCGCAATAATGTTCCGGTACGGATAAAAGATGTGGCTCATGTTTCATTTGGGCCGGCTACCCGTCGCGGAGGACTTGATAAGGCGGGTTCTGAAGCCGTTGGTGCAGTTGTGGTTGCCCGATACGGGTCAAATCCCATGGATGTGATCAACAATGTAAAAGACAAGATCAAAGAAATTGAAGCCGGAATGCCTCAGAAGACATTACCCGATGGCTCAATCTCGAAGGTAACCATTGCTCCGTTCTATGACCGCACAGGGCTTATTAAAGAAACCATTGGAACACTCGAATCAGCCTTGTCGCACGAAATCCTGATCAGTATAATTGTAATTATCATCCTGGTAATGAACCTGAGGGCATCCCTTATTGTTGCCGGCTTACTGCCTATTGGTGTATTAATGACATTCATCCTGATGCGGGCTTTCGGTATCGAGGCTAATATTGTTGCCTTGTCGGGTATTGCAATTGCTATCGGCGTAATGGTTGATATAGGGATTGTGGATGTGGAGAATATTCTCCGCCATCTTGAAAAGCCTGAAAATAAAGGGATCCGTGGCAGGAAGCTGATGGATGTAATTTACCAGGCAACCACCGAAGTTCGTGCAGCCGTGGTTACCTCCATCGCAACCACCATTGTAAGTTTTTTGCCCGTTTTTGCCATGCAGGCTGCCGAGGGAAAGCTGTTTCATCCATTGGCTTATACAAAAACTTTCGCCCTTTTGGCTGCCTTTATTCTCGGCATTGTGGTGTTACCTACCTTAACGCATATCTTTTTTAACATCAGTTTTGATACAAAAAAGATTCGCAAATTCTTTAACGGTGGCCTGATCATTGCAGGCATACTCGCATTTTTTTTCTGGCACACCTGGCCCGCGTTAGCGTTAGTTGCAGTAGGCATAAACAACCTGCTCAATTACCGCTGGCCGGATCGCCGGGAAGAATTCACCAACTATATCAATATCGCCATTACAGTTCTTTTAGCAACTTATTATCTCACCATTGAGTGGCTGCCTTTAGGTGCTCACAACAGCACTTTTATCAACTATCTGTTTGTAGCTGGTATAATCGGAGTGATACTTCTTGTACTAATGTCGATGGTACATTTTTACGAAAATATTATCCGCTGGGCACTGGCAAATAAAACTAAGTTCCTTCTTATCCCGGCAGTGACGCTGGTTTTTGGAATGCTGGCCTGGATGGGAACCGATAAGATATTCGGCTTTGTTGCCACTGGTGCCGAAAAAGCAGGCTGGAAAAATTTCAGAAAAACTGCTCTTTGGGAAGGTCCCGCTAAAACGTTTCCAGGTACCGGAAAGGAGTTTATGCCTTCGTTAAATGAAGGATCATTCCTGCTTATGCCAACCAGCATGCCTCATTCGGGCATCGAAAAAAATCTTGAATATATTGAAACGCTCGATAAACGCCTGGCTTCTATTCCGGAAGTAGAAGCTGCCGTTGGGAAGTGGGGCCGTGTAAATTCAGCGCTTGACCCTGCGCCGGTGCAGATGTTTGAGAATACGATCAATTACCGACCCGAATATATTCTCAATGAAAACGGTCAACGGATGCGGTTTAAAGTGGATAAAGATGGAAGCTATATTTTTAAAAGCGGATCTAAATACAATTTCGAAAAGGAAGGTTTCAGGTCTATTCCATCTGATAGTCTGGTCCCGGATGATAAAGGTGAATATTTCCGACAGTGGCGCCCCGGGATCAGGAAACCGGACGATATCTGGAATGAAATTGTGAAAGTCACCGATATTCCGGGCCTGACCTCCGCTCCAAAACTACAGCCGATAGAAACACGTCTCGTGATGCTTTCGACCGGCATGCGCGCACCAATGGGGCTGAAAGTATATGGATCTGACCTGGAAACTATCGAAAAAGCGGGTTTGCAGTTTGAGCAGGCGTTGAAAGATGTGCCATCCATTAAATCTTCCAGCGTATTCTACGATCGCGCAGTTGGTGCACCTTATATCGAAATTAATCTGAATCGCGAAGCTATGGCCCGCTATGGGATGAGTGTAAGTGATGTGCAGGAAGTGTTGCAAGTGGCTGTCGGTGGAATGGCGCTTTCATCTACGGTCGAAGGGCGTGAGCGGTTTCCAATCAGGGTTCGTTATGCCCGTGAGTTGCGTGATAATCCTGACGATCTCAAACGCATCCTTATCCCGGCTATGAACGGCGTGCAGGTTCCGCTTAGCGAAATTGCCGACATCGAATACACACGAGGCGCACAGATGATTCGTAGCGAAAATACGTTCCTTAATGGTTATGTTATTTTTGATAAAAACGAAGGAAAAGCCGAAGTGGATGTGGTGCAGGAAGCAGAAAAAGCCCTGCAGCAGAAAATAAGTAACGGTTCCTTAAAATTAGCTGACGGAGTATCCTATAAGTTTGCAGGTAATTACGAGCATCAATTGCGGGCTACGAAACGACTTGCAATTGTAATTCCGATCAGTTTGCTGCTGATTTTATTATTGCTGTATTTCCAGTTTCGTACTGTTACAGCTTCGTTTATTCACTTTTCAGGAGTCTTTGTGGCTTTTGCAGGTGGTTTTATTATGCTATGGTTGTATGGACAGCCCTGGTTTATGGATTTCTCAGTGGCAGGCATTAACCTACGGGATATGTTTCAGATGCATACCATAAATCTGAGCGTGGCTGTCTGGGTCGGGTTTATCGCCCTGTTCGGCATAGCTACCAACGATGGGGTGATCATGGGTACCTATATTCACCAGGTATTCGAAGCGCGCCATCCTGCCACAGTTCACGATGTTCGCGAAGCGGTTGTTTCAGCGGGAATGAAACGTGTTCGCCCTGCCATGATGACCACCGCTGTTGCAGTAATAGCATTGTTACCTGTCTTATCTTCTAACGGAAAAGGTTCTGATATTATGATACCAATGGCAATACCTATGTTTGGCGGAATGGTGATACAAGTAATGACAGTTTTCGTGGTTCCGTTATTCCAGGCGATGTGGCGCGAAAGAGCCGTAACCCGACATAATCAGCTAACAGTTCAACCTATTAATACCCAGGAAAACGATGAGAACCCGATCATTTAAGAAAACACTTTTCACGCTGCTTGCACTCGGAAGTTGGTTTTTGGGTTTTAGTCGGCAACAGCCGGATTCATTGTATAGCTATCTGGAAATTGCTGCCAAAAACAACCCGACTGTACTTCAGAAATACTATGAATATGAAGCAGCTTTGCAGAAAGTTCCCCAGGTTGGTAGTTTACCCGACCCCGATGTAAGTCTCGGAATCTTCCTCAGCCCAATGGAACTTTTAAGCGGAAATCAGGTGGCCGATATCCAGCTTATGCAAATGTTCCCTTGGTTTGGGCAATTAAGATATGCCCAGGATGAAATGAGCCTGATGGCAAAAGCAAAATACGAATCGTTTCGTGATGCCAAACTACAGGTATTTTTTGATGTACAACGCAACTGGTACAAATTGCATAAAATCAGGCAAAATATCCGCATCTCGGAGAAGAATATTGAAATCATGCAAACTATTGAAAGATTAGCTATTGTGAGGTTCAAAGCCGTTCCATCTGGGAGCAGCACCGCGCCATCCAGCCGTGCAATATCTACGCCTTCCTCTTCAGGTTCTTCTTCCGGATCATCAGGTATGAGCAGTATGGGAGGCGGTTCGGGAAATGCTGCAGGTTCCGTTTCAAATCAGTCGTCA
>Ga0105047_10006331_pt1 | contig 20082 bp, 13 predicted proteins | sample MAT04_FD_78384 | JGI IMG/M metagenome (GOLD analysis project Ga0105047, IMG submission 78384) | Freshwater microbial communities from Lake Fryxell liftoff mats and glacier meltwater in Antarctica - MAT-04 (megahit assembly) | ecosystem: Environmental > Aquatic > Freshwater > Ice > Liftoff...
AAAACGTGGTCCACGAGGGGCTGGCAAACGGTGATAGTGCATCGTCGTCGGCAAGGCGGAAGCGTCCCAGCGGCAGGCATAGAGATGAACGGAATGACCATCGCGGGCCAGGCGTCGGGCCAGGTCGCTGATGTAGTGTTCGCAGCCGCCGCGGGCCGGGAGGACACTCTCGTAACAAAACGCAATATTCACTTTCTGCCTCCTGCCTTCAACTTACGCTTCTGATTGTGCGCGCGATAGAGCGACCACTTCCAGCAGATCGCTCGGGCCAGCCAGCCTCGTTGTCTCTTGCCACGATAAGCCCGCCAAAACGCGAGCCGGTCGCGAGCGGTCACGCCGGGGATCTCGGACGAATAAATCAACTCCGCCAGGTCTTTCACCTTACGCCATGGCGCGGTGAACGGATGCCGGGCGAGACGGTGAAGATCGATGACGATGACGCGCTCGGCCCACGCTTCGGGCAACCGTTTCGTGTCATCTTCATGAATGTAAAAGTGGCACAAATAAAGGTCTTTGTGAAACGCACTCCGATCATGGAGGATGCGCGTGAGCCGGGCCATCTCTTCAGCCAACGACTTTTTCCAGCGGGCAAACAACGCCGGTTCAAGATGTGCGTATGCGAGCGGGATCGCCTCGTGCAGGGGCAGCATCCCGGTCAACTCTTCAACGGCCAGGAAACTCTGCATCCGCCCGCCCGGGCCGACAAACTCTCCGGCCGCGACGGCACGCGGCACGGGCAAGCCCTGCTCCGCGGCCCAGGTCAGATGTTCCCACTCTTGCAAGCCGGGCGAGCGAGCGGCGCCGGGTAGAACCGCCGCCAGGATGCCGTCAAACCGGGGCAGGATGTAATGCCGTTTCAAATAGACCACAAGCGTGCGGCCATCCGCATCAGTCAACGTCCAGCGGCCGATCGATCGACCTTGCTTGGCGTGAAAGCGATCGGTCACTTCCTCGCTCATGATCCGGTCGGGCCAATCAGGACCCACAAAAGCTTCCCAGTCGGCCGACTGGCGCAGCTTGCGGAAGCCCCGGCGCAGCCGTTGCCAAAGTGACGGCAGGCGATCGAGCGCGGTCGGCATCATGAATGGGACTCCGCGAGAAGCGGGGAAGATTCGCGTTCACAATCTTCCGGCATCGACGCGGCCACCTTCCGCCGATCAGCTATTCGCTGCGCGGGGTCCAGGTGTTTGCGGAAGGTCAGCCCGGCCGGATCGATCACGATGATTTTGCGTTCGCTCACGATCAGGGCGAACCGCTCAATGGCATGCGCCTCGCAACCGGCCTCATGCAGTTGATCCAGCAATTTCGCCAGTTGCGTCAGCACGGCGGATCGATCGTCCGGCGCGATCTGAGCCCAGGCATCGCGGAACGGCACGGCATCGTCGGGGGGCAATTCCGTCAACACGAACGACCCTGACTTGCGCTGGCCGTAAGCGAGCAGCTTCAGGGTCGGCACATGGTAGCGTTCGAGATGAAATAAGAGGCGAGAGTACTTCAATTCGGGCGAACGCCAGGCTTTCCCCCGCAGCCACGCGCCGAGCCGGCCGAAGAGAGATCGCCCCGTGCCGACGCGCAGCCAACCCGCGCGATGGCCGGGCAGTTCGAACTGCTTGTCATGTCGCGTCGTATCGTACAGAGCGGCTTTCATTTCTATTGAGTCGAGAATCGATGCCGTCTCTGGAATGGCACATAAAGCTTCACCATCAAGCCAGACGAGTAACTGCGGCTTTTGAAGCGGGAACTGGGCCTGCTCGCGAATGCCGGGGCGTTTCAAGAGCGTGAGCATCTCTTTCGTGCTGCCCCGGATCACTCGCTCGATCACTTTTGGCTCGATCGGTCCGAACGTTTTCAAGGTTCGAAAGTACGCTGAGAGAAATGTTTGCATGTGCCGCAGGTAGCCGGGGGCCGACGAGCAAGTTGCCGCCAGCAGGCCCAGGCTGCGAACCCGGAAAAGCCAGGGTAAGTGTCGGTGGAACTTGACGCGTTGGAGGTCGATCAGCGTCACCTGATGCGTTTTCTTGTGTACGAGAACATGCTTGGCACAAAGGTCGGGTACGTCAACACCGGCTTGATGCAGCAAGGCGACATACTCGCCAAGCCGTTCGGCCAGTTCTCGGAGCAACTTCGGCTCGTGAAAGAAGTGCCGAAGATCGACCGCGCCCTGGACTTCGTCCAGGAGCAGAAACGCTCGCTGATCGCTGGTTTCACCGTAGGCGAACAGTCGGGACATCGAAAAGCCGCCCTCGTGTAATCGCTTTAGCGAGGCGGCTTCGCGGACGGATCGGCTCACAAATTGGAAGCCCGCGAATTTGCTGCGTAGACGATGTTTCCAACGGACGCGGTGTTCCCGCTTGAGATAGGCGTAATGCTGGGGTCCGATCTTCACGCGCATCACATGTCGATCGGGATGGCCGCTGACGATTTCTCCCGGCAGTGCCAGGAACGCCTCGGGTGTCGTCAGCCCGAGTTTCTTGAATTTCTCTTTGACGATTGGATCAACCACAAGAAAAGAGTCTTTAGCCGACATGGCGCACCTCGGTCGTCAAGGGTGTGAATCGGCGGAGCAGATCGGCGGCGGCGTTCCAGACCTCGGCCACGCTCAGGTCTTTCATGCAACGATGGTCGAGCGGGCAAACTCGTTGTTGGCAGGGGCCGCACTCGACTTTCTTTTGAAGGTGGATCGCTTTGTCGAAGTAGGTTTCCGTCCAGTCGATGAACGTCGGCCCGAAGAGTGTGATCACCGGTCGATCGAACGCGGCCGCGAAGTGCCGTGGGCCGCTATCGGTCGTGATCAACAGATCGAGTCGTCGGGAGCAAGCCTTCGTCAATCCGAGTGAAACTTGCTCATTCGCCAGCGAAAAGACGGTCGGCCGATTCGCCTGAAAGACGATGCGCTTGGCGATGTCGCGTTCGTTCGGGCCGCAGAGAACGAGCACGGCACTACGCCGTTTATCCACGAACTCGCGGGCCAAATGGGCGAAGTGTTCGACAGGCCAATGTTTGGCCGCCCCGAAGGCGCCGCCCGAATTCAGGCCGATGACCTCCGGAAAACGATCGAGACCGTTGGCTTCCCAATAACGACTGGCGGCCTCTTCATCGGCGGAGGTCGTGAACAGTTCCATTCTCACGCCGGGGTCTTCAATCCCCAGCGGCTTCACCAGGCGGTTGTACTCATGAATGATGGGCGACGGCTTCAGCCGGCCGATTTCGTCCCGAACAGGTTCCAGGCTATCCGTCAGAAGAACCGAACGGCCGTAGCGGGCGAAACCGATGCGCTGTTTGCATCCGCCCAGCCGGGCGACCGCCGCCGACCGGAAGGAGTTCGTAAACAACACGGCCGCGTCGTAGCTCTCGCGTCGCAACCGGCGAATGACCGCCAAACTTCGCCGTTCCCATGGCCCGCGCTTGTCGTACGGGATGACTTCGTTGAACCAAGGGGAGCCATCCAAAATGGCCGACACGTACGGCTTGCAAACAGCACTGAGATGTGCCTCGGGAAAGCGTTCGCGCACCGCTCGGATGGCCGGCGTGGCCATGACCACGTCGCCGATCCAGTTCGGCAAAAAGAGTGCGATGCGCTTCATCATTCTCCCGTCGCTTACGCGACTTTCATCTTCTGAATGATCGATGTCGTCGAGAATCCGTCGCGCAGCGGGGCGAGGTGCACCCTTCCGCCGTAGCTCTCGACGACGTCGCCGCCGACAACTTCGTTCTTCTGATAGTCGGCCCCTTTGACCAGCACGTCTGGCCGCAGAGCCTCGATTAATGTCAGCGGTGTCGCGTCGCTGAAGACCGTCACGTAATCAACGCTCTGCAATCCGGAGAGCACGGCCGCCCGGGCTTCCACGGGATTGACCGGCCGCGAAGGCCCTTTCAGACTGCGGACACTACTGTCGCTGTTGATGGCCACGACGAGCACGTCGGCCTGGGCACGCGCTTCATTCAAGTATTGAACGTGTCCCGCATGGAGCACGTCGAAACAGCCGTTCGTGAAGGCGACCTTATGCCCGTTGCGGCGGCGCAGATCGATCTCGGTGACGAGTTGCGGCAGGCTCTTGATCTTACCCGAAGACGCGGGCGCCCCTTCTTGAAGCGGCATCGTCATCAGGTCGTGCAGAATCTCTTCACGCGTCACCGTGGCGACACCGATCTTTTCCACTTCCAGACCGCCCGCGACGTTGGCGAGTCGGATCGACGTCGGATAGTCCGCCCCCGCCGCGAGAGCCAGGCCGAGGACGCTCATCACCATGTCGCCCGCGCCGGTGATGTCGTACACTTGCCGTGGCCGGGTGGGGAGAAGCTCACAACGGCCGTCGGGATGGCACAGAGCCATGCCGTCTTTATCGAGCGTCACGATCGCTACTTCGAGATCGAGATCGACGGCCAGTTCCCGTCCCGCCCGGAAGGCCTCGTTCGTGTCGTGCAATGTACGGCCGGTCGCCAGCCCCGCTTCGAGCCGGTTGGGCGTGATCGCCGAACAACCATGATACTTGCGATAATCCGTGCCGCGAATTGGGTCGGCGATGACCTTGAGGCCGAGCGCCTTGGCCCCGGCAATCGTCGCCGCCATGATGGCCGGCGTGCAGACGCCCTTGTCGTAATCGCTGACGAGAACGATATCGGTCTCGCGCAACTTGTGCGTGAGAATCGTCATCAGGTCGTGTTCGACAGATCCCGAAACGGGCAGCCGTGTTTCGAAATCGACCCGCAACATCTGCTGCGGATGTTTGTGTTGCGCCCGGCCGATGTACCGTTCTTTCACGGTCGTCGGCCGCGACGGGTCGGCCACGACGCCTTCGTGATCGATCCCCAGATCGGCGATGATCGCCCGCGTTCGGCCGGCGTCGGCATCGGCGCCGACGACACCGAGGAGACTCACTTTTGCCCCCAGGGCGCGTAACATGGTGGCCACGGAACTGGCTCCGCCGAGCCGTTCTTCCCGGCGGTCGGCGCGCAGGAGAATCACCGGCGCTTCCTGACTAATGCGGTCGGCATCACCCCAGATATAGCGGTCCAACATGACGTCGCCGATGACCAGCACGCGCGGCTGGCCGAGACGATGCACCAGTTCAGTCAAGTCATTGGTCATGTTCATCTACGCCGCCAGCGGCGTCGCCTCCCGGGCCATCATCTTCGCCGCGATCGACGCATGCAGCAGCGGAATGAGCAGTTCGTGATGGCCGATGATCTCAATCCCCACGGCACTCGGCCGGCTCAGCACGTTCATCCGCGTCCGATACTTCGCTTCTTTATCAAGGTTGGCGGTTACCAGCCCAGACAAGTCAGCGCCGAAGTTCCGCACCACGGCGATCGCCTTCAAGAAGACCTCGGGCATGACCACGGCACTGCCGATGTTCAGCCACAAACCTTCTTGCATCCCGTGGATGACGTTGCAGAGGATGCGGAAGTCGATGAGCGATGCCTCGCCCAGGGCCGCCCCGGAGACATGCGGATGCATGTGAACAATATCGGTCCCCAGGGCCACGTGGACGGTGCAAGGGATATTCGCCCGAAACGCGGCATGCACGAGACTATGCGACGAATACGGACACTTCAGATCTTCGATGTATTCGCCCACGGCCCGGCCGAGACCGCGATCGTGTTGAGCGCCCTTCTGCGCAGAGACCGCGAACGCATCGGCCGTCTCACGAGCCATGCCGAAGGCCCCGCTCGGCAGTTGAGCGCCGACGTCTTCGCTCGTCTTGCCGGCGAGGGCGAGTTCGAAATCGTGGATGGCGGCCGAGCCGTTCATCGAAATCGATTGCACCAACCCGCGTTCGATCCAGTCGATGAGGTAGGGGGCACAGCCGGTCTTGATGACATGGCCGCCGATGGCGACCGCGACCGTGCGGCCCTCCACGTGGCAACGAATGACGTGATCGCGCAACTTGCGAAGCTCGTTGGCGGCCAGTTGCTTGGGAAGCGTGTCGATCCAGTCGCCGATCGTCACGGTAGGCGACGACGGCCGGCCGAGATCGTCGATAAAGACTTTGCTCGGGCGCGATTGGAGATCGTACGTCTTCAGCCCGTGTAGATCGAAAGGTTGCATCCATGCTTCCTGTTTTCAAGTTGATCCGCTTGCCGTCGCCAGCAATCGCGCGTCGAAGGTCTCTTTCCCTTCCACGAAGCTCAATCCAATGCGGACGGCCCACAGGGGACGATCGGCCAGTTCCGCGACCTGCAACTTCACGAAATCCTTCTGGGTCGTGGCGATCAACGTTTCGACCAGTTGTCGGCCCGCCCATTGGCGTAGATCGTCCACATCTTCCCTGCTATAGGGATGATGATCTGGAAACGTCCGGAACTCGACAAGCGACGCCCCCAGATCGAGCAGCGTCTTACGGAACGCCTCCGGGTTGCCGATGCCGCAGAAGGCCGCCACCGGACGCCCACGCAATTCAGCCAACTCCGCGGTTCGACCTTCCACACTCATCAGGGCAATCGGTTCGTGCCGGGCGGTCACGAACGGGGCAGGCGTGTAACGTCGAACGCACTCGCGAATGCTCTCCACCATCTCCGGTCCGACACGGTCAACCCGCGTCAGCATCACCACATGAGCCCGGCGCAAGCTGCCGAGCGGTTCCCGCAACGCCCCGCGGGGAAACAGGTAGCCATGTCCCCAGGGGTTGGTCGCGTCGATCAGGACGATGTCAAGATCCCGCGCGAGCCAGCGATGCTGGAACCCATCATCGAGCACGAGAATCTCGCTCTCGAGTTCCTCGATGGCTGTGGCCGCCAGGGCGGCACGATCACGGCCTTGCAGGTGCGGTACATCCGGCAGATTCTCTTCCAGCAGCAGCGCCTCGTCGTTCCGGCCCCCCTCGGCCCCGTATCCACGGCTGAGGATTGCTACTTGATAATCGTGCTGCCGATAAAAATCCGCGATGTACTCCACGCACGGCGTCTTGCCCGTGCCGCCCAGCGTCAGGTTCCCCACGCTGATCACCGGCACGCTGACGCGATGCGACTTCTTCCAACCCCAATCGAACAGTTTGTTCCGGCCCCAAACACCGACACCGTAAGGCATTCGCGCCAACCCGAGAAGCCGCCGGGCGAGGAATCCTCCCAGCCCGCGCCGCTCGCCGCTGGCGATCGCATTCCAGGTTTCGGGTGACATAATCAAGAAGCCGCATACCCCGCGAACCAGGATGCCATTCAATCAAGTCAGGAAGTTGTACCCTGAAAGTGAAAAGAGGGTCAAGATGGATCGGAAAAGTAGAAAGCGGCCGGGCCGATAATTTTGGTGATCACCTTGTCACCCATTTGCAAAATCATCGCCCATTCACTTCGACCACGAAGATCTGACTGAACACCCGCCCATCCGTGTTCACCGGTTTCACATAAGCGATCTTGGATCCGTCGGGTGAGTAGACGCAGGCCTCCGGCCGCGGCTCGCAACCGGGTGCCGCTTTCGATGTGAGGCGACGTCCCTCGCCCGTTCGCGCGTCGGTGATGAACACGCTGCCATCCATGACATGGGCGATGCCGCTGCCGTTCGGGTTCCAGGTGAAGGCCGAAGCGATGCTCCAGGGGTGATGGGAAAGTTGGACCGGTTCGCCCCCGTTCGTGCCGATAGTCCAGAGTTGCACGAGGCCGGAGTCGTCTTTCATCAGGAAGGCGATGCGGTCGCCAAAAGAACGCGGCCAGTGCCGGGGGCCTTGCACGCCGGGGTGCGCTCGTGTGGTGGTGAAGGTCAGGCGATGTTGCTTGGTTCCAAGCGGCGGTGCGGGCCGGCGTGTCGTTGTCCCTTCGAGCGGTCCGTCGCCCGACACGCGCACGTCGTCCGGCAGATCGAGCCGAAAGACTTCCGTAACCGTTTGCCCCGCGGCCGAGACGACATCGCCCAGAAATGCCAGCGATCGCCCCGTGGGGGTCGCGATCCAGGCGTCTTCATAGGCTTTGCTGATTTCGTCCGAACCGGGGCGCGGTGCGTTGGCCGTGCGCGTCACGAGAACGCTGAAGTGCGAACCATCGTGACTGCGCGGATGCGTCTTCGGCACCTTCACCGGCCCGACCGGAACGCTGACGCCGATGCTGCGCTGGTTGCGATCCGGAACAAAGGTTCCTGACACCTTTGTTCCTGCAAGGATGTGATCTTCGTAGGTGAATGCAACCCACTCGCCGCGTGCATCGAAAGTATGCACATGCGAGCCGCCGCGCAGGGCGCCGGGTGTGAATGGCGGCATCGCGTCGCGGGCATCGAGTGAAATGAGAATGCTGGGGCGACTCGTTCGGACGATGACGCCCTGCCGATGAAAAGCGTTGTACGACCAATCAGCCGTGGGGAGTTCCGGCCCGTGGATGAAGACGACGCGATCATCCACGGGGCAGCACGTAACCACGCCGACTTTGGCCTCATTTCGAGCTTGATAGAGTGTCTCGATCACGCCCGTTTCGACATTCACGCGCTCGATGCGATCGCCATCGAAGTTGGAACCGGCCGGGTCGGAGCGGATGTCGTAGACGATCCAACGGCCATCGGGCGACCAGACGGCCGAGTTGGTGAGCAGATGGCCAACCGGCTGATGCGTGATCTGCTTTTCGGATGAGGCCGATTCCACGCGAATTCCTTCCGGCCGATGGCAGCCCAGAACCAGGATGGGGAGGATGAGCAGCACTCGCATCACGTCATCATAGGCATTCGAAACGTCGCGTGCTTTACGAGTCGAACGTACAATTTGTTATTTCCGGGCAAGCGGTTCGTGTAAGCTAAGGAAGTCTTTCCCCTCCTTGCTGGCGACGAGGCACGGAACGCATGCGGTTCTCTTCTACAACCCGCTTGATGACGACGGTTGCATTTTTTCTTCTGGCCGGCCGAGCTTCCGCACAGGAACCCGCGTTCGACAAACTCTTGGGGAGTTTCGCGGAAGAGCATTGCATCACGTGCCACGGTCCCGACGTGAGCAAGTCGGGCCTGCGCCTCGACAAGTTATCACTAAAGCTCACCGACAAGGACACGGCGGCGATCTGGGTGAAAGTACACGACAAGCTGGCGCGGGGCGAGATGCCGCCCAAGAAAGATTCCCGGCCGTCCGAAAAAGAGATGAAGGCGGTGATCGATGGCCTGCAGAAGCAGTTGCACGATGCCTCGCTCGCGCGGCAGCAATTGGAAGGCCGAGTCGTCCTACGGCGGTTGAATCGTACGGAATACGAGACAACGCTCCGCGACCTGCTCGGACCTAATGTCAACGTTAAGGAGTTGCTGCCCGACGACAACTCCGCGGCGGGATTCGATAACGTGGCTTCCGTGCTCGATATTTCGTCTGCCCATCTTTTGCGTTACCAGGAAGCGGCGGAAAAAGCGATCTACGGCACCATTCCCAATCGGCCGCAGGCGTCACTCAAGGTTCGCCGTACCGGAAAAGAGATTACGGAGAAGCAACAACTGTTGAAACCGATGCTCGGCAATAGCGCGAAGCTCGAAGGTGACTCGTTGATCCTGCACGTTCGGCCATATGCGCATATCGTCTGCGGTACCGCGGTTACGCCGGTGGCCGGACGCTATCGCGTTCGCGCTTCCATCCAAGCTCTGAACACGGAAGGCAAGCCCCTTCCGGTCATGTTCTCCGTTCGTACCGAATACGGACGTGAAGAACTCGACTTACGAGTAGTCCATGACGCCCCTGCGGACAAACCGATGGTGATCGAACGCGAGTTCGAGATGAAGCAACGGCAAATGATGGTTTTCCAAGGCTCGTCGCTACCCACGGAGCGGGATTTTCAAACCCGCACCAAGAACGCCAATCTTGCGAGTTACAACGGACCGAGCCTGGCGGTTAATTGGGTCGAGATCGAAGGCCCGCTCGATGCCTGGCCGCCTGTTGGTTACAAGCGTCTTTTCGGCGACGTCCCGCTGAAAGCCCGCTCGGTTGCCAAGGCCGAATCGGAAGGACGGCCCGCGCCGAACGGCAAGAAGAACGACCTCTGGTGGCTCTACGATCCGATCGTGGTGGCGTCGGCCAAGCCGCGCGAGGATGCCGAGAAACTGATGCGTTCGTTTCTACCGGTCGCCTTCCGCCGGCCCGTTAGCGAAGCGGATCAACAGTACTTCATCAAGATGGTTCACGGTGCGCTGGAGAAAGGACAGTCATTCGTCGACGCCATGTCGCTCGGCTACAAGGCGGTGCTCTGCTCTCCCCACTTCCTGTTCCTCACCGAGCGTGTTGACGAATCGCGCAAGGACGGGCGCACGACTCTCGACGATTATGCCGTCGCCTCGCGTCTGTCCTATTTCCTCTGGTCGTCGCTGCCCGATGACGAGTTGTTCCAACTGGCGGCCAAGGGGGAACTGTCAAAGCCCGAAGTTCGCCGTGCCCAGGTCGAACGCATGTTGAAGGATCCGAAAGCGAGCCGCTTCACGGCGAACTTCGCCGGCCAATGGCTTGATCTGCGGAGCATCAACGCGACCTCGCCCGATCCGCAAATCTACGGTGAATTCGACGATTTTCTCTTCTGGTCGATGCCGCGTGAAACGCAGATGTTCTTCGAGGAGATCTTGCGGAATGACCTCAGCCTGATCGACTTCACGCATTCGGATTGGACGTACCTCAATCAACGGCTCGCCCAGCATTACGGCATCAAGGGCGTCGACGGCGGCGAGCTTCGCAAGGTGAAATTGCCGGCCGATAGCCATCGCGGCGGGGTGCTCACGCAGGCCAGCATCTTGAAGGTGACGGCCGACGGCACGCGCACGTCGCCGGTGCTGCGTGGCAAATGGGTGCTCGATAAGATCATCGGCCTGCCGCCCTCGCCGCCACCGCCGGACGTGCCGGCCATCGATCCCGACATCCGCGGCGCCGTCACGATCCGCCAACAACTGGATAAGCACCGCAACACCCCGGCCTGCGCCTCGTGCCACGTCCACATCGACCCGCCTGGCTTCGCCCTCGAGAACTTCGACGTCATCGGCGGCTGGCGAGATTTCTACCGGGGCACGCGAGCCGGGAAATTCGGGCAGGTCGAACTAGCGAACTACACGGGCCGCAAGATCTTCCGCGGCCTCGATGTCGAAAAGGGCGGCCAAACCCCCGATGGCAAACCGTTCGACAACATCGACGACTACAAAAAACTCCTGCTGGCGGACAAGGACCAACTCGCCCGCAATGTCGTGCAGAAATTGTTAATCTATTCCACCGGCGCCGACATCCAGTTCGCCGACCGCGAGGTGGTCGAGCTACTGGTGGCGAAAGCCAAGGCGAATAACTACGGCTTCCGAACGCTGGTGCATGAGGTGGTGCAGAGCCGGGTGTTTTTGAATAAGTAAATTCGCCACGGATGAAACACAGATCAAACACGGATAAGAACAGGGGAAGAGATAAGCGATCGAAAATCAGATTTCAGGCGGGATATTCTTGTTTGATATTGGCCAACTGAACGAGTGTTAACGAGTAAGGAAGCCATGGAATTCTTGCACCGGGAAGTGACGGAACAGATCATCGGCTCAGCGTTTGAAGTTTACAATGCACTCGGGTACGGCTTCCTGGAGAGCGTTTATAAGAATTCTATGAAGATCGAACTGGAGCTACGCGGTCTGAAGGCGGACATAGAAAGCGAAATCAGAGTTGTGTACAAAGGTAATTTGGCTGGCTTCTTCAAAGCAGATTTATTTGTGAACGACTGCGTCATCGTAGAGTTAAAGATTGCGAAAGAGTATCAACCGGCTGACGAAGCCCAACTCTCGAACGAGTTGAAGGCAACTGGTGTCAAGGTGGGACTTTTGATCAATTTTCGACGCACTAAAGTGGAAGTCAGGCGGTTTGTCTTCTAGATCTGGTCTCTTTTGCCTCTATCCGTGTTTAATCTGTGTTCGATCCGTGGCTAATTTCTGGACCATCTCATGCCATTCAAGCGACTCGACCGCCGCACCTTCCTCCGCTCCGCCGGTGTTGCCATTGGCTTGCCGTGGCTCGATGCCATGGTGCCGATCGGACTGGGGGCCGAGAAGAAGGCGGAGGCGTTGCGCTCGAAGCGCATGCTGCTCATCGGTCGTGGGCTTGGGTTGCACACGCCCTTCCTCTTCCCGGAGAAGCCCGGCAAGGATTATGAGGCGAGCCACTACCTGAAGCCGCTTCAGGAATATCGATCGGATTTCACCGTCTTTTCCGGCATGTCGCATCGAGGTTACGCGGCCGGCCACGGGACGGATGTGGGCTTGTTCACCGGTGTCGCGCCCGAAGGAATTCGGCCCGGCGATGTCCGGAATACCATCTCGCTTGATCAGGAAGTCGCTTCGCGGCTGGGCAGCGAGACGCGTTATGCCTCTCTTAACCTGGGTGGGGGCGACATCTCGTGGAATCGCAAAGGCGTCAAGTTTCCTTCCGAATCGCGGGCATCGCAGGTTTTCAAGAACCTCTTTATCGACGGCACGCCCGCCGAGGTCGACCGCGAAATTCAGCGCATCGCAACGGGCCAGAGCATCCTTGACGGCGTCCGCGATCAGGCTCGCACGTTGGGCAAGACGCTCGGCCCGGCCGATCGCGAACGGCTCGACCTGATGCTCTCTTCGATCCGCGAGGCCGAGCAGCGGCTTCAACAAGACCAAGCCTGGGTGAAGAAGCCGAAACCCAAAGTAACTGTCAAGGTGATGACGGAAGATCACGTCACCGACAACAAGATGCTCGAACGTGAACGCCAATGGTTCGATCTCGTGCAATTGGCGCTTCAGACCGATTCAACCCGCGTCATCGCCCTTTGGCTACACTCCCATCAGGAGCGTCTGGACATCAATGGGCTGACACTCACGCATCACGATGCCTCGCATCACGGACAAGACGACGCCAAATTGCAACAACTCGCGTTAATCGAAGAGGCCGAGATGAAACTCTTCGGCGAGTTCCTGGGCAAGATGAAGAAGTCCGAGGAGGGCGGCCGATCGCTGCTCGACCAGACGGTCGTGTTCTACGGCAGCAACCTGGGCAACGCCTCAGCCCACACCTGCGATAATCTGCCAATTCTGCTTGCCGGCGGCGGTTTTAAACACGCGGGGCACCTGGCGTATGATCGCAAGAACAACGCGCAACTGCCCAACCTTTTCGTCCGCATGTTGCAACAGATGGGCATCGAGATGGATCGCTTCGGCAACAGCACGGGGACGTTCGGGGATGTGTAATTGGCCGCCATGCGTCGAAGCGTGGCGCGTGGCACACCTTACGGAAGCGAAAAATGGCTGCGCAAGACAGCGTTCAAACTCGGCCTCGAAACCTCGCTACGCTCATGTGGTCGGCCTAAAAAGGAGGCGAACAAGTCGGATGCGGCTTGAAAAGAGTTGCGTCCACTTTTCCGTTTTAAAGGTTCCTGACACCTTTGTTTTCCCGTCGGACGATAAAACCGATGCGCCCTATTTGATCCGCCTGAGGCTGGGCACGGCACCTTCCGCAATAGTAATGTGGATGTGCAGCCCATCGACTTCGCCAACGTTGACGCCGTTCCTGCAAGAGAAGCACGAGCCGAATGCGCTGCAGTTACAACGTGCGGGAGGTGGTCCGGCTTAGCGGGCGGGCAACAAATCTTTTAGAAAACTCTTTCCTATGCCGCCCCCAGCCGTTAACATTGGGTTTTCGACCCGCTTCATACATCCCTTACCCAGCCGCGCGCGTCGTGCTGATGGACCGCGATCTTTCGCTGGAGGTTGATCGTGATTCTTGGGTTCCTGCACATGATGAACCAGGTTGCTCTTGTTCGCCTCGCCGCGCTCGGATCCATCTGGGCTTTGTTTGCTTCGTCCGCATGGGCCACGCCTGCGCACAAGGGGGCCTTAGCGGAATATTTCGGGCCGTTTCTCGTGAAGAAACTCAACGACTGCCGAACCTGTCATCTTCCGGTCCAACCCGACCAGGAAGATGAAAAGCCCCACAACTCCTTTGGCAGCCGGCTCAAAGCAATTCGCAAGGAGTTGGGCAAGGCCGGCAAGACGAACGATCTGGCGGCTTGCCTCGACGCTCTCGAGGGGAAAGACAGCGATGGAGATGGAGTTTCCAACCTGAACGAATTGCTGGCCGGTCGCTTCCCAGGCGACCCGGACGACAAGCCGACCGCAGGGGAGATTGACATCGCGGACAAGAAGCGGGCGGCTTTCCGCAAGTTTCGCAGCTACCCCTGGCGGCCGTTCCAGGTCGTGAAGCAACCGCCGGTTCCGCTGGTGAAAAATGCCGCCTGGGTGCGAAATCCCATTGACGCCTTCATTGCCGCCGAGCATGAGGAGCGCGGTCTCAAGGCCAGGCCTGAGGCGTCAAGGGCCATCCTGGTTCGCCGGGTTTATCTCGATCTGATCGGCCTGCCGCCAACCCGTGAAGAACTAGCGGCAGCTCTCGCGGATCGTTCGGAGGACTGGTACGAAAAAGTTGTGGATGGGCTGCTGGCCAGTCCGCGTCACGGTGAGCGTTGGGGCCGGCACTGGATGGATGTTTGGCGCTACAGCGACTGGCATGCCTTCGGCAACGACATCCGTTTCAGCCAACCCCATATTTGGCGCTGGCGCGACTGGATCGTCGACTCGGTCAACGACGACAAGGGCTACGACCGCATGATCGTGGAGATGCTGGCCGGGGACGAACTCGCTCCCGACGATCCGCAGGTCGTGCGTGCCACCGGGTATTTGGCACGTAATTACAACATTCTCGACCGCAACGTCTGGATGCAGGATGCGGTAAATCATACCTTCCAGGGCTTTCTCGGCCTGACGATCAACTGCGCCCGCTGTCACGATCACATGTACGACCCGCTGAGCCAAAAGGAATACTACCAGGTGCGAGCCATATTCGAGCCGTACCGGGTTCGCATCGACGCCGTTCCCGGCATGCTCGAAAAGCCGCGCATCGCCATTGGCAATGGTGCCACCGTTTCGGGGGATGGCTTCGTTCGGGTTTTCGATGCCGACGCCAAAACCCCGACGTATCTCTTCATCCGCGGCGACGAGAAAATGCCCGACAAAACGACCCCGCTCGGGCCCGCCGTGCCGACCGCGTTGGGTGGGTGTTTCCCGAAGATCGTGTCGGTCAAGCTGTCGGCGGAGATTTATGATCCCGAGAAACGCCCGTTCGTTTCGAACGATTTGGTCGCCACTGCGGAAGCGACCATCAAGCAAGCCCAAGAGAAACTGGCCAAGGCGGAAAAGAACGACGCACTCGCCGAAGCCGAGGTCGAACTCGCAAAGGGCCGGCACGCGGCGCTAGTGGCGACGCTTGCGGCGGAACGGCTGGACGATTCCGGCAAGATCGAAAGCGACGAAGGCAAGATGGCCGCGGCCGAGGCGGTTCGTGGCCAGCGCCGGCAAGCGGTGTTGGAAGCGAAGAAAAACCTTCTGGTCGCCCGCAAGGAACTCGCCACGTCGAAGGGGAGCGATTTCTACGTCCAGAAGGCGGCTACGGCGGAAAAGCAATGGGCGAAGGCGGAAATGGACGAGAAAGCCCCGCCGACTTTGGCGTACGTGAAGCGTACGATCAAAACATATCCACAAGAAAGCACGGGCCGTCGACTGGCATTCGCCCGCTGGATCGCCGACGCGGAGAACCCCTTGACCGCGCGCGTGGCCGTGAATCACATGTGGCTGCGACATTTCGGCCAGGGCCTGGCGGCGAACGTCTCCGACTTCGGCCGCAACGGCGGAGCGCCGAGCCATCCCGCCTTGCTCGACTGGTTGGCCAGCGAGCTTATGGTTGCTTCGGAATCGCGAGCCGCGAAGTCGAGCCACGGTTGGAGCATGAAACGCGTCCACCGCCTCATGGTCAGCAGCGCGACCTATCGCATGGCCTCGACGAGTGACCCTGAAAACCTTGCCCGCGATCGCGACAACCTGTATCTTTGGCGAATGGCGTCGCGGCGCATGGAGGCGGAGGTGGTGCGCGATTCCCTCTTCCATCTTTCCCGCTCTCTCGATTTGACGATGGGGGGCAGCGACATCGATGCTTCCAAGGGGCTTTTGGTGCCGCGCCGCAGTCTCTATTTCCACCACGCTCAAGATCGCCAGATGGACTTTCTCAAAGTCTTCGACCTCCCCTCGGTCAACGAATGTTACCAGCGCAATTCGAGCGTGATGCCGCAACAAGCACTGGCCCTTGCCAACAGCGATCTCGCCATCCGTCAGGCACGGCTCACCGCACGTAAACTGCATGACGAGATCGGGGCCGATGCCGAGGCATTCGTCACGGCCGCCTTCGAGAACGTGCTGGCGCGGTCCCCCTCAAAGGAAGAGTTGGGGGAGTGTGTCTCGTTCCTCCGCAAACAGACGAACCTCTACGGCCCCAGCAAAAAACCTGCGGCAGTCGTGAATGAGCAAATGCCGTCGCCCGATCCCAGTGTGCGGTCCCGGGAAAACCTGGTTCGCATTCTAATCAACCACAACGATTTCGTGACTATCCGCTAGTCTAGTCCTTCCTTTCGAACCGAGGACCGAATCATGGCGTCGCAATCCATTCTTCCCCGAAGTCGCGGAGTTTCGCGCCGATCGTTCCTGGCCGACACCGGCATGGGCTTCACCGGCCTGGCGCTGGGGGCCATGTTCTTCGAGGACGGCATCGCCCGCGCGGACGAAACGGTTCCCACGGGCCGACCCCACCACGCGCCGAAGGCGAAATCGGTCATCTGGATCTTCTCGGCCGGAGGGGTCAGCCACATCCACTCCTTCGATCCCAAGCCGGAGATGAACAAGTTCATCGGAAAGAAAGTTAACGAAACTCCGTACGCCGAAATGATCCCGACGAAGTACCATCGGGAAATGCTCGGCAGCATGCAGGTCGGCCTGAAACGTTACGGCAAAAGCGGCCTGGAAGTGACCGACTGGTGGCCTCATATCGGAAGCTGTGCGGACGATATCGCTGTGGTCCGCTCTCTCTGGGTGGACGACAACGATCACGGCGCCCAACTCACCTGGCAAAACGGCCGCAACGCCCGCGAAGGAGGCATTCATCCGACGATCGGCGCCTGGGCGAGTTACGGACTGGGAACCATGAACCAGAATCTCCCCCAGTTCGTCGTCCTCGGTGGCGGGATCGGCGATTGTTGCGGCGGCGAGTGGGCGCAAGGCGGAGGCTACCTCGGACCAGCCCATGCGGGGGTACGTCTCAACGAACGATCCGGGCTTCCCTTCCTGACGCCGACCGGAGGCCGACAACAGCAAGAGCAAGAAATGGAGCTGAGCCTTCTCGGCCGACTCAACGCCCTGGCGAGCGTGGAGTATCCCGACGATCAGGCCCTCCTCGCTCGCATCCGGGCTTACGAACTCGCTTTCGCGATGCAGACTTCTGTTCCGGAAGCGATGCTATCAGGTCAGGAAACCGGGGCGACTCGCCGAATGTACGGACTCGACAACGCCCGCACGCAGAACTGCGGTTCGATTTGCCTGGCGGCGCGCCGGCTCGTGGAGCGGGGGGTTCGTTTCGTGCAAGTTTTCCTGCCGATGGGCTGGGATGCTCACGGCGGGGTCGTCGGCAATCACGACACCAACGCCGCCGCCTGCGATCAGCCGATCGCCGCTTTGGTCAAGGATCTCAAACAGCGCGGCATGCTCGACGACACTCTAGTCGTTTGGGGCACGGAATTCGGTCGTCGCCCCTCCGGACGCGGCAGCGACCACTGGCCTGAAGCGTTTTCGTGCTGGCTTGCCGGCGGCGGCATCAAGGGAGGCGTCGTGCATGGCGCCAGCGATCCGCTCGGCTACTCCATCGCCTCGAACCCGCACTTCATCACCGATATTCATGCGACGGTCCTGCACCAATTGGGCCTCGATCCGCGCAAACTCACAGTCTCGGGCCGGCAACGTCTGGAACGCGACTTCGGCAAGCCCGTCCGCGAAATCATCGCCTGAACGGTCACATTTCAAGGATATATCCAGGAGTGCCTCTTACTGGAATTGTCAATCGCCAGCGTCGATCTCCGACGCTCCAATCCGATGGCCTCAGCGGAAGCTATACCACACGCGGTCGAGATTGAGAGTATGTCCAACGCGAGGCGTCTTCCGAGCCCGACGCGTTAGCGAGGGAGCATCCCATACACTCTCGCTAACGCGTCGGGCTCGGAATCTGCGCTCATTCGTAACCGCGCGAAGTATAGTTGACCATTTCACAAGTCCCTGGGCACCTGGTTTTGTTGGCAGTAAAGGACTTACGTCAGTTTTTTCACAGGCCCAGATGCTCACGGACTTGTGAAATGGTCATCTAGGGGCAATGTTCTCCGTCATCGGCTGCGGGGATTTGGTAAAAGCCATTCGCGTCGAGAGTGCAAAAGCCTTCGGGCTGAAAGGCAACGCCGTCGGCCCTAGTGACGGCGATTGATTCCGATTCTCGCGAGCCCGTGAGCCGGATCGTCCGCGACGGCACCCACGCGGGAAGCATCTTCACCTGCCTGGAAGGCCGATGGCACGTCACTAATTTGGAGGACCGGGCCGACATTGGGGCGTGGAGGTAGTGGAGGAAAAATACGAGCTGGTGCTGGCGGAAAAGGAGCGAAACTCTTTTCCTGGAGGAATGGTGTTGGGAAATCAAAGGTGTCAGGAACCTTTGATAGGCGACTTCTTACATCAAACGTCCCTGACACCTTTGACTCCCCAAAGGTGCCGCGCTCCCGGACCCCTCCGGCCTCTTCAACTCCAGCCTCGAAGGCAACACCCGGCGTGCCATCGATTTTCGTGAAGGCAACGCGATTGATGAAAAGGCGTTGAAGGCGCTCATTCGGGCCGCCGTGGCGTTGAACGCGTCGGTGCGAACGAGGAAGTGACCCGAATGGAATTCAGCCGAATTCAAATCCCAACAGATTTTGTTTGAAATGATCGTTCGGTGATCGTTACACTGCTATCAATACCGCTGATGCTCCAGAGGTTTTGTCGATGAACGATTCACCCAAATCGCTTGCAACCGCCGTTGGTCCCGCGATTGCGCCTCCCGATGATGTCGATACGATCGATCAAACCGGTGCGACGCCTTGCGACGGCACATTGCCGCAACCGGCAGCGGAGCAAGCGGCGGCGCTGCTGCGATGCGTTAACGTGGCCGCTCCGCTCGGTTATGTCATCGTCCGGGAGTTAGGTCGAGGCGGCATGGGGGTCGTCTACCAGGCCGAGCATCGAGAACTCCAACGAACCGTTGCCTTGAAGATGATCCTTCATGGCGGCCATGCCGGCGCGGAAATGCTGTCGCGATTCCATATCGAAGCCGAGGCGATCGCCAGGCTGCAACATCCGAACATCGTCCAGATTCATGAGATTGGCGAGAAAGACGGACTTCCGTATTTCTCGTTGGAATATTGTGGCGGAGGCTCCCTCGAAAAAAAGTTGCGGGCGCGGCGGCCGACGCCGCGCGAAGCCGCGGAACTCCTCGAGACATTGGCGCGGGCCATGGCGGCCGCCCACCAGAAGGGAATTCTGCATCGCGATCTCAAGCCGGCGAACATTCTGCTGACGGATGATGGCGTCCCGAAGATTTCGGACTTCGGCCTGGCCAAGAAAATCGAGGATGCGGGCGGAAACCAACGGGGCAGTGACTTGACCCATACGAACGCCATCATGGGTTCGCCAAGTTACATGGCCCCGGAGCAGGCCTTCGGGGACACCAAGTCGGCAACGACGGCCGTGGACGTTTATTCCCTCGGCGCCATTCTCTATGAATGCCTGACGGGCCAACCGCCGTTTCGAGGGGCCAACGCCATCGAAACCTTGGAGTTGGTACGGTCTCGCGATCCCGTGCCGCCGAGCCAGCTTGCGCCCAGGGCGCCGCGCGATCTGCAAACGATTTGCATGAAGTGCCTGAGCAAGGCTCCGTCGGATCGCTACACGTCGAGCAGCGCCTTGGCCGACGACCTGCGGCGCTGGATTGATGGCGAAGCGATTCTCGCCCGGCCCGATGGATTGCTGCGGAAGGTGAAGCGAAAGACGCTTCGCAACCTCGGTTCGGTGGCCGCGAGTGTCGTCATTGCCATCGCATTGCTGGCGGTCATCTACTTCGCGGGCCGGTCCAACCGTTCGCGACAGGCGGCGGAATTGGCCGTTCAAATTCAACGGCATCTCGAATCGAACGAATGGTCGCCGGAACGAGTTGAGGAAATCGGACGATGGATCGAGCAACTGGCGGCGCTCGATCCGTCGCAAGCCGACGC
>Ga0105047_10006334_pt1 | contig 20078 bp, 18 predicted proteins | sample MAT04_FD_78384 | JGI IMG/M metagenome (GOLD analysis project Ga0105047, IMG submission 78384) | Freshwater microbial communities from Lake Fryxell liftoff mats and glacier meltwater in Antarctica - MAT-04 (megahit assembly) | ecosystem: Environmental > Aquatic > Freshwater > Ice > Liftoff...
CAGGGAGAGCGTGGCCCCTCTGGATGACCAGGACGGGCGCAAGGCCCATCTGCTCGAGGCAAGAGGCTGCGAAGACGGTCACGTCGAGGCAGTTGCCCATGCGTTCGGTGACGAGCGCGTCGCAGAGGCGGATCTTCTGGCCTGCCTCCTCAAAGCTCGCGGGCAGTCCGACATAGGTGAGACCGAGCGACGGAATGATCTCGTAGAGGGCCTTCACCATCGCGGCCACGCGCGCGGGCGAGCGGGACTGGTATCCGCTGATGCCGGCGTCACCGGTCGTGGCGCGAAGGTGATCTCGGACGCGAACCAGGGCCTCGGCGACGGAGGGCGCGTTGGGCGTGACGAACGTGGCGAGGAGTGCGGGCGGAGCGCGCAAACCTGCCCACTCGTTGTGGGCGAGCACCTCGAGGGGGCTCGTCCCGGTGGCCAGTTCCGTCCCGCGTGCCCTCAGCTGCCAGCTCAGCTCGGCGCGCTCGGCCTCACGTAGTGCCCGGAGACGACCCGGCTCGAGGCGGATGTCGACGGCGCCGAGGTCGAGAGCCTCGTGGCCGCGGAGTCGTGGAATGCGGTGGAGGCTCTCGCTAGCGATGTCCGGTCGGATGCTGATCGCGAGCTCGGCCCCCTCCAGCGAGTCGTCGCCGAGGTTCTCGATCCGTACGCCGGTGACGAGCGGCACCCCCGATTGCTCCATCGCAAAGTTGAGTGTCGGCGCATGCGCGAGCTCCAGACGGACCCGCGGCGCATTTGTCGTCTGCGTCATCCTCTTCCCACCTCATCGCGGGCGCGCGGGCGCAATGGAGCGCGCCCAGCGTCAGAGGACAGCATGCTTCGGTTGTCCGCGCATCCCCCTTGGGGCTGTCGCCGACGTTGTGCGACAGCGTCTGTCGCGTGGTGGGCGGGGGCGCGGCTTGCGTCGGAGAGGTGAGTGGGGGCATGCCCAATTTTTTTGACAGTCAGACTTCACGCGGCGCGCGCGACCGCGTCCGAAAGCCGAGCGCTGGCTGCGTTGACTTCGGGCGCGCCGGGGCTCATCTTCAACGCGAGGCCCTTCGGAGCTGGAAAGAAGTGGCCTCACGACGTGCGGGGGCGCGGCCGATGCGGCGTGAGAAGCTCATGATCGACCTCCAGCAAATCATCGCGGACTTGAAGGCCAGCGAACTTGTACCCGTTCGGCTCTCGGACAATCCTGCAGCGGACGACTCTTCGTTCTGGGAATTCGAGGGAACGCGCGACGAGTTCATTGCGACCGTGAAGTCGCTCGGTGCAAAGGCGGTCTTTCTCATCGCGTACGAGTTCGGTGCGGACGAGTTCGTCTTCACGCGCGACCCGGACGATGTCAACGACGAGGATCGCGAAGATGATGACGACGCTGACGAGCCGCGCGACGTTCAGCCCCCGCTGGACCTAATCGCGCACGCCCCCGCGCTCCTGCCGTACAAGAAGTACGTCGGCGAGCACGCAATGATCTCGCTGCTTGCGCGCACGGCGGAAGCGAATCTCCAGTTCGACGCGGTCGCGCATTGGTACGAGGCTTTCCTGGCGATCCACGATCCGATCATCGAGTCGCTGAACGTGTCGAGCGAGGAGAGGCGGCGGCTCGAGGAGCTGGCACGGGAGCAAGCGGAGGAGGAGGAGCGACTAGCGCAAGAGCGAGAGGAAGAAAAAGAACGCGCGTCGGTGCTTCTTGAGCTCGAGGCGCTGCCCCTCAATCGCGAATTTCAGCGGGTGAATACGAAGGCTGCGTTGAGTGCGCTGCTGGAAGAAACGCTACCGAAAGCGAAGCAGGTCCTCGGAACGCCGGAGTTCAAGCGGAGGTTGACGACGCTCTACGAGCGCGTCCAACTCGAGCGCGCTCGGAAGCGGTGAGCGCGACCCACGAGGCGAATTCGCTCGTCGGGCACATGGTAGAGCGACGCGCTGCCTCTCACCTCGACGGGCTCCACCCGGCGCGGATTCCGGAGGTGCCAGGCGTAGTCCCCGTCGTCGCCGGTCACCTTGTAGAAGTCGACGACGCACACTGCCCGACCGAACACGAGAGATGCCACGTCGAGGCCCTCGTCGGCGATGTCCTCCGCATTAACCGACTTGCTCGCGACGCTCAGAAGCTCGCCAAAGCACGCACGTGACCACGTGCGGAACTCCTTCTTCTTCTTGCCGCACGCGATCAGCTCGGCCCACGGTTGCTTGACGGAGAGAGCGAGCATCGAGCACCTCGGATCAGGAGTTGATGGAAAATTCCGTCACGAATCGGCGTTGCTCCGAAGTCTCCGGGCAGCGCTTGCCGCGAGCGGCGACAAGGCGCCGGAGCGCTTCGTCGGGCGCGACGTCGACCGTGCGGAGGAGGCATCCAGCGATGACGCCGGTGCGCCCGAGCCCTCCGATGTGTCACCACCGGGCTCCATGGGTACCAAAATCAGCGGAATCACCGGAGCCCGGGCTTCGCGGGTAGCTGATCGTGCCGCCGGGAACTCGGCCACGAGGGCGTCCACGGGGTACGTCGGAGGCAGAGCGAGCGGACGACAAAATAGAACGAGGGGCTCGGGGTAGGATCCGAGCCCCTCTCACGAGCGGTGCGTGCCGAGAGATCGCACAAGCGCTCCGAGTAACAAAGTTTGTGCACTCGCTTCGGGGAACCGGTGCGTGCAGAGGGCAGATGGGTCGAGTGCCGGTGGTGCGGACGGACGTTCATGGTGTGCCGCGCCTGCGATCACGGGCGCGCCTACTGCGAGGACGCGGCGTGCCGACTCGGGGCGAAGCGTGAGGCCAACGATCGGCATCAACGCAGCGACGAGGGGAGAGACGACCACCGCGACCACATGGCTGCGCTTCGGGAAGCCCGTAAAACAAGCCCTGTGACGGATGAGCCTTCCGGGGACTTGGCCCTCGGGAGCAAGGTCACTGGCGCCGCGATCGAGATCGCCGCGACGCCGGAGGGTACTGCCGATGACGACCGACGAGCTCCGACTGACGATCGTTCCCCGCCGCCAGGAAACGCGCATCCTGATGACGGAGGGGCCGGACGATGTGCTGGTGGCGCGCCTCGGACCCGTGACATCGGCGCACCACCGCTGGGCCGCGCCGATGCTGCTCGAGGCGCTCTCGCTCTGGCAGGGCCGCCCGCTGCGCGTTGTGCTCTCTGCGGAGTCGGAGGACTATCTGTGCTCCCTCGGCCTGTCCGACGGCCTCGGACTCGGCGTGAGCTCGCTGCACTACGTCGTCGACATCGTCGATCCTCGCGAGGTGCGGCGCGGGCGCCGCCTGCGCGGAGTCGGCGACTTTCGTGACGCTCGCCGCCAGCTCCAGCTCGTGCCGCGATGAGCTCGGGTAAGGCAAGACCTCCCGACTCTTCCGGTCGCGTCGCCGAGGTCATGCGTCTCGGTCTGGTCGAAGGCGTCGCGGTGCGCGCGATCGCCAAGCGCCTCCAGATGGCGCGCAAGACCGTCCGCCAGATCCTCGGCCGGCATCGCGCGCCACCGAAGCCTACGGTCGATTCGCGAGGCTCGATGCTCGACCCGTACGACGCGGCGATCCGCGCCGTGCTCGACGACACGCCAGAGATGCTGGCGCCTGCGGTGCTCGAACGACTGCGCCCGCTCGGATATACCGGCGGCGTCACGATCCTGCGCGACCGCCTCCGGCGCCTGCGTCCGCGCGAGCCTCGCGCGGCGTTCCTGACGCTCGACTTCCCGCCGGGCCAGGCGATGCAGGTGGACTGGGCCGACTTCGGCTTCGCGTTGCCAGGTGTTCCACGTCGCGTGAGCGCGTTCGTCGCCGTCCTCTGCTACTCGCGCCGGCTCTACATCGAGTTCACGCTCAGCCAGAGGATGGGCACGTTCCTCCGCTGCATGGAGCGATGCATGCGTTTCTATGACGGGACGACGCTCGTCGACATCTTCGACAACATGAAGACCGTCGTGCTCTCGCACACCGCGACCGCCACCGTCTTCAACCCGACGTTTGTCGACTACGCCCGCGCGCGTGGTTTCGACGTGCGGGCCTGCAACGTGAGGAAGGCCAACGAGAAGGGACGCGTCGAGCGGCCCATCGGCTTCGTCCGTCGGCGCTTCTGGCCCGGTCGTCGCTTCCGCGATCTGCTCGACCTCAACACGCAGGCCACCGCGTGGCGCGACGATTTCGCCAACGGTCGAGTCCATGAGGTCACCGGCAAGGTCCCGCAGCTCGTCTTCGAGCACGAGGAGAAGCGACTGCTCAAGCCGATCACCGGCACGCCGTTCAACACCGACGACGTCGAGGGCACGGGCGTGACCAAGATGTTTCGCGTCCCCTTCGACCGGAACAAATATTCGGTCCCATGGCGGCTCGCCTCGCAGCAGCAGGTCGTGGTGCGCGCGGACGACGAGTTCGTCTCCGTCCTTCTCGAGACCAAGACGGTCGCGCAGCATCGACGGTCGTGGGGCATCGGCCAGGATATCGAGCATCCATCGCACAAGAAGGGACTGCTCGAGCAAAGGCAGCGCGCTGCGGCCGGCGCGCTGCCTCCGGCGCTCCTCGCGCTCGGCGAGACCGGGCGCACCTACTTCAAGGTGCTCGCGGCCGGCTCCCGATCTATCCATCGCGAGATCCTCCGACTCACGTTCCTCGTCGAAGTCTTCGGCGCGATCGCCACCGAGAGCGCGATCCGCGAGGTCATGCAGACGGGCCACGTCGGCGCCGAGTACGTCGAGTACGTCATGCGGCACAAGCGCGGGCTGGTTCCCCAGCCCGCTCCCTTGCGCCTCGGCAACGCCGAGCTCGACGCGATCTCACTGCCCGAGCCCGATCTAGCCGTCTACGACCAGCTCTTCGCGACGCCGATGACGCGCGACCCGGGCGAACCGCCCCCCGCGACCGAGGAGTCGTCATGAAGAAGAAGGTCGACGACGGCGGTAACACGAGCGACGAGCTCGACCTGCTGATCGAGAAGCTCCGTTGGCTCAAGCTCCCCGGCATGGCGAAGAACGTTGCGGCGATCCTCGCATGCGCGGCCAAGGAGAACCTCTCGACGACCGACGTGGTCCACCGCCTCTGCGACGAAGAGAAGCAGAGTCGCATCAGGAGCGCCGTCGAGCGCCGCCTTCGCGACGCGCGCTTCCCCGAAATCAACACCGTCGACGCCTTCAACTTCGACTTCGATCCGGCGCGCAAGAGGCTCCGCGCGCGCTACCTCGCCCTGCACGACCTCGACTTCCTCGACAAGGGGACCAACCCGCTCTTCATCGGCACGCCAGGCACGGGCAAGACGTTCCTTGCTCGCGCCCTCGCATACAAGGCCTGTCTCGCCACCCGGCGCGTCGTCTTCGCCTCCGCTCCGCGCATGCTCAGCGAGCTGCACGGCGCCGAGCTCCACGGAGTGCTCGAGCGCGCGCTGCGTCGCTTCGTCCGCGCCGACTTTCTTGTCATCGATGATTTCGCCGTGCTCGCGATGGACGCCGCCCAAGCCAAGCTCGCGTTCCAGGTCATCTCCGAGCGCTACGAGCTCCGGCGCTCGACCTGCATCACCACCAACCGCGCCTTCAAGGACTGGACGAAGGTCTTCCCGGACGCGCTCAACGCCCAGGTCATCGCCGAACGTCTCACCGAGCGCGCCGAGCACTTCGTGCTCGAGAAAGGCTTCCGGCACGCGCAATCCTGACACGCTTCGTCGCCCTCACCGGAGAGGATCCGTACTCCGCAGCGCCGCCACGCCGAGCGCCTTGGACCACGCACGCCTCGGGCGCGCGGCAGGAAGGGCGAAGAACCGAGTCCGCATCAGCGGGTGGGTCCCTGGATACCGGTGATCCCGCTGAAAATGGGACCCTACGTCGCCGGTGGCGACACTCTTTCAAGACGTGAGGGTTCGACTCCCTCCCGATCCACCGCAGATTCCGGGCATCCGTGCATGCTGCACGCGTTCCCTGGGGGGCCGTATCCACAATTTAGGTGAGATGGCGCGGAGCGGGCTACGCTTTGAGGCATGAAGAAGGAGGCCCTGCGCGTCACTTCGACAATCCCGGTGGCGCCCACGACGCTCTACTTCGCCTGGATCGACAGCACGCACCACTCGTCGATGACGGGTCAGGCGGCAAAGATCGACCCCGTAGTCGGCGCCAAGTACTCGGCCTGCAACGGGTATGTCACGGGCAAGCTCGTGATCCTCGACCTTGGTCGGCGCATCGTCGAGAGCTGGCGAACGACGGATTTCCCTCGGGACGCCGCCGACTCGCGAGTCGAGGTGCACTTCGAGACGCTCGGCCTGAGCACCCGCATCCTGATCCTCCATACGGAGATCCCGGAGGGGCAGTCCGAGAAGTACAAGGCGTTGTGGAACGAGCGGTACATCACGCCGATGCGTGCGTACTTCAGTAAGTTCCTGCCGGACCCGCGCAATCCGCCCGTCCGCCGCGTGCCGCCTCCGCCCCCCGACGACGACGACGACGACGACGACGACGACGACGACGAGGAGCCGACGCCGAAGGGCAAGCTCGCCGCCCGGAAGGCCCTGTCCGCGAAGCCCGCGCTCGCCCCGAAGGCCGCCCCGAGCGGTCCCGGGCTGCGCAAGGCCGACGGCAAGGACAGCAAGACCGCGAAGCCCCCGCCTGCTCCGGCCGCCAAGCCGGCGGCGAAGCCCGCCCCCGCCGCCAAGCCGGCAGCCAAGCCCGCCCCCGCCGCCAAGCCGGCAGCCAAGCCCGTGAAGGGCAAGCCCGCCCCGAAGGCGGCCCCCGCGAAGAAGCCCGCGCCTCCCGCGAAGAAGCCCGTCGCGAAGAAGCCCGCGCCCAAGCCCGCAGCCAAGAAGCCCGCGCCCAAGCCCGCCAAGGGCAAGAAGAAGCGCTGAGCGACCTTCGGAAGCCCTCAGCCACGGCATCTCGCGCCCGCGGGAGTCGCACGACCTGAGCGGCGACCCGCGCCGACTCAGTCCGCGCTTGCAGCGTGCTCGTTCGCGCGGCCCGCCCCGCTCTCGCGTTCGTCGTCGCGCCACCAGAGCAGGGTCAGCGCCATGCCGTGCATGCGCGCAGGCACCGGAATGGCGCCGACGGAGGGGGCTCGCTCGGTCGGAGCTGCGTCGTCCACCGCATCGACCGCGGAATTCGGCAAAGGCAGGCTTTCGTCACTCATATATGAGTTACTAGCTCCCGATCCCGGACCGGGCAAGCTCCGCCGGTCGGTGACCCGAGCCCCACGCAGCATTGCAGCTGAATTACGATGCCCGACGTGACCGACCCCGTCCTCGCCGATCTCCTCGCCTTTCTCGGCGACTCCCCTACCCCGTTCCACGCCGTCGCGAGCGCCGTGTCCCGCCTGCAGGCCGCCGGCTTCCGCGCCATCGCCGAGACCGACGACTGGTCGAGCCTCGCCCCCGGCCGCTACGCGTTCGCGCACGGCGGCTCGAGCGTCCTCGCGTTCGTCATCCCCGACGGCAAGCGCATCGCGGGCTTCCGCATCGTCGGCGCGCACACCGACAGCCCGAACCTCCGGCTCAAGCCGACGCCCGAGTACAAGAAAGAGGGCTACTCGCAGCTCGGTGTCGAGGTGTACGGCGGCGCGCTCCTCAACTCATGGCTCGACCGCGATCTCTCGCTCGCCGGTCGGGTGTTCGTGGCGCCCGAAGGCGCAACGCCCAAGAGCGGCCGCACCAACGTCGAGAGCCGGCTCGTCCGCTTCACGCGCCCGATGCTCCGCGTCGCGCAGCTCGCCATCCACCTCGACCGCGACGTCAACGACAAGGGCGTCGTCCTGAACAAGCAGGAGCACCTCGCGCCCATCTTCGGCCTCGAGAGAGAGGGCGCCAAGAACCTCGCGACCATGCTCACCGAGGAGCTCGGCATCGCAGCGGAGCGGATCGTCGGCAGCGAGCTGATGCTCTACGACGTCGTCGCCCCGACGCTCGGCGGCCGCGACGAGGAGATGATCTTCTCGGCACGCCTCGACAACCTCGCGATGTCCCACGCCGCCATTCGCGCGATGATCGACGCGGCGCCGTCCGCCGGCACCGGCGAGCTCGTCCCCGTCGCCGCCCTCTTCGACCACGAGGAGGTCGGCAGCGAGACGGCCTATGGCGCCCAGTCCGGCTTCTTGCCGCGCGCGCTCGAGCGCATCGTCATGGGCCGCGGAGGCTCACGCGAGGACTACCACCGCGCCCTCGCCGGCTCGCTCTGCGTCTCCGCCGACATGGCACACGCGGTTCACCCGAACTACGAGTCGCGCCACGAGTCGCGCCACAAGCCCGTCCTGAACGGCGGGCCGGTCGTGAAGATCAACAGCCAGCAGCGCTACGCGACGTCCGGCTCGACGGCCGCGCTATTCCGCGACCTCTGCGCGCGCGCCGAGGTGCCCGTGCAGCACTACGCCCACCGCACCGATCTCCCCTGCGGGTCGACCATCGGGCCGATCGCCTCGACGCTCCTCGGCGTCCGCACGGTCGACGTGGGCAACCCCATGCTGAGCATGCACTCCATCCGCGAGCTCGGCGGCGCGAAGGACCCCGCAATGATGACCCGCGTGCTGACCTCGTTCTACGGTTGTCCTGATCCCGGAGGCCCGTGAACAAGTGAGCCGTCTTTCCAGCTTCGGTTTCGTCGCCCTCCTCGCCGGTGCGCTCTCGCTCGCGCTGCTCCCTGCATGCGGCCGCTCGGCGGGCGGCTCCTGCAAGGCCGGCGAGTCACTCTGCAAGGACAAGTCGACCGCGCTGACCTGCCGGAGCGGCAAGCTCGTCGAGGTCGGGTGCCAGGGCCCGCTCGGCTGCACGCGGTTCCAGGACCACGCCAACTGCGACGACTCCGTCGCCGCCGAAGGCGACACGTGCATGGGCGAGAGCGACGAGGAGTACGCCTGCTCCGTCGACAAGAAGCGCGCGCTCCTCTGCAAGGGCGGGAAATTCGAGCGATACCTCGAGTGCCGCGGCAAGGGCGGGTGCTCGCTGCTCGGCCACCAGGTCTCGTGCGACACGAGCATCGCCTCCAAGAACGACCCCTGCAAGGTCCAGGGCGCCTCCGCGTGCGCCGAGGACTCCAAGGAGATGCTCGTCTGTCGCGACGGCAAGTTCGCCCACTACCGGTACTGCCGGGGGCTCGCGGGCTGCTACTCGAAGGACGACGTTCCCGCCTGCGACACGACGCTGTCGATGGATCAGGACGAGTGCGGGCTGCCCGGCTTCGTCGTGTGCTCGGTCGACGGACAGAGCGAGCTCATCTGCCAGGGAGGGCGCTTCATGAAGGGGCGCACCTGCCGCACGGGCTGCACGGTGATCTCGGGCGGCCGCGGCGGGATCGACTGCAAGTAGCGTTACGAGGACGCTACTTGGGGTCGGCGCAGCAGCGGAAGCCGGTCGAATAGTCGTGGTAGCTGACGTCGTGGGCGACGGTCCGGTAGCCACACCCGTCACCGTTGAGGTGCGTGTCCTGGTAGTAGCCACCGCGGAACGTGCCGAGCGAGCCGCCGTGCACGTCGGCCGTCCACTCGTGCAGGTTGCCGACCATGTCGAAGACGCCGAAGCCGTTCTTGCACTTGGCGAAGCTGCCGGTCGGCGCGACGGTGTTCGGCGCCTCGTTGATGCGCGGGTCGTTCATCGCTGCGCCGGAGGAGTAGACGCCCTCGGCGCCGAGCTCGGGATGGAGCGACGCGAGCGGGGCACGACCGCTGTCGTTGCAGTAGCCGCTCTTGCGCTCGTCTCCGTAGGGGAAGGTCGTCGGCTTCTTGCCGCGGCACGCCTTCTCCCATTCCTCGCCGGTGCAGAGGCGCTTGCGAGCGGCCTTGCAGGCGGACTCCGCCTCGTTCTTGGAGATGTAGCCCTGGGGCGTGACGCCCGCGCGGGTGACGGCCTTCACCTTGAGGTTCGTGACGGGCTGCGTCGGCGGGTGGGCCGTCTCGGTCTTGCCGGCCAGCTCGACGACCTGGGCCTCCCAGCGATCGATGCAATACGCATGCATCCCGTCGATGGCCACGTGCGCCATGCCCGCGGGACACGGCCCGCCCTTGCCCTCGGAGGGCGAGGACGCCGCCATGCAGCTGAGCACTGCAGCGGCGACGAAGAAGACGGCGAGCCTTCGCGCGAACATCGCCGGAACGGTTAGCTCAGCAGAGCGTTCGGCGCAAACCGGGCGAAGGCTCCTCAATGATGAGGGATGAGGCCGGTGAACCAGGCCGCGCCGGCCGCTGCAGCCACCACGAGAAGGAGAACGACGCCGATCGCCGCGCTGCCCGGGCCTCCGCCGGTGCTCGGCTTCGAGGTCGGGTGCGCACCCGAGCGCTGGACGTTCTGGGGGCCCGTGGCCATGGGATTCATCGGGTTCGTGCCCGGCGGGGGCATCGACCCAGGCGGAGAAGAGTGATTCATCGGCGCGACGGCCGGCGGCGGATGCGACGGCGGCAGGGGCTCCGCGTCCTCGAGCGCGGAGAGGTTGCCCTGCTCGAAGGCCTCCGCGGGAAGCGACTGGCGCAGCGGGTCGAACGCGGGCCGCGGGCGCTGGACCTCGCCGATGCCGATCTCGTTCGCCCAGTTCGTCGGGTCGACGAACGAGTCCGTATTGAGCGGCGCCGCCGCTGCTGCCTTCATGTTTCCTGAAGCGGGCGCCCCGTCTTCTTTTAATGAAGTGAACTCGAAGAGCGCTTCCTCGATCAGCTTGTCGATGATCGAGCCTTGCGGCGGCCGAACGCGCTGCTTCTCGCGCATCGTGCCCTGCACGATGGTCGCGACGTCGTAGCTGCTGACCGGCTCGCCATAGGAGAACATGAACCGCGAGAGGTCCTGGCCCAGCTCGCGGGACGTCCCGTAGCGAGCGAGCATGTCCTTCGCGAGCGCCTTGTTGACGATGCGCTCGAGCTCCGGCGGGACCTTGCGGTTGATCTGCGAGATCGACGGGACCTGCGCGACCTGGACCTTCTTCACGGTCTGGAAGTCGGTGTCGCCGAGGAAGAGACGCTGCCCTGCGAGCAGCTCCCAGAGAATGATGCCGACGGCGAAGATGTCCGTCCGCTTGTCGACCTCCTGGCCGAGCGCGGCCTCGGGCGACAGGTACGAGAACTTCCCCTTGATGATGCCGGGCTCGCTCTTCTCGAGCTGCGAGCTCGCCTTCGCGAGCCCAAAGTCCACGATCTTCACCTCGCCGTACTTCGTGATGAGCACGTTCGGCGGGGACATGTCGCGATGAACCAGGTTCATCGGCATGCCGTTCGGGTCGGTGAGCTCGTGGGCGTAGCTGAGGCCCTTGCAGATCTCGTGGGCGACCCACGCGGCGGCCTGGACGGGGAAGTCCTTGCCCTGCTTCTTCACCGACTCCGCGATGCCCTTCAGGTTCGCGCCGTCGACGTACTCCATGACGATGAAGAAGGCGTTGTCACCGACGCCGATGTCGAAGACCTGCACGCAGTTCGAGTGCGAGAGCTGCGCCGACAGGCGCGCCTCGTCCAGGAACATCGCGATGAACTTCTTCTTCTCGCTGAGGTGCGGGAGGACGCGCTTGATCGCGACCTGCTCGCGAAACCCTTGCAGGCCCTCGCTCTCGGCGCGGAACACTTCCGCCATGCCGCCCGACTCGAGCTTCTCGACGACGCGGTATCTCTGCTGGCCGTGTTCGGTCATAGGCGGGGGCTGGTGCAAGAGGGTGCCACCTGCGAGCGCAATGCGTCAAGAAGGCTAGCGGAGCTTCGGCGGGAGCGTTTCGTTGGCCGATTCTCCTTGCGCCAGGATGCCGCCTGGGCTCGGCGCTGCCCGGCCGGAACGCGGTGCCCGAAAGCGCGGCCGTTGTCGTTGACACCCGTGGCGCCTTTCCTCGATGCTTCGCCGCCGCTCCGGCCGAGCTTGCATAAGTGATGTCCTCCCGACGAAGCGCCAGGTCTCCACTCGCCAGGGCCATCTGCTGGGCCGGGCTCGTGGCCCCGTTCGGGCTGCTCGGGCTCTCCCCCGGCTCGGCCGAGGCCGCCGAGCCCGAGATCACGAGCGACACCGCCGCTCAGTCCTACGACGTGCGGAGCCCGACCGGAGCGACGGTCATTGCGCGCCGCCGCCTGACCACCACGCTCGGGGTCAGCGTCTACGACCTCTACGACAAGCCCGAGGATCCGACCGGCCCGAGCCTCTCGTTCCGTGCGCGCATGCGCTACGACGCCGACTACGGCGGCAGCGGCGCCGAGACGGATCCCACGAGCTCGGGCCTCGTTCCCGGATTCGACCGTGGTCCGATCGACCTCATGTACGGCTACGTCGAGGGCCGGCGCTTCCTCGGAGGCTGGCTCGGCTTCAAGCTCGGTCGCCAGTACGTCGTCGACTCGCTCGGCTGGTGGTCGTTCGACGGCGGCCAGGTGAAGATCACGACGCCCTACTTCTTCGCCGCCGAGGTCTACGGAGGCCTCGAGCAGCGCGGAGGCATGCCCCTGTCGACGCCGCGCTTCGAGCGCGAGGGCGTCTGGCGCGGTGACCGCAGCGGCTACGACCCGACGCTCTATCCGTCGTTCCAGCCGAACGACATCGCGCCTGCCTACGGCGCCGCCCTCGAGTCCGCGGGCTTCACGTGGCTGCACGGGCGGCTCACCTACCGTCGCGTCGACAACACGGGCGCGTCGAACGTCTCCCAGTTCGCGAACGGCCTTCGCCAGCCGGTCTCGTACAGCGGAACGCGCGTCTCGCAGGAGCGCCTCGGCTGGGGCTTCGACGGCACCCTCCCCGACATCGGCGGAGTGAAGGGCGGCCTCGCCTACGACTTGTACAATGCACGCTTCGCGAACATCTTCGCGTCGGTCGACGCGTACGTGTCGCGCAAGGTCACGCTGAGCGTCGACTACGACTATTACGTGCCGACGTTCGACGCCGACTCGATCTGGAACTTCTTCCTTGCCATGCCGATGAACGACATCGGTCTCCGCGCGAGCTGGGACGCCACCGACCACCTCGCGTTCTCCGCCGGCGCCCGCGCGCGCGCCTTCGAGGTCCAGACCGCGAACGAGAACGTCGGCACCTTGCCCGGCTCCGGCGCCACGGCACCGAACAGCCTGCCCGACGGCAACTACTTCCCGAAGAGCAGCCTCGACATGATGGGCGGCGGCAACCTCGCCGCGCGCTGGCACTTCGGCGAGGGCGCGGTCGGTGCACGCAGCAACGCCGACTTCGCGTCGAACGGCGAGCGGCTCGGTGTCGACATCTACGGCGAGCGGACGCTCGAGACCCGCTACGTCCTGAGCGCTCGCACCGGCGTCTGGCAGTGGGACGACAAGCTCCGCCCCGACCGCGACGCGACGAGCTTCCAGTACGTCCTCGGCGCCGGGTACAAGCTCTGGCAACGCTCGCTCGTCTTCGTCGACTTCGAGCACGACATGAATCGCATCGCCGGTCAGCGCTTCCGCGGCATGCTCTGGCTGTCCCTGGCGGTGAGCAAGTGACCATGAACCCCAAGCCGACCAAGGGGGTCAGTGCGATCGCCTACCTGGTGCTCGTCGTCGCGCTCGTTCTCGCAGCGTGCACCGCGTTCGCGCAGGATCCGCCGCCCGCCGACGCTACGCCTGCCCCGCCCACGGAGAGCACCGAGGCCGGCACGCCGAGCGACTCCGACTCCGACGCCGGCCCCGGCGAAGGCGGCACGATCGGACCCGCCGCTCCTCCGCCTTCCGCGACGAGCGCGGCCGAGGCCCAGGCGTGGGTCACCGGCGCGGAGCTGTCGTCCGGGCTCTCGCCGCTCCCGAACAACGGCGCGCTGCCGCTGAAGTGGCTTCCGCCCGGCGCCTTCGAGCAGGACCGCGGCCCGAGCGCCGCGGTGTACCCGCCGCAGAAGCTGACGCTCCGCTTCAATCACAAGTTCCACGTCGAGCAGCAGAAGATGCAGTGCAAGACGTGCCACGCCGGCGCGACGACGAGCGAGTCGGTCGCCGATCGCCTGACGCCCAAGGGCACCGCGTGCGACGCATGTCACGGCACCACGCACGACGACCTGAACCGCGTCACTCCCGGCAGCGAGGCGAGCGGCAAGTGCAACTTCTGCCACCTCGGTTACAAGGAGGGCGACGGCAACCTCGTCGCCAAGTTCGACATCCCGCGGCCGAACATGGTGTTCAACCACCAGAAGCACGCGGTCCGGAACATCAACTGCCAGCAGTGCCACGGCGACGTGCAGGAGCTCGAGCTCGCCACGCGCGACCAGATGCCCCGCATGCGCGGCTGCTTCGGCTGTCACCAGCATCCCGACGCGGCGGCGCGCGGCGAGGCGAAGGCGGCCTGCGAGACGTGCCACGTGAAGGGCGGAGCGAAGGAAGGCGGCCGCATCAAGACCGCGTTCCCGAGCGGCGAGATGCAGCCTCCGCGCTGGCTCCACAACTCGCAGCACACGCCCGACTTCGTGCAGCGCCACAAGTACGTCGCGGCGAACGACTCGCAGTTCTGCGCGAACTGCCACAAGGAGGAGTTCTGCACGGCGTGCCACGACGGGCGCGTGCGGCCGCGAAACATCCACCCGAACGACTACCTCAACATGCACGCGGTCGAGGGCCGCCTCGCGACGCAGAAGTGCACGAGCTGCCACCGGGAGCAGAGCTTCTGTCTCGGCTGTCACCAGCGCGTCGGCGTGTCGATGAGCGGTCCCGTGAAGGACTCCGGCCGCTTCCACCCGCCGAAGAGCGAGTGGAGCGACCCTCCGCGCCGGCCGGGCCACCACTCGTTCGAGGCGAATCGAAACCTCAACGCCTGCGTCAGCTGTCACATCGAGCGTGACTGCGTGATCTGCCACGGCGGCAAGGGCATCGGTGGCGGGTTCAACCCGCACTCGGGCAGCTTCGTCGGCGGTTGCGCGACGCAGTTCAAACGAAACCCGCGCCCCTGCTACGTGTGCCACGACCCGGGAGCCGCGGTCCTGCAGAGGTGCAAGTGAGCGCGCACCGCGAAAAAGACGAGGCGGCGCGATCGCTCCCCGAGAAAGCCCAGCAAAACGAAGGGGTTTCCGAGGCAGCGAGCGATTCGGTATTGCGTCCAGAGGGCGCCGCCGACTATACCCGCACGTCCTACTGCCGGACTTCCGGCCTGCTTGCTCGGCCTGCGCCCCCCGTTTCCCCTGCCCCTAAGGAGGCTCCTCGTGAAAGAGCTCGTACGGTACCTCTTGGAGAATCTTTACCTGGATTTCCAGGGGGAAATCTCCCTCGACACCGTGCGTCAGTTCCTTCGTGGGGACGACAGTCGCGAAGCGAAGGCGCTTCTGCAGAAGCTGATCGAGGACAAGGGCGTGGACGATCTGCTGATCACGCTGGCCGACGTGCTGAAGGAGCACATCCGCACGGGCGTGAACGAGCAGGTCGTGCGCGAGCAGCTCTCGATGTACAGCGAGAGCTGAAGCCCTCGGGCGCACGCGCGTTCGTTCTCGCGTCGCTCGTCTTCGCCTCTCTCGCGGTCGCATGCGTCACGTCGTGTGACGCGGGCAAGCAGCGCAAACAGCAGACCCTCGGACCGGCTGTCCGCATCCTCGGCGTCAACGTCGGGCCCGACCAGCCGCTCCCGGCCGACGGTGCGATCCAGGTCGCGTTCGATCGCTATCTGCTTCCCGCGACCGTGAACCGGCAGTCGCTGGGTCTGGTCGACGGCGCGCGCATGCCGCTGTCGCCCGATCTCGCTCCGGTCGTCGTCTACGACCCGATCGCGCGCACCGTCACGCTCTTCCCGCCGAAGCAGCCGTGGCTGACCGAGGGGCAGACGTACACGCTCGTCCTCGGCATCCCCGAGGGAGACGCCGATCAGGGCGGCGTTCGCGCGATCGATCGCGCCGTGCTCTTTGCCGACCAGAAGCGCGAGATCGCCTTCCTCGTTGGGCCGAAGACGGGCGCGCCCATCGAGCCGACGGTCAGCTTCTGCCGCGACGTGCTGCCGATCTTCACGGCGAAGTGCAACACGCCGACGTGCCACGGCAACGGCGACGTCGCCGCTGCGAGCCTGGTGCTCGATACGAGCGCGGGCGTCGGTGCGACGGCGCTCAACCGGATCGCCCAGGGCTCCAACACGGGCCCTCGATCGAGCAACCCGCCTTCGGGCAGCAGGCTGTTCGGCGTCGACATGCCGATCATCGACCCGGGCAATCCGGGCAACAGCTGGCTCATGTACAAGATCGACCTCGCGCGCCAGCCCACTCTCGCGCAGCCGGCGCCGAGCTTCGCGTGCACGAATGGGCTGCTCGAGCCGCAGACGACGTTCTCGTTCTCGCCGCTCGTCCCGCAGGCGCAACGCACGACGGACGACATCGAGCGGTCGATACTCGAAGACTTCATCCTGGGCCGAGAGATGCCCTTCCCCGTCACGAGCCCCGGCGGCTACGGCGACGAGCCGCTCACGTTCGAGGAGCGCGAGAAGGTGCGCCTCTGGATCAAGAGCCTCGTCCCCGGCGGCGCGGTGCCCGAGTGTGGCGGCTGCGGGCTCGTTCCGGAGCCCGATGCCGGCAAGGCGGACGCCCAGGCCACCGACGCAGGGGCGGGCGGGACGGATGCGAGCGACGCCGGCGACGCGGCGGACGCTACCGATCAGTAAGCTTCAGCGCGGTCAGCGCGGTCAGCCCACGACGCGGTTACGTCCGCTGTTCTTCGCGGCGTAGAGGTTCTTGTCGGCCATCTCGTAGAGCATTTGCGGGGAGGTCACGCGCGCGTCGAACGTGATGACGCCCACGCTCACGGTGCAGCCGAACTCCTTGTTGTCGACGAGGAACCGCGCGGCCTCGACGATCGCTCGGACCTTGTCGGCCGCGATGCGCGCTCCGGCGTTCTCGACCTCGGGGAGGAGCACGGCGAACTCCTCGCCGCCGACGCGCGCGAGGCAGTCCTGCGAGCGGAGGCGCGGCTTCACGACCATGGCGAGCTGGCGAAGCACGCTGTCACCGGCGACGTGACCGTAGGTGTCGTTGATCTTCTTGAAGTGATCGATGTCGAAGAGGATGAGCGAGAGCGAGCGGCGATACCGAAGGCTGCGGTTGTACTCGCGCTCGAGGGCCTCGTTGAAGTAGCGACGGTTGTGCGTCTGCGTGAGCGCATCCATCGTCATCAGGCGATAGATCTCTTCGTGGTAGTTCGCCTCGATGTTGTCGCCCGCCATGTACTTCAGGATCGAGCGACCGAGCTTCACCTGGTCGCCGTCCTTCAGAGGCTGGCGCTTCACGTTGACGTCGTTCACGAAGGTGCCGTTCGTGGAGCCGAGGTCCTCGACGACGTGGCGCGCCCCTTCGAAGGTGATGCGCGCGTGGTGGCGACTGATGCTTTCCTGGTCGATCGGTAGGTCCGACCGCGAGGAGCGGCCGATCTCGAACGTGGCCTGCCCGAGGGGCGCCCTCTTGCCGAGCTCCGGACCGTAGATGACGACTAGGCAGGCGCGATCGGGGCTGGCGGAGACCTGGTTGAAGCTGACCATGTCAATCGCCGTGACCCGCTCGTGTCCGGGATCGGAAGGCAGGCGCTCGGCGGGCTTCTCGTTGATCTCGACGTTCGGCACGAGCGCCGCGTTCGGCATGAGGATGCGAGGGTCTTTGGGCTCCACGACGAGTCGATCTTAGCGCTGTTTGCTCACGGAACGCAGCCCTGACCGTTCGGGAACGACATCGACACGTCCGTCAGCCAGTGGGCCTCGCTCGCGCCGCCCGTCCCTCCGGTGAAGCCCCAGCGGCCGCTGAACGGCGCATATCCCGCGATGGGGAATTCGAAGAGGTAGTTGATTCCGTCGAGCCAGACGCTCAGCTTCGAGGCCTCGAGCCGCACGCGCAGACGATGGTTGGCCGAGTCGCGGACGTTGGGGATCGTGACGCGCGACAGCGTGACCGGCACTGCGGCCGCCTGCACGAGCGCCAGGAAGGGTACGGAAGGCTCGTTCACGTTGAGGAACGTGTCGATGACGACGGCGTAGCCACCGAGGCCGCCGACCCCGAACGTGGATGCTCCGTTACCGACGACGTTCACCGCATTGCCCGGGACCCACGCGAAGGTCATCCCGTCTGCGCCGTTCACCTTGTTCTGGATCCAGAATGTCGCGCTCACGTCGAACGTGTCGAACGTGTACGGCGCGTTCCACCAGAGGGCGCCGGACTGGTCGGGCAAGTCCTGCGTGAGCTGCGCCCAGCCGTTCACGATCGACGCGTTGCCGGCGACGGACCAGTGCGAATTCACGGGCGCGGCGAGCGAGCCGGTGAGGTTCGCCGGAAGCTCGTCGACCTTGCCGTTGCAGTCGTCGTCCTTGCCGTTGCAGATCTCGGTGCCGCCGGGATGGATGCTCGCGTTCGCGTCGTCGCAGTCCGCGGCGAGCGTTCCGTGCGGGCACGAGTAGTAGCCGTCGTTGTCCTTGTCGAAGCCGTCGTCGATGAGGCCGTCGCAGTCGTCGTCCTTGCCGTTGCAGGTCTCGGGGGCTCCCGGGTGGACCGCCGGGTCCTTGTCGTCGCAGTCGGCGGGCTTGCCGCCCACCGCGCAGACGGGCGTGCCGTCACCATCGGCGTCGAAGCCTTCGTCGATCTTACCGTCGCAGTTGTCGTCCTTGCCGTTGCAGAGCTCGGCGGCGCCGGGGTGAATCGTCGGGTCGTGGTCGTCGCAGTCCTTCGACGCCTTGACGCCGTCGCCGTCGGCATCGGTGTCGACCGAGACGCATACACCGCTCGAGCACGTCTGGCCTGCTCCGCAGGGCGGGCACGAGGCGTCGGGGCTACCCGCACCGCCGTCGCCGTCGGGGGTCGTCGTGGAGACCTCAGCCGTCGTTCCGTCTTCACCCTTCGCGCACGAGGGCGTGAGGGCGGTGACACCGAGCAGGGCGAGAACGAGGCCGCTGACGTTGGCTCGGTTCATCGGGCGAGAAGTTAGCGCTCGGAGGGGACCGAGTCATGGTTCGACCGTGATTTTCCGCCGTTTTGAATGCATGAAGGGTGCGGTGCGTCGATCCCTTCACTTGAAAAAGCCTGCAGTACCGATGGTTGCGAGCCTCGCGGTGGGGTTCGCGCTCCTCGTCTCGAACACGGCACGAGCGGACGAGCTCCCGCCCCTCCCCGCAGCGCCGACCGCGCAGTCGGCAAACGCGCCGCCGCCACCGGCACCGGCGCACGCTCAGGCTCAGGCACCAGCGCCGCCCGCGGCGAGCTGCACCGTCGATCCCTGCGCGAGCACCTGCGTGTGCGCGGCGCGATGCTGCGGGAAGTGCTGTGACAAGCCGAAGGTGAATCTCTCGGTGACGGGCATCCGCTTCGCGGTCACGCACGTGAACGCGGGGCCGGTGAACGACACGACGATCGGCGTCGGCTTCGCAGGTGCCGCGGAGACCTACGCGCTCGACGGCACGACGCACGGCTCGGGCTACTTCATGCTCGGCGGCGGTCAGGGCGGCTTCGAGGGCGCGCTCGCGAGCTCGGTCGACGTCGGCTACCGCGTGCCGGTCAGCGAGGCTCACGGTCCCTTCGGACGCATCGGCATCGACGGCCGCCTCCAGGGCAACGACCTCCTCTACTTCTCGATGCTCGAGCTGCCTCGGCTGTCGCTCGGCTGGCAGTACTTGAAGGGCAAGACCGTGCTCGAGGGCGGGGCGCGCGGCGGCGCGATCCTCACGGGCCTCTACGATCCGGGCGAGGCCGGTCGGCGCAAGCTGAGCGGGTTCGAATGGGGCGGCTTCGTCAGCGGGCAGATCGACTTCCTGCGCGCCGATCTGAGCTTCATGCGCATCGAGACGCCGAAGACGCTCAACGGCACGCCGGTCGACGTCGCACGCGGCCAGATCTGCGGAGTCGGCGGCAAGCTCGGCGTGTGCCTCGACGGCATGTTCTTCCGAGGCGACGCCGAGATGCGCGCCGAGGCGAGCGCCATCCGCAGCACGACCTCGCAGTACGTGGGGCTCACCATCGGGTTCACGGGGTTCTGACCCGAGCACCACGCCCACGTCCAGCGACTGGACGTGAGCCCACGCTGGCTCGTCAGTCGACGAAGAGCTCGTCGGCGCTCGCGACCGAGACGGCTCTGCGAAGCCAGCGTTCGAGGATCGCCAGGTCGCTGCACGCGAAGATGCGGGCCTTCTGCTCCGTGGTGACCACGACGGCGCGCGCGTCGAGAACGGTGACGATCGCCGTCGCCTCACCTCTCGCCTCACCTCTCGCCTCACCTCTCGCCTCACCTCTCGCCTCACCTCTCGCCTC
>Ga0105047_10006335_pt1 | contig 20075 bp, 21 predicted proteins | sample MAT04_FD_78384 | JGI IMG/M metagenome (GOLD analysis project Ga0105047, IMG submission 78384) | Freshwater microbial communities from Lake Fryxell liftoff mats and glacier meltwater in Antarctica - MAT-04 (megahit assembly) | ecosystem: Environmental > Aquatic > Freshwater > Ice > Liftoff...
CATCCATGGTTCACGGCACGGTTCACGGCAGCACCCCCCTGGGAAGGTCTGTCTTCAGTAGACCGCTCCCGGCCCCATACCGCAAGAGTCGCAGGGCCCGCAACAGCACACCCGCTCACCCCGGCTGCGACGCCTCATCGCGACGCGCCGGGGAGAGCGGTATGTCATACGTTCAGCGAGCGGGCGCGGCGAGATCCATCGTCCAGTAGATGACACCGTTGGCACCCTTGACGGCACCCATGCCGATGTGGACCATCGAACGGTTGAGGATGTTGGCGCGGTGGCCGCTGCTGCCCATCCATGCCTTGACGACGGTGGCGCAGTCGCTCTGGCCGGCGGCGACGTTCTCACCCCAGGTGCTCCACCAGTACGACTGGGAGATGATGCGCTGACCGGCGTTCGACCCGTTGGCGCCGGTGTGCGTCATCTTCTGGCGCTGAGCCTGGTCGGTCGAGTGGAGTGACGCAGCGGTGTTGAGGCGGCTGTCCAAGGTCACCGGAGCGATGCCTGCCGCAGCGCGAGCGTTGTTGACCAACTTGGTGCACTCGGCGGCCACGCTGATCGGGGCGCTGGCCGGTGGTGGTGGCGGTGCACAGGCCCGGAAGAATGACCCTGCACCGGTGAGGCCGAGGGCCATCGTGATGCCATAGGCGACGATTGAACGACGTACTTGCATTGGAACTCCATTCCAGTTGCCCGCTGGTTGATGGATGACATTAGGAAGCGACGCAGAGCCGCAATCAACGTCGTCAGACCGTAACAGACGGATCAGGGAACGCCACGGATCTCGGCTAGGTGACCACCGGAGGTGGTGTGTATCCGCCAACCCCCTGCGCCAACCAACCGGCCACCGCGATCGCGGTGCGGTCGTGCAGGAACGGAGCCACCACCTGCATACCGACCGGCAGACCGCCGGACGTGCGGCCAACCGGGGCGGCCGTGCTGGGGAGGTACGCGGCGCCAACGATCGCAGGCCATCCTTCGAGATCGATGTAGGACCGTTCGCGGCCGTTGATCGTGACCACCCGTGACCGCCAATCGCCTGCTTGGAGGTGCTCGAACGCAGGCACCAGCGTGACCGGGCAGAGCACGACATCGAACTGGAGGAACAGGTCGGCCCAGGCGGCACGCAACCGGGCCCGCTCGCGGTGCATGAACAGCCATTCGCGGTGCGAGTGACGGCGATCGTCGTCGCCACTGACCGACACGGCCGCGCCGATCAGCCGGGCACCGAGCCGCCAGGCTGCGTCGACGTCGATCGACGGACGGGCGGACCGGTCGACGCGTGCACCGGCGGCTTCCAACGCATCAGCCGAGGCATGCAGCACCGTGGCCATCGCGGCGTCGATCTCCAGAGCCGGCTCGTCGAACCAGGCCGCGACCCGAAGACCAGCCGGCGACTGCACCGTCGGCGCCGGCAGGTCGAGCCGCCAGGCCGCAGCACGGTCGGGGGTCGGGCCAGCCAGCACGTCGAGCAGCAGACCGAGGTCAGGGTGACCGCGAGCGATCGGCCCGAACGTGTTGACGTCGCTCTCGGTGGTGCCTCCGGCCGGCTCGTCGAGGTACCCGAGCGTGGGGATGATGCCGAAGCTTGGCTTGTGCCCCCACACGCCACAGAACGCCGACGGTACACGCACGGAGCCGCCGATGTCGGTGCCCAGCTCGAAGCTCGTCATCCCACAGGCCACCGCCGCGGCAGCACCGCCCGATGACCCGCCGGGGGTGCGAGTGAGGTCCCACGGGTTGTTGGTGGTGCCGAACATCTCGTTGAACGACTGCCAGTCGCCGGACCACTCGGGCAGGTTGGTCTTGCCGAACACGATGGCACCGGCCGACTTCAGCGACGCGACTGCGGGGGCGTCTTGCGTGGGCACATGGTCGCGCAGTTCGGTGGCCCCGCCAGTGGAACGGATGCCACCCGTCGCGATTGCGTCCTTGACAGTGAAGGCCAGGCCGTGGAGCGGACCCCACGACTCACCGCGCGCGGTCGCCGCATCGGCCGTGCGACAGCGGAGGCGTGCCGCATCGGTGTCCGTCGTACAGACCGCGTTGACCGCGCCGTCGACCGCGGCGATGCGGGCGAGTTGCAGATCGAGCAGTTCCTCGCTCCCAAGCCGTTGCGCGACGATGGCCGCCGCTTGCTCCGTCGCGCTCCAAAGTGTCGGGTCAGACATCTCGCCTCCTCGTCGTACGGTACCGGCACCGCCCGCACCGCTGAGCACCGGCAGTCGGGTACCGCGGCTGCCGGGTTACGCTCACGCATCCTCACTCGGCTTCGACTCTCAGCGCGACGGCGCTGGCACCTGCTCGTGGCAGCGTGCCTCACCGTGGCACTGCGCCTGCCGGGCTTGCTCGACGGCCTGCCCTATGTGCGCCATCCAGACGAACCGGTGAACTACCTGGTGTTCCATGAAATGGTCGCCACACGGTCGGCCCTCCCCCGCTTCTACGTCTATCCCTCGCTGCAGTACTTGGTGCAGGGCATCCCACACGCGGCACTGCTCGCCACCGGCCGGGTGCTGGGTGTGTGGGACTCCAACGACGAACTGGGCCTCGCACCTAATGGCGGTGTCGGCACCACGCTGGTGATGAGCAAGGCGCCGTGGCTGCTGGCCCGATCCATCACCGTCGCTGTCGCGGTGGTCGGCGTGCTCCTGGTTGTCCATCTCGCCACCACGTTGTGCCGGTCACGTAGGTGGGGAGCATTCGCCGGAACGCTGGCGGCGGTCAGCGGCATTGGCGTGTCCACCGGCTTCTTGATCACTCCCGACGCGCTTGCGGGCACAACCGCGACCGCCACGATCGCACTGCTCATCGGGCTGGTTCACCGACCCGCCGGTGCCTGGTTCATGCGGCAGTGGTCGCCGCTGCGGTGGTCGATCGTGACCGGTCTCAGTCTCGGACTGAGCGTCGCCGCCAAGTACAACAACGGGCTGCTTGCGCTCGCCGTGGTGGCCGCTGTCTTCCTCGTCGGGCGCCAGGATCGACCGTCGCTCCGCCAGGTCGCGTTGCTCTTCGCGGTCGCGGCCACGACGTTCCTCATCCTGAACCCCGCCGTACTGTTCGACGCGCACGAGTTCCGCCGCGGCGTCGACGAACTGCTCGGCCACTACTCCGCCGGTCATGCCGGCGCCGAGGGCGGCTCGCTGCGAGCAAACACCAAATTCCTCTGGAACAGCGACCGGATAGCGGTGGTGCTCGCGATCGCCGGCTCGGTGCTCGTCCGCAATCGAACTACCTGGCTGCTCAGCGGTTGGGTCGTCGGCTACACGTTCCTCGTCAGCCTGTCGGTGGTGCACTTCGACCGCAATCTCACCAGTGTGCTGGGCGCATTGGCCGTGGTCGCTGCGGTGGGTGCCCAGCGCCTGTGGGTGGCAGCGGCCGAGCAGTGGCACCGAGACCCGCACCGTGCGGTTCGGCGACCCCTCGTGCTTGCCTGTGCGTTGCTGCTACTGGTGCCGCCCACCGTCTCGCACACGCGCGACACGGTCGACGCACTCCAGGTGCACCTGGCCGATCCGATGAGCGAGACCCGCGTGTGGTTGGACGAACAGTTGCCCATGGACTCGTCGGTGCTGGTCGAGGCGTATGCGCCGTGGATCGGCCCCGGGCGCCGAGTCACGCACGTCGTGTTCATCGCTCAGGTCCCCGCTGACTTGATCGCCGCGCACGAGATCATCGTGCTCACCTCCTCCGCGTCGGGCCGGTTCATCAACAAGCGTGATCGATACCCGACGGAGGCCGCCGTGATCGACGTCCTCCACGCGAACGCCTGCGCCACCCGCACCCACGTCGACCAGTTCGGCTTCAGGGTCGAGGTCGTTTTCCAGCAGTGCCCGTGAACCCAGCCCGACCCGAGCGCTGCGGCCGCGCCCCTGTCGGCACCTGCGCATTCCGCCACCATGTCATGGCCTGACTGCGTGGCACCTCGTCGGGGCATGACGTGGATCGCTGGAAGTAGCGTGGCCGCATGACGACGTTGCACTGGGCCGACAGCCGGCTGGAGATCCATCGTGTGGTGGTCGGGCCGTACGCGAACAACGTGTTCGTACTGCGCTGTCGCGAGACCGGCGAAGCCGTGCTCGTCGATGCGGCCAACGAGCACGAGCAACTGCTCGAACTGTGCCGCCGATTGGGGGTGCGCCGTGTGCTCGAGACGCACGGCCACTGGGACCACATCCAGGCCGTGCCCGCCATCCGCGAGGCCGGCTACGAGGTGTCGGTCACCGCTGCCGATGCGCCGATGTTGAAGGACGTCGGGTACGACGCGTTCATCGACGATGCCGAGATCATCGAGGTCGGCCGCCTACGGCTGCACGCGATCCACAACCCGGGGCACACGCCCGGCTCGGTCAGCTTCCTGGTCGAGGGCGCGCCGCTGCTGTTCACGGGCGACACGCTGTTCCCCGGCGGCCCGGGCAACACCACGTTCGAGGGCGGCAGTTTCGACACCATCATCGACTCGCTGGACAACAAGCTGTTCACGCTGCCGGCCACCACCATCGTGATGCCCGGCCACGGCGTCAGCACCACCATCGGCGCCGAGCGCCCGCACCTGCAGGAATGGGTCGCTCGTGGCTGGTGAGCCGTTGCGCTATGACGAACGCCCGGCCGACCACACGCCCGTCAACACCCCCGACCTGCCCGACACGCCCACCCGGGATCGCAACATCCTCGCCTCGGCGTGGGTGCAAGCGCCTGCCGAACTGCTGCACCTGGGAGACGACCTGCCCGGAACCCCGGCAGCCGAGTACAAGCGGCGCATCGGCCGCTGGCTGTTGTGGCGTGCCGGGCCCGCAGTCGGCGATGCCCGGTACCTCGCCATCGCCACCGACGACCTGAGCGTGCAGCACTCGTACCGCCTGTGCCCAGTGGCCACCGGGGCGAACGGCGAGGCCGCCAACGGTGAGGGGGCCGGCCCCAGCGGCGCCGTCCACCACCGCTTCCGGGCGTGGAAGGAAGACCTGCTCGGCCGCTGACGCCGCCGACGTAACGGCTGCGGTGGGTCCCTTCCGGGATCGTGCCTCGTAGGATCCCGTTCATGTCAGGAATGGTGCCCGCGACACTGCCGGCGTGCCAGGAGACGGCGCGCATCCGGCCCGATGGTCGCCCTCAGGCCGCGTTCCGCGAGCAGTTGCGACGCATCCCGTCGTGGAAAAATGCGTGGTCGGTGCTGTTCCTCTACGTGCAGACCGGTCTGGTGCTGTGGGCCACGGTCGCGTTCGCACCATGGGTCTGGCCCGTCACCTTCGTGCTGATGGGCCGCACGTTCGCTCAGTACCTGTCGCTGATGCACGAGGCCGCACACCGGCTGCTGTTCCGCGACAAGCGGCTCAACGACTTCGCCGGCCGCTGGCTGCTGGGCTACCCGTCACTCACCAACATCGACGGGTATCGCCGCGTGCACGCTGCGCACCACCGCCAGGAGTTCGGCCCCGACGAGCCCGACATCGCGCTCTATGTCGGCTACCCGATCACCCCGTCGAGCTTCCGGCGCAAGCTCACCCGCGACGCCACCGGTCGCACCGGCAGCAAGCTGATGGCCCAGTTCCTGTCCAGCGCGCGCAGCCCCGACGTGAAGTCGCGGCGCACCTTCTGGAAGATCGTGGTGGTGCAGGTCGTGTTGCTGGGCGCTGCCATCGCCAGCGGCCACTGGTGGCTGTACCCGTTCTTCTGGCTGGCCCCCTACATGACCGCATGGCGGGTCATCAATCGGCTGCGTTCCATCGCCGAGCACGGCGGCCTGCAGGCATCGCCCGATCGCCGCGAGACCACTCACACGGTGCGTCAACTGCCATTGGCCCGGTTCATGGTGGTGCCCTATCGCATTGGCATGCACCTAGCACACCACGTGGACAGCGGCGTGCCGTTCCGCAACCTGCCGGCGCTGCACCAGGCGTTGCGCGAAGCGGGCTACATCGACGACAGCATCGAGTACCGGTCGTATCCCGCGATCTGGAAGGCGCTGCAGGCCCGCACCGCCTAGTCTTTCGGGTCCTAACGAGTTGGAGGGATCGCGCATGACGCCGTCGATGCACGCATGGGACGACGAGACCGACGTTTTCGCGCACTCGGTCATCGACTACGCGATCGAGCGGCTCCGGCTTCCGAAGGACTCGCTGTGGGGAGCGCGACCGGCCGACGAACTGCAGGCGGCCCTTGCGGGCGCGGTGTCACCCGAGGGCGTTGGAGGGCTGGAGGCGATGCGGCTGTTCCGCGACGTGCTGCTGCCCGCGTGTCGGCCGATGGACGACCCGATGAACCTGGCGTACGTGCCCACCGCCCCCTCGGTGGCGTCCACGATGTTCGACCTGGTGGTCAGTGCCTCGTCGATCTTCGGTGGCAACTGGGAGGCCGGGGCCGGCGCGATCGCCGCCGAGAACCAGGCGCTGCGCTGGCTCGCCGACCTGGCGGGCTTCCCTGCCGAGGCTGGCGGCGTGTTCGTCTCGGGTGGTTCGGCAGCCAACCTGAGCGCCCTGGTCACTGCCCGCGAAGTGTTCACACAGCGTTGCGGGCGACCAGAGCGCTACACCGTCGCCGCTACCGAGGAGGTTCACGCCTCCGTGCGTTCCGCCGCAAGGGTGATGGACATCGATCTGTTGCCCGTGCACTCCGACGGCCGCGGCCGGATGACCGGCGCCGCGCTCGAAGCGGCACTGGCCGGCCACGAACCTGATGGCGTGTTTGCCGTTGTCGCCACCGGTGGCACCACCAACGCAGGTGTCGTCGACGAACTCGATGCCATCGCCGACGTCTGTGCCACCCGCGGGTTGTGGATGCACGTCGATGGTGCGTACGGGCTGGCCGCACTGTGTAGTGCGATCGTCCGCGACCGCTTCCGCGGCATCGAGCGCGCCGACAGCTTCGGTGTCGATCCGCACAAGTGGCTGTTCGCGCCCTACGACAGCGCAGCACTGGTGTACCGAGACCCCAGGCCCGCTGCCGCCACGCATGCGCAGCACGGGGCGTATCTCGATGCGGTCGACCGCGGAGAATGGAACCCCAGCGACTACGCCTACCACCTGTCGCGTCGGGCCCGCGGTCTGCCACTGTGGTTCGGGCTGGCGACGTACGGCACCCAGGCGTACACGGAGGCTGTGGACAGTGCCATCCGCACCGCGCACCAGTTTGCTCGGGCGGTCGCGGCCCGCCCCGGCTTCCGGCTGCTACTGGAACCCGAGCTCTCCGTGGTGCTGTTCACCCGCGACGGCTGGACTCGCGAGCAGTACACGGCGTGGAGCAAGCAGCGCGCGAGCGAGGGCCTCTTTCTCGTGGTGCCCACGTCGTGGGGCGGCGACCCGTGCTTGCGGATCTGCGTGGTGCACCCGCGCACCGACATTGCCCATGTCACGGCCATTCTTGATGATCTCGACAGCGACCAGCCGGCCTGAGGCGATCGCTGGGTACAGCATCTCCGACGATTTCCACTACGGCCATAGTGGAAATAGCTCCCGACGATTAGAATGCAACTCGTGACCGAGCTCTTCCGCATCGACAACCTCCACGCACGGCCCGTGTCCGACGAAGGCGACGCCGCGGAGATCCTCTGCGGCTTGTCGCTCACCGTCGCCGAGGGCGAAGTCCACGCGATCATGGGACCAAACGGCTCGGGGAAGAGCACCCTGGCCAGCACCCTGATGGCCAGCCCGGAGTACGAGGTGACCGACGGTCGCATCTTCTTCCAGGGTGACGACGTCACCGACTGGCCCACCGACGTGCGGGCCAAGGCCGGCATGTTCCTGGCGTTCCAGTACCCCCAGGAGATCCCCGGCGTATCGGTCATCCAGTTCCTGCGCCAGGCCCTGTCCGCACGCAAGGGACTGGATCTCAGCGTGCTCGAACTGCGCCTTGCCACGATGGACTGGATGAAACGGCTGGGCATGGACAGCTCGTTCGTCGACCGCTACCTCAACGAGGGGTTCAGCGGCGGCGAGAAGAAGCGCAACGAGGTCATGCAGATGGCCATCCTCGAGCCCGAGATCGCGATCCTCGACGAGACCGATAGCGGTCTCGACATCGATGCACTGCGCATCGTGGCGAAAGGGATTCGCGAGATCCGCGTCGACCGGCCCAAGATGGGTGTCGTGCTGATCACCCACTACCAGCGCCTACTCGACGAAGTGGCACCCGACCACGTACACATCATGGTCCAGGGTCGCATCGTGGCCAGCGGCGGCATGGAGCTGGCCGCGCAGCTCGAGAAGGACGGTTACGAGGCGTTCCGATGACCACTCCGCAGCCGTTCGACGTCGCCACCATCAAGCAGCAGTTCCCGCTGCTGCAGCGCGAGCTGAACGGCGCACCGCTGGTGTACCTGGACTCGGCCAACACCGCGCAGAAGCCACAGGTGGTCATCGATGCGATGAGCCGCTTCATGGTGCACTCATACGCCCCCATCAACCGCAGCGCCTACGCACTGGCGGCGGAGGCCACCGACTTCTACGAGGGTGCCCGCACCAAGGTGCAGCGGTTCATCAACGCCCGCCGTGCGCACGAGATCGTGTTCACCAAGAACGCCACCGAGTCGCTGAACCTGGTGGCATTTTCATGGGGTCGCGCAAACCTGCAGGCCGGCGACGTCGTACTGCTCACTCACATGGAGCACCACGCCAACATCGTGCCGTGGCACATGTTGGCGGCCGAGCGCGGCATCGTGCTGCGCTGGGTTCCGCTCACCGCCGATGGCCAGCTCGACCTCACAGATCTCACCTCGCTGCTCGACGGCGCGAAGGTGTTCAGCTTCACGGCGATGAGCAACGTGCTGGGCACCATCACCCCGGTGCAGCAGCTCTGCGCCGCTGCGCACGCGGCCGGTGCGCTGGCCATCGTCGACGGCTGCCAGTACGTGCCGCACAACGTCACCGATGTGCAGGCCTGGGACGCCGATTTCTTGGCCTTCAGTAGCCACAAGCTGTGCGGCCCATCGGGCGTCGGTGTGCTCTGGGGTCGCGAGGCGTTGCTCGACGCGATGCCCCCGTTCCTCGGCGGCGGCAACATGATCGCCGATGTCCGCCTCGACGGGTTCACCACCGCCGAGCTGCCCGCCAAGTTCGAGGCCGGCACTCCCCCCATCACCGAGGTCGTCGGTCTCGGCGCCGCCGTCGACTTCCTCACCGGGCTGGGCATGTGCAATATCCGCCAGCACGAGATCGACGTCGCGTCGTACGCGATGCGTTCGCTCACCGAGCGTTTCGGCGGCGACATCCAGCTGCACGGCCCCACCAATGTCGAGGTCCGCGGTGCCACGTTCAGCTTCGGCTTCCGCGGCATCCACCCCCACGACCTCAGCCAGGTACTCGACCAGACCAACGTGTGCGTTCGTGCCGGCCATCACTGTGCGAAGCCTCTGATGCGACTGCTCGGCGTCAACGCGACGGCCCGCGCCAGCTTCTACCTGTACAACGACACCGCTGACGTCGACGTGTTTGCCGACGCGCTCGACAGCGCCAGCGATATCTTCGCGATGTAGGAGGCACACATGCCCGGCTTGGAAGACCTGTACCGCGAGATCATCCTCGATCATCATCGCAACCCGCGCAACCGCGGTGAGCTGCCGCCGCCGGCGCCGCACGCCGTCGGGCACAACCCGTTGTGTGGCGACGAGATCGACGTCTACGTGCAGGTCGACGACGGCATCATCACCGACGTCAAGGTTGGCGGGCAGGGCTGCAGCATTTCGCAGAGCTCCGCGAGCATGATGAGCCAGGCCATCAAGGGCAGGCCGGTCGACGAGGTGCAGGCCCTGATCCGTCGCTTCAAGGGGATGATGAGCATCCCCGACGAGGACGGCAACCCGATCGAGCCCGACCCGGCAGTCAAGCTGGGCGACCTGGAGGCGCTGCAGGGCGTGGTCAAGTACCCGGTGCGTATCAAGTGCGCCGTGCTCTCGTGGTACACGCTGCTCGACGCGCTCTCCCAGGCATGAACCCCGCCGCGGCCCCCACCCGCATCATCATCGACACGGACCCCGGCATCGACGATGCGATGGCCATCTTCTACGCGCTTGCCTCTCCCGAGCTGGAAGTCGTCGGTCTCACCACCGTGTTCGGCAACGCCCACGTCGAGACCTGCACCACCAACGCGATCCGCATCCTCGACATCGCCGGTCGCGCCGACATCCCTGTCGCGCGTGGTGCCGCTCGCCCCCTGGCAATGAACTACCGCGGCCCGGCCGACTACGTGCACGGCGTCAACGGCCTCGCCGATGTGGCGCTCGCCCCGGCCTCGCGATCAGCTCACCATCTCGACGCAGCGCACTTCATCATCGACCAGGTGATGGCCGCGCCGGGCGAGATCACGCTCATACCCATCGGCCCGCTCACCAACATCGCACTCGCGGTGCTGCTGCAGCCAGATCTGCCCCAGTACCTGGCCGGCATGGTCATCATGGGTGGCAACGCGTTCGTGCCCGGCAACGCGTCGCCGGCCGCCGAGGCCAACATCATCAACGACCCCGAGGCGGCCGACCTGGTGTTCGGTGCCGATTGCCCCATCGTCATGTGCGGGCTCGATGTCACCGAGCAAACCATCATGTCCAGCGAAGAGATTGCGGGCATCGGCGCCATCGACAACCCACGCGCACGGCTGGCCGCCGCGATCCTGCCGTACTACCGCGACTTCCACCTGTCGCACGGTGGCCCTGACGGCATCCACGTGCACGACAGTACGTGCGTCTCATATCTCCTCGCCCCGCAGCACTTCGGGTTCCGTCAACACCCGGTGCGTGTCGACACCGGCCATGGGGTGGGGCGCGGTAAGACGTGGCCCACTACCCGTCATGCCCTGGCCGAGGGGCCGTGGGCCGGCCGCCGGGCCATCACGATCCTCACCGAGGTCGACAGCGCTGCGGTGGTAGCACTCGAACTCCAACGCCTTAGTGTCGATTGACGTATGCATGAGTTCTTCGACGACATCGTTCCGCACCCAGAAGACGTCGACCCCGAAGCCGACCTGATCCACGAGCGCTGCTACGTCGTGCGGGCGTACCGCAAGGACGCCAGCACGCTGCTCATCCGTGGCGCCGTACGCGACCAGAAACCGGCCGGCCTGTACATCGTGGACGACCCCGAGCCACTCACCGTGCACCACATGATCGTCGACCTGTACATCGCAGTGCCGTCGATGGAGATCGTGCAGGCCAAGGCCGTCCTGGAAACTCATCCTCACGCCAACTGCGTGAAGATCGAGGACCACTACCAGAACCTGATCGGCCTCTCCATCGCCCGTGGGTTCACCCACAAGGTGCGCGAACTGTTCGGCGGCCCGCGCGGGTGCACGCACACCACTGCGTTGTTGCAGGCGATGGCACCGGTGGCCATTCAGTCGATGTGGTCGTTCCGCATGGCCGCGGCCCGCGATGGCGCGCCGGGCTCACCCGACTTCTCCACCCCCGAGATGCGCACGCGGGCGATGATGACCAACCTCAACACCTGCCATATCTGGGCCGAAGACGGCGAGCAGGTCGCGTCGCTGCGGGCCGGCGAGCCGATGGAAGTACCCGTCTGGATCATCGATCGATTCAAGGAACTCGGCCGCGATCCTTCCGGCTGGCGCAACACCGACTGAACACGCCGTCCGTGGTCGCTGCTCACCCGATAGAACGTGATGCATGAGCGACCGACGCGACAGCACCGATGCACTGCAAGGTGAGTGGGTGGTCACTGCCCTGTACTGGCCGGACCACTCGGCGGTGATGACGGTCGACGGCCGGCTCACGGTGTACTTCGAAGACGATCGGGTCATCGGCAACGCCGGATGCAACACGTTCCGCGGCACGGTGAGTTGCAGTAACCATGCGCTGTCGTTCGGGCCCTTGATGACCACCCGCATGGCGGCCGACGAGGCGACCATGCAGCAGGAGCAAGTGCTACTTGTGGCGCTGGCCAACACCGTTTCGTTCCGGCTCGACCAGCAGCGGTTGACGCTCGAGCGGCCCGATGGGCTGATCAGCCTTGTCCTCCACCGCAACGACGACTGAGCGGAGCGCGTATGTCCGTACTCCACATTCACGAGTTCGGCGATCCTGCCGGCGAGCCACTTCTCACCCTCCACGGGGTGAACGGCCACGGCCGCCGCTTCCGCCGCCTGGCAGAGGAGTCGCTACCCCATCGGCGCACGCTCGCTGTCGACCTGCGCGGCCACGGCCGCTCTATTTACGACGGGCCGTGGTCCATCGCTCAACATGTCGCCGACCTGGTCGACACGCTCGATGCCCAGTCGCTCGGGGCGGTCGATGTCGTTGGCCACTCCTACGGCGGGGCGATCGCCCTCGCCCTGCTCGGCGACGCGCCCGACCGCGTCCGCCGCCTCGTTCTGCTGGACCCTGCGCTCGCTCTGTCCGGCGCAGCGGGTTCGCTGGCCGCCAGCGCTGCTATCACGGATTCCGGGTGGTCCAACGTCGAGGAAGCCACCCTCGCCCGCAACGCCGGGCTCGGCGACGAGACCAATCCAGGGGTTATCGAAGACATCGCCGAACACCTCGTCGAGGGCACCGACGGTCGCTTCCGCTTCCGGGTGCACCCGCCAGCGGTGGTCACGGCCTGGGGTGAGATGTGTGCGCCCCTGCCCGCTCAAGTGCGGGCGGTGCCGGCGCTGCTCGTTGCCGCCGACCGTGCCGACTTTGTCACCGCTCGCATCGAGGCGGCTCTTGTGACGCTGTTCGCGGGGCTGCTCGAGGTCGTGCACCTCGACAGTACCCACATGCTCTACTGGCACCGGTTCGACGCGACCGCCGCAGCCATCACCGCCTTCCTGGACTGAGGTACCGCAACCGGGTCTGATCTGTCTCGGAACCCGGAACGATTCGCGCCCAGAACCACTCTGGACCGGATCCGGCCCAGAAACCCTGATGATCAGCCGCGCTTGAGGTCGGTGACCAGGCCTTCGCTGGCTTCGACCAGCTTGTGCGGCTCGATGCCGAACACGTCGGTCCAGGTACCCGCAGCCGCCCAGACTTCGTCGTACTGCAACAGGTCGGGGTCGATGAACACCTGCAGGTGCGTCGTGTGCCCGAACGGTGGCACCCCACCAATGGGGAAGCCGGTGGCCGCACGGACCGCGTCGGCGTCGACGCGGGCGCACTTGGTGCCGCCGGCCGCGGCGGCCAGCTTCTTCTCGTCGAGCTGGTTGGCGCCGCTCACGTAGGCAAGCACCACCTGGCCGTCGACACCGAAGATCAGGCTCTTGACGATCTGGCCGACGTGCACCCCGATGGCGGCGGCCGCGTCTGCCGCAGTCTTGGTGCCGTCAGGAAAGCTGCGCGGTTCGATGGTGAGGCCACGAGCCGCAGCGGCCTCGACCACCCGGACGACGTTGGGGTGCTGTTTCGCAGTCATGCAGCCGAGAGCGTAGCCACCACGGCCGATATCCGAAGTGGCGACTGGCGGAAAATCCAGTGGCCGCGTTGCCCACATGGGGGCAGTCCCCCTACTATGGGCGGCGAAGGGGAGTATCCCTCCACATCGTTGTCGTCATCACGGCCTTGCGCCCGGCAACGGTGGCCCTCACGGGTTGGGAAAGACCTTCGGTCCAGTCGCTCGACGTGTGTCCGAAGGAGACTCCCATTTTGACCATTCCCGCACCGCCCGGTCGTAGTGCCGCCAGCCCCGCCTACCGTCTCGAAGCCGACCGTGTGCTCGGCGATCTCGGCGTACAGCAGGCGTCGGGCCTCTCGATTACAGAGGCAACGTCCCGGCAGCGCGCCCACGGTCTCAACGAGCTGGCGGCCGCACCCCGCGTGCCGGCGTGGCGCCGCTTCGCTGCCCAGTTCACCGACCTGCTGATCCTGATCCTCATCGCCGCCGCGGTGGTTGCCTTCGCGGTCTCGGGCGAGCTGAAGACACCGCTCGTCGTGCTCACCGTCGTGCTGTTCAATGCCGTCATCGGGTTCGCGCAGGAGAACCGTGCGGAACGCTCGCTCGATGCGCTGCGCAACATGCTGGTCGCCCAGGCGAAGGTGCGCCGCGATGGCCAACTTGCCTACGTCACCACCGCCGAACTGGTGCCTGGCGACATCGTGCTCGTCGAGGCCGGCGACCGCATCCCGGCCGATGGCCGGCTGCTCTCGGCCACCAGCGTCGAGATCGAGGAGGCCGCCCTCACCGGCGAGAGCCAGCCGGTGACCAAGCACACCGACGTCATCGACCGCGCAGATGTGTCGCTGGGCGACCGGTTGTGCATGGCCTTCATGAACACCACGGTCACCCGCGGCCGCGCCGAGATGGTGGTCACCGCTACCGGCATGCACACCGAGATCGGGCGAATCGCCGGTTTGTTGCGCGCCACCGAGACCGAACGCACACCGCTGCAACTCCAACTCGACCGCCTCGCCCACAGCTTGGCCAAGCTGGCAGGGGTCATCGTCGGCCTCGTGTTCCTCATCGGTCTCGCACGCGGTGATGCCGCCGCCGACCTGATGCTCACTGCAGTGGCGCTCGCGGTCGCCGCCATCCCCGAGGGTTTGCCGGCAGTCACGGCCGTCACGCTCGCACTCGGCGTCGGGAAGATGGCGAAGCGCAATGCGATCGTCAAGCGCCTCGCCTCGGTGGAGACGCTGGGCTGCACCAGCGTGATCTGCAGCGACAAGACCGGAACGCTCACGCTCAACGAGATGACCGCCGTCGAACTGGTATCCCAGCTGCGCGGCCACCGTGTCACCGGGTCGGGTTACGAGCCGATCGGGACGATCGAGCACTGCGCCGGCGACGACCCGGTCGCGCTCGACGCTGCGGTCACCGCAATGGCGCTGTGCAACGACGCCGAATTGCGGCTCGACGACGGCGAGTGGTCGCTGGTCGGCGACCCCACCGAAGGTGCGCTGCTGGTGCTCGCGGCGAAGGCCGATCTCGATGTCGACGACCTGCGCCGGCGCCACCCACGCCTCGCCGATGTGCCGTTCGACAGCGCCAACAAGTTCATGGCCACCGCCCACGAGATGGTCACCGTCAGCGGCGAGCGCGTCGTGCGCCTGCTGGTGAAGGGTGCGCCAGACGTGCTGCTCGCCCGCTCCGTCACGATCATCGATTGTGACGGAGCGCTGGCACCCATCGCCTCGCGCCGAGACGAGTTGGTCGCGCACAACGAGCGGCTGGCTGCGCAGGGCCTACGCGTGTTGGCCGTGGCTCAGCGCGAGTTCGACAGCGATGCGTGGGCCGAACTCGAGGCCAGTGGCACCGACCCGATCGAGCTGGTCGACGGGCTCACCCTCGTCGCGCTCGCGGGCATCGTCGACCCGCCCCGCCCCGAAGCCCGCCAGGCCATCGCCGAAGCGCACCGTGCCGGCATCGACGTCAAGATGATCACGGGCGACCACGCTGTCACTGCTGCGGCGATCGGCAAGGAACTGGGACTCGTCGGCCAGTCGGTCACCGGCGCCGACCTCGACGAGATGGACGACGCCGAGCTCTCCCGCCGCCTCGATGACATCACCGTCTTCGCCCGCGTTGCCCCGGAGCACAAGATGCGCCTGATCGCCGCGCTCCAGCAGCGCGGCAACGTCGTGGCGATGACGGGCGACGGCGTGAACGACGCACCAGCGTTGAAGAAGGCCGACATCGGCATTGCCATGGGGATCACCGGTACCGAGGTCTCCAAGGAGGCCTCGACGATGGTGCTCACCGACGACAACTTCGCGACCATCGTCACCGCTGTCCGCGAGGGGCGGGCGATCTACGCCAACATTGTCAAGTTCGTGCGCTTCCAGCTCAGCACCACCCTGGGCTTCGCGATGCTCTTCCTCTTTTCCTCTGCGGTCGGCATCGCCGGTGGCAAGCCGTTCACGGCCATTGCCATCCTGTGGGTGAACATCATCATGGACGGCCCGCCCGCCATGGCCCTCGGCGTGGACCGCGCCGATACCGACACAATGCTGCGCAGCCCGCGGCCCCGCGACGAACGCATCCTCACCCGCGGCCGATGGGCCGCAGTGGGCACCAGCGCAGTGGTGATGGCTATGGGCACGCTGGCCGTGCTCGAGTGGGCGCCCGGCGAGGCACTGAAGGCCGGTACCCCCACCATCGCCGGCACCATGGCATTCAACACGTTCGTGCTGTTCCAGTTCTTCAACATCCTCAACGCCCGCCACGACACCCGCACCGTCTTCCACCGCGACACGTTGGGCAACCGCTGGCTGTGGGTCTCGCTGGCCGCCGTCATCGTGCTGCAGGTCGGGGTCACCCACGTGGGGTTCATGCAGTCGCTGTTCGACACGACCTCCATCAGCCTCGGCAACTGGCTGGTCTGCGCCCTCGTGGCCAGCAGCGTGTTGTGGATCGAGGAAGCCCGCAAGCTCGTCATCCGTCACCGCTCACTCGTGCCCGCCTCTTCTGGCCCAGCGTCACCTGCCAGCCCTTCATCCGGCAACCCTTCACCTCAGCACCAGGAGATCTCCTCATGAAATGCCCCACCTGCCCCGAATCCGTTCTCGTCATGGCCGACCGTTCCGGCATCGAGATCGACTACTGCCCCACCTGCCGCGGCGTGTGGCTGGACCGCGGTGAGCTGGACAAGATCATCGAGCGCAACGCGACCGCCGCCCCCGCACCCGCCGCACCGGCGGCGGTCGCCGCTGCCCCAGCCGGCACGCGGATCGCGCCGGCGGACTACGGCAGCCAGCAATCCAACTCGAAGTACCACTCGAAGTACCACTCCAAGTACCACGCACCCCGTGGTGGCGAGTACCCGCGCAAGAAGAAGTCGTCGTTCCTCGGCGAGATCTTCGACTTCTGACCCAGACGTCACAGGAAAGGACCTCACCTCGATGTTCAAGAACACCATGAAGACCACTGTCCTGCTGGCGGGTATGGGCGGTCTGATCGTCGCCGTTGCCGGCATCGTCGGTGGCGGCAGCAGTGCCTCGCTCACCATCGGCCTTGGCATCGCGTTCGTGATGGTCGGTGGCTCGTACTGGTTCAGCGACAAGCTGGCCCTGTCGTCGGCCAAGGCAAAGGTGATCCAGCGCGAGGACTCACCCGAGTTCTACGACATGGTCGCCTCGCTCGCCCGACGCGCCAACCTACCAATGCCCCGCGTTGCCATCTCGCCCAGCGACCAGCCCAACGCTTTCGCCACCGGCCGCGGCCCGAAGAAGGCCGTGGTGTGCGCCACCAGCGGCCTGCTGCAGTCGATGCCCCGTCACGAGATCGAAGCCGTGATGGCGCACGAACTGATGCACGTCAAGCACCGCGACATCCTCATCGGCTCGGTCGCCGCAGCGATTTCGACGGCCATCAGCTACATCGCGCAGATGGCCATGTTCGCCAGCATGTTCGGAGGTGGCCGCGACAACGAGGACCGGCCCAACCCGATCGCCATGCTGCTGATGGCCTTGCTGGCACCGATCGCGGCGTCGTTGATCCAAATGGCAGTCAGCCGCTCACGCGAGTTCGAGGCCGACCGCGGCGCAGCGGAACTACTGGGCAACGGCAACGCGCTGGCCGACGCGCTCGGTCGGATCGAAACGCTGGCGGTCCGGCGCCCGATGGCCATCGCACCGGCGCAAGCCCAGGCCTACATCCACAACCCGCTCAGCGAGCTGCGCGGTGGCCGCAACGCCGGCATGGCACGCATGTTCAGCACGCATCCTGCGACGGAGGAGCGCATCGCCCGCCTGCGAGCGATGTAACGCACCACCGGCGCAACCACCGCCCACCGGCCTCCTCCCACATGAGCCGGTGGGCGGTGCCGCGTTCGGCGTGAGCTGTTCAGAGCGCGAAGAGCTCGTCGAGGCTGCCGGGCCGGGTGGCAGCAGGCGTCTCTGTTCCTTCCAGCTCGCCGCCGGAGAACGCTTCGTAGCCGTCGCGTTCGAGCTGGTCGGCCAGCTCAGGGCCGCCACTGGCCACGATGCGACCCTTGACCAGGATGTGCACATGGTCTGGGTGCAGCTCTTCGAGCAGGCGGTTGTAGTGCGTGATGGCCAGCACACCGAGGTGGGTCTCGTTGGTCGCGTCCTCGACCCGACGTGCGCAATCGCGCAACGCATCGATGTCGAGCCCGCTGTCCAGTTCGTCGAGGATCGCAAACTTGGGGGCCAATAGCGCCAATTGCAACGTCTCGTTGCGCTTCTTCTCGCCACCGGAGAGGTCGACGTTCAGTGAACGGTCGAGCAGCGCCACGGGGAAGTTGATGCGGTCGGCTTCGGCGGTGACTTCCTCGGCCAGGTGATCGGTGCTGCGGCCACGGGCGGCGAACGCTTCGGCCAGCATGTCGGTGAGACCGACGCCGGGCACCTCGCTGGGGTACTGCATCACCAGGTGCATGCCGGCCTGTGCGCGCTGCCAAGCCGGCAGGGCCAAGAGGTCGACACCGTCGAGCAGCACTGCGCCCGCATGTACCTCGTAGCCGGGCTTGCCCATGATGACGGCGCTGAGCGTGCTCTTGCCGGCACCATTGGGGCCCATCACCGCGTGCACCTCACCGGAATGCACGACCAGGTCGATGCCGTTGAGGATCTGCTTGCCGGCCACCGAAGCAACCAGGCCCTTGATCTCGAGCGTGCTCACGCTGGAACCTCCACATCGATCTCGACGTTGCCGTCGACCACTCGGGCAACGAACACTGGCACCGGCTTGAGCGCCGGCAATGTCTGCGGCTCACCGGTGACGAGGCTGAACGAGCTGCCGTGCTTCCAGCACTCCAGCTCCTTCTCCTTGCACAACACTTCGCCCTCGCTGAGCGACACCTCGCCATGGCTGCAGGTGTCGCCGATCGCGTAGACGTCGTCGCCGATGCGCACGACGGCCACGGGCACACCGTTGACCTGGAAGCGGGTGGCGCTGTTGGGCGCGAGATCAGCGAAGGCACACACGACCGTGCCGGTGGCGGGGCTCATCGGCCAGCCTCCAGTTTGGCCGCGACGCGGGCACGGATGTCGGCGCGCAGGTGGCCGCTCTTGGTCAGCGAGGCAGGAAGCTGGTTGAGCACGTCGTCGAAGAAGCCGAGCACGACGAGGCGCTCGGCGACCTCGGGCGGGATGCCGCGGCTCTCGAGGTAGAAGCGCTGCTCGTTGTCGATGGGGCCGACGGTGCTGGCGTGGCTGCATTTGACGTCGTTGGTGCGGATGTCGAGGTTGGGGACGCTCTCGGCCCACGCGCCCTCGCTGAGCGTCAGGTTGCGGTTGGTCTGGTAGGCGACCGAACCCCTGGCGTCCTCACGAATGCGGATGAGGCCGGTATACACGCTCTTGGCAGTGTTCTGCACGGCCCCCTTGAACAGCAGATCGCTGTGGGTCTTGGGCGCGATGTGGTCCTGCAGGGTGCGGAAGTCGTGCATCTGCGTACCGTCGGCGTAGTAGAGCGCAATCTGCTTGGTGGTGGCGCCCTGGCCCACGACGCGTGCGTCGGTGCGCACCCGGGCGTAGTCGCCGCCGAGGGCCACAGTGGCCAACAGTGTGGTGCTGTCGCGCTCACCAGCGGCCTGTTGGTGGCCCAGCTGCCAGGTATTGGCACCGAGAAAGTTGACACCCAGGTACGAGACGCGAGCGGCCTGGGATGCGTGCACCACCAAACGGGGAACGACCAACGCATGGGTATCGTCGCTGCTCTCGAAGCGCTCGACGACGGTGAACTCACTGTCAGCACCGCCGTGAATGACCAGGCGCGGGTACAGCGCCACACCCTGCGCACCGACCGTGCCACCCTCGATGTGATGAGTGACGATGATCGGGTCCCTCAGCACCTTCCCGGCCGGCACGCTGATGCCCACGGTGGTGTGAAAAGCCGCACTGAGCTCGTCGAACACATCGTGCACGGACATGCCGGCGACGAGCTGGGCGACCAACGCTGGGTCGGCCTCGGCCACCTGTTGCCCACCGCTGATGGTGGTTCGCACGGCAGCCGGGGTGAAGTTGGCGAGGTCGAGCTCGGCGATGCGGCTGTAGCGCCACACTTCGAGCTCGGGGGACGGTACGGCCATCGCGGCTGCTCGCTCGGCTGCAGCGAGGCGAATCTCGCGGTCGGGCGCATCAGCTGCAATGGCGTCGGAAAGGAACGCAGGCACGACTGGAATTCTACTACGCACGTAGTGCTAATCCCCACGCCAACCCGGTGCGAGTGCCAGGCCACCGGTGCGAGTGCCAGGCC
>Ga0105047_10006336_pt1 | contig 20073 bp, 18 predicted proteins | sample MAT04_FD_78384 | JGI IMG/M metagenome (GOLD analysis project Ga0105047, IMG submission 78384) | Freshwater microbial communities from Lake Fryxell liftoff mats and glacier meltwater in Antarctica - MAT-04 (megahit assembly) | ecosystem: Environmental > Aquatic > Freshwater > Ice > Liftoff...
GGCCGTTTTCAACGCCATTACAGCCGTTGACGGTGGCGACGTAAGCGGTTCCTTCGAAGACTGTCAAGCCGGAGGCGTGGGCACCGGCGGGGAGGAACTGGAGGGGAAGCTTGGGTTCTTCGCCGTTGGACACATACATTTGGTGAAGGAGTCCGTCACCGGTAACGGCGTTGACGAAGAGCGGCGTGCGGGAGAAAGGACTGGCGGGGATGGCCTGGCGACGGCCCGGCGTAGCCGCGGCGACAGGAGGAGGACCAGGGCGAGGTCCAGCAGCCGGCTTGAGAGTGACGGCGCCTTCAAACGGTTCGCCGACGCCGGAACGGGCGGGATTGGCGCGGCCAGTGCCGCGACTGCCTGACGCCGTGTAGGGCGTCTGCGCGGGCCGGGTGATGGAAGACGTCATGCCTCCGGGGCAGGAGGCGCTGCCGCCTTTGGCCATGGATACACCGGCGCCGTTTTGCCATTCGAGGCGGGCGAGATCGGTATCGACACCGATGGTGGTGTCACCGCTGCCGCCGAAGAAGCCAAGTGTGCGGAAGCCCCGATAGCTGATGTAGAAGTCGAGTAGCGCGGGCGGCGTGAGCGATTGCTGCTGGCGTGTGGTGTTCTTGAGCTTCATCTTCCAGAGCATTTCGAAGCCGGTTTTACGCATCGTCTGCTCAGATATTTTGCCGTCCGCGCGGAGCCAGAAGGACCGCTGCACATCGTTGCCGATGGTCATCCAATCCGCGCCACCGCGCTGGGCGTGGCCGACGGTTAGGGCTAAGAAAGCGCAAGTTGCCGAGACGAAGGGGCGAGCGAAACGTGGCATTCGACGATCTCCTGTACCGGTCAGCTAGTGGTCGTGACCGAACATCGATCATATACCGAAAACGGGGCCGGATGGGAGTGGGACAGGTGTTTCCGAACGGTCGGGATTGTTATATAGTAAACGGTGCTGAATTCTATGAAATGCCTTACATTCGCTTCCGTATTGCTATTAACCGGCTTCATGACGCCGGGCGCCGACTGGCTGACCGATGGCGGGGATCCGCAGAGGAACAATTGGCAGAAGGATGAGAAGCTGCTCAGCATCACCACGGCTAAAGATATTAAGCTGCTGTGGAAGATCCGTTTCGACAATGAAACGCGGGCGATGCACAATTTGCTGCCGCCGTTGGTGATTGGCAGTGTGAGTACGCCATCGGGACCGAAGCAACTGGTGATTCAGGCAGGCGTTTCGGATAATGTCTACGCGATCGATGCCGCGACAGGTAAGCTCTTTTGGCATGTGAAGTTCGAGAGCACTTTTAAGGAAGCCGGCGGCGGGCGGGGGCCGACAGTGCTGTGCCCAGGCGGGATGACGGCAAACGTGACAATCGGACCGGGCGGGGCGGCAGGGAAATATACGATTTACGCGGCGAGCTGGGATGGGCGACTGCATCAACTGAACGCGGCCGACGGCAAGCACATCACCGAGCCGAACAAGTTTATGCCAGCGAACGGCAAACCGTACGCGATGAATCTGTGGAAGAACGTGGTGTACACGCACTCGGCGCAGGGCTGCGGCGGCAATCCGAATGTGGCGTACGCTTATGATCTGGCGACGAACAAGGTGGGTAGTTGGGGTCCGGCGGGCGGCGGCATGTGGGGCCGTTCGGGACCGGCAATCAGCGCCAAGCACGACACGATGTACACGGGCACCGGCGATGGCCGCTGGGCGCCGGAGGATGGCGTGTATGGGAATGGGATGATCGGCGTTCGTCAGAACAAAGACACGAAGGCATTGGACCTTGTTGACTATTACGGTCCGTCGAACGCGGAATGGCTGGTGAAGCGAGATCTTGACATGCAGGTGACGCCGACGATCTTCAGCTATAAGGGCAAGGAATACATGGTGGATGCGAGTAAGGAGTGCCGCCTGTATTTCATGGACACGGAATCGATTGGCGGGGACGATCATCGCACGCCGTTGCAGCGAACGCCCCTGATCTGCAATGAGATGGTGGACTTTGCCGAGGCCGGGATCTGGGGATCGTTGACTTCTTTTGAAGATCCGAAAGGGCAACGCTGGGTGCTGACGCCTTTCTGGGGTCCGAAGCATTCGAAGTATAAAGCGCCGATTGAGAATGGCGTCGTGAAGAAGGGCGCGGTGGCGGCGTTTAAAGTTGTCGACGGGAAAGACGGGAAGCCGACATTGGCATCCGCCTGGATTTCGCGGGATATGGATCAAGCGGAGCCGCCGGTGTATGCAAATGGTGTCATTTTCGGATACGGCAGCGGCGAGAACACGGCGCAGGCGTACCCGGATGTGGGTTTGGATTTCCGGGCGGAACGGCGTATTCCGAAATCGACGCGGGCCGTGCTGTTCGCGCTTGATGCGCAGACGGGCAAAGAGTTGTGGAACAGCGGTACGCAGATTGAAAAGTTCAATCATTGGAGCGGGATCGCGGTGGCGAACGGCCGCATCTACATCAACACGTATGACGGGTACGTGTACTGCTTCGGAATCCAGCAATGATTTTGCGGCTAGCGGTTTTGACCTTTGGACTGGCAGCGGGTTTGCTTGGTCAAAAGGAAAATTCCGCCAAGCTGATGGCTGAATTGGAAACTGAAAACGCGGCTTATCTGCGGTTGCTGAGCGACTGGGGAAAGCTGGTTCATTACGGCAGTGAGAATGCCGAGTTGCGGCCGCCGGCGCCGGGCGTGGATCGGGTGGTGCTTTTCGGGGATGAGATTTTCGAGAAATGGGTTGATTTTTTCCCTGGGAAGCCTTATTTGAACCGGGGGATCACGCATCAGACTACGCCGCAGATGCTGGTGCGGTTCCGGCAGGATGTGATCGCACTGAAGCCGAGGGTGGTTGTGATTCTGGGCGGTGCGAACGACTTCGCAGGGTATGCGGGTCCGGCGACCGAGGGCACGATTTCCGAGAACATCATGACGATGACGGAATTGGCAAAGCTGCATGGGATCAAGGTGGTTTTGGCTGCGGTTACTCCGATTTGCGACTGTTTTTCGCTGTTATCGGCGCGGCGGCCGCCGGGGCGGATCATTGGCTTGAACGGATGGCTGAAGGGTTATGCCGCCAAAGTTGGGGCGGTTTATGCGGATGTTTATTCCGTGCTCGCGGAGGGACGGAATATGAAGCAAGAGTTGACGGTCGATGGACTGATTCCGAATGCGGCTGGGTATGCGCTGATGGCGCCGGTGATTGAGAAGGCGATTGCGGCGGCGCTCGCCTCACCGCAGATTTGATCGCTTTGGCTTTCGGATCCTCAGACCAGCAATAGCCAGCAAGGCTGAACCGGCTAGGACGAACCCGGATGGCTCCGGCGTTGCGATGGGGACATTATTGAGAGTGACCTGCCAATTGTCTATTCCAGTGGTGTGATTTATGCTGCCGCTGATGGAGTTCAGGACCAGGTATCCGAATTGAATGTTCGACCCGGCGAGTGTGAAGTCCGGATGAGAATTGACGTCAAGGTGCGGGTACGGGCCAGAGTCCAGCATTTCAATAAAAGTTGACGACGTCAGCGCCGAATGGCTGAACGGGGCCCAACTCGCCCCGGGCAAGTCACCGAAGTAAGCCCGATAGTTGCGTCCGTTCTGGACGATACCCAACCCGTAACCAGTATTTCCGCCAGCGATTCGAAGGAGATCATAACTGAAGTCAACAGTCATAATCGCTCCTTGAGCCGACGGGTTGTAAGTCGCGGCTGAATAGAGAACCATCCAGACTCCGGCGGCCAGCGAAGCGGAGGAGTTTTGAACCATCGTGTGGTTTTCCTGCCGGAATGCCCCGGTATTGCCTCCGCTTACGGGGTTGGAGGGCAGGTAGGTGAAACTCGCCAAATTCTGGTTCACGACCATCGTATCCGTCCAGCCGGTGGTGAAATCACCGTCGGAAAAAATGACAGCCGCGGGCAGAGTGCCCGCGGCGATTGCTACTAAGAGAAATTTTCGTAGGGCCATCCGGTTTCCTTTTGCAGGCGAAGCGTCGCCTACTTGGTCATGCGGGAATTGGCCCAAAGCGAGGACAAATTAATTTAAACCTGTCGGCGTGACGGCAAAAGTAGCGCTAAGGGAGACGGTGACGGTCGGTCCATCCGGTGAAACTGCGGGCGCGGAGAGTTGGACGACAGCGCCGAGCGTGGCGTTCATGGCGACAGCGAGAATCTCGGCTCGCTGGCGAACTTTTTCCATGAGGCCGGGAATCGCTTGTTGCAATGCGGCGGTCAATTGCTCGTCGGTATTCGAAGACGAACTGGACCAGCCGATGCCTTGGGTCTGAGACGTGGTGAGATTGCGTTGGACCGTGATGAGCTTGTCGCGCGTGGACGCGAATTCACCGGCGGGCACGGGGACGCGGAAATCGTAGGTGGTAAGAAGGAAGCCCTGGCTGATTTCGACGCTGACGGAGGCAAGTTGCGAAGCGGAAATACCGGCGGGGGTGAGGGCCGCGAGGGCGGAATCGACCGTGGACGAGATGCTGGTTTCGACGAGTTGAACGCGGAATAGAGCCGTGCCGGCGGGGATGTTCTGCGTGACCGCGACGCTGGCGGTAACGGTGTTAGGTTGCTGAGCGGCGAGGCCGGCGGCGAGGGCGAGACCGATGAGAATAATGCGCATAAAGACTCCTAACACCGATCGTATCGCCGAAGCGCGCCAATATTGGTTGACTGAACGTAAAATCGCCGCCGCGATCCTGCAATCACGGCGGCGATTTGGTTGAACGGCGCATTTAGAACTTAAACCGGACCGCGAGGATGATGCGGCGTGACTGAACCGCCGCGCCGTTAATAACCCCGAATCTCGCGTTCGTCTGTGCTCCGGTGGCGAAGTTATACGTCAGCGCGGTGTTGGGGTTGAAGTGGTTGAAGGTGTTGAACGCCTCGCCGCGGAACTCGAGGATGCGATTCGATCCCCTGCCCACTCGGAATTCCTTGGCGATCAACATGTCCAGGTTGAACGCGCCGGGGCTGTAGAAGAGCGTTTGCGGCGTATTGCCGATGCCGAGGGAATTAATACCGGGCGACTGGAAGTTCGCACGGTTCAAGGCCCATTGCAATTTGGGATCTTCGGCTTCGCTATAATCAACGATCAAAATGACGCGCCGCTCCTTCCTCGCCTCCGCCGCACTCGCTCAAGCGCAAACCCGCCGCCCCAATATTTTCATGATCGCCGTCGACGATTGGAACGACTGGGCCGGAGCCCTCGGCGGACACCCCCAAGTCAAAACTCCCAACCTCGACCGCCTCGCCGCCGCCGGCCTCCTCTTCACCGACGCCCACACCGCCGCCCCCATCTGCAACCCTTCCCGCGTCGCTCTCCTCACCGGCCGCCGCCCCTCCACCACCGGAATTTACGGCAATGACGAAAAGCCCTGGCGCAATCAACTACCGGACGTCGTCACACTTCCCCAACACTTCCGTGCCAACGGTTACAAGTCCCTCGGCGGCGGCAAAATCTTCCACCACGGTAAAGGCTTCAACGATCCCCAAAGCTGGGACGACTACTACTTCTGGAACCCCAACGGCCGTGCCAACGGCTGGTTCGATAACTATAGCTTCCCGCCCGATCCCGAACCCAAACGCCCCGTCACCCCCATGCCTTCCGTCAGTTGGCGTAACTTCGATTGGGCGCCGCTCGACGTTCCCGAAGAAGACATGCCCGATTGCAAAGTCGCATCCTGGGCCGCTCGGGTCCTTGAATCCCGGCACGACAAACCCTTCTTCCTCGCAGCCGGTATGTTCCGCCCACACATTCCCTGGTTCGTCCCGCGCAAGTACTTTGACCTCTATCCGCTCGATTCGATCATCCTTCCGCCCGTCAAGGACGACGACCTTGACGATGTCCCTCCTTTCGCCCGCCGCGTCGCGCTGAATCAACATTCACGCCACGATCTCCTCGTCAGCACCGGAAACTGGAAACGCGCCGTGCAAGCCTATTTGGCCTGCATTTCGTTTTCCGACGCAATGATCGGCCGCATGCTCGACGCGCTAGACCGCAGCCCCCATCGCGCAAACACCATCGTTGTCCTCTGGTCCGATCACGGCTATCACCTGGGCGAAAAATGGCACTGGCACAAGCAGAGCCTTTGGAACCGTGCCACTCACGTGCCATTCGTCATCAGCGCGCCCGGCGTCACCAAACCCGGCTCCCGCTGCAACCGTCCTGTCGGCCTCATCGATCTCTATCCCACTCTCACCGAACTCGCCGGCCTTTCCACGCCTGCGGCGCTAGACGGCGTCAGCCTGCTTCCCCTCCTCAAAGACCCTCAACTCCCCTGGTCCCGTCCCGCGCTCATCACTTACTCCAAAGGCAACCACGCGCTCCGCAGCGAGCGTTGGAGTTACATCCGCTACCACGATGGCTCCGAAGAGCTCTACGATCGCATCAAGGACCCGAATGAATGGATCAACCTGGCATCCAATCCCGCACACCAACAAACCACGAAGGAACTCCGCCGCTGGCTCCCAACCAACGAAGCTCCGGGTGGCAGCATCCCAACCGGGGTCCCCGATTAATCTGACGTACTTCTTGCGCCTGCTTTCCCTGATCCTCACTGCAAAGTTCCTCCACGCCGCTGACCGCAACCGCCAGTCGAATTCCTTCCAGGTCGACGCAGCCGCGGGAGTCCCCATCCGCGTTGAGATTCCTGTTTCCAGGGTAGCGATTGTGGGAGTGGAACGGCCCGCCCCGTCCCACCGCGAAAATTTGAGAAACAGTCTGGTGGCGCGGCACTACATGTTTGTATGCCGAGAACTGCTCGACGTGTACTGCCTGGATTTCCTCATCACATCACGCAGCGCGGGACGGATCGCCCGACCCATTGCTAAATCCGCAAATCGACCGATATGACCGAGGGACGCAAATCCTCAGGGGAGATGCCCGCCTATAAATGGCTGCTCATCTACCTTTCCATAACGCCGGTTTATGTCTTCCTGACGGATTGGACACCGGTTGGCGTGGTTAACTTCGGCGGCGTTCTCTCCATCCTTACCCTCCCCGTGCTGACCTTCATCGTTTTTCGGCTTACCAATGACCGCAAACGAATGGGCGAATACGCCAATGGATGGATTACCAACACCGTCCTGATCCTGACGTTTATCAGTTCGAGCCATCTCTCCTGGGAGGACACGTTGGATCTCATGCAGGACATCAAAAAAAGCTAGTAAACATCGACTTGGCGACCCCGCCGTTCATCAATCGGCTAACCTGAAATGGTGCGCCTCTTTTTACTTCTGACCGTTGCTGTCTACGGGCAGGATTTTCCAATTCGAACCTATGTTGCGGACCTCGACGACACCAGTGTGACTCTGGCTTGGGGCCGCGCGGATGGAACTACGCGCAATACAATCGGCAGGGGCGCGGCGGGCGCCGGGACGGCCGAAATAACAATTGACGGACGGACACTTCCCGCAAGCGGCAGTTGGCTGCGCGTGACGGGATTGAAGCCGGATACCGCATACCCTTATTCCCTGGCAATTAACGGAACAGAGGTCGCGCGAGCCTCCGTTCGCACGTGGCCGGAAAAGAGCGATTCGCTCACATTCTTCGTGATCGGGGACTTCGGAAACGGATCCAGAAATCAGTTCGAGATGGCCGCCCGGATGGAAGAGGAGAGGGGCCGTTTGGAGAAATCCAATCGGCATGTGCGATTCGTACTGTCCACCGGTGACAACATCTACGGCAAACTTTCGGATGGCGGAGCGCAGGACCGGGATTGGGAGAAGAAGTTTTTTGCGCCCTATGCGGAAACGCTGCGAGCGATTCCGTTCAAAGCGGTACTTGGAAACCATGACGGGAATGAATCGGAGAGAGCAGCGGACTTGGGGACGTGTCTGGATAATTTTTTCATGCCTGACCGCTGGTACCGCTTTGAGTACGCGTCTTTTGTAGAGTTCATTAACCTTGATTCGACCACGAACCAACCAACCGGCCGCCCCGCTCCCGTCTACCTTCCGGACGGAGAGCAGTCGAAGTGGCTCGGGGATAAGCTGTCCAAACCGCCGCTCCCCTGGAGGCTCGTCACGGTGCACCATCCCATGTTCACCGCCGGGCCAAACCACAAGCCATTTTTGGACAGCGCTCCCCACTGGTTCCTGGCGCTGCGCAGCGCCGGCGTACAGGCTGTGTTCTCCGGTCACGAACACAACTTTCAGTTCTCCGAACGTTCTCCCGACACGGGCAACATGCAGTTCGTCGTTTCCGGAGCGGGCGGAGAATTGCGCGCGAGCTCCGTTCGCAAGAAGATGGCCGCGCGACACATCGCGGCGTGGGGTAATCAAATCCACTTCCTCGTCGTTCATATTTCGGGAAAACAAATGACAATTGAGCCGATCGGTATCGCTCCTTTTAAACTGGTTAGCGCCGGCGACAACGCCGCGACCATACCACTCTCGGTTCCATCAACTAGATAACGCCTTTATGTCTCAGTACCTCGCACTTCTACTCATTCTGACTGGAGCGCTCCATGCGCAAGAACCGAATTCCCGGGCGGCGGTTATTGAAAAGTCTCGCGACGCCAAAGCGGCAAAACTGGAACCTGATGAAGTCAGTCCGGCGGAGAAACGCCTTCGGATGTTCAAGGACGCGAAATATCTGGAGCGTATTTCGTCCGGCTACAACGGTCTGCGAGTAAAGTTGGGCAATATGGTCACCGGGGGCGGCTTTGCAGTCGGCCCCGAGTATTTCCGCGAAGACCTCTTGCGCGGTCAGTTGACTACCCGGGCGTCCGCCCAATTCTCTACGAGAGGCTACCAGAAGTACGAGGCGCAGGCGCTGCTGCCTCGCCTTGCCAACGGCAAACTTTCGCTGGAAGGAATAGCGAGTCATCGCAATTACGCCTCGCTGCAGTATTACGGAACGGGGCCGGAGCGGACCAAAGATTTACGGACGAACTACCGGCTGGAGGATACTTCCATCGACGGGATCCTGGCCGTAGAACCGAAAAAAGGCGTGAAATTCGGCGCGTCGCTTGGTTATTTGTGGACTAACGTCGGACCGGGTAACGACAAACGATTCGCTTCAACGGAGAAGGTGTTTAGTCCGGCCGCCTCTCCGGGCATCGACCGACAGACGAACTTTCTGCGAAACGGCCTTTTCGCCCAGTATGACTATCGCGATGATCCGCTCGGGATGGCCAAGAGCGGCGGAAACTACGTTTTCCAATACTCGTGGTTTCATGACGAGCGTCTGGAACGATTCGGTTTTCGCCGCATGGACATCGAACTCCAGCAGTTCATACCGTTTCTCAACAAGACGCGCGTGATCGCATTGCGGGCTAAGACCACGTTGACCGAGACGGACCGCAACGAACAGATTCCGTTCTACCTTCAGCCGATCCTGGGAGGCTCCGATGACCTGCGCGGATACCGGTTCTTCCGCTTTAGCGATCGCAACAGCATGGTGATGAATGCGGAGTATCGCTGGGAAATTTTCAGCGGTCTGGATGGCGCGGTCTTCGCCGATGCCGGCAAAGTGTTCCCGCGGCGCGGCATGCTCAACTTCAAAAACCTGGAGTCTTCGGCTGGTGTCGGTCTTCGATTCAATGCCCGCAACGCAACGTTCATGCGGCTCGACGTAGCGTTCAGTCCCGAGGGTTTTCAACTCTGGATCAAGTTCAACGATATTTTTCTCTCCCGTCGATTTGGCACTTCGACCGGGCAGCCGGTGTACTGAACATGAAACATAGTTTCCTATTACTGTTGCTGGCCTGCACCGCTTTCGCGCAGCCGAAATTCTATCCCGACGATCCCCTGGACAAGGAACCGGCGCCGAGGAACGTCGACAAAGTTCTTAGCCGCAAGCTGAGCGACTATTACGACTTGTTCTCTCATCAGTTCGGCAAGACCGGTGAGCGCCAACCCAAAATGGGCCCGCCCATCGTAGCCCGTGCCTCCGTGAACACATTGGGCGAACCAATGGACGGGGTCTGGTACGTCAAAAGGCACTACTATCGTCGAATGCCGGCGGAAGAATTAAAGCGCGGACCCGGTGATAATCGTCCTCCCGCCGGAGCAAAATGGACTGTTGTCGGCGCCAAGTCCGAAGGTATAACGCCGGGCTTTACAATTTTGGACGAGAAAAAGCAGCGCTACTTCATTAAGTTCGACCCGTTGTCGAATCCGGAGATGGCGACGGCTGCCGACTCCATCACTTCCCGGTTCTTCCACGCGCTTGGCTACCACGTTCCGGAAAACTACATCGTGTTCTTCCGTCCCGAACAGTTGGAATTGGGACCCGACGTGCAACTTGCCGACGCCACTGGCAAGAAGCGCAAAATGACGAGCCGGGACATCTACGAAATCCTGGTGAAAGTGCCAAAGACCAAGGACGGGCGGTATCGGGCGACAGCGAGCCGGGGTATCGACGGCAAACCCGTCGGCCCGCCTCGCTATTATGGAACGCGCAAGGACGACCCGAATGATACGGTGCCCCATGAACACCGCCGCGATCAGCGTGGACTGCATGTATTTTCCGCCTGGCTGGACCATGACGACTCCCGTTCAATAAACAATTTCGACGCCCTCGTGAAGGAAGACGGGCGGCAGTTTCTCCGTCACTATCTGCTGGATTTTGGATCCACTCTCGGAAGCGCGAGCCAGAAGGCAAACAGCCCCCGTTCCGGCGCTTACTTCTTCGGTTGGAAGTCATCGGCACAACAGCTCTTCACGCTTGGCCTGGCTCCGCCCTACTGGGCCTTGGCGAAGTATGAAGAGTACCCATCGATCGGTTTGTTCGAAGGCGATGTGTTCGATCCGGAATTGTGGGTTGCCGAGTATCCGAATCCGGCCTTCCTGAATAGGCTGCCGGATGACGAATTCTGGGCCGCGAAACAGGTGATGGCGTTCACGGACGAGGACATTCGCACCGTTGTCTCCACGGGGCTCCTGACCGATGCGAAAGCCGCGGAATACCTGGTGCAGTGTCTGATTAAGCGCCGCGACAAGATCGGAAAGGCTTACTTCGCAAAGGTATTGCCTCTTGACCGGTTTCGCCTGGATTCCAGCGGGCGGTTGATCTGGGACGATCTCAGCAAGAGCCTCAATGACGCGCGAGTCGCATGGTTCGCTTTTGACAACGTGACGGGTGCGCGGACTCCCGCCGCCGGACCATCCGCATGGGCTGTCGCCGAAGTCACCGCGCCGTCGCGCCCAAAACAAACGGTTCACGTCTTCATTCGCTCGGGTACAATTGTGGGCTTAGATCGAACATGGTGACCGATGGCGCAAAAGCCCGACTATCAAAGCATACCTGAACTAAGAAGCCAAGTCTCCTTCCCCTCTTTCGTGGTCGAGGGGGAAAAACCGCGCGGACCGATCGAAAAATTCCTGTCGCTATTCGCCGATGTTCGCGCCGGTGAGGGCGCCGGTGCGCTGATCCTCACCGTGAATGTGCTGCTGTTGTTGGGATCGTACTACCTGCTGAAAACGGCAAGAGAGCCGCTCATTCTCACCGAAGGCGGCGCTTCGGTGAAAGCGTATTCGTCGGCTGGGCAAGCGGCACTGCTGATGCTGCTGGTGCCGCTGTACGGACTGGTGGGCGCAAAAGTGAATCGGTTGAAACTCGTCGTTGGACTCACATTGTTCTTCGCGTCTCACCTCTTAATCTTCCAATTCCTCGGACTCGCCGGAGCCAGGATTGGCGTTTCGTTCTACATTTGGGTGGGCATTTTCAATGTTTTCGTCATCAGCCAATTCTGGGCATTTGCGAACGACATCTACACCGAAGGCCAAGGAAAACGGCTCTTCCCGATGATTGGCGTGGGGGCGTCGCTCGGGGCTCTGGTTGGCGCTCAGGCCGCATCCTGGTTATTCAAGACCTACCAGTTCACCTCTTACGCTTTAATGACAACGGCAGCCGGGGTACTGGTGATTTGCGCCGCGCTCGTCTATGCCGCCGACCGCGTTGAAACAAGCCGCGGCGACCAGGTAATGAATCAACACGCGAACGATCCAATCACTGGCGAGAACGGCTTCAAGCTTGTATTCCAAAGCCGCTATTTGCGGATGATCGCGCTCTTGATCGTGCTCCTAAACGTCGTCAACACCACCGGAGAATTTCTGCTTAGTTCCGTTGTTGAAGAGGAAGCGACGCGCCTGTTTGCCGGCGACAAGGCGGCGATGAGGAGCTTCATCGGCGCTTTCTACGGCGACTACTTTAGCTGGGTGAACCTGCTGGGACTGCTGCTCCAGACTTTCGCCGTCTCTCGGATCTTCAACTTCATGGGCGTTCGGGGAGCGCTCTATATCCTGCCGAGTCTGGCATTGACGAGTTACTCCGTGATGGCTGTCGCCCCCGTGCTGGCCGTGGTTCGCGGCGCCAAAATATTGGAGAATGCCACCGACTATTCGCTCCAAAACACAATTCGACAGGCACTTTTCCTGCCAACCAGCCGTGCCGAAAAGTACAAAGCCAAGGCGGCCATCGATACGTTCTTTATGCGGATGGGCGACGTCCTGCAGGCCGGGCTCGTCAAAGTTGGCAGCGAACTATCCGTCGGATTTGCCGGTTTCGCGTGGTTCAATGTCGCCATGACGGTCGTCTGGCTTTGGGTTGCTTCGCGTCTCGGCCGTGAACATCGCCGGATGGGGTTCTGATTTTCGCAGTTGCATGATGATCGACGCGTTGGTGTCGAGCAGCGCTTTCATAATTGTGTCGTGATCCTGCCCGGACTTTGCCGGCGGTGATTCCTCGATCACTTCCCACAATCGCTTTCTGACGTCATCGGGCAGCGTATTTTCCAGGTATTCCAACGCCAGGCCCCGATACATTCGGTCATCCTGATGGAGGGCGCGGAAAGCGGCCATCAGCGGTTCGCGAGGAAGTACGACCGCGAAAAGCGAAAACACATGCTCCAGGCTGCGATCCGCCCGGTCCTGGAGGACTTCGTCCAGGTATTCGTAGCGATCCCGCAACGCTTCTTTGGTGTCGATTCGCCTTCGCGAACTCCAGATTGCCTGGCTCACCAGCAGTTCCCGGCTCACCGCCGCCATAACCGCGTTCTTCCGGAAATCCAACTCATTATGGCTTCGCTTCAGGCGGTCCAACGCCCGACCGCATTGGTATCGAATCTCAAATCTCGGATCCTCCAGCGCTGTCAGCAATCCATCCACACTTCGCTGTTCACCCACCCGCGCCAACAATCGCGGCAAGCGCCGCCTAATGCTGAAGTCCAAATCCTGATCCGCCAGCGCGTCCATGATCTGCCCGAGAATTCGGCTCCCGCCGCGTTCGAGATATTTTCTAGCGCTGGCGCTGACCTCATCCCAAGCCAGTAGTCGAATGACCTGGGGAACCAATACGGGATCAAAACCATCATTGCCCAAGAGCGCGCGCTCGACACGACTTTTATCGCGGCTTCGGAGGTCGGCCATACGATCGATCACCGGATCGAATACGGCCACCGGGATGGAGGCTACCGTCGGGACTGGCAACTGCTTCGTTTTCGCGGCGATCGTGCGAAACTCCGGCATTGATGGAGCGCCATCGAACATGGTGTTAAGCACAGAGTTTTCGCCCTCGTTTCCATCGTCGTCCTCGCGCGCCCGTTCCACCAGACCGCGTTCAAGAACTCCGCGGTACGCTACGTCCAGCCGTAGAGCGAGCGTCGTGCCGAGGGCCGACAACACCATGGCCAACCCCAATATTTCCGGACGCGCCAAAGCCGGCCCAAGCCACATCATCAACTGCACCGCGCCCGCGCCGACGGCGTCGCCCATGCGATCGAATCCAACATCCACAATGGTTTTTACAGCGCGCTTGTCGGCCGGCGGAACGGGCGTATATAGGAACTCATAGCCGGATCGAAAGAGCGACCCGCGAAGGATCACTTCCGTTGCGCGCAGTCCGATTACCAGCGGATAAACGGGGATGAGCAACGCCGCGGTCGAGCCAATGCCCACTGCCACCGGCAGGCTGGCGACCGACTTCGCGATGCCGAGGCGCTCCACCGCCTGCCTCGCTAGAAAAGTCTGGAGTAGGAACGTAAGTATCTGGCAAGCCGTGTAGTAAAACGCAAAATAACGCACGAGCATTGGGCCCTTGCCCATGGAAAGCGTGGCGCCCAGCTTGAAAAGATAATCCAGCAACGCCGCGGTACAAGTACCCAGAAAAACCAGCGCCGCTAACTGCCATAACAACGGTGTTTCCCGGAACGCCGCGCTTATGGTCACCCGTTTCTGCGGCCGGTGGACGCGCCGTTCCGCGGGACGCAACTGCATCGCTATGGCCGCGCACGCGATGTGAAGTATGGCCAAGAGTAGCAACAGATGATCGCTCCATGACCATGCCGCCATCCGCTCGGCCACCAGACCGCCCGCGATTCCCCCGACGGTACCGACACCGGCAATCCGGCCAAAGCGCTTCTTCGCCTCCCGCAGGTCGAAGACTTCGCTCATCAGCAGCCAAAAGCCGGAAAGTAGGATTGCGCCCAGTCCCACAACATGCAGATAGAAGAACACCACGACCGCCCGGGAGGCATGCGGCATCCAAAGCCACTCCGCGGCGTGTAGCAGCGCGCTCGCTATGAAGGACCATGGCACCAGCCGTCCCGGTCCGAACCGCTCGCTGGCTCGTGAGAACGCAACCGCCATGGCAATGCTCAGCAGGGCCGCCAAAACAACCATCTTTGGCAAATCCGTGGGTTCGAACCGCTGAAGAAAAAAACCGTCCCGGGCTGCTTTCGCCGCCACTTGGTGGGCAATCATGGCTCCCGTGCCGGCCATGGCCAACAGCATCGGAATGCGCAGGTCGGATTCCGCGGTCGCGACTCGCACTTACGCCCGCGCGCGCTCGAAGCGGATGGGTTCCTCGGCGTTTGTGGAACTCAAATCGAACATCGCGCTCGGATCCGGTACGTTCGTCTCCCACCAACTTGCCGCCTGATCGCGGCAGAAGATCGGGACATCGCGTAACGCTTCCAGTTTTCGGGCCAGATCCTGCGCCGATCGCGGTCTGTTCGCCGGATCTTTCTCCAAACACTGTAAAATTACGCGCTCCAGACCTTCCGGTATCGCCAGTTCAGTTCGCTCTGACGGTTTAACCGGTACTTTCTGAACGTGCGCCAGTGCAATCGCGGTTGGGCTCCCCTCGGCGAATACCAGTTCGCCGGTCAAAATGAAATACGCAACGCAACCCAAACTATAGAGGTCTGTTCTTCCATCCACTTGCGCGCCGCCCAATGCCACCTCGGGAGCCATATACGCCGGAGTTCCCGTGGCCGACCCATCCATCGTCATCAGAGATTCGTCTTCCCGGATTGCGGTCTTTACCAATCCAAAATCCAGCACTTTCGCAAAATCGTGTTGCCAGCCCATTTTGCTGAGGAAAATATTGCGCGGCTTCACATCGCGATGGACCATCCCCAGCCGGTGTGCCTCTTCAAGTGACTCGCAGATTTGGATCAGAATGTTCTTCACGCGCCCCGGATGCATTGGACCGTACTTGTCAACAAGTGTCTGGAGATCGATTCCTTCCAAAAGTTCCATGACGTAATAGAACATGTGATCCTGCGTCACGCCGAAGTCAAACAGGGCCACCGTATGTGGATTCCGCAGCGCGGCAGTTGCCCGCGCTTCCCTTTCAAAACGCTTTCGGATCACCGATTCCGCGCGCATGGTCTGCCCGGACAAAATTTCGGGTCTGATCAACTTCACAGCGGCGTTTCGCGCCAGCATGCGGTGGCTCGCCAGCCAAACTTCCCCCATTCCACCCTGCCCGATTATCCGTTCCAACTTGTAACTGCCAAGATCTTCGTTATAGGTCGATTGCACTTGCATCGAATACAAGTTCCGGCTCAAGAAATTGGTCCAAAACAACGACATTGCCAGCGGCATCATCCACATCGCAACTCTGTTCCAACCAATGAACTCATAGCCGAACACCTGCACCGCCGTCCAGTACGCGGCGGGCCACGCCAGCACGGTGAAAATCCCCGCGATGAGATTGGCCAACGGCGTATTCGGAATCAAAACGCCGCACAACACCAGCCACAATCCGGTAGCGGAAACGCCGATGACGGGTTGGTTCGGGCTACTAACCAGCGTGCATTCGGCTAACGAAATGGCGAAAGCGATGAGAACTTGGAAGCCGCCACCCATGTGCAATATGGTCTGCTTGGAGAACCAGCCGGCCCGTTGCAAACCGAAAAACGCAAAAGAGAGCAGCACCATTGACAACGCGAGCAGGCGCATGACCAGGTGTTTTTGCACCGCCGCCGCTTCAGGCTGCAAAAGTCCGTCGGCCAGGAAAAACAGCACTGTCGAAACAGCGCTGATCATCGCGATGTAGCTGAGCCGGGAGACCGCCTTGTCCAACAGCTTGGGCGGCAAAGTTAGCCCCTGCTTCTTCACCAGATCTCCGGTGTTCGAAGAGGGCGCCCGCACCATGTGCCGTGTCATGATTCCAAAGGATCCTTATTAACAAAGATAAGCGAAAACGGGAAACGATTCCGGCCAATTACAACATGCCGCTATTTCCCACGATACCGCAACCGGTACACCCGGAAGACCACCGCAGTTTTGTTCGAAAATACATCATGCGCCTAAGCAGTCTATTTTTTGCGCTGCCCATTTTTGCGCAGGTCGATTTCAACACGGGCATTCAACCGATTTTAGCGGCCAATTGTTACGCCTGTCACGGCCCCGCAATGCAGATGGCCAGCCTCCGCCGGGATCAGCCCGACACAGCCCGCGCCCTTCTCTCGCCCGGCCATAGTGGCCGCAGTCGCTTGTTTGCAAAGATTTCTACCGGCGCAATGCCACCAGGCCGGAAACTGCCGGCGACCGATATCGCGACGATTCGTCAATGGATCGACCAGGGCGCGAATTGGCCTCAGCCCGCCGCGTCCCGTTCGGCTCATCCTCTTCCCTGGTCCTTCCGGCCGTTGATCAAACCGCCGGCGCCGATCGGACTCGCAGCGACAAAGCCCGAAGCGCCTCCCGCCGTCCTCCTTCGCCGTGTCTATCTCGACTTGATCGGCCTGCCGCCGGCTCCGGATCAAATCGCCGGCCATCGCGGCCAGCCATTTGAAAAAATTGTCGACTCGCTTCTCAGTTCCCCGCGTTTCGGTGAAAAGTGGGCGACCCATTGGCTGGACCTCGCCCGCTATTCCGACAGCGAAGGCGGCTCCAGGATTAACCGCGCCCGTTTGCCTGGCGTTATCGCGAATGGGTCATCAATGCCTTCAACAGCGATATGCCGTTCGATCTCGGCCGCGACTTTCGGCTCACCGACGTTGCCGGGCGCGTCATCACAAAAGCTGTTTGACCTTGTTCTATCCCGCCATACGCGATATCCTCACAGATATTCCCCCGTCTGGCACAAACCCGAAACCAGGAGATCCAAGCCATGAATTCACGCCGCCAGTTCCTCACCGCCAGCGCCAGCTCCCTGCTGGCCTCAACCATCACCCGAGCTAACCCCGCAAAATTCCCTTATGCGGAATTTGAACAGCGGATTGCCCGCAAAGACTTTAAGGGCATGACCAAGGATGTATTGCCCACGCCCTGTATGGTCGTCGATATCGACCTGTTCGAGAAGAACCTGAAAACCATGGCGAGCTTCGCCAAGACGGCGCCGATTCAACTGCGCCCGCACGTCAAGGTTCACAAGAGTGTCGATATCGCCAAGCGCCAAGTGGCCCTCGGCGCTATTGGCATAACCGCCGCCACCATAGCTGAGTCCGAACTGATGTCCAACGGCGGCATTAAAGGCGTTCTGTGGACGAAACAACCCGCCAGCCTCAACAACCTTCTCCGCGCCATCGCGTTGACGAAGAAGGATCCGACGTTCATGTTCGTCGTCGATGACTTTAACGTACTCGCCAATGTCGAAGAAGCCGCCGCCGCTGCCAAAGCGAAATGCCGCGTGGCCGTTTCTGTCTTCGCCGGGCTCACCCGCCAGGGAATCGCCAATGGCAAGCCCGCCCTCGAGTTGGCGCAAAAGGTCGCCGGGTCTAAAAACGTTAGCTTCGAAGGCTTCATGGCCTACTCCGGTGGCGCGTCGCACACCAAGGGCTGGACGGCTCGCAAGCAGAAGACGGCCGAAGACCTGGCCGGCGTGAATGAAACGGTCGCCTTGGCCAAGAAGGCCGGATTGAAGGTTGGCATCGTTAGCGGTGGATCCACCGGCACCTACAATATGGATCATGAGTACGGCTTGACCGAGTTGGAATGCGGCAGCTACGTCTTCATGGATTCCATCTACCGAAAGGTCGGCGGGAAGTCCGACGATGCCGTGTATACGGATTTCGAAAACTCGATGTCCGTGCTCACCACCGTTGACAGCAAACACCATGCCGGCCAGGTAACCACCGACTACGGCAATAAGGCTTTGGCTCAACTCACCGATGAAGTGAAGGGCAAGACGTGGCTGCAGGTCGACAAGCAGGGCGCCGAGTACGGCTTGCTGAAGTGGAAGGACGGCGGGGGCGAAATCAAGGTGGGTGACCGCGTCGAAATCTATTGCAGCAACCTCGACATGAGCACCAACGTTTACGACCGCTACTACATCGCTAAAGGCAATGACATCGTCGACGCCTGGCCCATCATGGGCCGCGCCGGCGCCGCACAACGCTAATTTCACCAGTGCATCACTTGGCCGCCATCCACGTTGATGGTCTGGCCGGTGACTTGCCGCGCTCGTTCCGACGACAGGAACACCACCATATCCGCGATATCTTCCGTCTCTTGCCAGCGTCCCAATGGCGCCACGGCCTTCACCTTGTCTCCGGCCCACTCCTCATAGGACCGCTGTGTCCCCGCTGGCTGCAGCGCATTCCAGGCCCGCCAGACATTCTCGTTTAACGGCGTCTTCACCATCCCCGGATTCACCGTATTCACTCGCACGCCATGGGGCGCCATGTCTTTCGCCAGGCACTGCGCAAAGTTGATATTCGCCGCTTTGCTCGCCGAATAAGGCGGGTCCGTTTGCGAGCCTATCTGGCCGGCAATGGAGGCGATAAACACCATCGTTCCCGCCTTCCGTTCCACCATTCCCGGCGCCATTGCCTGCGCCACATGCACCATTCCCATTACGTTCACGTCCATCACCCGCCGCCAATCCGCCGGTTGCAGATTCGTGAATGGAAACCCGAACTTCCCTGACCCCATCGCCGCGGCGTGAACCAGATGCTCAACCGGCCCTAACCGCGCCTCGGTTTCCCCAAGCGCCGCCAGCACGGCCTCGAAGTCGCTAATATCTACCCGACAATCGGCGCCCTCCGCCAAATCCCAAACAGCCACTCGGCATCCCTCCGCGGCCAGGCCCCGCGCGCACGCCAATCCAATCCCGCTCGCCCCGCCTGTCACCACCGCCACATGACCGTCCAATTGAAAATTCATAACTTTATAGCGTACCAATACCCACATAGGATACGAAGATCAAAACTCTAAATGTACAAGCTCCCGATGCTTCTCGTGTTCGGCGTCATTTGCGCGGCGCCGGTGCGTCTCGATCTCTCCGGCATTAAGCCCGGACCAATCGCCGTCGCCCCGGGTGGCAAGCTGCCTAAAGGCAGCATTGGGAAGCGGCATTCAATCTGGAACCCACGCCGTGCCACTCGATAACGCCACAATCGGGAAACGCCGCGGCGGCTTCGAACAATTCTTCGATTTTCCTCCCTCGCATCCCGACGGCACACGCAGCCATCTGGGTTTGGGGTGATGGGGTGCATACTCATCGCCAAATACTGAGTCTGGAGACCTCCGGCGTGTTTGAAAACAGGAAGGTTGAATTGGAAGCCGATGCTCCCAGTTGGCGGTGGGCTCGTCTCGCCGTTTGGGATATCGCCGGCAATGGAGCGCTTGCAAACCCCGTCTGGAACCGAAAACAGAATTGAGCCGTACTGCGAACTGCTAAATTGGCAACGCCTTGCTGACGTACGCTCAACAGCCCCCGCCATCGCATCTAGCCCCCTGGGTCGAGTGTACGTGGACCCTCGAAGGACTCGCCGATTCTGAGGAGGCTCTTGCAAAATCCGGTTTTGCGGCCCGTTCGGTAACCGCTCGCTCACGCTCACGGCTCGGAAAGTGAATCGAATCAACACAAGCCTTCAGAGCCGCGACCGTTAGGGAGCCGGTTACC
>Ga0105047_10006337_pt1 | contig 20073 bp, 14 predicted proteins | sample MAT04_FD_78384 | JGI IMG/M metagenome (GOLD analysis project Ga0105047, IMG submission 78384) | Freshwater microbial communities from Lake Fryxell liftoff mats and glacier meltwater in Antarctica - MAT-04 (megahit assembly) | ecosystem: Environmental > Aquatic > Freshwater > Ice > Liftoff...
GTCGAAGGGTTGTCGCTGCTCGGCGGCGAACCGTTTGCCCATGCGGACGCCGGTGTCGTGCTGGCTCGTGCGGCTTGGGAGCAGGGCTGCAGCGTCATGATCTATTCGGGCTACACCTTGGCCGAGCTTCGCGCGAATCCCGATCCGGCCGTGCAGGAGTTGCTGGGACTGACGGACGTGCTGGTCGATGGTCCGTATGTGCGCGAGCAACCGGAAACGAAACGCCGCTGGGTCGGTTCCCGGAATCAGCAGGTTCATTTGTTCACGGAGTTTTACGCCGACGACGATCCGCGTTGGACGCTGCCGAACACGCTCGAGATTCGACTGCACGACGGTGAGCTCAGCATCAACGGCTTTCCGGCCAGGGCGGCATCGAGCCTCTGGAAAGGCTGGCGCCGCAAACCAACGCGGGCTTCCCTCGCGCTTCCCTTGGTTTCAGATCGGTCGCCGTCATGAACACGCTGTTTGACGATGTGCCGGACGAGCCGCCGGTCGGTCCGCCGGCGGTGTCCCGCTTCGAATACAACCTGCTCCGCATCGCCCGCTTTCTGCTCGGGCACATGCCGCCGGATCAGGGCATTCAACTCGTGCTGACCGCCAACCCGACCCCGCCACCCTGCCTGAGCACCTCCTGCCTGCGGCTGCTTCGCGATACCTTCGGCAAGGCGATGATTCCCTTTCTCGTTCGCACCGGCGGCTGGCGCCGCGACAAATTTCTGCATGGGGACAAACCGCAGCAGGGCCGCGTCTGGGAACGCCGTCCCGTGGCCGAGCGGGCCCTCACGTTCAGCAAGAACTCGGTGGCATTCCTGATGTGGCTGACGATCGAAAAGCCGATCGAGACCAAGAACCTCTTCACCCTTCCGCCGGACGAAATGACCGCCGGCGATGAGCTTTTTTTTCTGCTCGCCCTCGATGCTCTGCGGGCCGAGCCGCGGACGCAGGCCAGCCTCGTTGGGTTGAACTGCTTCAGTGCGAATCCCCTGTGTCGGCTCGTCGCCCCAGGTGATTTCTGCGAACTCGACGTGCCGCTGCCGGACTTTGCCCCGTCGTTCCTGCCGCCGCGCGTGGCGGTGCTGGAATGCCTTCAGCCCTTGCTTGCCGCCCGTTGGACCCTCAGCGAACGCGCCAAAGGACAGATCGCCGACTGGCAGCGCCTGCGTCGCCTCGGCCAAGCCGAGGAAGCCGTGCTCGCGGCATTTCTGGCTGCCGCGGATCGGGCGAACCGGAAAGACTTATCCCGCTTCCTGCTGAAAGCCAATTACGGGCTGACCATCGCGAGCGACCCGCAGGCGGATGGCTGGATCGGTGGCTTGCAGGGCGAAGGACCGCCGCGTATGGCCGAACGGCTCGACACGCATCGCGCGGCACTCGCCGTGCCGCGGCAACTGCTCACACTGCAGCGATGGGAACGCCAAGCCCGCACGGTCGGCTTTTTCGACGACGACTACCAGGCGGCCCAGATGTACAAATCGGAGTGGGAAGCTGCAAACGGGGACCTGATGAGCAGCCGGGCGCGTACAATCTTGGATTCCGTCGAACCGCTCCGCTGAATGAATTGCGGCGTTCGAATTGCGGAATGGGGATTCCAGGAGTTTCGCAATTCGAGGCTGATTTGATTTTTGAATCCGAGATCCGAAATTCGAAATCCACAATAGGGTTTTAGTATGAGTCGGGCTTACCGCATCACCGTCAGGGAATCCGAAACGCGCGACCTGCGCGGCTCGGACGAAATCTGCACGCAGCTCGAATTGCTCGGAATCCTCCCGCCTGAAGCGATGGCGAAACTACTTGCGGACGAACTCAAACGCGGCGGCTTCACTGAAGGCGAGGACGGCAAGCTGACCCGCGAAACCGGCAAGCTCACCGTGACCGTCGATCCGTGCAGCGGCGAAGTCTCGGTGAAATCCGAGGCCGAGGAGCGCGTCACCATCGAAGCCAAGAAGGAAGCGACCGGCTGGGACGATGCCGGCCCCGCGCCGGACGACGCCCGCGCCCGCGCAAAGGAACAACTCAAGGCGGACATCGACAAGCGCGCCGAGCGCGAGTCGGCGCGCCTCCAGGCCGAAGCCTCGAAGGCCCTCGAAGCCCACTTGGACGATCTTCAGCCGGAACTCGGCAAGATCGTCAACAAGGTGACCCGCGAGGCGCTGAAGGAGAAGGCCAAGCAACTCGGCGCGATCCGGGAGATCGCCGAGGATGCCGAGACCGGGAACATGACGATCACCATTGAAGTCTGACTTCGAGACCGACCACCACCCAGCGAGCCGATTGCCCATGTCCTTGACGATTGCGGAAAGCGAATTGCCGAGCACCCTGACGCCGCAGGAAGCCGTGGAGGCCGCGTACTCCGCCGAGATGGCTGAGGCCGCCGGCCACCTGCTGCGCGGGTTGCCCTGCCTGATCGAGTGCGACAAGGAATTGTCGCCCTACCTGTTCGTCAACCTCCGCAGCAGACTCCGCGATCACAACCTGAAGTGCACCTACCTCGACGGCCGGCCGCGCGAAGGCGACGCCGCCGCGCCCGGCGGGATGCCGCTGGGCCTCATCGGTACCATGGTTGGTCAACTTCGCGAAGCGGTGCGGGGTGCCGTCGAACGCCGGGTGGTCGTACTGCCGCACCTGGATTTGTTGACGACCAGCCAAGGCGGCCTCACGGGGGAAGCCCGCGAGGTCATTCCGCTTCTGTACGAGAACCCGGAACTCGTCTGGCTCGGCTTCAAGGACCCATCGTTCCCCTTGCCCAAGGTCATCGAGAATCTCTTCCCGCACCGCATCTCGATCCTCGGCATCGGCCGCAATCGGCTGCCCAAACTTGTGACGCAGCGCGAAGCCCGCAAGTTCGGTCGCCACTTTAACCCGTGGCAGCTCTATAAGTACGTTTCCGGCATCCATGCCGTGCGGTTGCGCAAGTTGCTCTCCACCCTCGAAGGCGAAGACTATCCGGACGACAACAAGGCCGCCTACCGCCGCCTGCGTCAGGCGACCCTCACCGGGACGCTCGAAGTGCCGGACATCGATCTGGGCCGGGACATCGGCGGCTATGCCAAGGTGAAGCAGCGCCTGCGCGAGGAAATACTGGACGTACTCGCCCGACGCGATTCGGCCAAAAACCCCGAGGACGTGACGCGGCTCGAGGAACTCATCCCCCGCGGCATGATCTTTTGGGGTCCGCCCGGTACCGGCAAAACCTACTTCGCCAAGGCCGTCGCCACCGCCATCGGTGCGGCTGTCACCGTCATCTCCGGCCCGGAGCTGAAGTCCAAGTGGGTCGGCGAATCGGAAGAGAACCTGCGGCAGATTTTCCACAAGGCACGACAGTCCGCGCCCTCGATCATCATCTTCGACGAACTCGATTCCTTCGCCACGGCCCGCGGTACCTACGGCGGTTCCGGCGTCGAGCACTCGATGGTCAACCAACTGCTCACCGAGATGGACGGCTTCCACAAAGACGAACTCGTCTTCGTCGTCGGCACCACCAACTTCGTCGAGTCGCTCGACCCCGCGCTGTTGCGGCCGGGCCGCTTCGAATTCCACCTCCACATCCCCTACCCGGAGCCGGATGACCGCCGGGCGATTCTGGAGATCTACAACAGGAAAATGCGGTTGGATCTGAGCGTCGACGCCATCGACTATGCGGTGAAGCGGACCAACGACTACGTGGTCGGCCAGGCAGGCGGTACTCGTTACAGCGGTGACCACCTCTATGCCTTGTGCCGCGCCTTGGCCCGGCTGCGGCTGCGGGACGACCTCAGCGGGCCGAGTGACGCAAAGCTCGTCGAAAAGGCGATGACCGCCTGGATCGAACGACCCAAGATGACGACCCGCGAGGAGAACGTGCTCGCCGTCCACGAAGCCGGTCACGCGGTTGTCGCCCTCTTCTGCGAACACAGCCCGGCCGTCGAACGAATTACGATCGCCAGCGAAATGAAGTGGGCCTTCGGTTACGTCAAGTATGCCGATCCGGCGCATAAATACATTCTCACGGTGAACTATTACCTGGACATGATGTGCGTCGCGCTCGGTGCCCGCGAGGCGGAGCGCTTGCTCTTGGACGACATCTCGTTGGGCGCCACGGCCGACCTGGAATCGGCGACGATGATCGCCCGCGATCTCGTCGAGACCCACGGTCTGGCGGGCGGCAAGTACAGCGTGGTTCAGTTCATCGACGGTTCCCGGCGCGACTCGAACATGGCCCGCCGCGCGGACCTCGCCCCCGAAACATTGCTCGCCTTGGACACGCGGATCGCGGAGATCGTCGAGGACCAACGGCAACGGGCGGAACGCATGGTGCTCGAACACCGCGAGTTGATCCTGATGCTGCGCGATCTGCTGCTCAAGGAAAAGACCATCGACAGCAAGACGCTGGCTCAGCTCGTGCCCAACAGCCGACAGGCGGAGAAAGCGGTCATCCGCACGCAAACGGGCGATGCCCCGGCGGAACTTCCGATCACCACTTACCGAGGTGAGCCGTGGCCGAACTGAGGATCATCCTTCGCCGCGACTCCACCAGCGGCAAGCAGAGCATCATCGTCAAACTCGACTCGGACCCGGACGCGCTGCCGATCGAGCACGAGGATCTGCACAAAACGATCGTCGAAAAACTCATCGGCAAAGGGATGAAGGTCGAAGATCTCGGCGACATCGTCATCGAGCGCGAAGCGACGGGGACGCCGACCGAAACCGGGACGACGACGGACGAGACGGAACGACAAAAGCAAGGGCAAGGTCGTCGCTCATGATTCTGCACTTCCCGAACGTGGACGCACTGCGGCTCGTCATTGCCGCAGGATTGTTGCCCGCGGACACCATCAACGGCCCGGCCCAGGTCTCTTTCGATTCCGCAGGCGCGATCGCCGTCGAGACGGACGGGAAATGGACGAAGAAGTCCGCCGCGGAACTGACGCGGCTCGGAATCGCCGGCGCCAAGCGGCACCTTGGCGAAATCGAAGCCGTGTCCTCTTGGCTGCAGATCGTTCCCGCGGTTAAAGTGAACGGCACGCCGCAACTCAGTTCGCAGGCACCGGTGCTGTTGGAACTGGAATCGGCAATCGACCTGCCGACGATCCTCACCGAAATGCTCCGCCTCGGCAACGACCGCCAATCGGTACGCCGACTCAAGACGACCGCAGGCGACGACCGCATTCTCCTCCGCGTCGTCGGCCCGCCTTACTACACGCTCTTACGGGCGATCGACGACACAGCGTCGGGGACGACCGCCCCGCTGCGCGCCTATGTCGAAGCGGCGCCGCGAGTTTGGGTCCTCTTGGGGTGGACACATCCTTACGCGGCGCAAACTGCGGCTCCGGAAGGGCAGATGATCCTCATCGGCGAAGGCCGACGCCGACAGACGTTTCCCGAGGCCCCGTTTCAGGACATCTACGAAATCCTCAAGTTCGATCTGCCCGCGGTCTCCACCGAGTGGTCCGGCGCGACGATGCCGGACAAGCTCCGTGTGCCCATGCGTCTCGTTGCCGGCAATGCCGCCGACGCGGCGGAGTTGTGGGTGATCGACGGCGCGGGCGTCGACCGGCTCGATGCCTTCATCCGCGATTCGGGGGAAGGGACGACTCAGCGGTTGAAGTTCGCCGTCGCGAGCAATGCCGCAGGCCGCACGAGCATCGTGTTGCGCGTGACGGCGTCCAAGCTTGCGCCGCCGGTGCTGCCGTTCGCGGAAGTCGTCGGTTACAAGCAGTACTACAAGCTTCCGAATCTGTTTCTGCCGGTCGGCATGCGATTGCATCCGATGTTGCGTCGCGATGTCGTCCGCAAGCTGCTGGCGGACAACCCGGACGAACTCGTGTGGCTCGCACCCACCGCCGCCGGCGGCTTCGTCCCGCAGACGCTGTCCGAGGATTCGTTTCGTCCGTTGGAGGAATGGGTCGACTACATTTTGGAGACGCATCACGCCCCCCTGACCGCTTGGATCGAGGCGAGCCGCTTTGAATTCGATTCCTTTCTGTGCAGCGAAGCCCTTCCCAAACCCAAACCTCCGGACGACAAGACGCCCAAGAGCCGCAAGCCGAAAGGGGACGAGGCCTCGAAACCGTTGACGCCCAACGCGGACACCAAGCCGCTTGCCAAGCCCACGGACACGTTCGCAAGCGATGGACCGATGCTTCCTCCGGAAGCGATCGTGGCGAAGCCGCCGAGCGAGTGGATGATCCGCCGCACGGAACTGGAGGCGGAATTCCTGAGCCTCGACGGCCCGCTCGATGCCCCGGCCCGCGCAGCACTTTGGCCTCACCTCGCCGAAGCGAATGCCGGGGCGGGCGACGTGCGCGAGTCCATCCTGTGTCGGCTCTACGGGATCTGGAACGACGATGCCGTAGGGCGGCGCGACTTGAACGAAGCCGTCGCCGTCGAATTCCCGAATCGACGCGGCCCGGTGGCCGTCGACGAGTTCGAGTCCGCGATGGTGCTCGACAACCCGACGTTGGATGAAGTGCGTCGCTTCGCCGTGATGTGGCTGCTGGCCGTCCGGGAGAAGCCGACCGGCTTACTTGAACGCCTACCTGCCGTGCAGCGCTATCTGGAAACGCAAGAAGCCAAACTTCCCCTGCGTCTGCTTTGGTTGAGCATGACGGCTGTGGCCAAGCTCAGCGGAGCGGACACGCTGGGGCTGGCACGCACGCGCGACCGCATCCTGCAGCGTCTTCTCGAAGAAGGCATCCGTGCCGAGCGGGACCTGCCTTACTTCCTGCGTGCGGTCGGTTCCAAGGACTCCGAACGTCTGCGGCAGATCCGCAGCAAGGCGATGGAACTGCACGCGCTGGTGCGGTCGTGGGCTGAGGCGGGGCTGAAGCACGATGCCGCAAAAAAAGGGCAAGCCGGCCAGTCCGATCAACTCGCCACGCTGGGCTACACTGACCTGATGTTCGCGTACGCCCTCGCCAAACTCGGCGAGCCGACAGAAGCGCGCGTGCTCGTCGAGACCGCGCGCAAACAACTCGAAGCCCACAAGCCGGACGAGGATCGCGGCATCGCCGCCCGCTTCCTCTTCAAGGCCTTCCGCACCCGCGTCGAAGCGGCCATCGCCGGCAAGACGACCGGAGGCGGACTCGACACGATCCTCGCCGATGAACTCGAAGAGATTCACATCAAGGGCAAGTCGGTCTCGGACGTCCGCAACAATCCCTTCAGCATCAGCCACTACGCGATCATGCGGCTGCGCGAGCAATCGAACGTGCTGGAACCGCACGAGAAGACCAACCCATATCACGACTACATGAAGGAAAAAGACGAGCTTCGCAAGGCCCTTGCCGAATTGCCGAAGCTCCGCGATCCGGGGCAGCTGCAACGCCAGATCCGCAGCCTGTATCGGGACGGTCACGGCGGCAAACCGACGGCGGAGGAACGCTTCCTGGTCCTCGTAACCGGCATGCCGTTGGCCGGCCGCGTCGGCGAACCGTTTACGATCGAACTGCTCGGTCTGGTCCCCGAAGCGATGAAGGCGCTCGGCGTGCCGACGTCCACGCCGAACCCCGAGCTTCCCGAGAAGCAGGCGAAGTTGCTCGAACACGGACTCATGCTCGCCGCCAACTACGACCGCCGCGAGATCGTCCAGCAACTCGGCGATCAGTTCATCGACCTGCTGGGAAAGAAGACCGACGAGCAGCGTTTCCGCATCGTCAACATCGTGGCGGGCCGATGCCTGAAAAGCCTTCGGAAACTCGGTGCACACGACGAAATCCACAAGCTGTTGGCCCGCATGGAGGCGACGCTGTTCGACGGCCTCCCCGCGTCGAAGGTGCGGGACCGGTTTGCCGCGACTCCCGATCTCTGGTCGAAGGCGCTGCAAAGTCTGCTCTACATCGCGGGTGGCCGGCTGACCTACGGGCTGACGGAGCAAGCCGAGCCGATCCTCGATCAGGCCCGGCTGGAACTTCTGGGCCGAAGCACCATCATCCACAGCAAGGATTACACGCCGCTGGCTCAGGCGTACATTCACGCCGTCTCCCAAGGCCCCGCCGAGGCGGGGTTACTCTGCTTGGCCGAACTGTTCACCAAGATGGAACCGGCCCGAGTTCAGAATTCCTACACCACCAGCAAGTTCTATTCGCGCTTTCACCTCAACGTCGTCGAGGAACTGGTGACCGCACTGATCTCGGACGACTTCGCACTCGGATCGGCCGGACGGCGCTGGCTGGACGAGGAAGAGTATCTCGTCCGGCAGCGAATCCATGCCGACATGCGAAACCAACTCGCCTCGGCCTCGATGTAGCGACGCAGGTCGGCTTCGCGTGCTAGGCTATTCACCTTATGGCAAGGCTCCGCTTTCCGTCGCTGGAATCGTTGCGGCTGGCCGTCACGGCGGGCATTGTCCCACGCGATGCCGACCCGCAACCGCTGCGCGGAGCGGTCGATGCGCACGGGGCCGTCTGGGTCGAAGGTTGGAATGCGAAAGAGGCATTGGCTTCGCTCGCGCGCCTCGGCGTGTCGATGCGTCCGCCCGGCCTCGAACCGCCGTTGCAGCCGCTGGCGGATCTTCTGGAACTCGTTCCGCTCAAGCCTGCCGCTGTTGTTTCGACGCGAAGGCGGCTGGTCGTGCCCGATCGTGCCGCCGCACGGGTTCATGCCCTGCTCGATCGACTCGGCATCCCGGTGGACATTCGATTGTCCGCCGAGCCGGGAAAAGTGTGGTTCACGGCAACGCGACTTCCTGCTTATCTGACTGATCAGGCAGCCGAATTGGGAGGACGAGCCTACGGCGAAGTTCGTTCCGGATGCTGGATGACCGACGGCTGGACGCACCCGTTGGCCGATCATCTGTCCGCACCCGGCGGACTCGATTGGCTGCTGACTCCTGAGCGTCCGTGGATCATCGTTCCGCACGAAGTCGCACCACCGGCAACCATCCAGCCGGCTCGCCGACATGCCGGCCGGTTGATTCCGGCAATTGCGGAAGGCGTCGCTCGGCCGGACGACATTCCCGTCCGCGTGGCATTGAAGTCGATGACGCGCGGTCGCTCCGCGACATTGTGGCGACTGGACGGCACGGGCGAGGCAGCCCTCCGCGACCTTGCGGAAGCACTCGACGACCGCAAGCTGAATCGCGTCTCGACGGCCACGTACCCCGATCCCCCCGATCGCGGAACGACTTGGGTTCGCGTCGAGTCACCTCGAAGTAAGGCGTCCCTGACGACGGCATGGTCCGGCGGCTTTGCCGAGCATCCGGAGATTGCCGGTTTATTCGTTCCCCACGGCCTGGAAATGTCACCCCGGCTGCGGCCGCGGATCGCCGCTCAACTCTTCGGTGTGGGCATCGGCAAGATTGTCGTGGTGGAAGCCAAAAAAACGGACGGTACGTGGAAACTGCACCACATCAATGTCGGCGATTTCCGACCGCTGGCGCAACGATGCGATTTCACGATGCCGTTGCCGCAACGGCACATCGCGCCCCGTGACGCAGGCCGCTTTGCCCTGCCTGCCTTTACCGCCGACGTGGAAAGCACGCCCGACCATGTCAAGCCGGTCGCACAGATGAGGCCCGTGCCGGCGCCTTATCGTCCCTCGGCTCCGAGTCGCACTGAGCCTGAGCCGTGGTGGAGTGCCGTCTCGCATTGGACCGGCCGCACCTTGGCCCGCTTACAACGCCGACGCGGCACGTACAAACCGGGCAAAACAGCGACCGAGCTTCCGGCCGTCGAAGGGACAACCGACCGGATTCGGGATCAACTGGCGTCGCATCACGCGCTGCTCCTGGGCCACGAGTGGAACGCTCGGCGCCTCGAACTGGAACAGCAGATCGTTACTGAGATGCCGCAGTTGAATGCGGTTGCACGGGCGGCCTTGTGGAGCCACGTTGCGGCGGTGTACGGCTCGACCGGGCAGAACGGTGAAGCCGCCTTGTGCAGACTCAACGCCGTATGGGATGGGGAGTCGACCGCACGAGAGGCCGCTTCGGCGTGGTGGAAAGCCGAGGTTCGCGCCGCCCGCTTGGGCGATCGTCCCCAGGACTGGATCGCGCATGCCGGCCCGGCGTCCGCCCGCACCGCCGCCGCCTATCTGTGCCATGCGGCGTCCTCTCTCAACCCGCCGAGCGAGGCGGTCGATCAGCGGTGGGCCCTGTTGCAACTCGTGATGCGATGGGAAGCGGAACTGCCGGTGCGGGCAGCCTGGTTGGGGCAAAGCGCCGCCGCCAAGCTCGCGGGCGGCGATCCGCTGACCTTGGCCCATGTCCGCGATCGGCTGCTGGGCCGCCTCAACGACCTCGGCCCGAGTCTCGACCTCGATGCCCCCGGCTTCCTCCGCTTCCGGCGTGGCCCCAGCGGCGAACGATTCCAGACGGCCCGCGATTGGCTCCTCCGCGTGCGCGAACCGATGCATCGCTGGCTGGCGAAGCTGCAGGGCAACGGCCGCCTGCAGTGGGCCGGCATCGACCCCGAAGCCGCGGCGACACCCGCTTATGCCGATCTCATCTGGGCCTGGGGTTTCAGCCGACTCGGCGACCGCCTGCGCGCCAAAGAGTTGGAACAGGAAGCCCGCAAGGTGCTGACCGTCATCCGCGGCCACGGAATCGTTCCGGGCGTCCACGTGACCTTGCTGAATCAGTTTTCCGAGCGGATCCGCAACGCGAACGACGTTCGATCGTCGGATACCATTGTCCCGTTGCCCAACGGCGAAGGCGATGACTTGGCCAAGTATGCCGTGGCACGGCTGCAGACGGGCTTGGGCGTCTTGAATGCGATTCCGTTTCACTCGGCCTTTGCCGGCCGCGAAGTGGTCGGCTTCCTTGGAACAGACGAACTCGGTGACCGCCTTCGCACGTTTCTGACGGCCCGGGGAACGGCGGCCCAAACGCCGTGGGAAGCGCGGCGACTGCTGGCCGTGGACGAAGCCGACCCCACCGCCGTCACCATGCCGCGGGTGCTGTTTACCCTCTTGGAACGGGCCGATGAACTGGACGCTCATCTCATCGCCGCGGTCATCCCGCAGACGATCCGCGCGGTGGAGCTGATCCCGGAATGGGTTCGACTCGGCCTGCAGGACCGCGATGCCGCCGCCGTGACGCTCCGCTACGGCCGACGGATGCTCATCCACGCTGCGCGGGCGGCCGAACTGTTTCACATGGCCTCGTCCCTTCAGGATCTCGCGGAGCAACTCATCGAACACTGCACGGACCGCGACGGCCTGCATGCCCACTTGGCGCGGAGTTGCTCGGCGGACCTGATGCGGGTGCTGCGTCGTCTCGGCTTGACGGTTCAGGCCGGTGTCCTGGCGACAAGGCTGAACGGCCCCGACCCGATTGCGCCCGCGAAACTCGGATTGACCGGAGGGTTGTATGCCGCCGGCGACGACGATGCCGCCGGCCGATTGTTGGACGAGGCCCGCACCAAACTCTTCGTCCGGAAAATTCCGGACGATCGCGAACGGACCGACATGGCTTTGGCCTACGCCGCCGCGCTGGCAACGGCCCCGCACGGCATCGCTCTGGGTCGGCTCGAGGAATTGTTCCAACGACTGGAGATGATCAATACCACGGGAGCCGCCAACCGCTATTACACCTTGAATCCGCTGCGGCTCATCGATGCCGTCGTTCGGGCCGTGATTGGGGACGACTTCACGCTCGGCCCGGCCGCCCGCGCTTGGCTCGTCGACGACGAATTCCTGATCCGTCGCCGCATCGCACGTGATTTCGAGTCAGCGCTCGAAATCGAGGCGATGTGATCGACGGATACGCGGAAGTCGATATTGCTCCTACAGTTTCCAGGGCGCGCGGTACTCTTTCGTCAGCAACTTCGCCGATTCGGCATCGTCCACGATGGTTTCCGTTTCCGGGTTCCAGCGGATGGTCTTGCCGGTTCGCACGGCGATGTTACCCAGGTGGCAGACGGTCGCACTGCGGTGGCCGATACTGATATCCGCAATCGGAGCGCTGCGGCTCTTGATGCACGCGAGCCAGTTCGCGTGGTGACCAGGCGATTTCGGCAACCCTTCCGCGATCTTCATCTCCTTCAACTCCACCGGGGAAGTCTTGAAGCTGCCGCGGGTGACGAAGAGGCTGCCCTTGTCGCCGATGAACTCGGTGCCTTGAGCGAACCCTTGGCCCCCGAGCATCTTGACGCCGTCGGCGTAGAGGTATTCGATCTCGGTCCATTCCGGCACTTCGTACCAGCCGTCCTTGTGGAAGCGGGCCTTGGCCCTCACGCTGACCGGGCCGGTGCTGTCCTTCCCGAGGCCCCACTGGGCGATGTCGTAGTGGTGGGCGCCGAAGTTGGTCTGCTGGCCACCGGAGTAGTCCCAGAAGAAGCGGAAGAGGTAGTGCACGCGCTTCTCGTTGTAGGCCCGCGCCGGGGCCGGCCCGAGCCAGCGGTCGTAGTCGAGTTCGGCCGGGGCCTGGGCATCCTTCACCGGCGGTCCCTTGAAATTGGGGCCGGGCAGGCCGACCTTGACGGTGTGCACCTTGCCGACCGCCCCGGCCCGCACCAGTTCGCAGGCCGTGCGGAACTCGCTGCCGGAACGCTGCTGGCTGCCGGTCTGAACCACGCGCTGACCCGCTTCGGCCGCCGTGACCATCGCCCGGCCCTCAGCCACAGTAAGCGAGAGCGGTTTCTCGCAGTAGACGTCCTTACCGGCCTTGCAGGAGTCGATGGTGTTGAGTGCGTGCCAGTGGTCCGGCGTGCCGACGACGACGGCGTCGATGGTTTTGTCGTCCAGCAGCTTGCGGTAGTCCGCGTGACCGGCAGGTGCTTTGGTCGTCGCCTTCTCAACTTCGCCCGTCGCGGTCGACAGCCGCTTGGCATCAACATCGGACAGGGCAACCACCGAAGCCGTCGACAGCTTCAGGAACGCCTTCATGTTGGCGGTCCCTTGGGCACCAACTCCGATGAAGCCGAGACGAATCGTCTCCGAGGGTGCCGTGCCGGCGAAGGCGGCACGATACGCGGCGGCGGGCAGCGCGAGGATCGCACCACCGGCAAGGCTTGCCTGCAGGACGTCGCGGCGGGTCATGGGGCGAGGCATGGGGAGTGCTCTCCGGAAGAGGGTGTTGAACTTGACCGTAAAACGCATGCGGGTATCGTCCCACGCGGGGCAAGCCGGTGCAAGCGGGGGTCGGATGGAATGATTCGGCGGATGGCCATCTTTTGCAGCTTCGTCGTCGCACTCGGCATCTTGGGATGCGGGACAACTCGGATGACGGATACAGCCCGGGCCGCTTCGGAGATGCTGCTGGTGTCGCAGGCCGTCGATCGGGCGGTCGACTCGCTCGACTTCTCCGAACTGCAGGGCAAGACCGTCTTCCTCGAGGTGCAATACCTCGAAGGCACGGTGGACAAGGGTTACCTCATCAGCTCGCTTCGTCAGCATCTGCTCGCACATGGCGCCCTGCTTCAGGAAGAACGCACCAAGGCGATCTACGTGGTCGAGCCGCGTTCCGGGGCGGTGGGGACGGACAAACATTCGCTGCTGGTGGGCACGCCGGCGATGAGTCTGCCCGCGATCATCCCCGGCGTCCCTTCGGCGATCCCGGAGATCGCGCTGGTGAAGCGTACGGACCAGAAGGGCGTGGCGAAGCTGTCCGTGTTCGCCTACAACCGCACGACCGGCCGGGCGCTCTGGCAATCCGGACCGCACGAGGCGAACAGCACGCTGAAGGATACTTGGCTGTTCGGCGCCGGACCCTACTCGCGCGGCACGATCCGCCGCGAAGGAGAGTTCGCAGGCGAGTCGATCCCCAAAGTCCCGCAGGTGTTCCGCATCTTCCCGGAGGAAGCCGAGGCCCCGCAGCTTACCCAGATGCCGATTCAAGGGGGTGAAGGAAAGAAAGCCGTCGAGCCGCCCGCACTCATGCCCTTCGGCTCCGGCCTCTTCAGCTTTGAGCGGTCCCTGTTCCCGACGATGCGGACGACCGGTGCGACCGATACGGCGGCGGATGCAACCCCAAAGCCCGCGTCGGACGAGGCGAAGCCGAGCGTGCCGCCAAGTCGATGAAAGGATTTGACGATCTGCAAATGCCCGGAGATTGCAACATGACCATCCTGACGCTCCCCGCCGCATCTGCCCGTCCGGACTACGACGAACTTCACCGCGGCGATTGGCACTTGAAGACGATCACAGGAAGTTACGTCGTCGCCTGGCGCAACTCGGGCGAGGAAGTCGTGTTCATCTGGCGCGACGGTTCGTGGCAACAACTCGCTTCGCGCTCGGCGACGAAGGCGGCCTAAGCTTTCTTCGCTCCACCCTCAAGGCCGCGAAGTTCGCGAAGAGCTACACCGCCCGATGCAGCAGCAAGCCGAAGTAGTTCAAGAGCGCAACGACGATCAGCAGCAGGAACAGCACGATCCAGACGGCGAAGGCGCGACGGTAGCCGGGCGCATCCTCACCGCCGGGATACTGGGAGGCTTCCTGCGACACGGTTTGGGGTACGGACATCGGAAGGCTCCGGGAGGCGAAAGCGTCCCGTTAGTATCGGCGATGGTCTGCGGCGGGTCGAGCGGATTCCATATCTTCCGGAGGCCGCGGCGGGTTGAGCAGCCGTCCCGGCTGCACGTGATGTCACCGACTCGGATCAGGTTCGGCGATCAGCCGACCGTAACGTGCCAGCAGCATCTGGACCGCCTGAACCGTCTGCCATTCCTGGAAGCCCAAGCGGACTTCGGTGCCGTCGTCGTTGGAGTCGATGTTCTCGACGGCGTTGGTGAGGCCGCGATGCAAATAATCGAAAATCTCAGCCAGCCGGGCGCACTGGGCCCCGGAAAGTTTGTGCGGCATCGGCGGAATGTCCTCGTCCCGGGCGGACCATTCCGGCGGCGCGATCGGCTGCATCGTCTTGCTCGGCGATGCGATGCGGGCGCCGGCGGCGGCCATCTCTTCGGTCCGGATCGTCTGGATGCCGGGTTCGTGGGAACTGTTGCGGCTGCCTCCGCGGCGCAATTCGATTTCCTCCATCGTGCCGAACAGCAGAATGGATCGGCCGATCGAAAGCTGATCGCCGGCCCGCAGTCGGCGGATCTGCACCGTGGCTCCGTTGACGCGGGTGCCGTTGGTACTGTCGAGATCGGTCAGGATCACGTCCCCTTCTTCGGTCTGAATCTTCACGTGAAATCGGCTGACGCGCTCATCGTTGAGGCGGAGGACGTTGCCTTCCTCGCGGCCGATGGTCACGGGAATCGGCAGGTCGCGGAATACGCGGCCCTTGTCGACGCCTTCGAGCACCAGGAATGTCACCGTTGCCATGAAAGTCCCTGCATCACGTCGGGCCTAAAAAATGAGCCGAGGGCGAAGGTGGCTCCGTCGACTACGTAAGATTTAGCACAAACGCTTCCAAACTGAACGATTCCGACGGGAATTCCGGGAAAGCGGCTCTCGTTTTCACCCAAATCACCGTCGGCTATTCGCCGGGAGGCTGAACTGTCGGCTCGCCCGCGAACGCGTTCCGCAATACTTCCAAGGTCGGCATTGCGTCCACGTGGAGAGTGCGGAGATTGGGAAGACTGCGGAACCAAGTGCGCTGTCGCTTCGCAAACTGCTTCGATTGAGTTTGAATCAAAACCCTTGCCGCCGCAAGCGTCATTTCCCCCCGCAACACCGACCACAGCACTTTGTACCCCAGTGCCTGCCCCGCCTCCGGCCCGACGGGATGGGACAGGTTCAACAGTCCCTCAGCTTCAGCCGGCCAGCCCGCGGCAAGCATGGCATCGATGCGGGCATCGATGCGGGCGTTCAGAATGTCCCTCGGCCAATCGAGGCAGACGACCGGAAGTGCCGCCGCTGACTTCGCCGCCTCACCGCCGAAGTTAGGCTGATTCCACTCGGTCTGCTGCCCGCTGATCGGCCGGCCGGTGAGGGTGAAGATCTCCAAAGCACGGACCACCCGGCGAACGTCGTTGGGGTGCAGCCGCAATGCAGTCTTCGCATCGACCGCTGCCAGGCGATCGTGCAGGGATTTCTTGCCGGCGTCGTCCACAGCTTCGGCTTCGAGAGTCCGCCGCAATTCGGCATCCGCGGGCGGTGCGGCGAACAGGCCGGCGGTGAGCGCCTTCAAGTAGAACGGCGTGCCGCCGACGAACAGCGGGCGTTTTCCGCGAGCGACGATGCCGGCGCAGGCGGCTTCCGCTGCCCGCAGCCACCAGGCCACGTCGCCGCGTTCCCAGGGGTCAAGCACATCGATCAGGTGATGCGGAATCCGTTCCCGTTCTTCCCGCGTCGGCTTGGCGGTGCCGATGTCCATACCGCGGTACACCGTCATGGAATCGAGCGCGACGATCTCCGCGCCGACCGCCTCGGCAAGTTCCAGTGCCGCCGAACTCTTACCCGCGCCGGTACAGCCGGTCAGGATCCAGGCATCCGCAAAAACCGTGGGCGTACTCATGCGGCTGGTATATCGACCCGCTGGGGCATACATCTTCTCACATGAACGCTCAACTCTCCGCCGTCGATCTTGTCATCGTCTTTGCCTACATCCTGGGCATGACGCTGCTTGGCCTCAGGTTCACGAACCAACAGAAGGACTTGAAGACCTACTTCGTGGGCGACCGCAACGTCGGCTGGTTTCTCGTGCTCGTCTCCATCGTCGCCACGGAGACATCCGCGGTGACTTTCCTGAGCGTCCCCGGCACGGCGTACAACCCGGCGGGCGGGAACATGACCTTCCTGCAACTCGCCTTCGGTTATGTCGTGGGGCGTTGTTTCGTCGCGGCGTTTTTGCTGCCGATGTACATGAAGGGGAATCTCTTCTCGGCCTATCAGGTGCTCAACGAACGCTTCGGCCCGGCCGTGCAGCGGATCGCCTCCGGGATTTTTCTCTTCACCCGCACAGTGGCCGACGGCCTCCGGTTGTACCTGACGGCGCTGGTGATGCAGTACGTCGGGTGGGGCATCGAGACGGCGGTGATCGTGGTCGGCATCGTCACCATTGTCTACACCTTCCTCGGCGGCATGAAGGCCGTGCTCTGGACCGACCTGATTCAGTTCGTCATCAAGATCGCCGGGGCCATCCTTGCACTCGTCTCCGTGATTTGGCTCCTGCCGGAGGGTTGGACGACGTTTGTCGAGATCGGCAGCGAGGCGAACAAGTTCCAATGGCTGGACACCAACTTCGATCGCACCGTCGCCTACAACATTTGGGCGGGCGTGCTGGGCGGCACGGTCTTCAGCATGGCCTCTCATGGGGCCGATCAGCTCATGGTGCAGCGCTATTTGTGCGCGAAGAACCTCACTCAAGCTCGGCTGGCCGTGGTCTTGAGCGGCTTCACGGTACTCGTGCAGTTCATCCTCTTCCTCATGGTCGGAATCGGTTTGTATGCCGCCAGGCAAACGGGTGTCTTCGAGGTGGGAAGCGCGACCAAGGATGAAGTCTTCGGCTTGTTCATCGTCACCAAACTCCCAGTCGGCGTTGTGGGGATTCTCGTTGCGGCAATCCTTGCGGCCGCCATGTCCACGTTGTCGTCGTCGCTCAACAGTTCCGCGAATGCGCTCGTGACGGACTTTTACCGACCGTTGCGGCCGAACCACACCGAGGCCCACTACGTGAAGTGGTCGCGGATCATGACGGCCGGCTGGGGTGTCGCCCAGATTCTCGTCGCCCTCGTGGCGCACTGGTCCGGGAGCGAGCGCAGCATCGTCGATCGCGTGCTCGCCGTCGCCGGGCTGACGACCGGCTTGGTCCTCGGCCTGTTCCTGCTCGGCATGATGAAGCGGACCGTGAGTTCGACCGCGGCCATCGCGGGCCTGCTGGTCGGCTTTGCGGCGGTGATGAGCGTCTGGGTGCCGTCCGCATTCGGCACGCCTATATTGGCTTGGCCGTGGTATGCACCGGTCGGCGCGGGCACGACCGTCGTCGTCGCACTGCTCGTCCATCTCCTTCTGAGCCGCCCGCATGGACCCGTTGCGAAATCTGCAGACTGAAGCCCGCAACCCCGCGTCGGCCCGGCTCGATGAACTGACTTCCCTGGAACTCGTCGATCTGTTTCTAACCGAAGACGCGGGCATCGCCCCGGCGATGCGGACGCAGCATCAGGCCATCGCCCAAGCCATCGACGTCATCGCCTCACGCCTCGGCGCCGGCGGCCGGCTCATCTACTTGGGTGCAGGAACCTCGGGACGGCTCGGAGTGCTCGATGCCTCCGAATGCCCGCCGACATTCCAGACGCCGCACGAGCAGATCGTCGGACTCATTGCCGGCGGTGCAGGGGCCATGTTCAAGGCGGTCGAAGGAGCCGAGGACTCCGAGCAACTCGGCATCGCCGATCTTCGGGCGCTGCACCTGACGGATAAGGACGTCGTCTGCGGCATCGCCTCGAGTGGCCGCACGCCCTATGTGCTGGGTGCGATCCGCTATGCGAAGGAAGTGGGTGCCTTCACGATCGGCGTCGCGTGCAACACCGAGAGCGAACTGGAACGAGCGGCTGACCTCGCCGTCATTCCCGTGGTCGGCCCCGAGGTGCTCAGCGGGTCGACGCGATTGAAGGCGGGTACGGCGACGAAGCTCGTGCTGAACATGTTCACGACCGGGGCCATGGTCCGCCTCGGCAAGACCTTCGGCAACCTGATGATCGACCTGAAGGCGAGCAACGCCAAGCTGAAGCTGCGCGCCAACGGCATCGTCCGCACGATCACCGGGATTGAGGCCGTCGAAGCGGAAACATTGCTCATCGCCGCCGGCGGCGAAGTCAAGACGGCGATTCTGATGAAGCTTGCGGGCTTGGAGGCCGATGCGGCACGCAGCAGTTTGCTTGCCGCGGGCAGCCGCATCAAACAGGCCCTCGGCGAACTCGGCAAGCCGAAGACGATCGCTTCTTCCCGGAACGCAACCGAACGCCCGCATCGGCCCGATCTCGTCCTCGGCATCGACGGCGGCGGCACGTCCACCATCGTCTTGCTGGCCGATGCGGCGAAGGGCACCGTGCTCGGTCGCGGCGTCTCCGGGCCGTCCAACATTCAGTCCGTCGGTGTGGACACCGGCTTGAAGGCACTCGACGACGGCATCGAACGCGCCTTCGCCGCCGCCGGGATTCCGGTTTCCCGCGTCGGCTCGATCGCGTTCGGCCTCGCTGGGGTCGACCGCCAGGAAGGGCACGACGTGATTCAGGGATGGTCCGCCCGCAGGCGGATCGCCGATCGCGCGACCATCGCCAACGACGCCACGCTGCTGCTCGCCGCGGGCACGCCGGACGGCTGGGGCTTGGCGGTGATCGCCGGGACCGGCTCGATCGCCTTCGTCCGCAATCCGCAGGGACTTGTCGGCCGAGCCGGCGGCTGGGGCCACACGCTTGGCGACGATGGCAGCGCCTACAATCTCGCCCTGCAAGGCCTGCGGGCCGCATGCCGCGCAGCAGACAAGGTCGATCGGGACACGGTGCTTCTTACCCACTTCCTGAAAAAAATGAACCTGGCCTCGCCGCCCGACCTGATCCCCGCGATCTATCGCGGCCCATGGGACCGCACGGCCATCGCCGCCTTGGCCCCCATCGTGCTCGAAGCCGCCGAACGCGGCGACGCCATCGCCCGAAATCTCGTCGATTCAGAAGCGGAGCAACTCGCCCGGACCGCCGCCGCCGCCGTCCGCAACCACGGCCTTCCCACGACCCTCCCGGTCGCACTGGCCGGGGGCTTGCTCTTGGGCAGCGAACTCTACCGCACGAGCTTTTCCATCGGCTTGGCCCGCTGCGGCATCTTCGCTCAACCGCTCGCTCTGGTGCCCGATCCCGCCCTCGGCGCGGTGGTCCTCGCCCGCCGGCAGCCAAGCCGCCCCGAGTGAGGTTGACTTCCCCGCCACCGCCGGTAATCTCATCTGAAGACGGGCTGTAGCTCAGCTTGGTAGAGCGCCTGGTTCGGGACCAGGAGGTCGCAGGTTCGAATCCTGTCAGCCCGACTGGACTTACGACGACGGGTGCACAGAATAAGTGCACAGAGAAAGAAGAGGCCGTTCGGCAAGCACCGGACGGTTTCTTGAAGCATCCCTGAGGAACCACATGGTTCCTTCCCAAAGGGGTGCTTCGTGAAAAAGGTCTGGTTCCGCAAGCAAACCGGCTGGTGGTACGCCTCGATCAAAGAGGGCGGCACCTACCGACAGTTCTAGCTGGTAAAAGCTCCCAACGACAAAGACGGCCGGAAACTCGCCGAAGCCCA
>Ga0105047_10006338_pt1 | contig 20073 bp, 20 predicted proteins | sample MAT04_FD_78384 | JGI IMG/M metagenome (GOLD analysis project Ga0105047, IMG submission 78384) | Freshwater microbial communities from Lake Fryxell liftoff mats and glacier meltwater in Antarctica - MAT-04 (megahit assembly) | ecosystem: Environmental > Aquatic > Freshwater > Ice > Liftoff...
AAAGGGGCATCGCCGCAGGCCGCCAGCAGTCCAGGGGCCATCAGCAAAGGAAGGTATCCGCGTGCCAAGGCAAGACGCAGCACCGCGCGACGCGACACGCCGCAGGCCGCGTCGGCAGGGCCGTCGTGGCGGACGTCTGCGGCGGTGGCTGTGGGTCGGGGGCGCAGTGGGTCTCGGGGTCGGGTCATTGCTGGTCTCTTTGCTGGTCAGCCTGCCGGCGCAGCTTGTGGCCGACCGGATCGGCCATGGTGGCGCAATACTGGCAGTTTCGGGGTCGCTATGGAAGGGACGCGCCATTCTGGCCGGGGGGCAGCAGATCGGCTGGCAGCTTTCGGCCGGGCGCTCGCTGACCGGGCTTGGGGTGGCCGGGCGGGTCACGCTGCAGGGTCCGGGCAGCGACGCGGCCGGGTCGCTGCTGCTGGGCCGGGGTCGTGTCGCCATCGGTCCGCTGGACGGCCCGCTGTCGGCGGCGCTGCTGCAGGCGGTGCTGCCCGGCGCGGGCTATGCCTGTGCGGGCGGGCTGGTGGCACAGGGCTTTGCGCTGCACATCCGCCGCGACACGGCAAGTGGCGCAGGCGAGCTGCGGTCCGGGCCGCTGGACTGCCGCGAGACCGCCACAGGCGCCGTCCTTGCCCTGCCCGCGGCGGCCCTGACGCTTCGCGACGGGCCGCAGGGATCAACCGCGCGTCTTGCCACGATTGACGGCGTGCCGCTGGCCAAGGTCGATGTCAGCACAGACGGCCGGATGACCGCGACGCTGCTTGCGGCAGGGGCGGCGCTGGTGCCCGGGCTGGCCGCAGGCGGCGACAGCGTGCTCGACCTGCCGCTGGTCTTGCTGTTCCCCTGAAATCGGCTTCACGACCCCGCCAGCGCGTTCATCGAGATGATCGGCAGCAGGATCGCCAGCACCATGCCCATCACCAGACCGCCCATCACCAGCAGGATCACCGGCTCGACCAGCGCCACCACCGCCTTGACCCAGGCATCGAGGCTGCGCTGCTGGTCTTGCGCCACATGGTCCAGCGCCGCGTCGATGTTGCCGGTTGTCTCGCCGCTGGCCACCATGGCGAGCATCATGGGCGGAAAGACGCCGGCCTCGTCCATCGCGGTGCGCAGCGACCGGCCCTGGCGCACCTTGTCGGTCAGGGCAACCATGGTGGCACGGATGTGGTGATTGGGCGTCACATCGGTGGTGGCGTTCAAGGCGTCGATCAGCGGCACCCCGCTTTTCAAGAGGGTGGCGAGGGTACCTGCGATCTGTGCCGCATTCATCTGGCGCGACAGGCGGCGGGTCAGGCGGCCATTTGCCACGGCCCGGTCAACCGCCAGCCGGTTGGCAGGCTTGGCCACCCAACGGCCGAACGCCAGCCCCGCCAGCAAGACCGCCCCCGCCACGATCAACCCATAGCCGCGCACCGCCCCGCTGAGCCAGATCAGCGCGCGGGTCGGAAACGGCAGGTCGGCGCTGCGGGCGCTGAACACCCGCACGATGTCGGGCAGCACGAACGCCAGCAGCAGGGTGATGATCGCCAGACTGATCACCGCCAGCAGCGCGGGATACAGCAGCGCCAGTTGCACGGTTTGCCGGTTGCGCGCCCGGGACTCCAGCAGACCCGCAAGATGCGCCATGACCCGGCCAAGCTGACCGGCCTGTTCGCCCGCACGCACGGTGGCCCGGTAGACTTCGCTGAACGTGCCCGGCATCTGGTCCAGCGCTTCGGCTAGGCTGCGGCCCTCGACCACGGCAGCGTGCAGGGTCAGCAGCACCCCCGCCACCTGCGGCGGTTGCGCGCGGGCAACGGTCGACAGCGCCTCGTCCACCCGGACCCGCGCGCCGAGAAGGGTGGAGAGTTGCAGGGTGATCAGGGTCAGCGTGCGCAGCGGCAGGCTGCGGTGGGCCTTGCGCAGCCGCGGTCGGATGGCCGGGGCGGCAGTCGATGCGGCGTCTGACAGGGGTGTCGCAACCCGCCGGGCTGTCTGGCGGGTGTCGGGTCGGCCGGCCACTTCGGCCATCTCGATCGGCATCAGGCCCTGGGCGCGCAAGGATTGCCGGGCGGCGGCGGGGGTTGCGGCTTCGATCATCCCGGCCTGCACCTTGCCCGCCGGGGTCGCGGCCCGGTAACGAAACGCGGTCATCGGGGCGGGCCGGGTGCGGTCAAGGCTCGACGTCCTGTGCCACGCGGGCGATCTCTTCAACGGTCGTCACGCCGTCATGCACCAGCCGCAGGCCGTCTTGCAGCAGACTGGTCGAGGTCTGGCGGGCGACAGCGGTCAGATCGGCTTCGGGCGCGCGCGCCTGGATCATCGCCTCCAGGGCCGAGGTGATCGCGATGACCTCGTACACCCCGGCGCGGCCACGGTAGCCCAGGCCATGACAGGCATCGCAGCCGACAGCCTGCCACAGCAGCGCCCCGGGGGTCAGGCCGGGCAGCAGGGCGGCCTGTGCCGCATCCGCCGCACCTGCCCGCCGACAGGACGGGCACAGGCGGCGGACCAGCCGTTGCGCCACCACGCCGCGCAGCATGGGGGCCAGCAGGAAATGCTCGACCCCCATGTCGATCAGCCGCGCCACCGCCCCGACCGCGGTGTTGGTGTGCAGGGTGGACAGCACGAAATGCCCGGTCATCGCCGATTCGACCGCGACCTGCGCGGTTTCGCGGTCGCGAATCTCGCCCACCATGATCACGTCGGGGTCCTGCCGCAGGATTGCGCGCAACCCCCGCGCGAAGGTCAGGTCGGTGCGTGGGTTAACCTGCATCTGCCCAACCCCGTCCAGCGAATATTCGATCGGATCCTCGACGGTCATGATGTTGCGGGTGCTGTTGTTCAGATGATCAAGCGCGGCATACAGTGTCGTCGTCTTGCCCGATCCGGTGGGGCCGGTGACCAGCAGCATCCCGTCGGGCCGCGCCAGAAGCTGGCCGAACCGTGCGGCGTCGGGCGGGCTCATCCCCAGATGCGGCAGCCCCAGCCGCGTCGTGCTGCGGTCCAGCAGACGCATCACCACCCGCTCGCCGTATTGCGACGGGATGGTCGAGACCCGGACATCAACCTCGTGCCCGCCCACCCGCAGCGACACCCTGCCGTCCTGCGGCAGGCGTTTCTCGGCAATGTCGAGCCGCGCCATCACCTTGATCCGGCTGACAAGAAGCGGGGCCAGCGCCCGGCGGGGCTGCACCATTTCGCGCAGCAGACCGTCCACGCGGAACCGCACCGACAGGCGACGCTCCAGCGTTTCGATGTGGATGTCGGACGCCTTTTCCTTGATCGCCTCCAGCAGGAAGGCGTTGATCAGCCGGATCACCGGCGCGTCGTCTGACTGGTCGAGCAGGTCATCGACGATGGCCGTGCTGTCGGCGAGGCTGGCGAGGTCCTCGCTGGCCCCCGCTGCCTCGGACGCATCCGCGGCATTGTCGCGGTAGGTTTCGGCGAGCACCTGCTCGAACCGCGCAAGCTCGATCCGTTCATAGCCAAGCGCGCGCCCGGTGACCCGGCGCACCTCGGCCAGCGCCGCCAGTCCGGTATCGGCGCGATACAGGCAGCGCGGCAGCGGGGTTCCGGCCAGCAGCAGCACACCGTTCTGCCGGGCAAAGCCATATGGCAGGCGCGGCACGGGCAGCGAGGGCAGTGCAGGTAGCGGGTCGGACAGCAGAAGCGGCTGTGAGGGCAGCGGTTCGGGCAGCAGGTATTCGGGCAGCAGGGGTTCGGGCAGCAGGGGTTCGGGCGGCAGGGGTTCGGGCGGCAGGGGTTCGGGCGGAGGGGTCATCTAGCGCTCCAGCGTCAGCGTGGCCGCGACAAGGCCGGGGGCGGGCCGTCGGGTGATCTCGAGAACGAACGGCGTCAGCCCGTGGTCGCGGTCCAGGGTTTCGATCCAGGTCAGCACGTCTTCGAAGGCCGCGTCGTCCAGCGTCAGGCGAAGGCGGTCGCCGTCGGGTTCCAGCCGCCGCAGGATCAGCCCGGCGGCGGCGGCGGTTTCGGTGACGATCAGAGCCGGTGCACGGTTGGAGTATGGCGCGCGCGGGGCGGGCGGGGTGGCGGCCAGTTGCAGGGTGACCCTGTCAAGGGCCAACAGCCGCTGCATCAGCCCGGCATGGCGCGTCATCGCCGGTGACCACAGCAGCACATGCAGCCCCGCCAGCCCCGCCACCGCGACCAGTCCCAGCAGCAACAGCCGCTCGCGCAGCGTTCGATCGGCCAGAGCGCGGCCGATCGCGTGGCGCGCCGGGGCAAGCGCTGCGTCGATCCGACCCGACAGGCGGCGGGGTTGGCGGGTCATGCGACACCTGCGGGGCGGCACGGGAGCAGGCAGGGGGCTGTCATGGCGCGCTCCCCGGACCGGGGCGGGTCACCGTCATCTCGACTTCGGCCACGCCGCTGCGGGTGGCGGCAGGCCCGGTGCTGACGCGCAGACCTGCCGCAGCCAGTGCCGCCTCGACATCCTGCAGGGTCGCGATGTCGCCTGCAACCAGCCCCAGGGTCAACTGCCCGCCCGTGGCGCGGTAGCGCAGCGTGCTCAGGCTGACCCCGCTGCCCGCTGCCGGCAGCACGGAATAGGCCTTTGCCAGCAGATCAAGAAAGCCTGTGGCGGCGGCGGGGGTCGCCTCGGCCAGCGTGCGGGCGGCAGCGGTCAGAATATCCTCGCCACGGGCGGGGGGGCGGGTCAACTGGGTGGCCAATGCTGCTTCGCGGGTGGCCACCAGCCGCGCGAGGCTGCGGCTGTCGAGCACGGTCAGGCCCAGATGGGCGGCGAGCGCGAGTGCCAGCAGTCCGGCCAACGGCTTCCAACCGGCGGGCAGGGCCGCAAGACGCTGTGCCGTTGCGCCACCAAGGTCAAAGCCGTCTGCCGGGATGCCGGAGACAGCCGGCAGCGGCAACGGGTCGGTCACGCCAAACTCGACCGGCAGGCCGGGCCCGTGGCCGCACACCGCAGGCTCGCCTGCCGACCGCCACAGATCGAGCGCCAGCGGCGTGGCGAGGGCCATCCCGGTGCCATCGGGCAAGCGCAGCAGCACACGGCCAGACGAGCCCTGCACCATCCAGCCCTGCGCGGGAACCGGCAGGCGCATCACGTCTGACAGCAGGACGCGGCCGGGATGGGCGGCAGCGGTGGCGGCCAGCAGCCGTTCCGCCACGACAGCCACCAGCCAGTGCCCGGACCCCGGCGGGTACTGCGGGCCAAGGATCACCCGCACCTCTTCCAGCGGTTGCGCCAGCCGGTCCTCGACCGCAAAGGCCGCGGCGGCGCGTTGCTGGGCGGGCGGCAGCGGCGGCAGCGCAATCGACAGCAACAGAACGTCCTCGCCGGCCAGCATTACGGGGTCCAGCATTCCGGGGTCCAGCATTGCGGGGTCCAGCATTGCGGGGGCCAGAATTGCGGGAGCCAGAATTGCGGGGGCCAGCATTGCGGGGGCCAGCATTGCGGGGGTCAGCCCGCCCCGTGCCGCATCGGGACCCGCACGCAGAGCCGCGCTGCCGGCCAAGGTCATGCCTGCTGTGACCGGGCCCGGCCGGGCCGGACCCGCCGCCCGGCGACCCAGAGTGCCAAAGCCCAACCCGAAGGCCATCCCACGACCGCCTTTCCCAAGTGCTTTGTGCCATATACAACTACGCAACGAAACTGAGGAAGTTTCAGATCCGTATCCCTGTTGATGCGGCGCCTGCGCCATGCCGCGGAGATCACAGATGCCACACCGACCCATGCTTGACGTTCGCCGTGACCGCCTCGTCGATCGCGCGTTTGCCCGCCCGGCACCCCGCCGCGGTGACAGCGGCGTCACGCTGATCGAGATGATGGTCGTTCTGGTCATCATCGGCATTGTCGCCGCTCTGATCGTGCCCAATGTGATCGGGCGGCCCGACGAGGCACGTCGGGCCGTGGCCGAGGCCGATATCCGGTCGATTGCGGCCAGTCTGGAGATCTTCCGGCTGGATAACCGCCGGTATCCGACGGTGGACGAGGGGTTGCAGGCGCTGGTGACGCGGCCCGCCGACGCGCCGGGCTGGGCCGAAGGCGGCTACCTGCCGGGGCTACCGGTCGATCCCTGGGGGGCGGCCTATCTTTATGCCACCCCGGGCGAGGCGGCCGACTATGATCTGGTATCGTATGGGGCCGACGGCGTGCCCGGCGGCGAGGGCGTGGACGCCGACCTGAACAGCCGCGCCGGAGCGGCAGGCGGATGACACGAGCGCGCCTCATGTGCCTGGGCAGGTGCCCGAGCTTGGGGGCGCGACGCGGCGATTCGGGTCTGACCCTGATCGAGATGCTGGCGGTTCTGGCGCTGATCGGCATCATGAGCGGATTGGCGCTTGCCGTCTGGCGGCCGGATGCCCCGGGCCGCCGCCTGTCGGCCGAGGCCCAGGGGTTGGCGGCGCGTCTGGCGCTTGCGGCAGACGAAGCGCTGGTGACAGGGCGGCCGCTGGCACTGCGCTGGCAGTCCGGGGGGTACGACATCGTGCAGTGGGATCCCGTTACCGGCTGGCAGGCGGCGCGGTTGCCGGGGCTGGCCACGGCACATCGCCTTGCCGCCGGGATCGTGATCGGGCAGGCCGATGGCCTGCTGATCGTGTCCCCGCAGGGCGACGGGCCGCCGCTGGACCTTGCCTTGCAGGCCGGTTCGAAGCGCGCCGTGGTGCGGTTCGACGGGTTGACAGCGCGCGTGGCTCCTGCGGGCGAAGAGCAGGTCGGCGATGCAACCTGACACGGCACCGCGGGCACCGGGGCGCGACCGGATGGCCGGGTTCACCCTGATCGAGACGCTGGTGGCGCTGGCGGTGCTCGCCACGGCCGCCGTGGCGCTGATCGGGGCCGCCGAGGCGCATGTCGGGCGGATCGCGGGCTTGGAAAAGCGGGCGGCGGCAGGCTGGGTGGCGGACAGCGCCTTGGCCGAGGCGATGCTGGGCCTGTCGCCCGGGTCTCGGCCCGCGCCGATGTTCGGCTATGCCTTCGACCTCGAATACCTGCAGGAGCCGACCGGCGACCCCGACCTTGTGCGGCTGACCGTCAGCGTGCATGACCGGGCAGATCAGCGTGTCGTCGCCCGGCTGACCGGCTTTGTGCTGCGGCCCTGGTCCGACGAGGCCGACCGATGACCGCCGCCGGACCCCTGGCGGGGCTGCGGCGGCTGGTGCTGCCAGCGGCGGCGGGGATCGTGGTGATCAGCCTTGGCGCGTCGGCGGCCCCGGTCCTGTGGCGGCTGGTCGAGGGCGACCGGGCCTCGCCACAGCGCCGGACGCTGGCCGCCAGTGACATCCCGGGCCGCCCCGATCTGACTGCGGTGCTGGCTGCGCGACCGTTTGGCGCGCCCGCGGGCGAGGCCGCCCCCGCTGGCGCCCCGGTAGGGGAAACCACGCTGGGATTGCAGTTGCTGGGAGTGGCGATCTATTCCGACGCGGCCCAGTCGCGCGCCATGATCGCGGATGCTTCGGGCGATGCCCGAAGCTATGTCGTGGGCGCCAGCGTGGCGGCCGGTATCGAGTTGATCGAGGTCGGGTCGGATCATGTGCTGCTGCGGGTCAATGGCGCGACCGAGACACTGTCCTTTCCCGACACCCGCGCCGCGGCCGTCGCGGCGGAGCCGGCACCGGTCGCGACCAGGGCTGACGAACCGTCGGGGGTCGAGGCATTGCGCGCGATGGCCCCGAAGGGCCCGGCCACCTATGGCCAGCCTGCCCCCGACACTGCAACCGATCCCGATGCGGTGATCGCCCGCTACCGCGCGGCGATCCGCCTGAATCCGGCTTCGGTGATGATGCGCCTTGGCATCGAGGCCACGGCTGCGGGATATGTCATCAAGGACATCACCGCCCCCGGCGTTCTGCGGGCGGGCTTTCGGCCGGGCGATATCGTAACCTCGGTCAACGGCGCGGCAGTGGGCGATGTGATGCAGGATGTCGAGTTGTTCGACCGGATTGCCGAACAGGGTCTGGCGCGGGTGGAATTGCAACGGGAAGGGCAGCAGATCGTCATGTCCTTTCCGCTGCGCTGAAGGGGGCCGGAATGCGGTTGCGGGCTGACAGGCGGATCGCGGGGCGGCTGCCCCTGGCGATGCTGCTGGCGCTGGTCCCCGGCCTGGCGCTGGTCCCCGGCGTGGCGCTGGCGCAAGCCGGGTTTTCGCCCACAGTCGAGCCGCCGGTGGTCACCGACCCCGCCGACCTTGAAACCTTCGTGATCAACCTGCGCGACGCCGACATCCGCACCCTCGCCGAGCAGGTGTCCGAGATCACCGGGCGCAACCTGATCCTCGATCCGGCGGTGACGGGGACCGTGACCGTCATTTCGGCGCAGGCGATGAACCGCGCGGGCGTTTGGGAGTTGTTCCAGTCGGTGCTGGCGGTGCAGGGGTTTGCCGCCCTGCCGTCGGGCAGCCTGTGGCGGATCGTGCCGCAGGCCACGGCCCGCGAAAGCGCTGGCGGCGGCGGATCGGGCGATGCTTCGGGGCGGCTGGATGTGGTCACCCGGCTGGTCACGCTGAAGAACTTTCCGGCCGCCACGGCAGTGGGGGCGCTGCGCCCGCTGGTGGCGCAATTCGGCTATATCGAGGCGGTGCCCGAATCCAACACTCTGGTGATCACCGACACCGCCGAGAACGTGAACCGGATCGAGATCATCGCGCGGTCTCTGGATGTGGAAAGCGACCGGCAGGTCATCACGGTGCCGATCGTCAACGCCGATGCCGCCGAAGTGGGGGCGGCGGTTCAGGACATCCTGAGCACCGACGCCGCCCTTTCGGGCGCGCGGGTTACCGTCGATGCGCGGTCCAACGTGCTGATCGTCAACGCCGATTTCGAAACGCTGGCGCTGGTGCAAAAGGTGGTGGCCGAACTTGACGTGGCGGGGCGGCCCATAGCCTCGACCACGCCCGTCACGCGGGTCTACAGCCTGCGCTATGCCGATGCGACGTCGATGGCGGATGTGCTGCGCGGGCTGGTGCAGGGCGGCACCCTGCTGACCAATCCGGTCGCCGAGGCGCTGCAGGACCCGGGTGGCGACGAGGGTGCGGCGGCGGGCGATGCCGCCCCGACGCCGCCGCCGGTGCAATCCTTTGCCAACGAGGACATCACCATCCAGCCGGTGGTCGAGTCGAACTCGGTCGTCGTCCGGGCGCGTGCAGAGGTGCAGGCCGACCTTTCGGCGCTGATCCACGAGTTGGACCAGCGCCGTCCGCAGGTTCTGATCGAGGCGGCGATCGTCGAGGTGTCGGGCGACATTTCCGAACAGCTTGGCATCCAGTTGGGGCTCGGCGCGGCGGCGGCGACCGATGCGGACTTTGCCGCGACCAGCTTTCCCACATCGGGCGTGTCGCTGGAAAATGTGCTGCGCCTGCTCGGCTCGCCGCTGCGCGGGGCGGTTGCGGAGTCGGGCCTGTCGATCGGACTGTCACGGCAGGACGGGTTCGGTCTGCTGCTGCAGGCGCTTGGCCAGTCGACCAAGGCCAACCTGCTGTCCACGCCCAGCATCACCACGCTGGACAATCAGGCGGCCGAGATCATCGTCGGGCAGAACGTGCCGTTCCGCACCGGCACCTTTACCGGCAACGGCCAGACCCAGAACACCATCGAGCGGCGCGACGTCGGCATCACCATGCGGGTGACGCCGCGGGTCAATCAGGGCGATGTGGTGCAACTGGAGATCAGCCAGGAGGTGTCGTCGCTGCTGAGCACCAATGTGGCCGGTGCGGCCGATCTGGTGACGAACCGACGGTCGATCAAGACGACGGTACTGGCCGATAATGGCGGCACCATCGTGCTGGGCGGGTTGATCACGAACGACCGGCAGTCGCAGCGGTCCGAGGTGCCGGGCCTGGGCAAGTTGCCGGTGTTCGGCGGGCTGTTCCGCTCGCGGCAGGAAAACGCCCGCCGCCAGACGCTGTTCGTGTTTCTGCGCCCGACGATCCTGCGGTCGCGTGGCGATGTCGCGGCGGTGTCGAACAACCGCTTTCAGCGGCTGAAAGCCATCGAGGCCGAAGACGACACAGCGCCCCGGAAAAAGGGCCTTCTGGCCGAACCCAAACCCACCCGCCGCCTGCCGGTCGAGATCGACGGGCTGTATTGACCACGAAGGAGTGCCCGATGCGCTGTTGGATCGTTGCCGGCCTGCTGGGCCTGATGGCCGCCCCGGTCGCGGCGCATGAATTCTGGCTGGACCCCGATCCGGCGGTGGCAGCCCCCGGCGACAGCATCGCAGTGCGCGCCTTTGTCGGCAGCGAACTGGCCGGCGAGGAGTTGGGCAATTTCCCCTCGATGCAATCCACCGTTGATCTGTTTGTCGGCGGGCAGGCGTCCAAGGTGCCGGGCCGGATGGGGGATTATCCGGCGTTCCGGCTGACGCCGGCGGCCCGGGGCCTGCATGTGCTGCGCTATGTCTCGGCCCCCAACACGCTGACCTATGACAGTTATGACAAGTACCTGACATTTCTAGTCGAGGCGCAGCGCGAAGATCTGGCGGCGGTGCATGACGCGCGGGGCCTGCCGCGCGAGGGCATCCGGGAAATGTACTACCGCTATGCCAAGGCGTTGTTTGCCGTGGGGGACGCGGCAGGGAACGATCCGGTCACCGGCATGCCGCTGGAATTGGTGGCGCGTGACAACCCCTATCAACTCGGGCCCTCTGAACCCGGCGGCGGATCAGTCAGTTATGAGCTTTTGCTCGGCGGGCAGCCGCTGCCGCAAGCGGCGGTGCATGTGTTTGTTCGCGCGGGTGACGGTGTTGTGACTTCCCTGCGCCTGCGCACCGGCGCTGACGGGCGGGTCGATGTGCCGGCCACTGCCGCCGGGTTCTATGTGGTCAATGCCATCCAGATCTTTCCGGCAACACCCGAGATGACCGAAGCCACCGGTGCCGCCTGGGTGTCGCTATGGGCGTCAAGCACCTATACCCTTCGCTGAACCGGCAGAAAAACGCCGGGCGGTCTGGCGACTGCCCGGCTTTGGCACTCGTTGCCAGTGACTTACAGGTCGACCGGCGTCTTGGTTGTGCTGACGCCGGCTTCGCCATCATAGCTGATCGACAACGCGTCAGAGGCCGACGGCGCGTCATTCGGGGCCCGGTTGAAGGCGGTCCTGAAGTCGGGGCCGAACAGCGATTCGATCCCCAGCAACTCGCTGCTGCCGCAGGCGGCGAGCAGAAGCAGCCCCCCGGCGATCAGCGACACTGTCCTGGACCGTGTGGTCATGCGGTTTGCGGTCATGGCACCCTCCATCAGGTCGGATTGCGCGCGCCGGGAAGCGGCGTGTTCAGGTAGGGGAACGCATTCTGCAACTCGGACGCCGAGATCGGGGCGCCGTCGGTGAAGGGCTGGTTGCCGACCGGGGCGTTGTCCTCGGTGCACAGGCCAAGGTTCACGAAGTCGGAGGGCGTATTCTCGACCGCGCCGGGTACCTGCAGTTCCGCGCCAAGCGGGACCGGATGGCACAGCGCCCCCATGACCACGCGCAGCGCGATATCGACCGTGTCGTCGCCCGGACGTCTTCCGTTCGGGAAGCCCGCCAGATCTTCGGCCACCAGACCCAAGGTCTGCTGATCGGCCCGCAAGGTGACGGGGAAGCTGGTGTTCAGGCGCATCATTTCCGATCCGACCACTCCGGCCGGGCTGTTCACACCGGGGAAGCCGGTGAGGAAGGCGGTCTGAAGGTCGGCCCGCGGAAAGTTGTTCGGAGCGATGTCTGCGAACGAGGTCCCGAGCGCGGTGTTGACCGTGCCCCGGAACAGGATGTCGATCAGGGCAGGCAGGGTCGGATGGGTCACATAGGTGGCCAGAGCCGAGTCCTGCGTGGGTTCCGCCGCGTTGAACAGGTCCTTGTCCTTGAGGCCGATCACCACTTCGTTGACGAGAGGGGCCGACAACCGTGAAACCTGCACATAGGCCCCGCCCTGCGAGGTGGTCGCGTTGTAGCCCGGCAGCGGGTCGCGCAATTGCGCCTGCGGCAGGCTGGCCGTCGTCCAGCCCCCGATGATCGGGCTGGCTGTATTGGCCGTCAGGCATGTGATCGGCAGTTCGAGGGCCAGAGAGGTCACGTTGGCTTCGCCCACCAGATCGTCATTGTCGCGGCTTTGCGTGATGAAACCCTGGATCGGCACGATGTTGATCAGATCGAAGATCGCGCCGAGGTTGACGGCAAACGCCTCGGCCCGCTGTCCGACAAACACCTTGCCGGAACCGCAGGGCAGGGTGATCGGAAAGATGTGCTGGTCGGCATAATCGGCATAGTCCGGTAGCGACTTATTTCCGATGTTGTCGATCGGTTTGGTAAAGCTGCCGTTGGTATTGGGGCCGGTCACCGTGGTGCGGACGCCGGTCCGGCGGTCGCCGGTGATCATGGTCAGCGTATAGGTTTCCGCCTCGTTGATCGTGGCATCGCCGCGGTCGGTGATCGGGCCGTACTGACGCAGCGGGATGGCCACATCAATCGTCGCCCCGTCGGGACCGATGGGCAGCTTGAAGCCCTCGGTGTTGAGCAGGCCGGTATTGAAGTCGAACTGGAAGGTGATCTCTTCTTCCGCATCGCCGTCATTGCTGATGTGGATTTCGTAGATCGCATCGTTGTCGAGCGTGAAGTAGTTTGGCCCGCCATAGGGAGCCTGAATTGGGATGTAGTTGGCGATCAGCGTGACATTGGTGTCTTTCCCGGGTTCATAGCTGCGGAACATGTAAAAGTCGGTTCCGTCAACCCGCGGCATTCCGGCGATTCCCGGGGCTTCGCGGTGGCTGGACGCGAAGGCGGGAACCAGCGTCAACCCCGTTGACCCCATCAGCAAGCCGCAAATCACGGCTTTTGTCTTTATTTTCATGTCATCCTCCAAATTGGACCCTGAGCGCATCTTGCAAGACGCGACCCGGCCTGGTGAGTGTCTTGTCCGGACCCACTTCGTCCTGCAGTCTGGCACAAGTAGGAACGCCTTGACGTGACAGAAGTTTCACCACATCGCTCAAAAAGATGAAATAGTTTCGGACCGGAAGCGGTGTTCGGGGCAGGAGGGGCGATGACGCTGCCCGGTGACCCTTTTGTGCTGGGGCTGGTGACGGCCGGGCTTTCGGCCTTGCTCGCGGTGATCGCATGGACCGACGCCAAGACGCTGCGCATCCCCGATCGCTGGAGCCTGCCGCTGCTGGGCGCGGGCTTGATGCTGAGCGGGGTTTTGCCCGAACCTGGGCTGACGGACCGGGTGATCGGGGCGGCCGCAGGCTATCTGGCGCTCGCCCTGCTGGGGGAGGCATGGTTTCGCTGGCGCGGAGTCGAGGGGCTGGGCCTCGGGGATGCCAAGCTGTTCGGCGCGGCGGGGGCCTGGCTCGGCTGGCAGGCGCTGCCAGGGGTGCTGGTCGTGGCATCGGGTGTCGGACTGGCGGTGGCAGTGCTGACCCTGCGGCGGGGGGCAGCGATGGCCTTCGGACCGATGCTGTGTCTGGCGTTCTGGCTGTTCTGGATGCTGACCATCTATGGCGGTGCCCTGACCTGAGGACCTGTTTCTGCTGCACACGCGGCGTCGGAATGCGGCATTGCAGCACGGCCTGTACGCCCGTTTGAAAGCGCTTTGAGGCGAGAATCGTTGACCGCTTGGGTGCCCTGAGCTACACCGCGCGAAACGTTTCGGACGACCCTGAACCAATCTGGGCAAAGTGACCGGGCGTTTTCGGGAGTGTGTGCCGCGTGGCGCAGATCAATCATCAGGGAGGAAAACCCATGTCTAATGGGATCACGGCGCGCGCGATGCGCTCCGCCGCAGTTGTCGCCATGGTTGCAGCCTTCGGCGCACCGGTCATGGCGGACGAACTTTTCTATGTGTCTGGTGCCGTTGGAGCGGCCGTCGAAAACTTTGGCGCATTGGTCAAGCCGTGGGAAGATGCGACCGGCCATACCGTGACGATGGTGCCGATGCCCGCCTCGACGTCCGACCAGTTCGGACAGTACCGGTTGTGGCTGGCCGCAGGGACGTCGGATATCGACCTGTTCCAGACCGATGTGATCTGGGCCCCGCAACTGGCCGATCACTTCGTCGATCTGACCGAGGCGGCCAAGGACCTGGCCCCCAAACACTTCCCCTCGATCATCCAGTCGCAGACCGTGAACGGCAAGCTGGTGGCCCTGCCGATCTTCACCGACGCGCCGGCGCTGTATTACCGCACGGACCTGCTGGAGAAATACGGCGTCGCCGTGCCCAAGACTTGGGCCGAACTGACGGTTGCCGCGCAGACCATCCAGGATGGCGAGCGGGCGGCGGGCAAGGGCGAATTCTGGGGCTTTGTCTGGCAGGGCAACGCCTATGAGGGGCTGACCTGCAACGCGCTGGAATGGGTCAAATCCTACGGCGGCGGGCAGATCGTCGAACCGGACGGCACGATCTCGATCAACAATCCGCAGGCGATTGCGGCCCTGGAACAGGCGAAGGGCTGGGTGGACACCATCAGCCCCGGCGGCGTTCTGGCCTATCAGGAGGAAGAGGCGCGCGGCGTCTGGCAGACCGGCAATGCCGCCTTCATGCGCAACTGGCCCTATGCCTACGGCCTTGGCAACAGTGCGGATTCGGCAGTGAAGGGCCTGTTTGACGTGACCACGCTGCCCACCGGCGGCGACAATCCGACCTCTGCCGCCACTTTGGGCGGCTGGAACGTCGCGGTTTCCAAGTATTCGACCAAACAGGAGGCGGCGATTTCGTTTGCGCTGTATCTGGCGGATGCCGAGGCCCAAAAGCACCGGGCGCTGACCGAATCCAACCTGCCGACCATCGTCGCCCTGTATGACGACGCCGATATCGCAGCGGCGCAGCCGATCATCCCGCAGTGGAAGGACGTGTTTCTGCAGGCCGTGCCACGCCCCTCTGCCCCGACTTTGGGCAACTACAACGAGGTATCGGCCAAGTTCTGGTCGGCGGTGCACGCCACGCTGTCGGGCAACGGGTCGGCCGCCGAGAACCTGGAACTCCTGGAACTGGACCTGACCGAGCTGAAGGGCGACGGCTGGTGATCCCTTCGGACTGAGCCTTGCTTCGGAACGGGGTGGCCCGATTGCCGCCCCGTTCTGCAGCCGGCCAACGGGGGGCGCCAAGGGGGATAGCATGACATCTGCGAATTCCGCGCAAGCGGGGGCCGGGTTGACCCTGCTGCAGCAACGCCAGCGGGCGGCCTTCTGGTTTCTGGCACCCATGCTGCTGGCGCTGTTTTGCGTGGCGGCTTGGCCCTTGCTGCGGACCGTCTGGTTTTCGTTCACCGACACCTCGCTCAACGACCTTTATGGCGGCAAATGGATCGGGTTCGACAACTATCTGTCGGTGCGGACGCTGGAGTCCGGCCGGGTGATCTATCGCGGCACGCTGGTAGATCCGGCCTGGTGGAACGCGGTCTGGAACACGGTGCGGTTTTCCGTGGTATCGGTCACGATTGAAACCGTTTTGGGCCTGATCGTGGCTTTGGTGCTGAACGCCGAATTCAAGGGGCGCGGGCTGGTACGGGCGGCGATCCTGATTCCCTGGGCGATCCCCACCATCGTGTCGGCCAAGATGTGGGCCTGGATGCTGAACGACCAGTACGGCATCATCAACGACATTCTGCTGCGCGTCGGCGCGATTGACCAGAAGATCGCATGGACCGCAAATACCGACACCGCGATGTATGCAGTGTTGATGGTGGATGTCTGGAAAACCACGCCCTTCATGGCGCTGCTGTGTCTGGCAGGATTGCAGATGGTGCCGCGCGACATCTATGAGGCGGCCAGGATCGACGGCGTTCATCCGGTGAAAGTGTTTTTCAAGGTGACGCTGCCGTTGATCCGGCCGGCGCTGATGGTCGCGGTGATCTTCCGGATGCTGGACGCGCTGCGGGTGTTCGACCTGATCTACGTGCTGACGCCGAACAGTGCCGCGACCAAGACCATGTCGGTGATCAGTCGCGAGAACCTGATCGACTTCGACAAGTTCGCCTATGGCTCGGCGCAATCGACGCTGCTGTTCGTGATCCTCGCGCTGTTTGTGTCGCTGTACATCTGGCTCGGCCGGGTGGACCTGTCCGGGGAGGGCGGCAAATGACCGCCAATGCCCTGCTGAAATCAGTGGCGTTCTATGCCCTCGTCGCAGTGATCGTGCTGTTTTCGGTATTTCCGTTCTATTACGCCATCGTGACCAGCTTTGCGACCGGCACCGGGTTGTTCGAGATCAACTACTGGCCCAAGCAGTTTTCGACCGCCAATTACGAGGCGGTGCTGGGGGGGCGGACCTTCCCGCGCAACATCCTGAATTCGGTGTTCATCGCCACGACCACAGTGGTCTTCGCGCTGTTTCTGGCGGTGACGGCGTCCTATGCGCTGGCGCGGGTGCGGTTTCGCGGGCGGGCGTTGTTGCTGATGACGATTCTGGGGGTGTCGATGTTTCCGCAGATCGCCGTGCTGGCCGGTTTGTTCGAGTTGATCCGGTTTCTGGGGCTGTTCAACACGCCCTGGGCGCTGATCCTGTCCTATACGATCTTCACCCTGCCGTTCACTGTCTGGGTGCTGACCACCTTCATGCGCGATCTGCCGGTCGAGATCGAGGAGGCGGCGATTGTCGATGGGGCGACGCCGTGGATCATCATCACCAAAGTTTTCCTGCCGCTGTTGTGGCCCGCGCTGGTAACCACGGGGTTGCTGGCCTTCATCGGGGCATGGAACGAATTCCTGTTCGCGTTGACCTTTACCAGTTCCGAAACCACCCGGACGACGCCGGTGGCGATTGCACTGTTGTCCGGGGCGTCACAGCAGGAAATTCCGTGGGGACCGATCATGGCGGCGTCGGTGATTGTCACCGTCCCGCTGATTGTCCTTGTCCTTGTTTTCCAACGCAAGATCGTCGCGGGCCTGACCGCCGGCGGCGTGAAGGGTTGAACCATGGCTCGTATCGTACTGAAAAACGTCAGGAAATCCTATGGCGCAGTTGAGGTGATCAAGGGGATCGACCTCGACATCCGACGCGGCGAGTTCATGGTGTTTGTCGGGCCGTCGGGCTGCGGCAAGTCAACCCTGCTGCGGTTGATTTCGGGGCTGGAGCAGATCACCGGCGGCGACATGCTGTTTGACGATCAGGTGGTCAACAACCTGATCCCGTCCAAACGCGGCATCGCGATGGTGTTCCAGAGCTATGCCTTGTATCCGCACATGACGGTGTACGACAACATGGCGTTCGGGATGAAGCTGGCCAAGGCGGGCGCCGATGACATCAAGACCCGGGTGACCAAGGCCGCACACCTGTTGCAGATCGAGCATTTGCTGCAGCGGTTGCCCAAGCAGTTGTCGGGCGGGCAGCGGCAGCGGGTGGCCATAGGGCGGGCCATCGTGCGCGACCCCCGAGTGTTCCTGTTCGACGAGCCGCTGTCGAACCTCGATGCGGCCTTGCGGGTGCAGACCCGGCTGGAGATTGCCAAGCTGCACCACTCGATGTCGGATGTGACGATGATCTATGTCACGCATGATCAGGTCGAGGCGATGACGCTGGCCGACCGGATCGCCGTGCTGCGCGATGGCAAGGTAGAACAGGTGGGAACGCCTGCCGAGTTGTATGAACGGCCCAATTCGCTGTTTGTGGCGGGGTTCATCGGCAGCCCCAAGATGAACTTCATGACCGGCGCCTTTGCGGCGGCGCAGGAGTGTGCGACGCTTGGCATCCGGTCAGAGCATATCGAGGTTGCGACGGACGGGTCGGGCCTGTGGCTGGGCGAGGTGGTGCATGCCGAAGATCTGGGATCAGACAACTATCTGTTTGTCGAGGCAGGTACCGACGAGCCCCTGATCGTGCGGCAGGAAGGCAAGCTGAAAGTGGCGCTTGGTGCGCGCGTCGGCTTGACGCCCAAGCCTGGACAGATCCACCGGTTTGACGCTGCCGGCGCGCCGATCCGCTGACATTTCCGCAGCCGAGGCTGCCAGACAACAGGAGACGGCGATGGCCATCCGTACAACGGTTTGGGGCGAAAACGTCCATGAACACAAGAACAAGGTGGTGGCAGAGGTCTATCCGCTGACCATGCACGGCACGATTGCCGCCGCCCTGAACGCCGACACGGCGATCTCCGCCACTTCGGTGACGTTGCAGGACGCCGAACACGGGCTGACGGCCGAGAAGCTGGCCGAAACCGATGTGCTGATCTGGTGGGGCCATGCGGCGCACGGGTCGGTCGATGACCGGATCGTCGAGCGGGTGTGCGACGCGGTCTGGGGCGGCATGGGGATGATCTTCCTGCACTCGGCGCATTTTTCCAAACCCTTCAAGCGGTTGATGGGCGCGCCGTGCAACCTTTCCTGGCGCGAAGCCGGAGAACGCGAGCGGCTGTGGGTCACCACTCGGCAGCACCCGATTGCCGCAGGCTTGCCCGACCATTTCGAACTGGAATACGAGGAGATGTATGGCGAGCCGTTCGGCGTGCCGGAACCGCTGGAGACGGTGTTCATCAGTTGGTTTCAGGGGGGCGAGGTGTTCCGGTCGGGCCTGACCTACAAGCGTGGTGCGGGGAACATCTTCTACTTCCGTCCGGGGCACGAGACCTACCCGAGCTACCACGACGCCAACGTGCAACGGGTGATTTCGAACGCGGTGAAATGGGCCCACAACCCCGGTGCCCGCATCGCCGACCCGAACAATGCGCCCAACACGCCGGTCGCCAGCGCGCTGGAGCCGATCACCGAGCGCGGGCCGCGCCTGCACCATGACGGCGAGGCGGGGTATCGCTGATGCAACCGGTCCGCATCCTTATCCTCGGCACCGGCGGAATGGCGCACAACCACGCTGCCCATTTCGCCGCTATCGAGGGGGTCTCGCTGGTGGCGGGCATCGACAACCGGCCCGAACAACTGGCGGCGTTTCAGGCGCAGCACGGGCTGGCGCAGGGCTTTGCCACGGTCGAGGCGGCGATTGCCTGGGGAGGGTTCGACGCGGTCACCAATGTGACGCCGGACGCTGCCCATTGCGCCACCACCTTGCCGTTCCTGGCGGCTGGAAAGCATGTGCTGTGCGAAAAACCGCTTGCCACCAATGCCGCCGATGCCGAGGCGATGGCAGCAGCGGCGGCGAAGGCCGGCTTAGTGAACATGGTCAACCTGTCGTACCGCAATGTGGCCGCACTGCAGCAGGCGGCGGCGATGGTGCGCGAGGGGGCCATCGGCGCGATCCGGCATTTCGAGGCGTCGTATCTGCAAAGCTGGCTGACGCAACCTGCCTGGGGCCATTGGAACCTGGAGACCCAGTGGTTGTGGCGGCTGTCGACCGCGCATGGCTCGAAGGGCGTGCTGGGCGATGTCGGCATTCACATTCTCGACTTCGCAACCTTTATCGCCGGGCTGGACGTGGTCGAGGTGTCGTGCCGGCTTGCGACCTTCGACAAGGCACCGGGCGGGGTGATCGGCGACTACACGCTGGATGCCAACGACAGTGCGACGCTGCAGGTGGTGCTGGCCAACGGCGCGCTTGGCACCGTCGCCGCGACCCGGTTCGCCAGCGGCCATCTGAACGATCTGCGCCTGCGGATCTATGGCGATCAGGGCGGGCTCGAGGTCGGCTGGGAGAACAATACCAGTTTGCTGCGCGCCTGCCTGGCGCCCGACCTGCAACTGGCCACATGGCACACAGTGGACGCCCCCGTTCTGCCGACGGTTTACCAGCGGTTCATCGCCGCAATCCGCGGCACCGCAGAGGCAGAGCCGGATTTCGCCCGCGGGGCGGCGCTGCAGCGGCTTCTTGACCGGGCAGAGCAGTCGGCGGCGCAGAAAGGCGTCAGTCTGGCGGTCTGAGAACAGATGCTGCGGCTCGCGGATCGCGCGTGGGTGGCCTCATGACCCCGGAGCGGCAAGAAACACCTCCACCGTATCGGCAAACGCGCGCGGCTGTTCGGCGTGCAGCCAGTGGCCGGCGCCGGGCAACCCGGCATAGCGCGCCTTGGGGAACAGGGCGCGGATCGCTGCGCGGTGGTCCGGCAGGACGTAACTGCTGTCGGCCCCCGACAGGAACAGTACCGGTTTCGGAAACTGGCCGGTGATGGCGGGCCAGCCGACGATCTGGTCCATCTCGGCTTCGAGCACGTCAAGGTTCAGCCGCCAGCGTGCAGGCTGCGCCTTCAGGTCCAGCGA
>Ga0105047_10006340_pt1 | contig 20070 bp, 12 predicted proteins | sample MAT04_FD_78384 | JGI IMG/M metagenome (GOLD analysis project Ga0105047, IMG submission 78384) | Freshwater microbial communities from Lake Fryxell liftoff mats and glacier meltwater in Antarctica - MAT-04 (megahit assembly) | ecosystem: Environmental > Aquatic > Freshwater > Ice > Liftoff...
GAGCTCGAGCTCGAACTGGAAGCGGAGCCGGAGCGCGACCTGGAGCGGTCTCCGCCCGTGCCGCCCGTCGAACTGCCCGACCCGGAGGTCGATCCGCCGGAGCTCGAACCGCCGGAGTTGCCGCGACCCGCGCCCCCCGATCGAGCAGCGCTGTCGGAGCGTGCGCGGTCGCCGCCGGAGCGGGCACCGCGGTCAGCGCCGGAGCGCGCACCGCGGTCAGCGCCGGAACGGTCGCCACCGGAGCGGGCAGCGCGGTCGGAGGACTGAGGCTCGCGAACGCGCGGCGGGCCGGCGTGGCTGAGGCGTCCGCGGGCGCCAGCGGGGATGTCGAGGTCGGAGAAGAGGTGGGGCGACGACGAGTAGGTCTCGGTCGGTTCGGGCTGCCCGAAGTCGAGCGCCTTGTTGATGAGCGCCCACTTGTGCAGGTCGTCCCAGTCGACGAACGTGACGGCGATCCCGGTCTTGCCCGCCCGGCCGGTGCGGCCGGCGCGGTGCAGGTAGGTGTCGTGGTCGTCCGGGATGGTGTGGTTGATCACGTGCGTGACGTCGTTGACGTCGATGCCGCGGGCAGCGACATCCGTGGCGATCAGGATGTCCTTCTTGCCGGCCTTGAATGCCGCCATTGCGCGCTCGCGCTGCTCCTGGTTCAGGTCGCCGTGCACGGCGGCGGCGTTGAATCCGCGGTCATTGAGCTCCTCGACGAGCTTCGCGGCGGCACGCTTCGTGCGCGTGAACACGACCGTCTTGCCTCGCCCCTCCGCCTGCAGGATCCGGGCGATGACCTCATCCTTGTCCATATTGTGCGCGCGGTAGATGACGTGCTTGATGTTGGCCTGCGTGAGGCCCTCGTTCGGATCCGTGGCGCGGATGTGGATCGGCCGGTTCATGAAGCGGCGCGCGAGGGCGACGATCGGGCCGGGCATGGTCGCCGAGAACAGCATCGTGTGACGGGTCGGCGAGGTCTGCGCGAAGAGCTTCTCGATGTCAGCGAGGAATCCGAGGTCGAGCATCTTGTCTGCCTCGTCGAGCACCATGACCTTGACGTCCTTGAGCGAGAGCATGCGCTGGCTCGCGAGGTCGAGTAGTCGCCCTGGAGTACCGACGACGACCTGCGCGCCGGCCTTGAGCTGCTCGATCTGTCCCTCGTACGCCTTGCCGCCATAGATGGCGGCGATCTTGGTGGCGCGGTTCGAGGCGGCGAGAACGAGGTCCTCGGCGACCTGGACGCACAGTTCGCGAGTCGGCACCACCACGAGTGCCTTGACTCCCGGTTCGGGGTTGACGCCAAGCGACTGAAGCAGGGGAAGCCCGAAGCCAAGCGTCTTTCCCGTGCCCGTCTTTGCCTGCCCGATGATGTCCTGGCCGTTCAACCCCATCGGGATCGTCTGGGTTTGAATCGGGAACGGCTCGACGATGCCCTTGGAGGCGAGTGCGTCGACCATGTCCTGATCGATGTTGAGTTCTGCAAAAGTCACTGGTGATTGCCCATCGTGAAGGGGAGTACGCCCTCTTGTTCCTGGGGCGCAGATGCCCCTGTCAGAAAGGGGCCTGCCGCGAGTTTAGCGCGGGAGCGCTGAGAGTACGGTATTCGCCAGCCGCCGGGAGCGCCGTTGCCGCGCTTCGAGGGGCGACGGCTAGGCTGATCAATGTGGTTCCCTTTCCCCCTCGACACCGCCCGCACGTCGAGATTTCGCGACTGAGACCCCGTTCGACCAAACCGGGCGTCGACAACGTCAACCGCGTCGCGCTCGGCGAACTCACCCCCGATCTGGCCAGCTTCCTCGGCCGGGCAGCCTACCTGCAGCTAGCGATCTTCGAGACCGCCTCCCATGCGGTCTCGACCGCGCCGCACACCAGGGGCAAGAACGCGATGATCCGCGTCGCCCACGCCTCGCTGACCAAGTACGAGGGGCTCATCGCCGAACTCTCCCGCACGGGCCACGACCCGATCGCGACGATGGAGCCGTTCCGCCGGCAGATCGACGAGTTCGAGCGCGAGACCCGCGGTGCGGACTGGTACGAGAACCTGGTCACGAGCTACGTCACGGCCGGGCTGCTCGATGACTTCTTCGTGCGCCTCGCCGGCGGTCTCCCCGACGAGCAGAGCACGCGGATCGGCACGTTGCTTCAGCCGGATGCCGGAAGCAAGTTCATCATCACCGAGCTACTCGACGCGATCGGAGCGAATCCGCGCCTCGCGTCCCGCCTGGCGATGTGGGGACGCCGGCTCGTCGGCGACACGCTGCTGATCGCCAGGTCGGCGCTGGCGGTGCCCGTCAACACGGCGCCGGACGAGGCGCGTCTCGAACCGGTGTTCACCGAGCTCATCGCTGCGCACACCCGGCGCATGGACTCACTCGGACTCACGGCGTAGTGCGGGGCGGCGACCCTGGCCGGCCCCGGCCGGCGTGCCCGGCGCCGGCGGGTGCCTGACTCAGCGCGCCGCGGCCGCCAGGCTCAGCTTGTCGGATTCGCGACGTCGGCGCGGGAGCATCCAGCCGACGAGCACGGAGCCCAGCACGGCGAGCGCGAGGGTGAAGACCCAGATCCACCCGCCGTCGAACGGCCAGCCGAGCCAGGTGAGGATCGACCACGTGACCGCCGCGACCCCGACGCCGATCGCCGGAAGCAGGATCACGCCGTAGGCCTGTCGACCGGGCAGCGCGTAGCGCGCGATTGCGCCGACGCCCGCACCGGCGATGAGGACGAACAGCAGCTCCATGGCTAGTGCCTCGGGTGTGTTAGGCGACGAAGCCGACGCGACGGGAGGTGTCGGAGCCGATCTCGACGTAGCCGAGGGCGCCGGTCGGGATCAGGTAGACCTTGCCCTTGTCGTCCTTGAGGGAGATGTACGAGCTCTTGGCGTCGAGCGCGGTGGAGACGATCTTCTCGATGTCTCCCGCCGACTGCGACGACTCGAAGTTGATCTCACGAGCAGAGTTGGTGATGCCGATTCGAATGTCCACTCGCCCAGATTACGACACCCGTGGCGCCGCCCCGTTCCCGTTCGTTGTCAGCGGAACCGAGGGCGTGGTCGTCGCGGCGATGTCGCACGGGGCGGCTAGCTTGGATCGGGTGAGCATCAGTGGATTCCAGCGGCGCAGTGGCGCAGGTGACGGCGCCGTCGGTAGCGGGCCGGCCACGCTCGACCCCCGCCAGCTCGCGGTGCTCGACCTGCCGGACGGCGTGTGTGCCGCGGTCATCGGGGCGCCGGGATCCGGCAAGACGACGACCCTCGTCGAGCTCATCGCCCACCGAGTGCTTGTCCGCGGCCTCGCGCCTGAGCAGGTGCTGGCGCTCACCCCGTCCCGCACGACCGCGACCAGGCTGCGCGACGTGCTGGCGTTGCGCCTCGCGGTCCCCACGAACGGGCCGCTCGCGCGCACGGTGAACTCGCTCGCGTTCGAGATCGCCGGATACGCCGCAGCGCTCGACGGCACGCCGCCCCCGCGCCTCATCACCGGTGGCGAGCAGGACAGCGACATGGGGCAACTGCTCGCCGGACACCTCGACGACGGGGTCGGCCCGTCCTGGCCCGACACCCTCGGCCCCCAGGTGCGGGCGATGCGCGGATTTCGCACCGAGCTGCGAGAGCTTCTCATGCGGGCGACGGAGTACGGAGTGACGACCTCCGCACTGCGGTCGCTCGGGGCAATCCACGATCGGCCTGAGTGGTCGGCCGCGGCCGGGTTCTTCGACGAGTACCTGCAGGTGAGCGCCTGGCTTCGTCCGGGGCAGTGCGACTCGAGCGAGCTCGTCAACCGTGCGGTGGCCGCCCTCGCGACCGGCGAGGTGAGCGAGCGCGTCGCCGGGCTGCGACTGGTCGTGGTCGACGATATGCAGGAGGCGACCGAGTCGACCATCGCCCTGCTGCGCGCGTTCGCGGCCCGTGGTGTCGCGGTCGTTGCGCTCGGAGATCCCGATGTCGCCGCGAACGCGTTCCGCGGAGGGGAGCCGGATGCCCTCGGCCGGCTGCCGACCGTGTTGGGGGTGCCGGGCACGCGAACCCTCTACCTCGACGGCGTGTACCGGCACGGTGAGGCGATTCGCGCCCTCACCTCGGCGGTGGTCTCCCGTATCGGCACGTCCGCGGCAGGTCCGCAGCGGGCCGCTGCCGCCCGCCGTGGCACCCCGGATTCGCGCCGCGCGTTCGGCGTCACAACGGCCGGAACGGACGGAACGGACGGGCCACTCGAGCCGCAGGCGCCGCAGACGCCACGGGAGCCGGCCGACCCCCTCGACCCCCTCGACCCACTCGACCCCCTCGACCCCCTCGACCCACTTGACCCACTCGAGCCGATCGTGCGCATCGAGGCGGCGACCGCGTCGCGCGAATGGGCGGCGCTCGCCCGAGTGCTCCGCGTCCGGCACCTCCTCGACGGCATCGGCCTCGACCAGATGGCGGTCGTCGTGCGCAGCGGCGCGCAGGTTCCCGTCGTCGCGCGAGCACTCGCGCTCGCCGATGTGCCGACGCGAACCTCCGTAGGCGGACGGCCGCTGCGCGAAGACCACGCCGTGCGCGGGTTGTTGTCGGTCGTGGACGTGGGAATGGGCCGCACCCCCCTCACCGCCGATCTCGCGACCGGGCTGCTGCTGAGCCCGTTCGGCGGCCTCGACCGCCTCGGCCTGCGCAGGCTCCGGCTCGCCATGCGCGCGGAGGAGCTCGCCGGCGGCGGAAGCCGGTCGGGCGACGACCTGCTCGTCGACGGCCTCGCGGTCCCCGGCAGGTTCACCACCATCGACCATCGCGTCGCGAGGAACGCCGACCGCCTCGCCGGAACGCTCGCCGCGCTCGCGGCCCTCGCCGCGACCGACGGCACGATCGAGGAGCTGCTCTGGCTGGCCTGGGAGCGCAGCGCGCTGGCGGGGCCGTGGCTCGAGCAGGCCCTCGGCGCCGGAATCACCGGCTCCGAGGCCAATCGCAACCTCGACGGCATGCTCGCGCTCTTCACCGCGGCGAAGAGGTTCGTCGAGCGGCAACCGGGCACACCGGCGAGCGTGTTCCTCGACGCCGTGCTCGACGCGGAGGTGCCGGAAGACACCCTCTCGCCGCAGTCGACCGACGACGCGGTGCTTGTCACGACCCCGTCGGGCGTCGTCGGGCTCGAGTTCGACGTCGTGGCCGTCGTCGGCGTGCAGGAGGGGATCTGGCCGAACCTGCGCCTGCGCGGTTCGCTGCTCAGCGCCCAGAAGCTCGTCGATGCCGTCACTGGCGTTCCGGGCGGGGTTGTCGACCCCCGCAAGCAGGTGCTCGGCGACGAGCTGCGAATGTTCGCGCTTGCCGTGTCGCGCGCCCGGCGGCAGGTCGTCGTGTCGGCCGTGGCGAGCGACGACGAGGCCCCGAGCGTGTTCTTCAGCTTCCTCCCCGCCGAAGTGGCCGTCACCGACACGTCGTCGCTCCCGCCGCTGTCCCTGCGTGGGTTCACCGGCAGGCTGCGGCGCGAGCTCGTGACGCCGCGCCGCTCCGAGACAGACCGGGACGCCGCGGCGTCCGCGCTCGCCCGCCTCGCCGTCGAGCAGGTTCCCGGTGCGAGCCCCGACGACTGGCTCGGCCTCCTCGATCCGTCGACCGTGGATCCGCTCTACCTCGACGATGAGACCGTACCGGTGTCGCCATCGGCCCTCGGATCGTTCGAGTCCTCACCGCTGGACTGGTTCATCGACTCAGTTGCCGGCTCGTCGTCGAGCACGCAGATGGGCCTCGGCACGATCATCCACTGGGCGATGGAGACCGCGACCGACCAGACCGTCGACGGGCTCTTCGAGGCGATCGAGAGCCGCTGGGGCGAGCTGCTGTTCGAATCGAAGTGGGTGTCCGAGCACCAGAAGGTCGCGGCTCGCCGGCTCGCGGCCGGCGTAGCCGAATATCTGGCCGACTTCGACAGGGACGGCAAGTCGCTCGTCGCCGCCGAGGGACGATTCGCCCTCGAAATCGGCCGCGCGACCGTGAACGGCTCCATCGACCGTGTCGAGCGGGGCAAGGACGGCTCCGTGGTGATCGTCGACCTGAAGACCGGGCGCGCGATCACACGCCAGAACGAGATCGACGAGCACCCGCAGCTCGGCGCCTACCAGCTGGCCTACGCCGACGGGAAGCTCGACGAATTCCTGAACGCCCTCGGCGAGCACAGCGGTGGCGGCGCCAAGCTCCTGTTCGTCAAGGAGAGCCTCGGTGGCAAGAACTACCGCGTCTCCGAGCAGGCGCAGCTCGGCGAGGACCAGCTCGACGGGTTCCGGCGCCGCATCAGCCAGGCCGCGACCCTCATGGCGGCCGCCCAGTTCACGGGCGCCGTCGAGCTCACGGGCTGGGGCGGGGCGACCAGTCAGGCCGCCCGGCTGCACCGCGTGCGGGCGGTGTCCAGTGATTAGCGCCGTCGACATCGCCAACGCGCTCGAACGCCCGCGGCCGACGCGTCAGCAGCAGGCCGTCATCGAGGCCGCGCTCGCGCCGACGCTGGTCGTGGCGGGGGCCGGCAGTGGCAAGACAGAGACGATGGCGAACCGTGTTCTCTGGCTGCTGGCGAACGGTCATGCGACGGCCGGCCAAGTGCTCGGGCTCACCTTCACCCGCAAGGCGGCAGGGGAGCTCTCCCAGCGGATTCGGGAACGCATCGCCCAGCTCGCAGCCAAGGGGCTCGTCGCGGGGGAGTACGACGCGTTCGACCCGCCGAGCGTCGCGACCTACAACTCCTTCGCGAACACCATCTTCCGCGACCACGCAATCCGGCTCGGGCGCGAGAGCGACGGCGCGGTGCTGGGAGATGCGTCCGCCTGGCAGCTCGCCCGGACGGTGGTCGTGACCAGCACCGACGAGCGGCTGCCCCAGCTCGGCCGCAACGTCGACACGCTCACGAAAGACGTGCTGAACCTCAGCCGTGCGCTGAGTGAGAACGTCGTCGACCCCGGGGCAGTCGTGGGCCTCGCCGAGCGGTTCCAGCGCGTGACGGAGCTACCGCTCGGGGGAAGGGGCGCCTACCGCGAGGTCGATGCGCTCGCCGCGAAGGTGGCCGCCCTTCCGGTGCTCGTCGAACTTGCCGAGCGGTTCGCGGCCGCAAAGCTCGCGCGTGGCTTCGTCGAGTACTCCGACCAGGTAGCCCTCGCGCTGCAGATCGTGCGCGGCGTGCCGGCGGTTGTGGATGAGTTCCGGGAGCGGTACCCGATCGTGCTCCTCGACGAGTACCAGGACACCTCGGTCGTCCAGACCTGGCTGTTGAGCGAGCTGTTTGCCGACTCTGCCGTCATGGCCGTCGGCGACCCCAACCAGTCGATCTACGGATGGCGCGGGGCGAGCGCCGCCAACCTGGAGGACTTCTCGGCCCAGTTCGCGACGGGGGAGGGGGCGACCGCGACGCAGTACGCGCTGTCGACGAGCTGGCGCAACGGCCACGACATCCTCGCGGTCGCGAACGCGCTCGTCGAGCCTCTCGCCGCGGAGAGCCGGGTGCGCGTGGAGCGCCTCGAGGCCTCGCCGACGGCATCCGACCTGAAAGTCGATGTGTCCTTCCACGAGACGCTCGACGACGAGGCCGACTCCGCCGCGAGGTGGCTCAAGCAGAAGCTCCGTGCTGACCGAAGCGGTGCCGACGGGAGCGGCAGTATGCTGCCGCCGAGCGCGGCCATGCTGTTCCGGGCCAGAAAAACCCAGGGGGTCTTCATCGAGGCCCTCCGGCGGCACGACGTGCCTTTTCACGTGCTCGGCGTCGGCGGGCTGCTCGCCGAGCCGGAGGTCGCCGATCTCGTCTGCGCCCTCACCGTTGTCGGGGATCCCTCAGCGGGGTCGGAGCTCGTTCGCCTGCTGGCCGGGGCGCACTGGCGCATCGGGGTTCGCGACCTCAAGGCGCTGCGCCGCGTAGCGGCGTGGCTCGCGAACCGCGACTACGCGCACCAGCCGCTCGATGACGAGCTGCGCGCGATGATGCGCAACTCCGTCGCCGACGGAGACAACGGATCGATCGTCGACGCACTCGACTTCGTCGCAACCGCCCGGTCGGGTCACGGCGCCCTCGCCGCTTTCAGCGAAGTGGGGCTCGATCGGCTGCGGGACGCCGGCGCCGCGCTCGCCCGCCTTCGCGCGAGGTCAAGCCTGGCCCTGCTCGACTTCGTCACCTTCGTCGAGCAGGAACTCCGCCTCGATATCGAGGTGATCGCGAATGCGACGCGTCCGCTGGGCGGGGCGAACATGGACTCGTTCTTCGACGCCCTGTCCGGGTATCTCGCGGTCGACGAGTCGGCGTCGCTGGCCGGGTTCCTCGGCTGGCTTCGGGAGGCCGAGTCGCGCGATTCCCTCGCGCCCCGGCCGGAGGAGCCGGAGCCGGGAACGGTGCAGCTCATGACTATCCACGGCGCGAAGGGCCTCGAGCACGACCTCGTCGTCGTTCCGCGACTCGTCGACGGCGAGTCGCCCGCGAGCCCCAACGACGGCTATACCGGATGGCTTGCCTACGGCGCGCTGCCCTACGAGTTTCGGGGCGACGCGGCCGAGCTGCCCGTCTTCGAGTGGGATGCCGCCGAGACGCGAAAGGACCTCCTTGCCGCGCAGAAGGACTTCGCCGCCGCGGTGCGCCGCCGCCACGAGCTCGAAGAACGTCGACTGGCCTATGTCGCCGTCACGCGGGCGCGGCACTCGCTGCTGCTGAGCGGGTCGTTCTGGGCCGGCCAGTCGAAGCCGCGCGGTCCAAGCCCGTTTCTCGTGCCTCTCGCCGATCGTGGCCTCATCGCCCCTCTCCCACTCGCCAGCGAGTTCGACGAGAACCCGCTCGGGTCGGACCCCGCGACGCTCGAATGGCCCCTCGACCCGCTCGGTCGACGCCGCACCGTCGTCGAAGAGGCCGCCGAACGGGTGCGCGCGGCGGTGCCGGGCTCGGAGGGGAAGTGGGCACGCGACCTCGAACTCCTCATCGAGGAGCGCCGCCACCGGCTCCGCGCCGAGCGCCGCGTCGCTATCCCGACACGAGTGCCCGCCTCCCGGTTCAAGGACTTCGTGACCGACCCGGCCGACGTCGCGGCGGCCCTGCGCCGGCCGATGCCGGAGCGTCCCTACCGGGCGACGAGGCTCGGCACCCTATTCCACGAGTGGGTCGAGGAGCGCTACGGTACCTCAGGCGCAACCGACGTGATTGACGCCGTGGCCACCGACCTCGACGGCGACGAGGGCCCGATCGAAGCCGACGCGCTCGAGAAGCTCAAGGCAACCTTCGAGCAGTCGCCGTGGGCGACGCTGATGGCAATCGACGTCGAAAGGGAGATCCACCTGCCGCTCGACGGCCACGTCGTGATCTGCAAGATCGACGCCGTCTACTTCGACGGCGCGCGCTACCAGGTCGTCGACTGGAAGACCGGCAAGGCGCCCAGCGACGCCGCAGATCTCGAGCGCAAGCAGCTGCAGCTCGCGCTCTACCGACTCGCCTACGCCAAGTGGCGGGGGGTTGATCCGGATCTCATCGATGCGGTCTTCTACTTCGTGAGCGACGACACGATCATCACGCCCGAACGCATTTTCGACGAGGGTGAACTGGTCGAGCTATGGCGCACGGTGACCGGCTGAGATGCTGGAACCCGGCCACCGCCACTGGAAGCCTGCTACTGGTGGTTCTTGCGGTCGAGCATTTCCTCGACCTCGGCGACGGTCATGACCGGCGAGGTGTTGGAGTCGATCCGGCGGGTCGAGTCGTGCTGCACCACGTCGACGAGGTTGTGCAGCATCGCGACCGCGTCGTCGACGATCTCGGTGCTGCGCTCCTTGGTGCCGTGCAGCAGCCACTTCGCGATCTCCAGCTCGGCGTAGAGCATCGCGCGCTTCTTCACTTGCCGGTCGGTCGACCCCCGCGCCTCGGTGTAAGCATCGAAGACGCTGTCGGCTCCGGCGCTCGAGTTGGCGCCGAGCACCCAGACGAGATCGCGTGCGGGGTCTCCGGCGCTGAGGGAATGCCAGTCGAGCACGCCGGTGACCCTGTCGCCGTCGGTCAGAAGCGATGATCCCGCGATTGCGCCGTGGATGACCGTCGGTGCGAACTGCCAGAGCGTGGGATCCTCGGTCGCGTTCTCCCACCTGACCACGAGGGCGGCCGGCACGAGACCGGTCGCGACGGACTGGTCCATCACGGTGACCGCGGCGGCGAGGGCATCGAGCGGACGGACGACACTCAGGCCCGTGTCGGCGATGAAGCTCGTCGGCAGTTCGTGAATGGCCGAGATCGCCCTGCCGATCGAGGCGGCCAGCGAGCTGCCCGCGACGATCTGGTCGAGTGCGACATTCGCCCCGGGGAGCAGGTCGTACACCACCGCGCGGGTGCCGCTGACGGGAGCCTGGCCCAGCGCGGTGGGCGCGGCGAAGGGCAGGCGCCCACGCACCCCGGCGCTCAGCGCGCGGAGGGCGATGAGATCGGCCGAGGCCTGCGTCTCCGCCGTCTGGGTGCGTGGAACCTTGATGAGCAGCCGCTGCCCGTCGCGTGTGACGAGCGCGGCCGCATCGAAGCGGCCCTCCGGGGAGCCGTGGCGACTCGCCGCGGTGACGTCGAGTCCGGCTACGGCCGAAGTGGCGAGCGCGGCTAGAGTGAGTGGGGATCTGGCCATGAGGTCAAGGGTAGGCGTGAAGCGCCTGCCGTGCTCACCGCCACGCACAATCCCGCCCCTGATGCCGCGGTCAGCGCCCCCGATGTAAGGTTCGTCGATGTCATTCGAGTTCACGGCCCGTCTCCCGCTCTCGCGCCACGAGATGGATCGCGACTACCTCGCTCGCAGCCGCCCCGACCTCCTCGACGAGCTGTGGGCCGACGGTTCGACGCGGGTGCTGCTCCTTCACAATGGTGAGGCGCTCCTCACCGCCGGCGGCGGACTGGCGCTGCTGCCGCCCGCCGACGTGCCAGCGGCCGAGTACCTGATCTACCTCGGCAGATCGACCGACGAGGCTCCCACGGCCTACGTGGCGGCGAAGCTCACCGCCGACGCGGCATCGGCCATCGGGGGCTCTGCCGAGTGGGGAAACCTCCGCGCGCTCGGGGCCAGCCTCAGCGACCGCGACGCCGGCCTGTTCACCGAGGCGCTCGCAATGGCCAACTGGCACGACTCGCACCGGTTCTCGCCCCGGAGCGGCCGGCCGACCCTGCCCGTGCTCGGCGGCTGGGTGCGCAAGGCGGTCGACGATGACCACCAGCTTTTCCCGCGCACCGATGCCGCGATCATCGTGGGCGTCACCGATGCCGACGATCGCATCCTCCTCGGCAGCAACGCGCTGTGGAAGTCGAACCGGTACTCGCTCCTGGCGGGATTCGTCGAGCCGGGGGAGTCGCTCGAGAGCGCCGTCGTGCGCGAGGTGTTCGAGGAGTCGGGCGTGCGGGTCGCTCGCCCGGTGTACCTCGGGTCCCAGCCGTGGCCGTTTCCCGCCTCGATCATGCTGGGTTTCCGCGCCGTCGTCGACCCCGACCGGCAGTCGACCCTTCGCCCGGACGGCGAGGAGATCCTCGACCTGCGCTGGTTCAGCCGGGAGGAGCTCGTCGCGTCGCTCGACGAGATCGCCCTGCCCGGCCCCACCTCCATCGCGAGGGCGATTCTCGAGGACTGGTTCGGCGCCCCGATCATCGACCGGCGGGACTGGTGACCGGCCGGCGCATTCCAGGGGCGGTGGCACGGTGGCGCTGACCGCGCAGTCGCTGCTGGCCGGCCTCGACGAGGAACAGCGGGTGGCCGCCGAGGCGCTCCTCGGCCCCGTGTGTCTTCTCGCCGGTGCCGGCACCGGCAAGACACGCGCCATCACGCACCGGATCGCGTACGGCGTCGCCACCGGCGTCTACCCTCCCGGCCGTGTCATGGCGCTCACCTTCACTTCGCGGGCCGCGGGGGAGCTGCGCGGCCGCCTGCGCGGCCTGGGGGCGGGAGGCGTGTCCGCCCGCACGTTCCACGCCTCGGCGCTCTCCCAGCTTGGCTTCTTCTGGCCGCAGGTGATCGGCGGGACCATGCCGCGCATCCTCGAGTCGAAGGGCCGGATGATCGCGCACGCGGCGGAGAGCCTGCGGCTCAAGCTCGACACCCCGACGCTGCGCGACCTCGCCGCGGAGATCGAATGGCGAAAGGTGTCCAGGCTTACGCTCGAGCAGTACGCGGCCGCCCTGCCCGGGCGCGCGATCCCGGAGTCCCTCGATGCGAACCGCATGCTTGCGCTCCACGGGGCCTACGAGAGGGTGAAGGACGAGCGACGCCAGGTCGACTTCGAGGATGTGCTGCTGGCTACCGCCGGCATGCTCGAGTCGGAGCCGTGGGTCGCCCAGCAGGTGCGCGAGCAGTACCGCTTCTTCGTCGTCGACGAGTACCAGGACGTGTCGCCCCTGCAGCAGGCGCTGCTCGACCTGTGGCTCGGCGACCGCCAGGACCTGTGCGTCGTCGGAGACGCAAGCCAGACGATCTACTCGTTCGCCGGCGCGTCGTCCGAGCATCTCATGTCATTCCCGTCGCGCTATCCCGACTCGGTTGTCGTGCGGCTCGAACAGAACTACCGCTCGACCCCGGCGATCGTCGAGACCGCGAACCGGCTCATGCGCGATCGCGCTGGAGCCCTGAACCTGCGGCCGGCCGCCATCGGGGGCGAGCGCGCGGCGGGGAAGGCCGACCGGAGGCTGCTCGAGCCGACCGTCGCGACCCACCGCGACGACCGCGCCGAGGCGAGGACGGTTGCGGGCCAGATTGCCGACCAGGTCGCCGCAGGCACCCGGCCCCAGGACATCGCGGTGCTGTACCGGATCAACATCCAGGGCGCCGCGTTGGAGGCGGCGCTCGGGGACGTCGGGATCAGCTACCAGTTGCGCGGCGGCAAGCGCTTCTTCGATCTGCCCGAGGTCAAGCAGACGCTCCTCATGCTCAAGGGAGCCTCTGTGGCGAAGACCGTCGAACCGCTCTTCAAAACGGTGAGCGATGTGCTGCGCTCGCTCGGCTGGACGCAGGATCCGCCGGACTCCCGCGGCGCCGTGCGGGACCGCTGGGAGTCACTCAATGCGATCATGGGCCTCGCCGAGGCGGCCGACCCCGCCACGACCCTGCGCCAGTTCTCCGACGACCTCTATGAGCGGGCCGCTGGCCAGCACGAGCCGACGATGGATGCGGTGACACTGGCGACGCTGCATTCCGCCAAGGGACTCGAGTGGGACACCGTCTACGTGATCGGCCTGAGCGAGGGGCTCGTGCCGATCAGCTACGCCAAGACGCCGGCCGCGATCGATGAGGAGAGGCGCCTGCTCTATGTCGGCGTCACGCGCGCGCGTGAACGGCTTCATCTGTCGTGGGCCGAGGCTGCGCCGAAGCGCTCGACTCCACGTCAGCCGTCCCGATTCCTGGAAGAGCTTCGCAGCCGCACTGCGGGTGGCGGCGCCACAAGGTCCGTTCGGTAGAACCCGACACGGCATCCACCCACACCGACTCTGCCGAGTCGCCCGGCCCGTGTGCGAGCCGGGCGAGCAGCAGCCGCACGGCGATCGCGGCCACCTCTCCCGCGACGAGTCCCTCGTCGATCGGGCTGCGACGACCGAGCAGTTGAGAGGCAATCGCCGGCCAGGCGGGATCCTCGTCGGTGTGCCAGCGCTCCAGGCAGTGCAGGCACGGTCCGGTTCCCGGCTCAACGAGGGGACCGATGCGCGCCCCGCTGTCACCGAACACGAGGGGCAGGTGCGGCACGTCGCGCCGGAGCCACAGCCCGTGGAATGCGGGATCGACGACGAAGTGAGCGATGACGACGGCGACACCGAGCGCCTCGGCGGCGGACGGGATGTTTTTGCCAACGAGTCGCGGCGTCATCCCGCATGCGACGAGCACGTCGGCCATCCGGTCGACGGTGGCCCCGTGGCCGGCGATCACGATGGTGCGCGGCCGCGGCCGCGGCTTCGGTGTCTCGACGAGCAGGATCGGGTCGAGCTGGCGCAGCAGGCGTTCCGGCTCGCCCGCATCCGCTCCCGCCGAGTGCGCGAGCATCGACAGCCCCGGCCCGCTGATCCCGACGGCGAGGGCGGCGATCATTCGCTCCTGCGCTTCGGTCACGTCGTAGAGGGTGACCGGGGGATCGTCGACACCGAACTGCAGGCTGTCCGGGCTGCGCCAGACGAGACGAAACCGCGGGTCGATGTGAAGCACCATTTCGGCATCCTGCCAGCGCACCGCGGTGCACGTCGGCGAGTATCCACAGGTGACGCGCCCGCTGCACGCCTCCGTCGCTGATCAGGCGCGCGGTTCGTCGGCCGAGCCGCCTTCTTTCTCGTGGGGGCGATCGTCGCCGATGTCGTTCAGGAGGTCCTCGATCGCCTGGTCGACGTCGTCGCGAGCCGGCGTAGTCGAGGTGAGCCGCGCGATGAGGGCAGCAGGGTCGTCGATGTCGGGGGATTCGGGCAGCACATCGGGATGCGACCACAGCTCGTCACGACGCTCCGCACCGACCGCCTCCGTCACTCTCTGCCACATCGTGGCGGCCTCGCGCAGGCGCCGGGGGCGCAGCTCGAGTCCAACCAGGGTGGAGAACGCCGACTCGGCCGGCCCACCGGCCGCGCGCCGGCGCCGCACCGTCTCGGCGATCGCGTCGGCCTTCGGGAGGCGGGTCGTCGCCTGAGCGGTCACGACGTCGACCCAGCCTTCGATGAGGGCGAGCATGGTCTCGAGTCGCTCGAGGGCGGCAAGCTGCGTCTCTGACTTCGGTGGGATCAGCGCCCCGCTCACCATGGCCTGCCGCAGCTCCTCGGGGTTCGACGGGTCGAATTCGGCCGCGAGGCTCTCCATCGCCGCGGTGTCGATGCGGATTCCGCGCGCGAACTCCGTGATCGAGGTCATGAGCTGCAGGCGCAGCCACTTGGCGTGCCGGAACAGCCGCGCGTGCGCGAGCTCGCGCACGGCGATGTAGAGCTGGATCTGGTCCGGCGCGATGTCGAGCCCCTCGCCGAACGGGGCGACATTCTGCGGGAGGATCGCCGCCTGAAGCTCGGTCCCGTTGGACGAGTCGAGCAGTGGGATCCCGATGTCACCTCCGGAAAGGACCTCGCCGGAGAGCTGGCCTACCACCTGGCCGAGCTGTATCGCGAAGAGCGTCCCGCCGATGTTGCGCATGAGCTTGCCGGCGTTGTCGAGCATGTCGGCCATCTCGCTCGGGGCCTGCTGGCGCAGCACGTCGGTCAGCGCATCGGAGATGCTCAGGGCCACTGGCTCGGCCAGCTGGGTCCAGACCGGCATGGTCGCCCTCACCCATTCGGCGCGCGACATGAGCTTCGGGGTGACGGTGAGTTCCGACACGAAGGTGGCCTCGCCGAGCCAGAGGGCCGCGATCTTGAACGCCTGCTCCAGCGCGGCCTGATCGGCCGTGGAGGTCGGTTGCGACTCGCTCGTGGAAATCGCCGTGGCCTGCTGCCGTGCGATGTCCCAGTTCACTCCCTCGCCGCTGTATTGCATGGCGCTGTGCAGCTGGCTCATGAGTTGGGCGATCATTGCGGGGTCGTCGGGGAGACCGGCGGCGCTCGCGAGCTTGGCGGGGTCGATATCGGAGTTGCCCGACAGCAACTCGCGCAGCATGTCGCGGAACTCGTCGTCCGGCTCTTGGCGAGGATCTTCAGGCATGCAAACTACGCTAGCCGCTGTGCAGCCGGTGTGGCTCGATTTCGGCCTAGGCTGTGATTCCCCGACGTGCGCCCGTGGCGAACAGGCCGCGGATCATTGATGGCACGGGACGGCGCGGGCCCGGGAATGGACACTTGTGACGCTCTTCTCCGACGACCGGACCGAGGCATCGCCCCGGTCGCGGCGGCGCGTGCGGTCGGGCTGGACGCTGCTCGCTATCGGCGTGGTCGGAGTCCTTGCGCTGGCGCTGGTGCCGTCGCCGTACGTTATCGAGCGGCCTGGCCCCGTGTTCAACACCCTCGGCGACGTCTCGGTCGAGGGCGAGCCGGTTCCACTGATCTCGATCCCGGATGAGACCACCTATCCGACCGAGGGAAGCCTGAGTATGTTGACGGTGAACATCGTCGGCAATCGCACCGAGCAGCCGAACTGGTTCGAGGTGATCACGTCGTGGGGTGACCCGAGCCAGGCGGTCGTGCCGGTCGACTCCGTGTTTCCGGAGGGGGAGACGGTCGAGCAGTCGAACGAGCAGAGCGCGGTCGACATGCAGAACTCTCAGAAGGACGCGATCGCCGCTGCGCTGATCGAGCTCGGGTACGAGCTCGAGGCCACTCTCACGGTGGCGGGCTTCTCGCCCGAGTCCCCGTCGGAGGCCGTGCTCGCCGAGGGCGACCAGATCCTGAGTGTCAACGGTGAAGACCCGCTGGACGTGACGCAGCTGCGCGCGACGATCGCCGACAACGGCACAGAGACCCCCGCGAAGATCGAGATCTCCCGGGACGGCGCGACCCAGACGGTCGAGGTGACCCCGCGGGCGAATCCGGAGGGCGACGGCAACCCGATCGTGGGGATCAATGTCGCGGCCGACTATGAGTTTCCCTTCGAGGTCAGGATCCAGCTCGAGAAGGTCGGCGGACCCAGCGCCGGGATGATGTTCGCGCTCGGCATCATCGACAAGCTGACGCCCGGGCCCCTCACGGGAGGCAACGATGTCGCCGGCACGGGCACGATCTCCGTCGACGGCAGTGTCGGACCGATCGGGGGGATTCGGCAGAAGCTCTATGGAGCGAAGGACGATGGTGCGGAGTACTTCCTCGCGCCGACGGAGAACTGCGCCGAGGTCGCCGGAAACGTTCCCGACGACCTGACCGTCTTCGCCGTCTCGACGCTCGACGAGGCACTCGCCGCCGTCGAGGTGGTGGCCGCCGAGGGCGACATCACCGCGCTGCCCACCTGCACCGGCTGAAACTACTCCAGCCGCTGCCCACTGGGCAGTCAGCCCCGGATCGGCAATATTGCAGCGCGGTTGCCTTAAGCTGGGATGACACAGTCATCTACAGCCAGGAGCAGTCTCTTGACTTCCACGGAAGCACGTCCAGTCCCGCGTTCGCGGGCCACCCTAGCGATCTCGGCCGGAATAGTCGCCGCGCTCGTCATCGTTTTCTTCATCTTCGCGAGCCTGTACACAGATTGGCTGTGGTTCAACCAGCTCGGGTTCGCGAACGTGCTGACGACGCAGTGGATCGCCGGGGCGGTGATGTTCCTGATCGGATTCGTCTCCATGGCGGTGCCGGTCTACGTGAGCATCGCGATCGCGTTCCGGGCGCGCCCCGTCTACGCGAAGCTCAACTCGCAGCTCGACCGCTACCAGCAGGTCATCGAGCCCCTCCGCCGACTGGCGATGATTGGAATCCCCGCGGTTCTGGGCCTGTTCGCGGGCGTCGCGACGTCGTCGCGCTGGCCCGTGGTGCTCCAGTGGCTGAACCGCACTCCGAGCGGCGACACCGACCCGCAGTTCGGGCTCGACATCTCGTTCTACCTGTTCGAGCTCCCGTTCTACCAGTCGGCGGTCGCCTTTGCGTCTGCCGTCGTTCTCATCTCCGGTCTTGCGGCCCTCGCGACCTGCTATCTCTACGGCGCCATCCGCATCAACGGCCGTGAGGTGCGCATTTCGAAGGCAGCGCGGATCCAGCTCGCGACCATCGCCGCCGTCTACCTCGCTTTACAGGCCGTGAGCATCTGGCTCGACCAGTACGCGACGCTCGTGCAGAGCAGTAGTGACCTCCTGGTCGGCGCCTCGTACGCCGATGTCAACGCCGTGATCCCCGGCCGCGCGATCCTCGCGGGGATCGCCGCGCTTGTCGCTATCCTGTTCATCATCACCGCGGTTGTCGGACGCTGGCGGCTCCCGATCATCGGAACCGCGCTGCTCATCGTCAGCAGTTTGCTGATCGGCTCCATCTACCCGTGGATCGTGCAGCGATTCCAGGTCGAGCCGAGCGCGAGAAGCCTCGAGGCGCCGTACATCGAACGCAACATCGAGGCCACCCGCGCTGCGTACGGAGTTGCCGACGTCGAGGAGACGAGCTTCGACCCGTCGACCGATACCGAGGCCGGCGCGCTTCGCGACGACGCCGAGACAACGGCGAACATCCGCATCATTGACCCCGCCCTCGTCACGCGCACGTTCGCGCAGCTCGAACAGTTCCGGCAGTACTACCAGTTCGCCCCCCAACTCGACGTCGACCGCTATGAGATCGACGGCAAGGTGCAGGACACCGTCATCGCCGTGCGCGAGCTCAACCTGGACGGGCTCGGCGGAGCGAACAACTTCTACAACCGCACCTTTGTCTACACCCACGGCTACGGCGTCGTTGCGGCCTTCGGAAACCAGCGGTCGGCCGAGGGCCTTCCGGTGTTCCTCCAGTCGGGCATCCCGAGCGGCGGCTTGCTCGGAGATGACTTCGAGCCGCGCATCTACTTCGGCGAGCAGTCCCCACCGTTCTCAATCGTCGGCGCGCCGGAAGGCACTCGGCCGGTCGAGCTGGACTTCCCGGCCGGTGCGGACGAGGGCGCGGAGAACGCGACCACCACGTACGCCGCGGACGGCGGGCCGAAGCTCGACAACGTGTTCAAGAAGCTCATCTACGCGATCAAGTTCCAGTCGGAGCAGATCTTCCTCTCCGACGCGGTCAACGACGAGTCGCAGATCCTCTACGACCGTGACCCGAAGCAGCGCGTGCAGAAGGTCGCCCCGTACCTCACGCTGGACAGCGACGCCTACCCGGCCGTCGTCGACGACAAGGTCGTGTGGATCGTCGACGGCTACACGACGAGCGAGAACTACCCCTACTCCGACATCAAGCAGCTGAGCAACGCGATCGTCGACACCTACACGCCGCCGCCCGCCTATGCCATCGACAACATCAACTACATCCGCAACTCGGTCAAGGCCACCGTGGATGCCTACACCGGGGAGGTGACGCTCTTCGCCTGGGACGACCAGGACCCGATCCTCCAGACGTGGCAGAAGATCTTCCCGACCACCGTGGAGCCGATGAGCGAGATGACCGGCGACCTGTTGAGTCACGTGCGTTACCCGGCCGACCTGTTCAAGGTGCAGCGCCAGATCCTCAGCACGTACCACGTGACCGACACCGACTCGTTCTACTCGAGCGACGACGCGTGGATCACCCCGAACGACCCGACCAAGACTGCCGCCACCGCGGAGTTCCAGCCGCCGTACTACCTGACAATGCAGGTCCCCGGGGCGGACGAGCCGAACTTCTCGCTCTACACGACCTTCATCCCGCAGTCATCGGGTGAGGGTGCGCGGAACGTGCTCACCGGCTTCATGGCCGTGAATGCGGATGCGGGAAGCACCGCGGGCGAGGTCGCCGATACCTACGGCCAGTTCACTCTGCTGACACTTCCCAAGCAGAACACGGTCCCGGGCCCCGGCCAGGTGCAGAACAACTTCAACACCAATACTGAAGTGGCCAACCAGCTGGCGCTGCTGGCCAGGGGCGACACCGAGATTGTGCGGGGTAACCTCCTCACGCTCCCGATCGGCGGCGGATTGCTCTACGTGCAGCCGGTCTACGTGCAGTCCACGGCGGAGACCACCTACCCGATCCTGCGTAAGGTGCTCGTCTCGTTCGGCGACCAGATCGGCTTCGAGGACACCCTCGACGCCGCCCTGAACTCGGTGTTCGGTGGTGATTCCGGGGCGAACGCGGGGGATGGTGGCGTCGTCGTGACTCCGGTCGATCCGGAGGCTCCGGTCGATCCGGATGCTCCGATCACCGATCCGGAGACGCCGACGACCCCCACGACGCCGACTACCCCTACGACGCCGAGCGACAGCCCGGAGCTCCAGTCCGCGCTCGCGGACGCACGCCAGGCTCTTCTCGATCGCGAAGCAGCCTACGCCAGCAACGACCTTGTTGCGGCGGCCGAAGCCGACAACGCGCTGCAGCAAGCGATCGAACGCGCGATCGCCGCGTCGCCGTAGTGCAAAACGCGTCGAGGGCACGGGAGGCGATCCCGTGCCCTCGACGCCGTTGAGGCGGGGGACCGCACGCCCAGTGCCGGTGGACGAAGGGTGTTCGAAACTCTGGTATCGTTGTAATCACGCCGCGGGGTGGAGCAGTTCGGTAGCTCGCTGGGCTCATAACCCAGAGGTCGCAGGTTCAAATCCTGTCCCCGCAACAA
>Ga0105047_10006342_pt1 | contig 20068 bp, 15 predicted proteins | sample MAT04_FD_78384 | JGI IMG/M metagenome (GOLD analysis project Ga0105047, IMG submission 78384) | Freshwater microbial communities from Lake Fryxell liftoff mats and glacier meltwater in Antarctica - MAT-04 (megahit assembly) | ecosystem: Environmental > Aquatic > Freshwater > Ice > Liftoff...
CGAACCTGGCACCCGAACCTGGTACCGGAGCCTGGTACTCGAGCCTGCCACCCGAACCTGGCACCCGAACCTGGTACCCGAACCTGGTACCCGAACCTGGTACCCGAACCTGGTACCGGAGCCTGGCACCCGAACCTGGTACCCGAACCTGGTACCGGAGCCTGGCACCGGTACCGCCGAATCGATGAAGGCGCTGCACCGAGTTCTTCGGTTCTTTGGCTCTTCGGCTGCAGCCCCCATTCGGCTTTTCAGCATTTCGGCTTCGGTCCACCATTGACGAAACTTCAGCGGCCTCGTGCATAAAATATGCGTTACATACCCCGTTCGTTATTGGCGGCCACCTCACTCCCCTCTCATCCTCTCCGCCATGCAAAAAATCTCTCCGCCATGCAAAAAATCTCTCCATCATGCAAAAAATCACGTCGCTTCTCTGGATCGACGGCAACGCCGAAGCGGCCATGAACCTGTACACATCTTCTTCACGGATGCGAAGATCGGCCACGTGTCGCGTTATGGGGCCGGTGGCCCCGGTCCGGCGGGTGCGGTCCCGACTGCGTCATTTTCGCTGTTGGGGCAGGAATTCATCGCGTTGAACGGCCGGCCAAGTACCAGTTCACTCCCGCCATTTCATTCGTGGTCAGCTGCGAAACGCAGGCCGAGGTCGATCACTATTGGGACGCGTTATCGGCGGGGGGTTCTGAACAACGATGCGGTTGGCTCAAGGATCAATTGGTGTGTCCTGGCAAATTATCCCGACGGCGTTATCGCGATTGAAGTCGAGTGCGGAGCCGGGACGAGCGGGGCGCGTCATGGAAGCGATGCTCAAAATCAGGAAGCTCGACATGCAGGGATTTGAGGACGCGTAGGACGGCTACGTTGTGCGCTTCAAAAATGTCGATGTTGAGCAGTGACGCAAACAGCGCGACGATTGTTGCGTGGTGTCGGAAAAGCACTGAGCTAAATCGGGCCTTTCGCACGAGAGGTTTCCGTGCCATAATCTGCGCACTTACCAGTGATCAGATAAGTCAGGCGTTCCGTCTGCCCCCGCAGCCGACGCGAATCCTGCCGCTGACGGCGTTTCCGCCGACGCCTCCACGCCGCTCCAAGTCCCTCTCTCCGATACGGTGAATGAGTAGATCCGTGAGCTTGTCTCTCCAGCGGCTGTGCCGCTCGCCTCGCGCGATTCAGTCCATCCTGAAGCAATGTGTTGCCAGGCAACATGCCTTCATGATGTTGATCGGATCGCTCCTCCTCGCAACGCCCGTCGTTGCGCAAAACAAGATTGTCACTGGCAAAGTGACCAGCGAACAAGGCGCACCCATCGCCGGCGTTTCCGTTCTGGTGAAAGGCACCACCAACGGCACGACCACCAATAACGAGGGCAACTTCTCGTTGCGGGTCGACCTTGGCCAGGTGTTGCAGTTCCGCCTGCTGGGCAACTCACCAGCCGAACGAACCGTAGGCGCTGACAACGTTATCAATGTCGCGCTCAAAAAAGTTGCACTCAACCTTGACGCCATGGTCGTGACGGCACTTGGCGAAACGGCCAAGCAGCGTAGCATCGGTACGTCGCAACAGATGGTAATGGGTGGCGAAGTCGCTCAAACAGGTCGGGAAAATTTCATCAACGGCCTGCAGGGGCGTGTGGCGGGTGTCGAAGTGACGAGCAGCTCCGGCGTGCCGGGTGCGTCAACCTCGATCACCATTCGCGGCGTCAGCTCCATCTCCAGCAGCAATCAGCCGCTCATGATCATTGACGGCCTGCCGATGGATAACAAGACGCTCAACACCGGCGTCCTGGCCTCGGATGCACCAGGCTCGGCCTCGGCCTTCAACAACCGTGGTGTGGACTTCACGAATCGCGGCGCCGATATCAATCCGGAAGACATCGAGACGATGGTCGTCCTCAAGGGTCCGGAAGCCGCGGCGCTTTACGGCATCGATGCCGCCAACGGCGCCATTGTCATCACGACGAAACGCGGCAAACCCGGTGTTGGTGGCCTGGAATACAGCAACCGAGTCCGGTTAGACAACACGCGCTCGCAACCGGAAGTCCAGCGCAAGTACGGTCCGTCGGGAGTGACCGGCGAAAACCTGAATTCGTTCTCGTATTTTGGATTGCCGTACGCGGACACGACGACTTTCTACGACAATGTCGATGGTTTTTTCCGCACGGCGGTGACGCAGAGCCATAACCTCACATTCAGCGGCGCTGCGCAAGACAACAAAGTGAATTATCGGTTGGGACTTGCCGCCGACAGACAACTGGGCGTCGTCCGCAACAGTGATCTCACGAAAATCAACCTGACGGGCAACTCGACCGCGCAGGTGACGTCGTGGCTCAAGTCCGACCTGTCCATGCAGTACAACAATTCCGACAACAATCAGTCGTACAAGGGTGAGCAGGGACCGCTGATTGGATTGTTGACGTGGCCGCAAACGGATGACGCGCGCAACTATCTCACCCCCGCTGGCATCCGTCGTCGCAAGACGATCCAGTCCGCCGCCGGCGAACTCGACAATCCGTATTTCAACATCGCGAAAAATCGCAACAGCTCGAAGAACAATCGCCTGATTGCGAACATCGGACTGGTGTTGACGCCGTTCTCCTGGAGCAGTCTGCGTACGAACATCGGTTCGGACACATACACCACCGAATACACGTCGCTCCGGAATCCGGAGAGCCAGATCGGCAACAGTTTCAATGGTGTTATCGACGTGGCGGACGACATCGGCCGCAACTTCAATGCGCAGACTGTGCTCAGCGTGAACGAACAAGCCCTGGGCAAGAACTTCGGCCTATCGGCATTTGTCGGAAACGCGGTGTCCGATTCCAAGTCGACGACGAACGCACTCAAGGGTCAGGACTTTCTGGACCCGAATTTCGTTTCAGTCAACAATACAGCGCAACGCTTCAGTCGCACCACGCAGTCGCAGCGCCGCCTCATTGGCGCATTCGGCAGCGCGACGTTGAACTTCCGTCAGATGGCGTTCGTAACAGTTACCGGCCGCAACGACTGGACGTCCACCATTCCGATTGGCAAAAACTCGTTCTTCTATCCCTCGGTCAACGGCACGGTCATTCTCGAAGACGTGGTTCCCGCCCTTGGCAAATTCCTGAGCGGAAAAATCCGCGGCGGATATGCGGAAGTCGGAAAGGACGCGCGTCCGTACGCGTATCGCCCGTCGCTTGAGTACAAGACCACGTCGTACGGTGGCTACGGGTACGGCTTTACGGGCCCGAACCTCGCGCTCCGGCCGGAGTTTGCGCAGTCGTACGAATTCGGTACGGACCTTGCGTTTCTTGACAACCGCGTCAGCGTCGAATTCACGCAGTATCGCAAACAGACGAAAGATCAGATCGTCAACGATATTCGTGGCAGCTATGCAACGGGCTTCATTCTGTTCAATCTGAATGGTGCCGTGACGCGCAACACCGGTACGGAAATCACGTTGAACATGACGCCGTTGCTCTCGCGCAATTTCTCGTGGAATGTCATCGGTAACTTTGATCGCTCGCGAGGCAAAGTACTCGCACTGCCAAACGCGCTGCCGGAATCGTACGTCTCCGACACGTGGTTGTTCGGCAATGTGCGAAACGGTACGTCACCGGGACAGTCCACGCGTTCGCTGACGGGATTGTTCTACCTGCGCAACACCGCGGGCGACATTCTCATCGATCCGACATCGGGACTTCCGTTGCGGTCGACCACGTTCATCAGCGGGCCGGATGGCGGATACGATCGTAATCCCAACTTCACCGTTGGTGTGACGAACGCGTTCCGCTACAAGAATCTGTCCCTGCAGTTTCTGGTGGACTTCCGCCGCGGTGGTGACGTGTTCAACGCCACGGAGCAATATCTGACCGCACGCGGCCTGAGCAATCGCACGCTCGATCGCGAAGCGCCACGCGTCATTGATGGCATTCTGCGCGACGGAAAGGAAAACTCCGCGACCCCCACGAAGAACACGATCGTGGTGATCCCGAAAGTGAACACGGGGTATTACACCGGCATCAGCGAAGAACTGTTTATCGAAAGGGACATCAACTGGATTCGCATGCGCGACATCACGCTGCGGTACCAGCTGCCACCACGTCTCGTTCGCGCGAAACAAGCAAGCCTGTTCGTGACCGCGACCGATCTGTTCCTGTTCACCAACTACTCTGGACTTGATCCCATCGTGAACGGCAACACCGCCGCTGTTGGTGGGTCGGGCGCTGCCGGTATCGATTACGGCAACTTCCCAATGCCGCGCGGTGTCGCCTTCGGACTCCGGGTGGGTTACTAACCATGAGCACATCAAACCGCATGAAGCGAATTGGACGCACATTGCTTGGCGCCAGCTCACTGTTGCTGGCCGCGAGCTGCGACGACTATCTGGATATCAACACCAATCCAAATGCGCCACAGGTAGTGTCCGCGAATCTGTACCTTTCGCCGATGCTGCACTGGCTGGCTACGGGACCGCAATTAGACGGCCGTTTTGTTGGTCGGTACACGCAGCAGTGGTTTATTGCGACGACGTCCTTCAGCACCTGGGACCGTATGGGTTATGACCCGTCCAGCGACAACGCCGCGCAGCAGTGGCGCGACGTGTACTGGTCATTCGGACAGAACCTGGTCGACATGATGACGAAGGCCGAGGCGGAACAGCGCTGGGACCTGTTGGGTGTCGGCTACGTGCTGAAAGCCTTTGGATGGCAGGGTATCACCGATCTCCACGGTGAAATCATCATCAAAGAGGCGCTTGATCAATCGCGCACCACGTTTGACTACGACACGCAGGAATACGCCTACCAGGAAATTCAGCGGTTGTTGGGCGAAGCCATCAAGAACCTGGCCCGTACCGACGGTGGCGTTGACCAAGCGTATCTGGCGCGCACCGACAAGCTGTATGGCGGCGATCGTGCGAAGTGGACGAAGCTGGCGTATGGCCTGTTGGCGTTGAACCTCAACCACTACTCCAACAAGGCGACGTACAAGCCGCAGGACGTGATTGACGCGGCGAACAAATCATTCGCCAGCAATGCGGACGACGCGCTGTTGGCGTACCCGGGAACGAGCGGTGACAACTCCGATCTCAATTTCTGGGGTCGTACACGCGGCAACACGACGAACTACCGTCAGACGAGGTTCGTGGTGGAATTGATGAACGGCACGCAGTTCGCTGGTGCTGTTGATCCCCGCTTGAGCCGGATGCTGTCACCCGCGCCGGACGGGCAGTTTCGCGGACTGGATATCAACGTGCTGAATTTCGGTGCGTTGACTACCGATCAGCGTCCGAACAATTTCAATGGCTACGCTGGCACAGGTGGTTTGCAATTGCCCGGTCGCTACATCTTCGACGACAAGGCGAAGATTCCGGTCATGACATACGCCGAGGTGCAGTTCATCAAAGCCGAAGCCGCGTACCGGATGGGTGATAAAGCAACGGCGTTGGCGGCGTATACCAACGGCGTTTCTGCGCACATCGATTGGGTCAACGCGCGCAACCTCGACAACAATCAAACGCCAACACAAATCACAGCGGCCGAGAAGTCGGGGTTCCTGGCGTCGCCAGCGATCATTCCGACGGCGGCGGGGCTCTCGCTCACGAACATCATGTCGCAGAAATACATCGCGCTGTGGGGTTGGGGGCACAACGAGCTCTGGATGGACATGCGTCGCTATCGTTACACCGACATCGATCCCGCGAGTGGCCGACAAGTGTATCCGGGCTTTGCACCTCCCGTTGTTCTGCAATCCGACAACAGTGGCAAGGTCGTGCAGCGCATCCGGCCGCGTTACAATTCGGAATACGTGTGGAACCGGCCCGGGCTCGACGTCATCGGCGGACTCGCTGGGGACTACCATACGAAACCCCTCTGGATCACTACCCCGTAATCGACCATGATGAAACTCAGATCAATTGCGGTGCTGGCAGGGATCGTAGCCCTCGCATCGTGCGACAAGAACGCAGTACAGGACATTACAGGTGTCGTGCCCCTGGCGAAGATTCGGTTCTTCAATTTTGGCCTGGGTGCGCCTGCGGTAAACTTCTTCGCGAACGACACCAAAGTGACGGCCATTCGGTCGGACGCCGGCACGCCGGTATCAACCGGCGTCGCGCAAGGTGGTGTTGCGTCGGGCGGACTGTACACCGGAGTGGCGCCCGGAACGTATCAGTTCTCGTCACAGATTTCCGACACCACCATCAAGAATGTCACGGTGACGAAAGTCAGTCAGACAGTGGAAGCTGGAAAAACGTACTCGTTCTTCATGAGCGGTTTGTATGACGCCGTGACTCGGACGGCCGACGGGTTTATCATCGAAGATTCATACCCGACGACGTTTGATTACACGCGAGCGTTGGTGCGTTTTGTCAACGCGATCTACAATTCCAGTCCGATGACGCTGTATGCGAAGGATCAGACGACTGGCGTGGAAATCCCGGTTGGTGGTGCGGTGGCGTATAAGGCGGGTGGCGTGTTCGCACCCGTGCCAAACGGTGTGTACGACTTGAGCACGCGTGTGGCCGGATCAACCACCAACGTGATCGTGCGCACCGGCGTTTCCTTCTCGTTTGGCAATGTGTACACCATCGGCGCGCGCGGTGACATCACGGTTGTTTCCACAACCTTGGCCAACCGTCCGCAGTTGGATAATACGCTCAATCGCTAAAGCTTCGCTCGAAGAATTGGCAACAAAGAACCCCGGCACTCGCCGGGGTTTTTTGTTGCGTACGCACTGTCGACGCGCTTCAGCGACTGCCGGTGCGCCCGTGTGTCGTTGCCGCGTTATTGATGATTCGAGGCTTTTGTTTTCGCTTTGCGCATGGTCGAAACGGAATCGACCGTCGCGAGATACGAGAAGATCAGCGAGCCAGGAATCGCGAGAGTCTCTTCATAACCGCTCAGCGAAACCACCTTGACGACCAGACTGTCGCGACTGCCGCGCAACAGTTCGTCCGAGATTCGCGCGCGATACGTGAGCAATGGCGAACAGCCTTTCTTGCCAACGCAGTTGAACTGATCGGCGGCGATGCCCTGAAACAGCAGCTGATGTCCGGCTTTCTCCGTATCAGAAAACGCGTACCAGTTGGATTGTGCAAACGCTCTCGGGTTGGCCCACGCGTTGATATACAGCACGTGATCATACGCCACGGTTCCGTCTCGGAGAATTGACGTCCGCAGCCCCTGATATTGTTCGTCGTCATTCCAGGCCACCACCGACGCGCTGAAGGCGTTCCAGTAATCCCGAACCACCACTCGTGTCGCTTCCGATTCTGACGAGCGGACTTTAGCGGAAGCGCTGATCGAATTGCGTGATGGCGCGACTTCAAACGATGCCGCTGCGGTACCGCTGGGCGTGGGTGTTACTACCGGAACGGCTCGCACACACGCTGTCTGTCCGCCAACTACGGCGGCCAGCGCTACGGCGCGCAGGCTACTACCAAAAAATGGGACAGAGCGAGACATGTGATACACTCCGGCATTAAGGGGATGGTGCGTAAATATTGCGCGAACGGCGTTCCGGCGCGACAGTGAAGGTTCGTGAATACACGCCCCAGTTCCGCCCCCCCCCCCGCCCAGCTACCAGTCACATGAGGATGTTCCACCGCATTGCCCGCCTGAGAACGGTGTGTCGTGCCACGCGTGTGGCCGCGAACATCGTCATGCATGCACGGGTGGGCGTGCTGGCAGCAGTCGCGATGCTCGGCGCAACGGCGAGTGCTCAGACACCTCCGCCACGCCCGCCCACGTCCCCAACGGCACCGGGCTTGGCACCCGCCGCACCCGGTTTTCAAGGCACTATCGTCTCGGGAACGGTGCACGATAGCATCGCCGGACGTCCGCTGCCCGGAGCCGTCGTACAGCTCGTGCACAGTGAAGACGCCAGTCGGTTCGCACGCACCGTCATTTCGGATTCCCTGGGACGGTACGCTTTCGACAGCGTGCCCGACGGTCGTTATACGCTCGGATTTTTTCATCCGATGCTGGATTCGCTTGGCATGCAGCCGGTGGCGCGCGCGGTTTCGATTAATCGGAACGGCGCACTGCGCGCCGACCTCGCGATTCCGGGTGCTCGTCGCCTGCGTGATGTGTTGTGCGGACCCAGGACGGCCACGAATTCCGGTGCAGTCGTGATTGGCGTGATTCGCGACGCGCGAACTCGCGCACCGATCTCGGGCGTACGTGTGGTCGGGCAGTGGCATGAAGTCACATTGGGCGTGGGCGGAATTCAGCAGCGTATGCCGCGGCGCGTGACGACATCCGAAGAGAACGGCTCGTATGTGTTGTGCAATGTGCCGGCGCCGGGATTGGTCTCGGTGATCGCGAGTCGCGGCGCCGATAGCACGGATCTCGTCGAGTTCGAAGTGCCGTTTGATGGATTTATGCGACGCGAATTGTTTCTGGGAGCAGCACGAACCGTCGCTGTGGTGGACAGCACGCCACTGGCTGACACACTCGCGATGCGTTCACCCACGGTGCATTTGGGTGACGCGCGGCTGACAGGTACGGTGGTGGCGATTGATGGCGGGGCACCGATTGTTGGCGCCGTTGTTGGTATCAAGAACGGTCCGCAAACGCGCGCGAACGAGCGCGGGTTCTGGACGTTGCAAAACGTGCCGCCCGGGAGTCGCACGCTGGAAGTGCGCGCACTTGGTCATGTGCCAGTGCGTCGCAGCGTGGATGTGATTGAAGGAACGCCGCCCATTCGCGTTGCGATGGTCACGTTCAAGGCAACGCTCGATACGCTCAAGATTACGGCGGGGTTATCTGTCAATCTTGATTTGCAGCAATTTGAGCAGCGTCGCAAAACGAATGGAATGGGACGGTTTCTTACTGCAGCGGACATCTTCAAACGTCAGCCACTCGAGACGTCGCAGCTCTTCAGGAATTTTGCGGGACTTGAACTGCGGAGAGCAACAACGGCGAACGGCGACACAGAAGTGATTCTGATGAAGGGTGTTTTTGACGATCAGTGCATGCCGACGATTTTCCTGAATGGGACGCCCATGCAGAACACCGACGCAAACATTCTCGACAATTTTGTCCGCCCCGAAAAGATCATCGGCATTGAAGTCTACTCACCGACATCTATCCCACCGCAATTTCAGATCGGGCTGAGCGGATGTGGCAGCATTGTAATCTGGGCGCGGATGTAGGGCCGGGACCCAACCCCCCTTCAATGAAGCAGGCGATTATCTTGTAATATGCCCACCATATGGGCATATTGTGCCCACTACATGAGCATGTTACCTCGCATCCACACCGCGCTCCCCCGCCTGCTTGAAACGCAGCTGGCACGCGCGGCACGCCTCTTTCCGGTCGTCGTGATCACCGGAGCCCGACGTACCGGTAAAAGTACGCTCGTCCGCTCCAGCCTCACCACCGCCGCGTCACGCTATGTCACGCTCGACGCCGCAGAGACGCGGGCCATGGCGTCACGCGAACCGCGCGCACTGGTTTCGCAGGCAGCACGACTCACGATCGACGAAATACAACGCGAGCCCGACCTCCTGCTGACGATAAAGGAAGTGGTCGACCACGACCCGCGTCCCGGACGCTTCGTGCTGACCGGGTCGGCGAATCTCCTGCTCATGAACCGGGTTTCCGAATCGCTCGCGGGGCGCGCCCGGTATTTCACGTTGTGGCCAATGACTCGCCGCGAACAGCTTGGCTTTGGAACCGCCGGATGCTGGACCGCGTTTCTCGACACGCCCGTCCGCGATTGGATGAATGTCCTGGACGAACAGGTCGCCCCGGGCGAAGACTGGCGCGAACTCGCCAGGCGCGGAGGTTATCCACAGCCGGCGCTGGAGTACCCGGAAATCGATCAGTCGGCCGACCGCGCAGAGCTATTCGCCGGCTACACGCAGGCGTATCTGGAGCGCGATCTTCGCGATCTCGCGTCCATCGATTCACTGTACGACTTTCAACGTCTCATGCGGGCAGTGTGTCAGCGCATTGGAAATACCGTGCGTCAAACCGACCTCGCGCGCGATACCGGACTGCCGCGAACAACGGTGCAACGATATCTCAACCTCCTCGAGGTGTCCTACCAATTGGTACGATTGGAGGCATACTCGGTCAATCGCACCAAACGGTTGATGAAGCTTCCCAAGTACTACTGGAGCGACGCCGGGCTCGCCCTGCACGTCGGGGATGACGGCGAGCCGCGCGGCGCACATCTGGAAAATCTGGTGCTCACCGATCTGCTGGCGTGGCGCGAAACAGATGTCGCACGGCCGGGTGTGATGTACTGGCGCACCAGCAGCGGTGAAGAGGTCGATTTTGTTGTCGAACGCAAACAGCAAACGCTAGCGATTGAAGTCAAAGCATCAACGAACCCCGGCTACGCAGATGCGAAGCACCTGCGAACATTCCTCGCGGAGTATCCAGACACGGCAGTTGGTGCGCTACTCCTGCACGACGGGACCGAGACGTTCTGGATTTCGGACCGCGTACTGGCCACACCGTGGTGGAAAGTGATCTGATCCGTTCGCATCGCCGCACGCAGCGCCGTATGCGTTTATCGCTGCTACTTTGGCGCGCGTTTGATGCTCCCTGAGTTGCGCGGCATATGGAGCGCATCCACATACACCCACGCATCCGTACCCGATCGCCACACGACACGTACGCGCGTGTACTCAGGCGGCTCGTACGTGCGCCCAAACAACGACTGCTGCACACGCTCCAACTGCAGCGTGCCGTAGGAGAACAAGTGCTCGGTGCGTTCTTCAGTCGGCGTAGGCAGAATCCGTTTCCCTGATCGTTTCGTGTTCGGTCAGCTCGTCGATGCGTTGCTGGTACGCCTGTAATTCGTCCGGCGTCATCAAACGTTCCGCCAACCAGTTCCCGAGTGTTTCCGCCGATTGCGCGTTTACCACTGACTGTTGACGCAACCTGCGCTCGGCAGCATCGCGCACCAACGCGACTTTCGCGATATGCCACAATGAGATCGCAAAGAGACGCGAACCAAGCGGTTCGCGAGCGGGAAATCCTACATCGCGCACCACGCCGCGCAGGTACATCGCGATTTGCACGTCGGTCGCGTCGGCCGCGACCATGCCAAAAACAATGGTGGCGTGTTCGTCGAGGAACGGCTCAGCCGCTTCGTCGAATCGCTCGAAGAAGTGGACCAGTGCCTGCCGAAGTTTGGGGATGGCGGATTCGCCGCGATCGACCCAGCTGCTTTCGCGTTTTCTGGACATGATGGTGATCACGACGGGGAGTTCCACTTCACGAGCGCGATTAGCGCATTCAATGAGCGCCAGCGTATAGCACCAACTATTTCGATGCGTTCACTTTATTTGCCGTGAGTGGTGTTATCAAAACGTCGTCAACTGAGTGTGCGGCGTTGAGCGCGGCCGGCGCAGGAGCGTTTTCGACTGCTTGTGGTTGTAGCGCGGTGTCGGTTGATGTCAGGTCATCATCGTCGGTAACGTGTTCGCTCAAATGCATCATGACCACCGCCCCAGTGGTGAGCAGCGCCATCGTGCCCAGAACGAAACCTGGCCCAGGAGTCACTACGACATTGGGAATGTTCTGGAGAAAACGCGCGTAGCCAAATGACTGCACCAGCGCGACGGCCAGGTTCAACGACCGCGTCCATTTTTTCAAGCGAGCGCGGCCCACTTCATCTTCATCCATTGCGGCGACACGCGGAAACACCTTTTTCGCGAGCCACATGTAGCAACGGGCTGTCACAAACGGAGTGATGCTGAGCGCGAGTATTGATCCGCGCGTCAAACCGTGGCCGGTGATGGCATCAAAAAACTTGAGCAATGCGCTGTTGTTCAACTCCCAAATTCCGCGCGCCAACCATTCACCGCGGATTCCCGGAATGTGAATACGCAGCCCCACATAACAAACGGCTGCGAATACAGCGGCGCGCCGAGCCCATCTCCACGGGAATGACATTTGATGAGGGTGCAGGGGTGCGTACAAATACGGTAGGCGCTGGAAACGAAATACACCGCCTCTCTCGCAGCGTGCCAGTCAGCGCTCCCACCGCGGCGTGCGTTAATCAGTCAGAACGAACTGGTGTATGCAGGACGAGTTGACACGTCGGGAAGTTGTGCCGGCTGCACCTGGCACGCATCAACGCGCCGATCAACGCTGCGGCGTGTGCAACCGTAAAGTGGCCTACCAAACCGAACCTTCAGGAGTGTTCTGTGAGCTTGAGTCGCATCCGTATTGGCGTTCTCGCCGCGCTTGTTGTTACTGCCGCTGCCGTCACTATCACCCAGACTGCCTCGGCTAAGCCGGTTCCGCGCCGCGCCAACAAGAACCACACCGTAAAGATGATTACACAGGACGGCAAGCAGCTATTTGACCCGGTCGACCTGACGATTGCGCAGGGCGACACGGTGACGTGGCTGGCCGTCAGCGGAAGCCACAATGTTGGTTTCTGGCCGGACAGCATTCCCAAAGGCGGCGAAGACATGCTCCGCAAGGCCATGCCGGACACCATCGAGACGCTGCTTGGGCCCCGCAAGCCAACCAAGGGCGACACCTACGTGATTGTTTTCAACAACGCACCCAAGGGCACTTACAAGTACTACTGTAAGCCGCACCTCAAGAAAATGATGGTCGGCACCCTGACCGTCAAATAATTCAGTCATCGCCTGACAGCACACCGGCGTGACTACGTCGTAATTTGTCTCCGTTCTCGCTTGAACTTTTTTCAGGTGGGGGCGGAGAGTTTTAGTTTCCCCTCCCGACGCCGGCACCGCCGCCGCACACGCGCCTTGGGCGCACGTTCCCCCCGCCAGCAGCATGCCTTCCAGCAGCATGGACGAATCAGGACTTTCGCCTACCGCGACCCCAACTCCGACCCCAGACGATCGCCGCGGCTTTATGACCAAAGCGGCTGCCTTGGTCGTGGGTGGGTTGATCACGGTGGTCGCACCGATTGCCGGGCTTTTCACGTTTCTCGATCCGCTCCGGCGCAAAGCCGAGGCGCGTGGTCTGGTTCGGGTCGCGGCCATGGGCTCGCTGCCATCAAACGGCGAACCGCGCAAACTCCCGGTGCTGGATACGCTGATTGACGCCTGGAATCGTACAGAGAATGTGCCAATCGGCTCGGTCTACGTACAAAAAACCGGCAAGGACACTGTCCGCGTGCTAAACGCGGTGTGCCCGCATCTGGGCTGCTCGGTTGGGTATAACGCCGCCAAGCACGGATACTTCTGCCCCTGCCACAAGAGCAGCTTCTCGTTGGATGGCAAAATCCTCGATCCGAAAAGCCCGAGTCCGCGCGGTATGGACGAGTTGGAGGCCGAAGTCAAAGCCGACGGTGAGATCTGGGTGAAATTCCAGAACTTCCGGAAGGGCTCAGTCGACAAGATTCCGGTTTGATGCCCAGGGAGTCGACCAACTGGCTCGATCAACGCACCGGCTACAAGGCGTTGGTCCACGAGGCCCTGTTCGAAAACGTCCCGGGCGGCGCGCGCTGGCGCTATGTGTGGGGCAGTACGCTGGTGTTCTTCTTTTCGGTCCAGGTCATTACCGGATTGTTTCTGTGGATGGCCTACAGCCCGAGTTCGCAGACGGCGTGGGAAAGCGTCTACTTCATTCAGACTCAAATGTGGGGCGGCTGGTTCCTGCGCGGCCTCCATCATTTTGTCGCGCAGGCGATGACGATTTTGCTGGTCCTTCACCTCATGCAGGTGGTGATCGACGGCGCGTACAAAGCCCCGCGCGAAATCAATTTCTGGTCGGGCGTGATCATGCTCGTCCTGGTGCTGGCCCTTTCGCTGACGGGCTATTTGCTGCCTTGGGATCAGGAGGGATTTTGGGCCACGGCGGTCTCGACCAACATCATCGCGCTCAGTCCCGGGGTTGGTTCGGCGGCGCAGGCGGTGGTGGTGGGCGGCACGGATTACGGGCATCACACCCTGACGCGCTTTTTTGCGCTGCACGCTGGTGTCATACCCGGTGCCATCATGTTGTTTATCGTCGTTCACATCTATCTCTTTCGACGACATGGAGTTAAGCCGGCCGAACCTAAAAAGGGAGCCGACGTTGGCTTCTGGCCAGACCAGGTGTTGCGCGATGCTGTCGCGTGTCTGGCGGTATTGTTGGTGGTTGTGTTCTTCATCTTTCGCTACCACGGCGCACCGTTAGGCGCCCCCGCCGACCCCTCCGAGCAATACTCGGCCGCCCGCCCGGAATGGTATTTCCTGTTCCTGTTTCAGTTCCTGAAGTATTTCCCAGGCAGCGCTGAAATTGTCGGGGCGATCGTGGTTCCGATGTTGTTGATGGCGGTACTGGTGGCCATGCCGTACTTCGGCAAATGGAAACTCGGACACCGGTTCAACCTGGGGTTCATGGCGGCGATGATTGCCGGCGCGACCCTGTTGACGTACCTCGCCATCCGCGCCGACGAGAACGACCCCGAATACAACGCGTCGGCGGCGGCTGCTGAGGTTGATGCGGCGCGGGCGGTCGAACTGGCGAACGCCGGCATTCCCGTCACCGGTGCCGCCGCGCTGATGCGTGAAGATGCGTTCACGCAGGGGCCACGCATTTTCTCGAAGAACTGCGCGGCCTGTCATCGATACGACGGTCACGACGGACTGGGCGCGGCATTACCCAAGGATTCCATCTCCGCGTCGGACCTCAAGGGATTTGGCAGTCGCGAGTGGTTGGGGCGGTTTCTGAATCCCGACTCCATTGTCACCTTGCGGCACTGGGGCGGCACGGCGCACAAGGACGGCGACATGGTGTCATGGCTGCAGGAGAAGGTGCCCGAGTTCACCCCCGAGCAGAAGCAGATTTTTGAGTACGCCCAGTGGGCGTTGTCGGCGGAGGCGGGGCTCAAGTCGCAGACGGAGATGGATGTGCGCGACAGTGCGAAGATCGCGATTGGTCTGGCGTTCATTCAGGACACGGCCAAAGGGTGCACGTCGTGCCACACGTTTCGCGAGCGGAAGAAGGATCCTCCAGAATTGACCGGCTACGGTTCGCGCCAATGGATGATCGATTTCATTTCCGATCCGGCGCACGAGCGGTTTTTTGGCGACAACAACGATCGCATGCCGTCGTTTGCGAAGGAAAAGACGTTGACGTTGAAGGAGATCGGGATGATCGCCGACTGGTTGCGTGGGGAGTGGTACGTGCCGCCTAAGGGTGGGGCTGCGGGCCCGGACGTCAAGAAGTAGATCCGTGTTTAAACTGCCACTAAAGCCGGCAGCTTTCAGCTCGTCAGCTGATAGCGGCCAGCTTTAACGGGTACCCGAACCAGGCACCGGCAGGCACCGGAACCAGGTACCGGAGCCAGGCACCGGAACCAGGCACCGGAACCAGGTACGGGAACCAGGTACGGGAACCAGGTACTTGAACCAGGTACCGGAATCAGGTACGGGAACCAGGTGCGGGAACCAGGTACCGGAACCAGGTACTTGAACCAGGTACCGGAACCAGGTACCTGAACCAGGTACTTGAACCAGGTACCGGAACCAGGTACCGGAACCAGGCACGGGAACCAGGTACCTGAACCAGGTTCCGGAACCAGGTGCGGGAACCAGGTACCGGAACCAGGTACCGGAACCAGGCACGGGAACCAGGTACGGGAACCAGGTACCGGAACCAGGTACCGGAACCAGGCACGGGAACCAGGTACGGGAACCCCGGGAACCCCGGAACCGGGTATCGGAAAGGCGGGGGCTTGAGGTCGGGTCCAAGTGTCGGGTACACCCACGGAGTCGGGCTGTCCGGTCCGGACCGGTGAAGAACTTGTCGAGGCAAGGAGATCCAATGCGCGCACTGATACGACGATTCGCTCCGTTGATGATTGTGTCGCTCGCCGCGTGCAGCGGCGCGAGCCCGATCAAGGGGACGCGTGCAATGAAATCTGCGACGACACTGTTGGACACGTTGACCATGAACACCTGGTCGGTGGTCGGAGTTGATCCGATCGCCGGCGATGTTGGCGTCGCGATGGCGTCGTGTGTGGCGAACACGTTGGCCGATGCACTCGCGGCGCTGGTGCCGGGGAAGGGCGCCGCGGCCACACAAGCCGGGTTTGATGTGGGCAATCGCAACCGTGTGTTTGCGGCGCTCAAGGAAGGCGCCAATGCGGATGAAGTGATTCGCCGAGCGGCCGATTCGACAGTGGATAAGGGTTTGAACGGACGTCAGTACGGCGTTGTCACGATGAGTGGTGGCAAAGTTTTTACCGCGGGATTCACGGGAAAACCAATGCTCGCGGGTGATACCGCGCGTGGTACGCGTTGGGCCGGTGTGCGCTCGAACGCGGCGCGTGGTGTGAGTGTGCAAGGCAACACGCTGGTGAGCGAAGCCGTGGTCGCGAATGCGTTGGCCGCGTATGTGTGGGAAGATCCCACCGGTTTCAACACACTGTCCGATCGGTTGATGCGCGCGGTCGAAGCGGGATCAATTGCGGGCGGTGATGTGCGCTGCAACAACGACAGCACGCGTCAGACGGCGGCAACAGCGATGATCGTGGTTGCGCGCGGCACGGATGCGCCGTACGCAACGGAAAAAATCGGTATGAGTGATCAAGGCACGCCGGCGGCGCCGTGGTTGGCGATTTCCACGACCGTCGCGAAGGGTGGTGATAACCCGCTGCTGGATTTGCGTCGGAAATACGATGTGTGGCGTCGCAGCGTGAAGCGGTAGGAGCGTTACACGTCTCGTTGCGAATCGGGCACTTACTTCCGGAGTTCGACCGTGCTCGCCGCGTTACCGCCAGGCGACGGACCGCGCAGGCGTTGCGGCTGCTGGTAATGCAGATCCGGCCAGCTCATGGCGTACGCATTGCCCGTCACCGTGTGCGCGGGCTTTCCTCCGATCACCGAGAACATCGGCGCTCCGCCGCTGGTACCGACCTGCTGCAAGGTGATGTGCTCGTGACATTGTGGGCCGTCGTTTGCGCTTTGACAGAGATCGATGTCGGCCACATTGCCACTGATCTTGTGCACGGTGTCGATGAGCGCCACATGACTGCCGGGCCAGATGAGCAGGTTCAGTGAACTCACGCTTGCGATATCCATGACCTTGCTGGTGAATACGCGGGTCCATTGGTCGATCTCGTAGGGGAGATAGCGATCCCACAACCCCACGTATCGCAGGAAATTGGAGACGAAACCGATGCATTCGATGCCGAAATACTTGGCATCCACCATTTTCGTCAGCGCATTGACGTCATTGTTGTCGCGAAAATAACTGTCGTAGATTTTCGTGAGATCGCCACCGGCGTCCCGCATTTTCTCCTGATTCTCGCAGAGGAAGTTCATCAACTTGATGAACGCCGGCGGATATCCCTGGCCTTTCCAGATCAGGTCGAGCTCCGTCGCGCCGACGGTTTCGTCAATGCCGAGCCCCGATACGTTGTCCTTGATCTTCTTGGCACGAAGTCCGAACAGCAAGCTGTTGATTTCCTTATTGCCCTTCTTGAGCGACATGTATTTCCTGAGGGGGACACGCCCCGCCATTGTTTCAAGTCCAGGATTCCGTAGATAATCCACGAAATGATAGGGCAATTTGTTGATGATGCGGTCGCCCACGAGCAGCTCCGGCTTGAGGAATTTGCGTGACGGACGTGTGGTGCAGGTCTGCAACGTTACGGCCGGCCATGTCGGGCGTAAAGGAGCGATTCTGCGAAGACTGTGGAGGGAAGCGCTGTAGCTTGAAGGTGCGCAGCGGCGCGTGCGATGTGCGACGTCGAGCGCGTTACCGATGGCGGATGCAATGGCGAGTGCAATGGCGAGTGCAATGGCGAGTGCAATGGCGAGTGCAATGGCGAGTGCAATGGCGAGTGCATCCGCGACAGGCAGTTGCCGTTCGCTGTTTGGTTGGGCGCGCAACGTCTCGCGTTCGACGAAGGACATCCTGTACTACAACGGACCGTTACCCTCACCCAAATCGAAGAGCGGAAGCAGATGCGGGTGTACTGGCTGAAAGAAGTGCTTCCACCTCGCGAAGAATTCCGTAATCACATCTGAACGGGCGCCAACGTTGCCTCACACTTTCGCACGCCGCGCACGCCGTGCGACGCCAATCGCAAATAGCCCCATCGCGCCCAGCAACAGGGTTGACGGTTCCGGTGTGACCACAGGGGGCGTCGCGCCAACATTCAGATAGTCCACGCCGGACGCGGCGGTCAGAGAGAAGTTTGTGATGGCAATTCGGTTAGCATCATAGAGCTCCACGCCCGAGATTTTCGCCGTGCTCAGAAAGTTTGCATCCGCTGTGCCATACGCCCATGCGAGCAAACCAACTTTGACATTCCATGGAGCACTCCACGTCATCGGGATGAGCAGGCTGAAAAAGGTGCTGCCGCCCGTGAGACTGCCCACACCAGCGGTCCATCCAGCAGGCGGCGCCTGGTTTCGAATCAAGCCGGTGCTTCCGCGCGTTGTGTGCGCGTTCATCACCTCGCTCACGGCCCCACCGTCTTGCTGCAGATCGAGCACCATGTACGTGTCGCCAAAGAAAAACGGCGCTGGTGCGCCCAATGCACTCATGATGCCGTCAACTGCGAACTTGTATCGGACGAATCCTGCCGCGTTCGACGCAACGAGGGGGCTGGATGCGGTAATGAAATCACTGAACGTCGCCGCACCCACCGCTTCAAACATCGCGGCGCCGTTGTTGGGTAGCCCGGTCGCACTGTTGATGTTGGCGTGAGCGGACGCTCCCAGCGATCCGTAACGCGCGATGCTGTTCGCCGTGCCATCAAAAATGCCACCTGGGGGTCCGACGGGACCGCCGAGCGGAACACCCGAAAGGGCGTTGCTGTTGGTGAGGGGACCAACACCACCGTTCTGAATGTTCGTCAGCAGCGAGCCGGTGTATCCGCACCCCGCAATGCCACCGGGCTTCAGCAACTGAGGACCGAACGTGAAAAACGAGAGCTGCGGCGCAGGTCCGGTTGAACCGCAATTGGTATTGAACGTTTCGCCCGAGCCCGCGACAATGTCGGCGAAAGCCTCAAGCCTCTGCTGCGCGTGGGATGCGGGCACAGCGAATACCAGCACCGCCGCGCACACACATCGCGACAAACTCTTCGTCAGCATCTGTATCCTGCGCATGCGCGCTTGAAGGGGTACCTCCGGACCGGAACGCTGCCATAGTCTACCCTTCCTACGAAAATGCGCCACTCGCGACGGTCCGACTCGCGGTGTGAGCAAGCTGAGCAACTGCACACTACCCCCGCGTCGCCACCCGCCGCTGCCGCATCACCTCATACACCGCAATGGCCACACTCGTTGACAGATTGAGCGAACGCACCCGCTCCGATAGCATCGGCAACGTGACAAAACGATCGCGATAGCGCTCGTGCAACTCAGCCGGCAAGCCGCCGGTCTCACGCCCAAACACCAGCACGACATCTGGGGACGCACCGAGCGGCGCATCCCACAACAGACGCGTGGTTTTCGTGGAGAGAAAGTACGCTTCGCCGAGTGTGGGCAGCACCTGCTCAAACGTCTCCCAGTTGGGCCACACGCGCACATCGACGTGTTCCCAGTAGTCCAGTCCCGCACGTTTGACTTCGCGTTCATCCAGCGAGAACCCCAGCGGCTCGATGAGATGCAGCGTCGCACCCGCAGCGAGACACGTCCGCCCCGCGTTTCCCGTATTCCAATGAATTTCCGGATGCACCAGAACGACGTGTGTAGCCATCGTCAGGCGTTCAACAACCGCGAATGCCGCATCAACATCCGGTCGCGCCTACCGATGTTGATCAACAAGAATTGTATTTCCGTCGGGGTCGGCCACCATGAAACTCGCGGGGCCCGCAGTAGTTTCATCCGCTTCGGTAAGCATGGCGACGCCATCAGCCTTCAATTGCTTCTGCAATTCGCGCACGTCGGTAAACGCATCAACATTCTGCGCGTTCTGATCCCAGCCGGGATTAAACGTCAAAATATTCTTGTCAAACATGCCCTGGAAAAGACCGATGATATGGTCACCGTTTTTCAGGATCGCCCAATTTTTCGAGTTCCCACCGAACACCGTGAAGCCGAACTTCCTGTAGAACTCCAGGGAGGCCTGGAGGTCTTTCACCGCCAGACTGACAGAGAAGGCGCCGAGTTGCATGAGGTCGCTGGA
>Ga0105047_10006345_pt1 | contig 20065 bp, 13 predicted proteins | sample MAT04_FD_78384 | JGI IMG/M metagenome (GOLD analysis project Ga0105047, IMG submission 78384) | Freshwater microbial communities from Lake Fryxell liftoff mats and glacier meltwater in Antarctica - MAT-04 (megahit assembly) | ecosystem: Environmental > Aquatic > Freshwater > Ice > Liftoff...
CGCATCATCGCGTTTCTGGCGCTCGACCCGAGCGAAACGTCGTGAGCCACTTGGACCGATTCCCTCTCTCAAACGCACCGGTCGCCCAGCAATTGCTCGCGACCGCTACCCCCGAAACACCCACTTCGCCAGATCGCCGAAGCGGGCGCCTTTGCCCTGCATGAGGATGCCGACGCGGAAGATGCGGCCGGCGGACCAGACGCAGATGAACGTCGTCGCCAGCACCAATATGATGCCCGCGATCATCTGCACCAGCGGCACGCCCGGCGGCACCGATTGCCTCGCCACCAATAGCATCGGCGTCGCGAACGGGAAGAACGAAAAGATGACGGCGATCTTCCCGTTCGGGTCTTGCATGATCGGGCCGAGAGCGAAGAACGGCATCGTGGCGATGACCATGATGGGCATGAGCAGCGTTTGCGTATCCTTGATGTCGCCGGCCGCGGCGCCGACGGCGATGAAGAGCGAACCGAAACTCAGCAGCGACATCACGAGGAAGATCAGGAACCACGCGAGCAGGGTGGGAGTCAGCATGTCGGCGTAGCCGTAGCGATCCGCCACGAAGTATCCGCCGACTAAATAGACCGACGCCATCGTTAGCGACACGCCAATGACACCGACCAACTTGCCCGCCATAATCTCGAAAGGGGAGGCTGACCCGAGCATCACCTCCGCAATCCGCTGGCTCTTCTCCTCGACGATCCCCTGCATGGCGGGCATTGCCCCGACCATCACCACCATGAACATCAGTCCGATAAGGACGACCGGCAGCATGAAGTTGACAATCTGTACGCCTTCACTGCTATCCACGAATCGGCCATCCGCTTGCTTCTGAGTAAGGGCCCTGTATTCGAGCGGCGGCAGTTGGAGGAGTTGAGCGAGCTCGTCCGGTTTGATCTTCATCTGAGAAAACCGGCTAAAGAGCATGGACTGAGCGATCTCTTTCCTCGCCCAAGCCATGAAAACTTGTTGCGTCGGCTTCTTGGCCTGGAACCGCACCATTTCATCGACTTCAACTTTGTCCGGGTTCTGATTGGGCTTTGCCTCGAAAACCTTGGCTCCGATCTCAACGATCCCTTCGATCTCGTCTTTTTCGACCCGTTGCGAAAGATCGTATCGTTGCCGTGAAATGTCATCCGCGGGCGGAATCACTTCGATGATGATTCTCGATTTGACCGGGGTTTTCGTCTGCGGGTCAATCGCTTCCGTCTCGTTGTATTGCTCGGCGGCTTTGACGAGCGCGTTCGCCAAACTTCCGCCGGAACGGTCGACCACCGCGTAGTGTTTTTCCTTCAAATCCTCCAGCTTTTTGAACAGCAACTGGAGACCCACGCTGGCGCCCAGCAGGACGGGCATCATCAACATCGAGATGACGAATGCCTTCGAACGCACGGCCACGCGATATTCCCGGCAGGTGATGACCCAGATCTTGCGCATCACGCGGTCTCCATAGTTGGGGCGGCGATGCGCACGAAAATATCATGCAACGAAGGCCGGGTAAGTTCAAAGTGTCGGACGGCGCCGCGCGCCATCAGGGCCGAGAGCACCGTCTGCGGATCCGCGCCTTTAACTAGACGAAGTTCCTGCAATTTGCCAAAGTCGGTAACTTTTTCGACGCCGGGCAGTCCTTCAAGCCGGTTCTGGTCGCCTTCGAGCCGGACCCGTAACGTGTCTTCGCCATAAAGGTCCTGGATCGTCTCGAGCGTGCCGTCGAGGACTTTCTTGCCCTTGTAGATCATGAAGATGAAATCGCACATTCGCTCGGCCACGGCCATGTCGTGGGTCGAAAAGATGACCGTCGTTCCGGCTTTTTTCAGATTCAGAATCTCTTCACGCAGCACCTCGGCATTGACCGGATCGAGGCCGCTGAACGGCTCGTCGAGCAAGACGAGATCCGGTTTCGTGATGACCGCGGAAATAAATTGAACTTTTTGCGACATGCCTTTCGAGAGGGTCTCGACGCGTTTATCCGCCCAATCTGCCAGGCCTAGTTTGCCTAGCCATTCCTTGATGGCCGGTTCGCTATTGCGGTATCCTTTGAGTTCCGCATAGAACCTCAGGACCTCGCGGACCCTCATCTTCTTGTAGAGGCCGCGTTCCTCGGGCAGGTACGAGATTCGATCGCTCGCGGCTTTCCAGGTTTCTCGGCCGAGAACATGGATATGGCCGCTATCGGGGTGAAAAATACGCATGATCATGCGCAGCGTGGTGGTTTTCCCCGATCCGTTCGGCCCAATGAAGCCGTAAATCGAATTCGAGGGAACCGCTAGGGAGAGGTCGGAAACGGCGACGTGTGTGCCGAACGATTTGGTGACCTGCTCGATCTCGACGGCCGCACTCATGTCCCGCCCCGCAAGAGCCGATAAAGAAGGAACAAAAGTTGTTCGTCCTCCGTAGGAGAAGATTTTAGGGAAAGGCGGCGGCCGTTGACATCCCGTCATGTCCCCGCTACATTTCATCAAGTCGATCGGCCTCGTAGCCAAGTGGTAAGGCAACGGTTTGCAAAACCGTCATTCCCCGGTTCGAATCCGGGCGAGGCCTCTCGTTGAACGTTCTGCGATTGCGGCATTTCGTATCGAATTTTCGCGGGTCAATTGCCGAATTGCCCGCGAAGAAGTTCCACTTCAGTCCAAAACCATAACCAGTCGCTCTGCTCCAACGGAGGAAGCTTCTTCAGTTGGTCGCCGCGTAGGTTCTCCAGATCAAAGCAGGTCTGCCAACGGCGCAGGTTGCCGGCAATTGTCGTTATTTCGCTCGTCGACGCCTCAGCGAGCTGTCGGTTGTACCATTTCAGCACTTGTCGCAACGAATCGAGCGTGTGAGCGCGGAAGGCGGCTTTTTCTCTGTCAGCGAGTCTTGGATCGTCGCATGCGGCCCCAGTCGACATTGCCCATCCGAGAACGGGTTTCAAGTTCCTCCCGTCAACGAATGGTTGTTCGAGCGACCGCGATCGCAGGGCTGCCCTCCCGGTCGGATCATCCCGTGAACAGGTCGTGACGTGGCTCGACGCCAGCGGGCTTCCGTACAAGCCTGTGCATGGCAAGGGTGGTGAGTTTCTCTGGTATTTGGTGAAAATGCAGAATGGCAGTTGGATGCGGCCAGACGCGAGCTTCTGGATGACATTCACCTTCTTCGACACCGAGAAGTTGTCAGAGATCGATGCCGGGCAGGATTAGCCGCTCTTATTTACCGTACTACTGTCAGGCGTCTTTGCATTTCTTCAACCGAGCCAACATCCCTTCGACCAGTGCCGGTCCTGATGCGTCGGTGAACGGGAACTGGTTGCAATATTTCGGCGACTGATAACCCGCGTAGGTTCGCAGGGCGATGTCATGGGCGTCCGGCATGTAGCCGATGCGGCCGTTGGCGTAGCAGGCGATCATCAACTCAGGCGCCGCACTCCGTTGACGGAGATCGAGAGCCAGGGTCGTGAAAAACTCCGCTGAGTTTGCGACCACGTAGAGATCGCCAATCCGCATAGCCTGCACTTCCGTCTCCAGCACCTCCGGACGATGCTCCCAATCGAGCAGCATTCGATCGGTCCATTCCATCTGAAAACGACACATGGCCCGCACCGCCTTGAGTTCATCGCCGCCGTGCCGAGCGACCATGTCGCGTGGATTATTCGTCATCGACCGGCCGATTGTCGCTTCCCAGTTCTTGGCGTCGTTCGTTTGCAGCCGTCGTTCGGCCTCGGCTCGGCCGCTCTGAATCTCTTCCGCGAGCCAACGCCGCGTGGGGATCGACACGATTGCAGAATCACTAGACACGGTTGGGTGCTTGATCTCCTTCAGTTTCGGCAGACAGTCAATCGCGGCCTTGGCCACGAGACGCGCCGGTTCCTGGCAGCGTTCGGGGGTCGAGAACGAGCGCAGGAAATTGACGTCTCCACAAGCGCCTTGCAGATAGATCGCCTTGGCGCCGGGGACGGCGTCTTCGAGATAGTCGCAGATTTCGCCAGGGACATCACGCGAAACGTCGAACGGCCGGAGCCCGGTGTGCACGGTGGGATGTGCCTGGAAGTTCACCACGATTCCCAGCGGCGAACCGTCAGCTTTGTCGATCCGCAGCAATGTCAATCGGGGATCGACGGGACCACCGGTCCGGGTGCGATTGAACGTGATCCCGTTCACCTCCGTGTGGCCCACCCTGAGCCGGGCTTCATGACGGTCGCGCCAGGCGAGAATGGCGGCAGTCGCAGCCTGACGGCAGGCCCAGGCTTCGTAAAGAGGATCAACCTCGCCGACGCCGAGCAATCCGCCGGAAGCAGGCGCGTTATGGCTGTGCGTCGCCGTCAGCAAGATCGCCGCAGGCGCGATGCCCGTTTCCCGGGAGACCATCTCCCGCGTCAGCCGAGTGAACGCAGTGCTGATGATCATGAGATCGAGCGTAATGATGCAAACCAAGCGTTGGCCATCGTCGAACACGACAGCCGTGGCGTGCAGCGGATCGTGGACGCGCTGCCACTTGCGCTCGATGTAATAGCCCCACCCCGTGAGTTCGACGCCCCAGAAAGGCGTCAGATCCGTGCGTGCAATGCCGGCGGTGAATACCATGAACCCAATGCTAACCTCCCGCCGACCGTATTTCAACAACCCACTGAGGCCGTCGCGATGAAGATCACGCAGATCGAGACTTACCCGGTCCGCATTCCGCTCAAGCCGGAACGGCGTATGATCTCCGCTCTCGGACAGCACACGGTGTCGGAATTTCTTCTGGTGCGGATGTTGACCGACGACGGTTGCGAAGGGGCCGGCGAGGCGTCGGTCACGCCGCGCTGGAGCGGCGAAACCGCCTGGGGCGCCAAGGCCATGATCGACCGCGTGCTCGCCCCGCGGATCATCGGATGCGATCCCCACGATGTCGCGGAGATCGACCGCCGAATGGATCGCGTTTGCGCTCACAACTGGTTCGCCAAGTCGGCCATTGAGATGGCCTGCTGGGACATTCAGGGGAAGGCGGCGGGCAAACCGGTCTGTGAACTACTCGGTGGAGCAAAGCGCCCGCGAGCCGTGCGCAGCCGCTTCTCGATGGGCGCCTATGATTTGGAGCGAGCCCGCCGCCGGGCCGGCGAACTCGTGGCACTCGGCTTCACGACGATCAAGGTGAAAGTGGGCGGCGACCCGGCCGAGGACATCACTCGTGTGCGCACGGTTCGCGAAGCAGCCGGGCCCGCCATCGATCTGGTCATCGACGCCAATTGCGGTTGGGATGCGGAAACCGCCATTCACTGCATCCGCCAACTGGCCGACTGCCGTGTCGGCCTGGTCGAACAACCGACGCCGGATGGCGACTACGCCGCCCTACGCCGGGTTCGTCAGGAGACCGGCTGCAAGATCCTCGCGGATGATATTTGCTTCAATCTCGTTCACGCCCGCGAACTGATCCGCAACGAATGCTGCGATGCCATTTCCGTCTACCCCGGCAAGAACGGCGGCATCCGCAAGGCGAAAGAGATCGTCGATTTCGCCGCCGGGCACGGCGTGGCCTGCACGATCGGCTCCAATCTGGAATGGGACATTGCCACCGCGGCCATGGGCCACCTGGTCCTCGCCTGCCCCAACATGCAGGTGGAAAAGATCCCCGGCGACATGCTCGGCCCCGACTACCACGAGATCCGCATCGTCCGCAATCCGATCTCAATCGAAGGGCCTATTACCACTGTCCCCGATGGGCCGGGTCTGGGGGTTGATGTGGACTGGGATCTTGTTCGCGCCCATTCAATCAGTGATTGAATCTCGCTCGCTCCTCAATCACTCCCGCCATACAACGAAAGCATGTCACAACGGCGACACTTTCTGGGAGAACTCATCCGATGAAACGATCCTTTGCTTCCCTTCTAGGGATATTCCTTGTTTCTCTTTCCGCGAACCTCCACGCTGCGGAACCGGTGAAGGCCGATCCGCTCGCCGCCGTCAAGACGCAGGCGGATCTGGATGCCTTGATCAAGGCGACGACTGATGCCGGGCAGTTGAAAGCGTTGAAGGCGCACGCGGCCGAGATCTTGGCCGCGGCCGCACGCCGGCCTCATGTCGAGTTCGTGACCGAAGTGGTCGAAAAAGCCAAGGGTTCGTGCGAGAAATCGAACACGACGCCCGAGCCCTTGAAGCAAGCCCTCGGCGGCCCGAGCGCTCTCTTCAACAGTCTGAAAATCGTCAACCTCGGCAGCACGGAACTTGGCATCAAGGCCAAGCGCGATGTCGACCCGTTCGACCAGGAGTTCTACGTTCGTCTGAGCCAAATCGATAATCTCGAAGAACTCGTCATCCTGCACACTACCTCCCAGAATGCCTGGCTCGCGCCGCTGGCGAAACTCAAATCGCTCAAGTCGCTGCGCATTATCAATCAATCGAAGCTCAACGATGAAGGGTTGGCCCACCTCGCCAGCCTGACGCAACTGGAATCGCTTGGTTACATCGGCACGGCGATGACCGGCGAACCGTTCAAAGACTTCAACGGGTGGACCAACCTCAAGAAGTGCAGCTTTCGCGGCAGCCGTATGAGCGACGCCGGTCTGACGGCCATCTGCGAGAAGTTCCCCAACCTGGAATCGCTCATTCTCGCTCACGGGCATTTTTCTGATGACGCCGTGGCCGGGGTCGCCAAGCTGAAGAAGCTCACCGGCCTGGAAATCGGTTCGCCGAAGGCGACGCCGAAATGCCTGACTCACATTGTCGGCCTGCCGCTGGAATACCTGCAACTCGGCGACGGTCTCGACGCCTCGGCCGGCATCGCGATCATCAAGGACATCACGACGCTGAAACGGCTCACGCTAACCAATTGCTTGAACACGAAAGACGAGGACCTGAAGCTGGTCGCGGGAATGAAGAACCTGGAACATCTCGAACTGAGCAACGTCCTCATTCCGGAGGCACGCCTGCCGTTACTGAAGGAGTTCGCGTTCCTGAAGTCAATGCGGCTGTTGCAGGCCAAGACGCCCTTCAACGCGGACGCTCAGGCCATGATCAAGGCTGTCTTACCGGCGGTTGCGATCAAGTTTGAGTGAGGTGGAGCAGATCGCCCTACTTCACAATCAGCATCGTCGCTGAGGCCGCTGGCAGTTTCATGGTCACATTGCCGTTGATCGTTTTCGGCTCGGCCGCCACATCGCAGACGCGGTTGGTGGCGGAGTCGAAACGCCAGGCTTTCAGTTCGCCTTTCAGCCCCGGAGCTTCAAGGGTGAAGTCGCAGGGGCCGCCGAGGTTCTTGTTGACGAGGACGATCGTCGTCGAGCCATCGGTTCGCTTGGCAGCATGCACCGCGACGTCGGGATGGGTGCTGCTCGTGGGCAGATGGATCTCGCCGAAGCGGCCGCCCTTGCCGTCGTAATCGCGGTAAAGTTGCCAGGCCAGATTCTGGGTGCCTTCGGGTGTGTTCCAGATAAAGGCCAGGTCAACACGCTCCCGGGCGAGGATGCCAAAGACATCGGCCTGGGCGAGTCCTCCCGAGATGTTGTCGCCGCCGCCGAAGTTGTATTCGCCCAAACAGATTTCCATGCCGGGATTATGCAGTTCGATCCAACGACGTATCCGGCGAATCACTTCCGTGGGTTTATGATCGCCGGTGTTGCGAATCCATGATTCCTGAGAATAGGTCGGATCCCAAAGATCACGTGTCGAGCGCAGCCGAAGGTCGTTCAATTCCAAGCCCATGCCGCGCCCTCCATAGGGCGTTTTGCCCAGCACCTGGCTTTGCGGATACCAGTGAAAATCAAGGACATCAATCAGGGTTTTGCCCGTGGTCTTCTTGTACTCGCCGCACTTGCGGATGAACCACTCGGCCAGCGGCAGGCAGCCATGCGCCTTCGAATCAGCCTGAGTCGCGTAGTTGTCCGTGCCGCGATCCTTTGCCGAGAAGAACAGATCGGTCCAGCCCCAGCTACAGAAGCCGGCGATCCGCGCCGAGGGATCGGCCCGGCGGATGGCCTCGGCATAGGCGACCGTTCGGTCCCACAGTTCGTCATAGCCCAGCGGATTCGGCCGGACGTCGCGATGGGTTTCGTGCCAGATCATCGGTTCGTTGTCGAGCACATAATATTGGACGCCGCGCTCGTTGGCCGACCCGGCGCTTTTGACGAGGAATGACGTTGCCGCCGCGACGAAATCCGGGCCGACGGCAATCGACGTGTCGCACGGGTCGTTGCCGCGAATCGGTGTTCCATCAAGGCCCATGCCGTTGCCGACGTCCGTATGGCCAGGTTCGGTCGCCTTCTGGGGGCCATATCGTTTCACCGAAAAACCGTACGATTCGGCATCCTTCGATACCCAGCCAAGCATGGGGATCGTCAGGTACATCGTCGCCCCACGGGTCTGGGCGCTCTTGATGCTCTGGAGATAACCGGTCTGCGAGAGATCTTTGATCGGCTGGCCGCGGTTCTTAAAGTACCAGTCGGCCCCGCCGTTGTCGAAATTGTTCTTCCAGTTATAGCGTGACGAGGTGTTGCCCCCCCAGCGGGTGATCGGGATGCTCATGGTCCGCAACTGGTCGACGGGCAAGGTACACACGCCATAGATGCGATCGCTGATCGGGTGGCCCCGGGCCGCGACGTCGATTTGACCGTTGGCCTTGTATCCCGGCCGTTCCGGGAACGTGGGCAGACTTGGCCGTTCTTTCGAGAAGCCGATGCGATCGATCTGAATGATCGCCAAGCCGTCGTTTTCGTTGGTGAAATCGACCTGCCAGAGGCGTTCGAGGCGCAACGGCCGGTTCTGGGTGAACTTCTCCAAAGGCAGGACGACCTTGCGCCATTCCTTGTCGATCTTTTTCAGGCCGCCGTCGCCGACGACATAAACGCCGTTGCTGGCCGATTCGCCGCTCGGGCGCTTCAAGTTGTCGAGGAGGTTGACGCGCAGATCGAGCATCGGCACTTCGGTCGCCTGGCGGATATAGAAGACGAGGGAGTTGAACGAGGTAACGTCGTCGCAGGCCTCGGCGGGATACCAGCCCTTCCAGTTCAGACCGCAACCGCGAAAACCCTGGCCGGTCATTCGCAATGTCAGGGCCGTCCCGCTACCGTCCATACCGCTGTCAGCCGGGAGTTCGATTTTGCCGTCGTTCCCCAAACTGGCCCAGGTTTGTCCGACAGGGCGAAGACTGTTCCAGACGACGATTTCTTGAGACGGATCGATCGGCACGCCGCCGGCCACGTTCTGCGACTCGCGATAACGGAAGAGCACCCCGATCGTCACGATCGAGAGCGTCACCACGAATAACTCACGTACTCCGAGCATCATATTTCTTTCCGGGAAACAGCGGTCCGGGTCCGACTTGCCGCAACCCTAGAACATCCCTGGCAATGACGCAAACGCGAACAACGCAGCCCACGCGGAGCATGTCCGGCGGGGTCTCAAGATTCGACTTTGATCTCAAATCTCGACATACGGCCAACTCAAACAGAAGATTCAGTAGACCATTTCACGCCACAACTTTCCCAGACCAGCTAGTTTGTTTTCTCGGAAGAGTCGACGGGACAGGATCATTCCTCGCGATCAACCCATCCGACCTGAGTAACCCGTTTTTTCCGTTTTCGATATGCTTTCGCTCCCAACACAGGCGAAATGTGCTAGAGTTGTGTGCATTGATGAGATTGCCGGTAGGTACTTCCTGTCCCCCCGCAGAAGAAATGACCCTGAAATTTCTCGCGAAATTCACGGCATTCGTTGGGTGCTGACAAATCAGGCAGGTGCTTTGTTCGAATTGGCATCCAGAATGCATTGGATCCAAATGTCCAAAGGGCAGGGCGAACCCTGCGAGACCAAAAAGAGAAGGCGATTTTTCTAACCGCTTTCAGCAATCACGGTCCGCAAGTTTGACCGATGTTCCTCTGGACAAGGTGTTGGCACGGTGGTATCGGACAGTATCCGGCGCTTACTCACCTGGTCTTACTCTTTTTGACGCCTTGGCCGGTCGCGTATCCGTTCTCCGTTTAACTTCAAATTCGAGGTGTTAGTGCCGTGTCGAGCGGCGATCCCCGGACCATTTATGGTCTCCGGACACCGTCCGCGCGTGAGGGAGGTTCGCATGTCTGGTGCCGAGCTCGCCTTTGCCGCTAGTCTCATCGTGGCTGCTCCGGGGACTCCGTTCCCCGACGTCGACCGCGACGAATGGCCCGCTGTCCAATCCGCTTTGTGGACGACCGCCATCAACTGGGAGATCCTTGATCCCCGTGAGACGAATTTCATCCTCTCCCGTCATGACGACATGAAGGGCGACCTCGAAATTCTGCGGAAACGGTACAACGACCTCAGTAGTGCCCCGCTCATTAACGACGCCAAACGTTTCCCCGAACGATCCGCCGTGAATGAGATGATAACCTTTAACAGGGCGTTACGAACGCATCTCGACGGTAGACAACATCTCGAAACCGATCGCGGCGCCAACTATCGCGAGATGCTTCGCGAGACCGATCGGCTCTATCTGGTATGGGATGCCGTTCGCGATTCACGCTGCGAATTCTACTATGTGACCACCCGCCGCCTGGCCCTCAAACGAGTTCGCGACCTGATCGGACTCGAGGCCTACCACGCCGGCAACCTTCCGCCCTACGTTCCGACGTGGCGGTTCCAGGAAAAAGATTGATGAGACGTTGACAGCGACCCGGAGGGATCCCGAGAGGGAGCGCTCCGGGTCGCTGTCTTATTTCCCGAACGCGTCTGGGCTTTCTTTGAACGGCAGCAGCCGCTCGCCATCCATCGTGAACACGTCGCCGGGTGCTTGGTTGGTTGTCACGAAGATCTGCTTGCCGTTCTTGTCGACCAAGCCGCCGAGCTTTAGCGTGATCGGCGCATCCTTGCCAATCGTGATTTCGATATCGAGCGCCCCACTCTTGAGGTCCAGGCCCTGTTCAGGCTTCGGTCCGCTCTTCTCGACAACTTGATCAATCGTTTGCGGATTTGCCACGGTCAGGAGGAACGCCTCGACGAGCAAGTAGTCGAACCTACGGCCATCCTTCGCCGACCAGATGCCGCCTTCCTTGCGGTCGAATTCGATGGTTTGCGACTTTTCGGTCTTCGGGTCGTACCAGCCCGTCAGCTTCATCGTCAACGCGCCGGTTTCGATGCGGTAGAGAATCGGATCGAGCAGCTTCCCCTTGGTAACCAGTTCAATGCGCCCGAGCGGCGACTCGAATACAAAGTCGGACATGCTCGTTTTCGTGTACGCGCTCAGCTTGCCCTTCAACGAGTTGCCGAGGAAATAAGTCCGTTCGATCGGGTCGTCTTGCAGTTTTAACGAAAGCTTGAAGTCGGGTTTCGCGGGATCAAGGCCATACGATTTCAACTCCTCGGGCGTTGCCTTCTCGGCCACGACATGTTCCGACTTCATGTTGCGATATGAGAAGAGAATGCGGGCAATTTCAGGTCCGTTGCCGCTTTTGCCCTTCATCGAAGCGGGAGCGAGAATCGTCCAACGGGCGTCGGCGACGGGCAGGTTACTCTTCACGCGTTCGATCACCCAGGTTTCGCCGCCGCGGAGGAATGTCAGCTTCTCGACTCTCTCGGGATCGAACGGCGTCAGCGCGATGTCGACGTAATCAAGCAGGCCGCGACGGGCGAGCGACAATACCTCCGCGGGAATCTTCATCGTGCTCGGCGCCAGGCCCACGTAACGCCGCACGTTGACGAGGTCGTCCTTGTCCGTCGCTCCGAAGAGCAAGCGGGCCGAGGGGATCGGCCGCAAGGGCGCTGGTTCCTTGCCCGCGACGATGCCATCTTCCCACAGTTTGATTTCGACAACCGGCGGTTCCAGACCAAGGGCCTTATCGTCGAGTCCGTCAGCCGGGAAGCCGCGAACAAGTCGCTGCTCGTTCAATTTGACAACAAGTTCCTCGATCGCCCCCTTGTTGGCGATGTACTGCTTGGCGCCCTGAACAACGCGCCAGTTGCCGGCGGTTCGCCGCAGTTCGAATGTCTTGCCCCCCATCGTGACGTCGAGGGCATCAACGCGGTCTGGCTTTAGTTTCAGGAGCGTGCGTTCGCGAAGAACGTTGGGATCGTCGAGAAATGTCTGCAACATCCGGGGCCGCTCGGCATTCACCTGGGCCACGGCCTTGTCGCCTTCGAAAAGCACGTAGACCTTGTCGCGTTCCTTTTTGGCGTTGACCGGGCTGATCCAGAGCGTCTCGGTCGGGCCGGTTTGTCGCTGCAGATCGACGCGAATGACGCCGTCATTCGAGGGATCGAGACCGAGCGACTTCAGATCGCGGTCGCCGGTCAGGTAATCTTTTACATCGAACACTTCGATAGCGAGCAGGTTATTCAACAAGCTGGAAAGGTTGTAGATCATGCTCGGGTTGCGTTGCTCGGGCGGGACTTCGGTGAGCACGTCGCCGTAGCCAGGGGGAATTTCGAATCGCCAGAGACGCTCCGGGTTGGCCCGGCTGAGTTCGACGATCCGTTCGCCTTTGGCCAACTTCTCGGTGAGCCGCACGCGCAGGATTTGCGAAGTCGCGGCTTCGATCGGAATCCCCTCGCCCAGCAGCTTCCGGGTGCGGAAGTCGTTGACATCGGCCATCATGCCCGCGACGGCTCCGTCTTCGGCTGGTTTATCCTTGAGCAGGGCACGCAGGCCGCGCAATCGCGTGGCCTGGGCTTTCTTCGGTTGATCGGAAGTGAGGACGTAGACTACCGCCGAATCGCCGCCGATGGTGGCTTTGCCGAGCGAGAGGGTGGCCGGGCGATCGCCGCGAACGAGGGTGATCTTGACCGGCGGGTTGTCGAGCCCGTGATCGGCCAGTTTCGACGAAATATCCGCCCCTTTTTCTTCCCGCCGGGCCATGAGCAACTCGCGAACGATCGCCTCGACACGTTCGTTGTCAGCCCGGGCCTCGATCGGCGCCGTCATTCGCCAACGGCCTTCGCGTTTTTCGAAGACGAGTTTCTCCGCGCCTTTGTCGATCTCCAGGCGCGTGATTTCATCGGGTTTCACCGAGAGCGAATGAAAGGCTTCGAGCAGGAAGCCATCCTTGTTCGGCGCGGAGTCATCGCCAAAGAACACGAAGAGAGCCAGCACGCCCAACAGCACGGCCGAGACGCCGATCAGAATCCAGGTCGTGCGGAAGTTGATGGCGCTTTTGCTCATGAAGGCTTCTCATTTCAACGAGATCTGATGGGCGAGCCGAGCGGCGTAGGCCGCCGGGTAATGATCATGTCCGCCGCGTCACCCAGACGCCGGCGCCGAGGGCGACGATGCCGAGCATCACGAGGCCCATCGGCAGCCAGATCAGCCCCAGACCGTTTGGCTGGCTCGGCAGGGCGAATTGGGTAAACGCGTGCGGTGGGATGTCGATCCCCTTCGGCTTCTCACGCATGTAATCAACCATGGTGCCCATGTTGTCGAGATACATGTTGGAGTTCGGAGCGGCAGCGAGCGCGGCATCGGAGAAGACACAATCAGTGCCGAGGACCAGCAGCCGGGGGCTTTCCTTGCCTTCCTCGCTGATGTCTCCGACGTAGGCCGCGAACGGGATCGGGGCGTTGGAAAACATCTTTTCCCGCTCCGTCCGCGGTTCGCGTTTCTCGCGGAATTCGTTCAACGCTTGTTGAACCACACCGCGCGGATCCGAATCGAAAATGTCGTCGCGGTAGGTGGTGACATTTCGCATCGACACGAACACGTTGAACGAGATGCGGCCGCCGTCGCGGCGCGGGGCTGTGCCCAAGGGCCGCACGTCGCCAAAGGGATAGGCTCGTTCGTTCGGGAGAAAGCGCGACAAAGGACCGAACGCGTCGGGCGAACTGGTGCCGCGAATAATTTCCGGAAGCGGGGTGTCTTGCACCGGCAAGCAGAAGAGCCGGCGCGGCGGATCGGCCGCGACGCCAAATTCGTCGAGCAATCCTTCCAGGCCAGTGACTGACACCTTACCCGCCAGGTCCGGGAAGGCCGGCAACACCGCGATCACTTTACCGCCCGGGATCTTCCCCTTGGGCAGCATGTAGTTTTTCAGAATCTCCGTCTGTTCCGGCGAGTACGCCACGTGCGGCGCCCCGACGATCACCATCACGGCATCCTTGAGATCAACCGGTTTGGTCGGATCAAGAATCAGCGGACGGACTTCGTACTTACGGCGGGTCAATTGCTCGACGAGTCGGATTGCCGTCGGCACACTAGATCGGCGGTCGGCCGGGATGATCATCGGCTCGCCGTTGCCCTGGGTGATGTAGATAATCGGCTTGGTGGCGCCACCGGAGAGAAAGGCCAGTTCCGTCAATAGTTGATTCTCACCCTGGAAGGCGGGAGCACCCTGCGGCGTCGGCGCGATCAATTCTTCCCACTTCAAAAAGGCCGTGTACTTTTCGTCTTTCACGAAACGGATGAGGATGCCGAATTGGTTACGCATCCCTTCCGGCGTGTCCTTCATGACCTGCCGGATTTCATCGGTATCGTTTGCCGGCGATAGCGTCTTCACCGTGATGCGGCGATTCTCTTCCCGGCAGGCGTTCAAGAGTGCGAGGCAATCGGCGTACAGGCCGTTGTACATCTTGTCTTGAGCAACCGGTATCTGCATCGCTTCCGGCATGATGAGATAGAGAGTCACGTCGTCGTCGAAGGTCTTCAGGAATTCCTTCCCCGGTTCGGAAAGTCCCTTGAATGCCGTCGTCGTTGTGATCACGTTGTCGGGCAGTTTCAGGAAGACGATGACGTTGACGACCGCCAGGAGCAAGAGAAGCAGCAAGCCCGAGAGCACCGCGTTCGAGCCGTAGAGGATCCGCCGGAAGACGACGCTGCGGCGTTCCTCGGCCCGTGCGAGTTGCACGCTCAAGAACACGATTACCAGACCAGCGAGGATGATCGAGAGACCCGCGAGCACCCAGCGAGCTTCTTTCATCTCGCCGTCATTTACCCAGGCGAGAAGGCTTTTTTGCCAGCGGTAGGTCAGGATGGCGCCGAGCAAAAAGGTGAGAAGCCCGAACGTGCCGCCGACCGAAAGGAGCCAAAGTCGGGTTTCGTACAACCGGTCGACATTCTCTTCTTTCCGGGAAAGTTGCCAGGTTCCAGTGCCAAGACAGAGCACGGCCAGCAAGCCGCTCCAAACGCAAGCGGGAAGGTAGTCGGCTTTATCGTCCAGCTTCGAGGTCGACGACGTAATGCCCGTGGGCGTTAGCGTGGCCGTCGTCTCGGTCGTCTCCTGACCGCCCGTATAGCGAAGAGCCCAGAAGATCGTGAGCACAACAAGGAGCACCCCGATGGCGACGAGCGCCCCCGCCGACTGTTGCCGATTGCGGGCCACCCAGTCCACGAGGGAAAACGGTTTCGGTTCTTCGGTCGTCATGTCCGTTTTAGCTCCACCGCCGTGCTTCGAGCACCTTCATCGTCAAGAACAACCAGAAGAAGGTGAACGATCCTTGCAAGATAATTTCACGCAGATGGACCTGCCCGTGCAACGCGGCGTCCCAGACATCGGAGTACGACAGATGCTTGAAGACCGAGCGCCACATCGGCCCCACCGCTTCGAATCCTTGAAAGAACCGGCCCCCCAGGAAAATTACCCACATGCCGATGAAGGTCAGCACCGCGGCGATGATCTGGTTCTTGCTCAAGCTGCTGAAGAAGAGACCCATGCTGATGAAGCCGGCCCCCGAGAGCGCCAGGGCCAGATAGAAACTCAATAACGGCCGATAGTCGAACTCGGTGCCGCTTTCGACACGCAGGGCGATCAAGAACAAGGCCCAGATGGCCCACAACAGCATGTAAAAGATCAATCCCGCGATGAACTTGCTGAGCACCACCGTCGATTCCTTCACCGGCGCGCACATCAGCACTTCATACGTGCCCGTCCGCTTCTCCTCAGCAAGTAATCGCATGGTGATGGCCGGCACGACGAAGATCACGACGATCGGCGAGAACAGCTGGTAGTAGTAGAGAACGATCGGTTCATAGAGCCCTTTGCTCAGGTGCAAGACGCTAATGAAAATCCAGTAGGCCACCCAGCCAAGCAGGGCCATCGACAGCATGACAATGTACGCCACGGGCGAGAAGAAAAAACCGCCGAGTTCACGGCGAGTGAGCACAACCAACTTCCAATCCGAAACGATGCCGAGCGAAACGAGGCCGTAGACGAGGCCGATGAACATCAGCAGCAGTCCGTTGGGCACCAGGAAGGCCGCGGGTTGCGACTTCATCAAGGACGGTACGACCGAGCGGAGCACGGCATAGAGAATGACGAAGACGGCCACCGCGCCGATGGCCAGCCCGGCTTTGTGGCCGACATCGCTCAACGGTTCGCACTGGTTGATAAACGCGCAGAGATAGAGAAGCCCGAGAAGGGTCAGTATCAAGCCATAGGTGAGCAAGAAGCCGGGAGAAGTCAACCCGCCGATCAGCCCGCCGGCGACCATGATGACGCCCAGGATGCCGAGCGTCGCCAGCAGGCGACGTCGAGGGACCGGATCGGTCTCGTGCCGGCAGGAAGACAAAAACAAGCAGAGCGCCGTGAGAGCACAGGCCCAACCGTACGAGAGGAAGTTGCGGGAATTCACCAGGCTAATGATGGCCATCAATCCAATGAGGCCGTAGCCGATGATGGCATAGGCCCGGCGGATTTGCGGATCTCGATCGCGGACCGCGTGAAAGAGCGTGGCGGTGACGCCCAGGGCAATAAAAGCCAGACCCCAAGCCTTGCTGACGATCCGTGGCCCATAGATTTCGTTGAAGGTCACGACCGTCAGGCCGAGCACGGTCAACATCATTCCCAACAGGCCGATCGTCCGCGCCCAGCTCGGTTCGTCGGCCGCCAGGTGCGACGGCGCGTTTTCCGGCGGTGCGGCTGTCGTCGTGGGAAGAGTCTGGCTCGACATCTCGTTCAGTCCCTCAAACGTCATTCGTCAGGAAGCCAGGGCGGGCGCGAGAACGGGTTGCTTCGGCGCATCGCCGCGAAGCACCACGCTCATGTACAAGTCTTCAAGCGTCTGCCGTCTCAGGTCAAGCCGGCGGAGCGACCAGCCTTTTTCAAGCACGCGCTTGGCCAGCGATTCACGCAAGTCGATTCCCTGCGCGGTATCGATCTCGTAGGTCGTGACATCGTGATCGCTCGCGCCCACACGGACACGCGTCACCTTTGTTTCGTTTTCCAGATGAGCCTTCACTTCGCTTACGGGACCGCGAATCTCCAGCACATGCACCGGAGCCTGTTCCGCCAGCGACGAGAGCTTGCCGTCCCACCGCAACGTACCGCGGTTGATGATGATCACCCGGTCGCAGATGGCTTCGACTTCGGGAAGAATGTGCGTCGAGAGCAGGATGGTGTGGCTGCCGGCCAGTTCGCGGATGGCGCTTAACGTCTCGCGGATCTGCACCGGATCGAGGCCACTGGTCGGTTCGTCGAGAATCAGGACCGGCGGGTCGTTGAGCATGGCGTCGGCCAAGCCGACACGCTGGCGATACCCCTTCGAGAGGGTGCCGACCAGTCGGCGGCGCACTTCCTTAATTCGGCAACGCTCGAGGCAGTATTCGATTCGCGCCGTCCGCTTCAAACGCGGGATACCCTTGAGCCGAGCCCGATAGGCCAGATACTCCTCGATCCGCATTTCGGGGTAGAGTGGCACCGATTCAGGCAGGTAACCAAGTCGCTCGCGCACCTCCATCGAGTCGGTCATGACGTCGAAACCGCCGACCCGGGCAATGCCGCTCGTGGCCGGTAGAAACGTCGTCAAGACCCGCATGGTGGTCGACTTGCCGGCCCCGTTGGGCCCCAGGAAGCCGACGAGTTCCCCCGGTTTGACCTGGAAACTGACGTCATCGACGGCCAGCACCTGGCCGTACTGCTTCGAGAGTCGTTCGACCTCAATCGCACGTTCACTCATGCAGGACAGGATATGATGCAGTTCGAGTCCCGGCGAGACGTGTGCTATAATCGTTTCAGAAACATGAGCGAAGACGACGCATTCCTGACGCCGATCCGCGAACGGCCCGACGACGACGGGCCACGGCTGATCTACGCTGATTACCTCGACGACCGGGGTGATCTGCGCGGCACGTTCATCCGTTTACAGTGCGCCAAAGCACGCTTAAACGACGACGATCCTCGCCGGATCGTGCTGGGTGAGCAAGAATTCTACCTCCTCGAAGCGTATCGCCATCTCTGGACGGCGAACTTCCGCGGTCTGACCAGTGCCGAGGAGTTCCAGCGGGGATTCGTAGAGAGCGTCAATCTCGAAGCTCGCGTTTTTCTGCTCCGGTCTGAAGAACTTTTTCGCCTGGCCCCCATTCGCCACATTCGCTTGCTCGATGCCGGCGGGTTGATCCGCCAAATCGCTTCGTCTCCCGACCTGGCGCGGTTGGCCGAGCTGACCATCGGCATGCAGCACATGGGGGAACGGCTCGCTCGAGCTCTGGCGGAGTCGCCGCACCTTGAGAATCTCCGAATCTTGCGGTTGCCGCGCAATCGGCTCGGCGACGCGGGAGTCGCCGCCCTGGCCGGTTCGGGCAGCTTCGCCAATCTCAAACATCTCGATTTGCGGGAGAATGTGATCGGCGATCTCGGGGCACGCAATCTGGCGTCCTCACGCGGCTTTGAGCAACTCGAATCGCTGGATCTGCCGATGAACCAGATCGGCTTCCCGGGCCTGGAGGCGCTGGCAGGTTCCAACCGGCTTCAGCATCTGACATCGCTCGCTCTCGGCCTCAATCAGGTCGGCACCCCTCGCAGCCCCATCGAGAGCGGCGATCGCGGCGAGCCGCGCCTGACGCATCTCGACCTCAGCGACAATAACGTTAACCCGTTCAGCATCGGCTCGTTAATTTCCGTCCCGTCGCTCCGCGGGCTCAACTCTCTTGACTTGAACCGAAATCTCATGGGCAATGCCGGCGTCGAAATCCTGGCCGGGGCGCCATTCCTCGCGACGTTGCGGAATGTCTCGCTGAACAGCAACAACATCCGCGACGAAGGCGCCCGCGCCATCGCCCGCTCGGCCTACATCTCCGGCCTCGAAGAACTCGATCTCCGTTTCAATCCCATCGGCGAAGCGGGCGCCCAGGCACTTCTCGAATCAGCCAATCTGCGGCCGCTGAAATACCTCGGCGTGGCCTACCTCGAATTGTCGCCGCAAACGCGGCGAGCGCTGCAGGCGCGGTTTGGGACGCGGTTGAAAACGTGACTCAATATCCCGCGATCCGCTTGCGGATCGTCCCCACGGTCGCCCCTTCCATCAGGTCGCCTTTGGGGTCCGCGGCCAGCATGTTGCCGATCACCTTGCCTGCCTGGTTAAGGACCGCACCGCCGCTGAAGCCATGCGGGTTACAGCGATCGTGTTGCTTCATCACGAAAGTTCCGTCCTTCACGCGAGTGACTTTGGCCCGGTAGAACTGCAACTGCTTGCCAGCCTCCTGGCCGACGACCCACACCCATTCATTCACGCTTGGTTCGTGGTCAGCCATTTCCAGCGGGACGATGGCGGTCTTCTCCGGAAGAACCCAGATCACGAGATCCTCGGAAGTGTTGAAAAGCGGGAAGGCGCCGTTCTCGATCGGCGGCAACTCACCAAACGATCGGCCAACCGATGCGGGTTTGCCGGGAAGTTCGATGACTCGACTGCCCGCCATCTTATTCAATGATGCGGACTGAACCGTACCCCATTCATTGGCATCCAGTACATGCGCGGCCGTGAGGGCCAAGAGTCTACCGGATTCGCCTTTCACCACAAAGGCGGTCCCCGCGTTGACAGATTTTCCACCCAGAACGTACCCCGGACGGTAAGCCGGTTCCGTTGTCAGCGCCGGTTTCGCTTCCGGGGGCGGCGTCTCGGGGAGAACGTCCCCATCATTCTTCTTCTCGCAGCCGGTCAAGAACGCAAACAGTCCCGCAAGGGCGATGTTCCTCAGCATGAAATCTCCCGGAGTTTGAATTAAACAGACACGCCTTCGGAGAGCGGAGGCATTTTCCCTTCGATAACGTCGCGCCAGAATTCGGGCATACCCCGATAAGCTTCCATGTAGGTCGATTCCAACGGCACATTATACCACACGCGGTCGAGATTGAGAGTATGTCCAACGCGAGGCGTCTTCCGAGCCCGACGCGTTAGCGAGGGAGCATCCCATACACCCTCGCTAACGCGTCGGGCTCGGAAACTGC
>Ga0105047_10006346_pt1 | contig 20065 bp, 16 predicted proteins | sample MAT04_FD_78384 | JGI IMG/M metagenome (GOLD analysis project Ga0105047, IMG submission 78384) | Freshwater microbial communities from Lake Fryxell liftoff mats and glacier meltwater in Antarctica - MAT-04 (megahit assembly) | ecosystem: Environmental > Aquatic > Freshwater > Ice > Liftoff...
CCGTCACCAAAACATCTCGCCCGCCATCACGCTGTTGCCTCGATAGGCCGAGCGTACGCTCGGCGAGGCTGCCGAGTCAAGGGCTGGGCGCCGCGAGCCGTGCTTCTGGTCGGACGGACACGGGCTGGAATGGCAACCGAAGACGAACGAAAGCAAACCCATGGTCTGCGTGCTGATCACTCAGCGTCAACACCCGCCTGTGCCAACTCCAGCCATCGCAGGTCTTGTGTCGCCATGTCCAGCGTGTAGTACGGCTCCTCACCGTGACGCAGTGCATGCAAGAATGCTGCGTGCATCGCGCGGTAGCCGAGTGGATCGCGGAAATGCGCACGGATGCGGGGGCGCGTGCCGCTGGTGGCACTGACAAAGCCGTTTGATTCGAACGTGATTGAACCCCGTGTGCCTTGCACCTTGGACAGACGCGCGCCACGCAGCGCGCCACGCAACTCCCACGAGTGTGCCAGCGTGCCCATTGCTCCGTTGGCGTACTGAATTGCGACCAGCGAACTGCGATCAGCACCGGTTCGTGCTCCCACGCGCCAACCTCTGATATCAAGAATCTCCAGTCCAATTTGCGCCGCGAAACTGATCCAGTGAACTCCTGCCTCGAACAGTGCTCCGCCTCCTGACAGCTCCGCATTCGCACGCCAGCCTTTGGCTTCCTGCCAGCGCGTCGCGTTGATCGACACGAAGCGGATATCTCCCAACTCTCCCGATCCAATGGCTTCCCGTATGTCCACTGCCATCGGCTTATACACATAGTTCTCGGCCACAAATACCTGGCGCTGTGCCAGGCGCGCCGCTTCGCGCACCACCTCAGCCTCGGCCGACGTCATGAACGCTGGTTTCTCCACAATGACATGTTTGCCGGCCCGCAACGAGTTCAGAGTCAGCGCAGCATGCGTATTGGTTGGAGTTGCGACCAGCACGACCTGCGAGGATGCGTCGGCGAGCGCGTCTTCGTAACTGCCCCAAGCGCATACACCCCCAAATTCGCGTGCAAATGCAGCTGCGCGCGCGGCGTCGCTACTGGCATAGGCCAGTTCGACGCTGGCCTGGCCAACGAGCAACTTGCTGTGAAGTCGCGTGGCAGCGCCGCAGCCAAGAAACAAGATGCGAATTGGTTGTGGAATCATTGTGCGCCCACAACGAGCCACAGCAGCGCCAGGCGAATACCAACGTAGGCCGGCACAAAGTGTGAGCGCTGCTGGAGCATCTGCGGATGCACAATTGGTTTCCCCGCGAACTTTCCTCGTGGTCTCGACGGAAAGAAAAACGTCTTGTAGTTCTCGGATGCCGCACGTTCGTAGCCAATGGCGGCAATTGCCGCGAGCACAACACTTCCCGAAGCCATGAACAGCGCGAGCGCGAAGATCGTAGTCAACGCGGGACTGCGGAAGAACTTGAGGCGTTCAAATCCTTCAATCGGGGCGTCCTTCCAGGGGCAACGACTGAGCAAGGCGCGCACCGATGCGCAACGCGTTGGCGGCAATGGTGAGACTTGGATTCAATCCCGCCGAACGCGGAAGCGCACTTCCGCTGACCCGACGCTCGCCTCAACCGCGCAACGCGCGCATGTTTCAGTAACGCGTTCCGCCACCTCCTCAGCACCTCGTCTCCAATGTCCAACCGTCATTCCCGCCGCGAGTTCCTGGGCCTGGGCACCGCTGGTGTTGTCGGTGCGCTCGTTCCCTCGAGTCTCGCGGCTGCGCCGCGCGCGATATTCGCGACCGTCACACCACCCGCCGTCGACCCCGACCTCGTCGTCGTCAACGCCCGCGTCTACACCGTCGACGCATCACTTCCGCGCGCCGAAGCGTTTGCTGTAAACGCGGGGCGTTTCGTTGCCGTCGGAAGTTCATCGGAAATGCGTTCGCTGGTCGGCAAGCGCACGCAAATGATCGACGCGAAAGGGATGACGGTCGTGCCCGGATTCATCGACACGCACAATCATGCGGGCGGCACGACCCTGCTGTACGAAGTACTGGTTGGCAATCCGTTCGAAGTGGAATTTGTCAGCATTGCCAGCATCATAGAAAAACTCAAAGTGCGAGCCCGAACGACGCCGCCGGGATCGTGGGTGCAGGGATATTTCCACGATGACACGAAACTTTCCGACAAGCGCCAGCTTACAACGCGCGACCTGGATTTGGTGAGCGTCGAACACCCGGTGGTGGTGCGGCATCGCGGTGGACACACGAGTTTCTACAACACCAAGGCGTTCGAGCTTGCAAAGGTGACGAAAAACACGCCCAATCCGGCAGGCGGTACGTTTGACAAGGACGCAACTGGCGAACTGAGTGGGCGCGTTACCGATAACGCGATGGGTGTGCTGAATGCGGCGGGGGCACGCGTCCAACTCGATGCGGCCGAGCGTGATCGTCGCGAGCGCGATGGTATCGCTCACATTTCGAAGGAGTTCGCGCGTTACGGACTCACCTCGGTGCATCACGAGGGCGGCGACCTTGCAGCGATACAAGACGTACGGGCGCGCGGCGACCTGCGCCATCGCGTGAACTACGAACCCAGTGGGCGTGTGTTGGACGCCATGATCACCAATGGCATTCGCACCGGTTTCGGCGATGACTGGATTCGTTTTGGTGCGACTTCCGAACACACGGTTGACGGTTCGTTTTCCGAACGGACGATGGCTATGAGTACGCCGTACGCTGGCACGAACTACAAAGGCAACATCACGGAGACGCAGGAAACCCTTGACGCGTGGGTGGAGCGTGTGCACCGTGCGGGCATTCAGGTCAACTGCCACGCGAACGGTGACGTGGCGATTGACATGTATCTCACCGCCTTCGAACGGGCGCAGCAGAAAGCGCCGCGCGCGAATGCGCGCCCCAAGATTACGCACTGCACGCTCATCAATGACAATCTCGTGCAGCGTATAAAGGCGCTCGATGCGATTCCCGCGATGTTTACGACGTACGCATATTACAACACAGATAAGTTTCCGTTTTACGGCGAAGATTTGATGAAACGCTGCATGGCGTATCGCACGTTGCTCGACGCGGGCATTCACGCGGCCGCTGGCTCCGATTTCAGCCCCGGACCGTTTGCGCCGCTGATGGGCATCCAGGGCATGGTCACGCGCACCGGCTGGGACAAAACATCATGGGGCGTGAATCAGCGCATCACGGTTGCGGAGGCGATCAAGGTGAACACGTTGCATGGGGCGTATGCGTCGCACGAAGAAACGAGCAAGGGTTCAATTTCTGCAGGAAAACTCGCTGATTTCGTGATGTTGTCCGACGATCCGCATACCGTAAAGCCTGAGACCATCAAGGACATCAAAATCGTTCGGACGGTGGTTGGCGGAACGACCGTCTACAGTATTGCTTGAACCATCACGCGTAGTTCCTTCGCGTTCTTCGCGCCTTCGCGTGACACCGGCTTCACCATTCCGAACTCGAACGTCGCAGTGTTTGGAAACTTTTCACGCGAAGGCGCGAAGAACGCGAAGAACTGCGTGCCGGAACACCTGCATCTGCCATCAATTCTCTTCTTTTGTTTTCTAGACAACAGCCATGAAGACTGCGGTTGAAAGTACCTACGGCACACTCAGCAATTTTGTCGGCGGACAGCGCCGCGCGGTTGATGGCGCAACGATGCCGGTACACGCGCCCGCCACGGGCAACATCATCGCGCACGTGCCGATGTCCGGCGCCACTGATGTGGACCTCGCCGTTCGCGCAGCACGCGCTGCGTTGCCTGCGTGGAGCGCCACGCCGATCAAGGAACGCGTGCAGGTATTCTTTCGGTATCGCACACTGGTCGAGAAACACCTGGACGAACTGAGTGCGTTGATCGTCGAAGAACACGGTAAAGTGATGTCTGAGGCGCGCGCCGAGTGGCTCAAGGCAATTGAGTTGACCGAGTTCGCGTGCTCGTTGCCGCAGCTGGCGACCGGCGAGATTCTCGAAGTCAGTCACGGCGTCGAGTGCCGCAGCGAGCGCACACCCGTTGGTGTTGTGGCGTCTATCGTGCCATTCAACTTCCCCAGCATGGTCCCCCACTGGACTATCCCGAACGCCATCGCGCTGGGCAACACGATGCTGCTCAAACCGTCGGAACACGTGCCGCTGTCAGCGATGCGCATTGCTGAGTTGTTGGCGGAAGCAGGATTGCCTCCTGGCGTGTTCAACGTCGTGCACGGCGCGCAGGCAACCGCCGAGGCCATTTGTGATCACCCAGATATCGCCGCCATCACGTTTGTTGGCTCCACGCGTGTTGCCCAGCACATCTACCGTCGCGCCACTGGCAATCTCAAGCGCGCCCTCGCACTCGGCGGCGCCAAAAACCATCTCATTGTGTTGCCGGATGCCGAGCCGGAGATGACGGCGAGTAATGTCACAGCGTCAATGTCGGGTTGTTCGGGACAACGCTGCATGGCGGCCAGCGTGATGCTCGCCGTTGGTGACGGCGATGCGATCAGCGACATTGTGCAGGGGGTCGTACGTCAGGCGCAGGCGCTTGTAACCGGTCGCGACATTGGCCCGGTAATTTCGGCAGCGGCCAGGACCCGCATCCACAAATACATTGGCGATGCTGAGGCGCAGGGCGCGCGCGTGTTGGTGGATGGGCGCAACGTCACGGTCGCCGGTCATGCCGATGGTTTCTACGTCGGCGCCACGGTGATTGACGGCGTGACGAGCGCGATGCCCATCGCCAACGAAGAAGTGTTCGGCCCGGTGCTCGCGATCATGCGCGTGGCCACGCTTGACGATGCTATCGCGGTCGAAAACCAGTCGCCATTTGGAAACGCGGCCGCGGTGTTTACCGAGAAGGGATCGACCGCGCGCTATGTCGCCGAGCGTGCAACGGCGGGCATGATTGGCGTGAACGTTGGTGTGCCGGTGCCGCGCGAACCGTTTGGGTTTGGTGGCTGGGGCGATTCGTGTTATGGTACGGGCGAGATTACCGGTGCGAGCTCTATCGAGTTCTGGACCCGCATGCGAAAAACGACGACCAAGTGGAATCGCGACGCGGGTACGAATTGGATGTCGTGAGGTTGAAGGCCTGAGAAGCGAAGTCTTCGTTAGTTCACCCACATCTCCCGATCGACATGCACACGACCCACGCAACAGACTCTTTGCTCGACGCGCAATGGATGCCCTTCACGCCCAATCGTGCGTTCAAGAGTGCGCCGCGTATGCTCGCGCGTGCGAAGGGGATGTATTACACCGATGTTGACGGTCGGCAGATTCTCGACGGCACGTCCGGGTTGTGGTGTGTAAACGCGGGTCACTGTCGCGAGCCCATTGCAGAGGCGATTGCGAAACAGGCGCGCGAGATGGATTACGCGCCGGGTTTCAACATGGGACATCCAATTGCGTTCGAGCTTGCCGACAAACTTGCGCAGATCACTCCCAACGGCCTTGATCGCATCTTTTTTACAGGATCGGGGTCGGAGGCGGTTGACACCGCGCTCAAGATTGCGCTCGCGTATCATCGTGCGCGCGGCGAGATCAAACGGGTGCGATTTGTAGGTCGTGAGAAGGGATATCACGGTGTTGGTTTTGGCGGCATTTCGGTGGGCGGTCTTGAGAACAATCGCAAGGCGTTCGCCGCGCAGTTGTTGCCGCATGTTGATCACATCCGTCACACGCACGACATCGCGCGGAATGCGTTTTCGCGAGGCATGCCGCAGTACGGAGCGGAGCTTGCCGATGATCTCGAGCGCGTCGTCGTACAACACGGTGCGAGTACGATTGCGGCCGTGATTGTGGAGCCGATGTCGGGCTCGGCCGGAGTGTTTGTGCCGCCGGTTGGTTATTTGCGGCGCTTGCGCGAGATCTGCACGAAACACGGTATTCTGTTGATTTTCGACGAGGTCATTACGGGCTTTGGCAGAACAGGTGCCGCGTTTGCGTCCGATGTGGTGGGCGTCACTCCCGACATGATGACGTTAGCCAAAGGGCTCACGAACGGCGCGGTGCCAATGGGCGCCGTGGCGGTGAGTCGCACAATTCATGATGCGGTGGTGAACGGCGCTCCCGGCGGGATTGAATTGTTTCACGGGTACACGTATTCGGGGCATCCGTTGGCGTGTGCGGCGGGTTTGGCGACGCTGGATTTGTATCAGTCAGAAGGATTGTTTGAGCGTGCGGCGGAGTTGGCACCGTATTGGGAGGAGGCGGTGCATTCGCTGCGGTCGGCGCCGGGTGTTGTGGACATTCGCAACATGGGACTCGTGGCAGGTATTGAAGTTGAGTCACGCGCGGGTATAGTTGGGGCACGCGCGTTCGAGATATTTCTCCGCTGCTTCGAACACGGCGTGTTGATTCGAGTGACGGGAGACACCATGGCGCTGTCGCCGCCGCTTATTGTGGAACGAGCGCAGATAGATCAAATCGTGGAAGTTTTGCATGACGCGTTACGAACGGTTGCGTAATTCGGACAACTTCGACAAGCGCTGGTTGCGTCGACTGTCGAAATTGGCGCGTGCGAACGGCGTTGTTCGGTTTATAATCGAGTCTTGTTTGCCGATGGCTCGACGGTGTACGACGGACGACACTACACCGGCGGTGTTGACGAAGTTGGGGAGAGCGGAGTGACGTCGGGTTTACCGTACCGGCAACGCCTTCACTGCTGCCAACACCACCGCGTTTGTTGGCCGGATCTTGTAATCCGTTTGGATATCGCGCCACCGCACAACTCCCTTCTTGTCAATCACAAACGTGGCGGGATGTGGAATGCCACGACGCGAACCGGCGGGATTGAGCACGCCGTACCGCGCAATCACTTCGTGTTCGGGGTCGGACAGAAACGTGAAGTCCGCTTTCATGCCGTCTGCCGTAATGCGGGTCAGCGCCGTCGCCGTTCCTTTGTCGTCGTCGATGGAAACCACCAGCATCTCGGTGTCTTTCTTGAGCTCATCCGATAACAGCGTGCGCAGCTCCTTCAGCTGTGCTACGCAGTACGGGCACCAATACCCGCGGTAGAACACGAGCACGACGTTTTTCCTGGCCTTGAATGACGAGAGCGTGGTAGTACCGCCACCGTATTTGGCGAGCGTGAAATCGGGCGCACTGGTGCCAATCGCGATGCGCTCAAGATCGGTCGGAGAAAGGTCTTTGCCATCAACTGGTCCAAGCATCGCCGATGAAGACGCCATTGGCGACATGGTCGCTTGCGCGAACGCGACGGACGAGGTGCTGAGGACGCCGGCAATGAGGGTTGGCAACGCGGCCAGACGGAGCGACCGTGCCGATGGAAAGCGTAGGCTGATCATGAGGCGGGTGGTGATGAGTTCGGAGATCGCAGGACCGTCCGAGAGCGGACGACCGCACAGAGTGTGTAGCTGTTCCGTCGATTAGACGTCGCACCGGAAAATGGTTCCCGCATTCGGGTCGAATGGTTCGGAGCTTCTTTACAACGTTATGGAACACGAACTGGTACGAATAGACACACCGGCTGCTTGGCGGGGAACTGTTGCGTGGCCGATAGGCTATCTCTGCCAGCAACCGGTGCAGACCAAAACATATTCTTCCGTGAAGGCATGATGTTATCGCGATTTGTTGGCGGACTCTCCGCGCTGGCGCTTTCGAGCACTCTTGTGAGCGCTGAGGCGACCGCGCAGGCCCCCGACCTGACGCCCAACAGCGACATCCAACTGATTAGCGAAACGGTTGGCCTGCGCCCTGGTTCGGTCTCCACGCTCGCGCTTCGCATCACTATGGATCGCGGATGGCACACGTACTTCACGAATCCAGGCGACGCCGGACTGCCGCTCTCGGCGCAATGGTCGCTGCCGGTGGGCGTCACGGTATCAGCACTACGATATCCCGCGCCGCATCTCGTGCCGCAGGCGCCGCTCATGAGTTTTGCCTACGAGAATGAAGTGCTGGTGCTGGTGGATGTGACCGTTGCGAACACCGTCCCAATTGGCCGTGAGTTACCTATCACAGCCGACGTTGACTTTTTAGTGTGTGCCGAGGTATGCCTGCCCGCGAGTGCGCACGTTGTTCTCGCGGAAAAAGCGATCGCATCAACAGTGCCGTCACGTTGGAACAAGGCAATCGCCACAACTCGATTGCAACTTCCGCAATCGACATTGGGTTGGGAGATATCAAGCTGGCGTGACGGCCGACGCATCATATTGCTGGCGCGCGCACCTATCGCAGCACGGGGTGCGCTGCAACAAGTCTTTCTGGTGCCCGATTCAACGGGCGTACTTGAACACGCGTTGCCGCAAACGATCGCGCTTACGGGCGACACCATTGTGCTTGCAGTTACCGCAGTAGCAACGCTGCCCGATACAACGAGCCGACTGCAGGGCGTGTTGCTGAATGATGCGGTGGCACCAAACTCCGCGTTTATCATTGACGTACCGCTTGAGCGGGTTCCGCCTCGCGACAACGCGCGAATCATCGCATTGCTGTCCGCATCGACCGCAATGCAATCGGGTGGCGTTGCTGGAGCGACAGCGAGTGGAACCGTTGCGATCGCGAGCAGCGTGAACAGTGTTGCGCTGAATGCGTCCGGGGCAAACGCGACGGCAACAAACATTGGCGTGTGGCTGGCACTGGTGCTGGCCTTTGGTGGCGGATTGCTGCTCAACCTCATGCCGTGTGTATTTCCGGTATTGTCCGTCAAGATTCTCGCGTTTGTTGAGCGCGGCGGGGCGAAAGCGAACATCGCCATCGGTCGCTGTCACGCGATGGTTTTCACCCTGGGTGTGTTGGTGACCTTCTGGGTGTTGGCGGGTGTATTGCTTGCACTCCGCGCTGGCGGCGCGCAGCTGGGCTGGGGATTTCAGTTGCAATCGCCAGGTGTTGTGGCGGTCCTCGCGCTCGTTGTGTTTGCGCTCGCACTCAACCTCAGCGGTGTCTTCACGGTGGGCGCCAATCTCACTCGGCTTGGTGCTGTGGGCAGTGGTGAACGCTACTCCGATTCGTTTCTCACCGGATTGTTGGCGGTTGTTGTGGCAACGCCGTGCACCGCTCCGTTCATGGGCGCCGCGCTGGGTTTCGCACTCACGCAGCCCGCTGCAATTGGAATGGCGGTGTTCACATCGCTGGGATTGGGTCTGGCTGCACCGTATGTCGTGTTCGCGAGCAGCCCCGCGCTGCTGCGGAAACTTCCGCGGCCGGGCGCGTGGCTTGAAACGCTCAAGCAATTGCTCGCATTTCCGCTATACGTCACGGTGGTCTGGTTGTTGTGGGTGTTGGGGCGCCAGTCCGGCTCTGACGCGGTTGCGCTCGCGCTCGTTGTTATTACGGCACTTGCATTTGCCGCGTGGTTGGCCGGCCGTTCGCAAATGTCGGGTCGCACGAGATGGAGTCAGTTGGCACTCGCGCTTGTTGCGATCTGCGTGATTGGCGGAGGCGTGCTGGTTGGTACACGCCCAGTTCCTACCGCCGGCGTGAGCGCAATTCCCACAGGATGGGAGGAGTGGTCACCTGCGCGCGTTGCCGAAGCGCGCCAAGCGGGGCGCGTGGTGTTCGTTGATTTTACGGCGGCGTGGTGTCTCAGCTGTCAGGTGAACGAACGCGTGGCGTTGCATACCGCGCAGGTCGAGAAAGCATTCGCCGATGCGAATGCGGTGTTGTTGCGAGCCGACTGGACCTCGCGTGATGCGAACATCACGCAAGCGCTCGCGGGTTTTGGCCGCAGTGGTGTGCCGTTGTATGTCGTGTATCCCGCCAACAGCGCAGTACAGCCGGAAATTCTGCCGGCAATTTTGACGTCGGGGCTGGTGGTGGAGGCGGTGGGGCGCGCACGAGGTGAGTCGGTTGCGGTGCGGCGGTAATTCGCGGGGCGTCGCACACACACCCGCCCCGACGCGGCGCGAGCCTACCGCCGCTGCAACCCCGCCGCCACATCAGATCACGCCAGTGCCAGATAGGTTCATGATGAGAAACTCGATTTCGAAGCAACCGAATGGAGTTGATTCTCGCGGAGATTGTCTTGCGTTTGCGATCCCTGTTCCGCATGCGTGGAAACGTCGGCCGGAGCAGATGCGGCCAGAGTACGTTGGATCGTTCATACCGAACGTCGAGCAAACTTGTCCAGAATCCGAAGCTCAACTCCGCAACCATCCTCCCTGCTTCCAGTGGTTTTGCCTGTTTCACCAATGTGTCCTTCGCTCGGCCAACGGCAGCGCGTTCCATCTGTTCCTGAATGGGAGTGGACGCGTCCATCCAACAGCTTACGTCTTGCCATGGACCCGAGGGAAAGCGCGCGGAAATTGCTGCATGCAGACTGTTTCGGAAAGCAATCTCGAAGTATTGCAGCGATGGATACAACGCCTCACACAGCCGTGTATTCCATACGTATCTCGCCAGGGCGTCAGAGTCGTCGGCCGCCGTCGCTCGATATTCCGTAAACCGCTTCGCCGACAGAGCCGCCTTTGCATCTGCAAACGGGTCTTGTATGGGTGATCGGCAGCAGGTAGGCTTCGTATACAGTCCCCGGGCAAGTCCTCTCCCTGTTGCGTTTCGGCGCGAACGGCGATGATCCCGGGGTCTCTCTTTTTATGGCGGCCTCACATCATACGGTGTGTGTTCGCCGTTTTGCTACAACATTTCATTGCGTGCAGCAGCGCCGTTTTGCATACGGCATTACACGGCCTCTCGGCTTTCTCGGCGGCAGTATACCGTCCAAACCCAAACTGGACATCGTGGCCGTTCTCTGATCATTGCACTGTGCAGGTGCCTAACTTCCATGACTCCAAGTTTTGCAGACGGACTTGCGAGCGATGGGCATTGGTCGGCGAAGTGCCTTTTATAATTGGAGTTACGACTGTTGAGTTACCATTTACGCATGTCAGGCAATCGCGTTTATACACTTCTCACAATACCATTTGCGGCTTTGATAGGGTGTGGGTGGGTTTGTCCAGCCTTGTCGCCTGACTCCAATTTTGGTTTACCACTATTAAGTCCCAGTTTCTCCAAAATTGGTAGAAAAAGGTGTTTTAGCTGTATCTAGGTCCTCGTTTTGGAGAACTTAGGAGTAAATCGGAACAACGAACTGAACATGAAGCTTCCGCTAGCGCCCCCAGATTTTTCACGCTTGCTGTCGAAAGTGTTGTCCGGACCGCACGGCATCGAGCGATACCTCGCACTGACCCACGGCGGCCTCGGCCCCGCCCCCAACGGCCGGTACAAACACTGGGACACGCACCGCCATGCGCCGCTGACGACCGAGTTCTCGGCCGAAGAAGAATGGTTTGCCATCAAGACTGCCAGGCGCGCCCTCTACCGGCCGTTGCCGCTCAAGGACGACGGCGTTGACGGTCTGATCGAACGTGAAGTCGTTGATGCGACTCGCGTCGGGCACAAAAACATTCGACGCGTTGTCAAACAGGCGCGTAAAAAGCGATGTGTGGAATTGCTGCTCCGCATCGCGCACCACGCTGGCCTCGGCCGTAAGCTTGTGTCCTTTCTTCACGAAGCCGTGTGTAAACGCGAGCGCAGTTTCGAAATAGGATGGAGTGCCACGACCGGTGCTGAGCCGATCGTGCAATCCAGTCAACACGCGTGCGCTGTTCAGGTCGCGATAGGTGTGACCGTAACTTTGATCTTCTGTGCGCGTGCTGTAGGTGATGTCAAGCGACAGCTCGTCCTTTTCGGCCAGACTGTACGTCGCACTGGATGTCAGCGTGTGCGCCAACGCTTTCTGCACGCGTCTTCCTGATTCATCCAGGTACGTGACCGGCGTGAAATAGTTGTTCACGCGAAAGATTGACTCAGTTGCTCGTACCAGCGTCGGCTTTCTCCTTCAGCACAATGTTGATGATGCCAGCAACGCCGGTCGGATCGTCGCGGGCCGATGGATTTGGTATGATTTCAATCTTGTCCACCATGTCAGCGGGTAACTGCGAAAGAAAGTTGCCGAGTTGCGCGGGTTTCATTGGGCTGGTCCGGCCGTTGATCTGTACGGTCACTCCAGAGTTGCCACGCAGGCTCACAATGTTGTCCAGATCGACATCAACCGATGGCGTGTTTTTCAGCCCGTCGAGCCGGGTTGCGTGCCGCTCGGCTGGACGGAGTGGCAACTTGCGCGGCGGCCGTCTGTGCGATCAGCACGACGGCTCCGACGGTAACAACGACCAGCCGAACAAACGCGTTCAAAGGCTTCTCCAGATGTTTGAGTGCTGCTGGAGGAAACTTTACGCGCGGAGTCTGACGACGGGATGACAAATCCAGACTGACTCGTGCACGACCGGGAACTGCATGGGGGCCGCGCGCTGTGTAAAGCGCCTGAGTTCTGCCGTAGCGGATTGAGCGCGCAAGCGCGAAGGATTTACTCGCGCGTTAGTTTGTTCGGTGATGTTCCTGACCACCGACCAACGGATTTTCCATGAACAACCCACCCGCGCAACACGACTCGCCCCACGCTGCATCTCATCAACCGCGGTCCGATCAATCCGAGCTCGATCAACCGGGGTTCGTCCCGCTCACGACGTATCGCGAGTACCCGCCTGACGAAATGCTCACGCGAGCTCGTACCTTCGCCGCCGAAATGCAGCGTCGTCGCACGGTGCGGCAGTTCAGTGACCGTGCCGTTTCGTGCGAGATTATCGAATCGTGTCTCGAAGCGGCAGGTACAGCACCAAGCGGCGCGCATCAACAGCCATGGCACTATGTAGTGATCAGTGATCCCGAAGTGAAACGCGCCATTCGCCACGCTGCAGAGACTTCGGAAGCTGAGTTCTACTCGTCTGCGCCTGCAGACTGGCTGGCGGTGCTTGCGCCGTTGGGCACGGATGCGCACAAACCGTATCTTGAAACGGCGCCGTATCTCATTGCCGTCTTCGCGGAGCGATACGGTCTCGACAGCGCGGGCGAGCGCATCACCCACTACTACGTCTCGGAGTCCGTCGGAATTTCGACGGGATTTCTATTGGCGGCGTTGCATCACGCAGGCCTTGCGACGCTCACGCATACGCCCAACCCGATGGGATTTCTCAATCAGATTCTTGAGCGTCCGGCGAACGAACGCGCCGTCATGATGATCGTTGTCGGTTATCCGGCGTCCGAGGTTCGTGTTCCAGATCTCCAGCGCAAACCGGTGTCGGCCATTTCGACGTTTCGTTGACGCGCATTTCGGCACCAATTCTTGTGAACCTTACCAATAACCGCCGCGTGGTCTGCGCATGAACGCCGCGTCCCAAACGCGATCGGGCGCGCAGTCGGTGCCCGCTCGCTTGCGAACGTGGTTTGTTGTGCACTTCGTCATGGACCTGTTGTTTGCGATTCCGCTGTTGCTGGTGCCGGTGTTCACGCTCGAGACATTCGGATGGAGCACTGTCGATCCGCTGGCGAGCCGTTTGGTGGGCGCGGCGCTGGTAGGAATTGGCGTCGAATCGTTTCTTGGCCGCAATGCGTCGGTTGAGAGTTTCCACACCATGTTACGACTCAAAATATTGTGGTCACTGAGCGCGTGCTTTGGAATTGCGTTGACGATCGCGCAAGGTGCACCGGTCATGGCTTGGGGGTTCCTCGCAATTTTCGCGGGGTTTTCGGTGGTTTGGATTTATTACTGGCGAGCGTTGCAGCGCTGATGGTGATCGACCCGGTGTCTTGCGCCCCGGGCTCCAATCCCGCGTATCTGCATCCAAATACATAGCAGTCCCTGCACCAACCGCATCGACCGCATCGACCGGGTCAGCTACTCGACCCAGTCGCGCAGCTCACCAAACAACCGCACCAAATCTGCCAACTGATAATGCGCATTTAACCCGCTCGGATTTGGCAACACCCAAATGTTCGTCGCACCAATCGTTTCCTGCTGCAGACCCAACGTGGCGCGCTTGCGACCGAACGCCGCGCGATACGCACCAACACCCAACACGGCTAACACCTTCGGCTGATATTGTTGTACGGTTGCGATGAGTCGCTTCCCGCCCGCCGCATAGTCATCCGCGTTGAGTTCGGCCGCAGTCGCGGTTGTACGGGATACAACATTCGTAATGCCAAGCCCCGCATCCAGCAACTCGCGCTCCTCCAACGGATGCAACACCCGACTGGTAAAGCACGCGCCGTACAACGTCGGCCAGAAGCGGTTGCCCGGCCGGCCAAAGTGATGTCCAATGGCCGCAGTGTACAATCCTGGATTGATGCCGCAGAACAAGACGCGCAAATCGGGGCGCACTAAGTCAGAAACTGTTTTGTGAATGGCCTTGGCTAATTCGGCCTTGCTCGGCTTCGGCGGTTGATGTACGGGTTGGAGTTTGTGAAGCTCATTTTGTCGTTTCGATTTGTTCATGCGACGCTCATGCGACTCACACCGCGCGCATCAACAGCCGCCGCGTGCGAGCGCTCACGACGCGCCCAACTTCATCGCAGCTGCGCCCGGTCTTTTCATCGACTGCTTGAGTGACGCCAACTCCGTCAGCGCCTGCATGGGCGTCATCTGATCGGTGTCCAACGCCGACATCCGATCCTTGAGCGCGACGAGCGCCGGATCGTCTTCATGCACACTCTCAACAAAGAATCCCAATTGAGGCGACGGCGTATTCGCACCCGGTCGCACCATGCGTGGGCCCTTGCGCGTAGCGCCTGTTGGTGCCGAGAGACCGTCGGCGGTCAGACGTGTCGCCATCTGCTCGCCGTCACCCTCCAGCAACGCCAGCACTTCCTTCGCGCGCGCAATCACACCCGCCGGCAAACCAGCCAGGCGGCCCACTTCGATGCCATACGAACGATCGGCACCACCTTCAATGAGTCGATGCAGGAACAACACCTCTTCACCCACCTCGCGCACGGCCACAGTCATGTTGCGCACCGATGACAGTTCGTTTGCCAGCTGCGTGAGCTCGTGATAATGCGTTGCGAAAATTGTCTTGCACGCGACCGCGTCATGCAGATGCTCGCTCACGCTCCACGCAATGCTCACACCATCGTACGTACTGGTGCCGCGACCAATTTCATCCAGCAACACCAGCGAACGCGCCGTGGCCGTATGCAGAATTGCACTGGTCTCGCTCATTTCCACCATGAACGTACTCTGCCCACGCACGAGATTATCACTCGCACCAACACGCGTAAACAATCGATCAACCACCGGCAGCTTCGCGCGCGTGGCGGGCACATACGAGCCTGTCTGTGCGAGTAACTGAATCAGCCCGATCTGACGCAGAATTGTACTCTTCCCGGCCATGTTCGGGCCCGTCAGGATGATCAGCCGCGCGTCGTCGGTCAACACGAGATCGTTGGGAATGAACTTCTCCCGCGCCATCATCTGCTCGACCACCGGGTGACGACCCGCCACGATCTCCATCGAGAAACCGTCATGCAACTCCGGCCGCACATAATGCTCACGTTCGGCCACCTCGGCCAACACCGCTAACACGTCAATCGTCGCAACACACCTTGCCACGCGCTGCCAACGCGCGATTGCCGCACCGGCCTCACGCCGCACTGTCTCAAACAACTCGCGCTCGCACGCTTCAATGCGGTCTGACGCGGTCAACACCTGCTCTTCGTATGTCTTGAGCGCGGGCGTCACATACCGCTCGGCACCGGTCAGCGTTTGACGACGCTGATAGTCATCGGGTACGAGATGTTTGTTCGCGTTGGATATTTCGAGGTAATATCCAAACACGCGATTGTACCCGACCTTGAGCGAATGAATGCCGGTGCGTGTGCGTTCGTTTGCCTGGATGGTCGCAATGGCATCTTTGCTTCCATCACGCAACGCGCGCAGATCGTCCAACTCCTGGCTCACACCGGCGGCAATGGTTTCTTCGTCGCCAATCGCGATGGGCGGACGTTCTACCAGCGTGCTGACGATGCGCTGTGCGACATCGGTGCCGTTGTCCCACTCGTGCAGCAGCGAAGCCAGCACACCGCCGGCGTTTCCGTCCTTCGCGGCCCCGCTCAGTATCGCGTTCGTAGTTTTCTCCAACGCCGGCAAGCGCGAGAGTGAATCACCAAGCGCGCGCAGTTCGCGTGGCGTCGCGCGCGAAGCGGCGGCCTTGCTGGCCAGGCGTTCTACATCGCGTACGCCATTCAACGTGTCACGCAGCGCAGCGCGCCCGACAGGATCCCGCACCAGCGCCGCTACAGCATCCAGGCGGGCTTCGATTGCTGCACGGTCAAGCAGTGGCGCCAGCAGCCATTGCCGCAGCATGCGTTGGCCCATGGGAGTAGCAGAGCGATCCAGCACCGACAACAGCGTTCCGCCAGCCGCGCCGTTGGTCGACGCTGTGCCACCGCGCAACGACTCGACCAACTCGAGATTGCGACGTGTCATTTCATCCAACGGCATTGTACCGCCGGCGCGTTCAATCGTGGGGCGCGCGAGATGCGGTAACCCCGCGGGCTGCAACTCGCGCAGATACCGCAGCAACGCACCCGCAGCACCAATTGCCGCCTGATCGTCGGTGTCGAGACCAAACCCTTCAAGCCCACGCACATTGAAATGACGCGTGAGTTCGTCGCTGGCCATGCCCGCATCAAATTCCCACGGCTCGCGCGCCGTGCGTAACACCCCATCAAGCGTCGCGAACACCGCGGCCAGATCGTTGGTTTCGAGGTCGCGCACCACCAGCAGTTCGCGCGGCGCGATGCGCGCCAGCAATGCCGCGGCATCACTCACCGGCGCAAGCATCAAACGAAATTCACCGGTCGACAAATCGGCGGCCGCGAGTCCCATCACGTCACGCGCGCCGCCCTTCACTGTGTCACGCGCCGTTACCACCGCGCACACGTAGTTGGCGCGTGCACCATCCAGCATGTCGTCGGCAAACGCGGCGCCCGGTGTGATTGTTTCCACCACCTCACGCCGCACAATACCCTTCGCGAGTTTGGGATCCTCCACCTGCTCGCAAATCGCGACACGATGCCCGCGATTGACGAGACGACGCAAATACTCCGCCGCCGCTTTCACCGGAATGCCAGCCAGCGGCACCTCGGCCGCACCACCATTGTTGCGCGACGTAAGTGTTATCCCAATTTCACGCGACGCCGTTTCTGCATCTTCGTAAAACATTTCGTAGAAGTCGCCCATGCGAAAAAACAGAATCGCATTTTGATGGCGCGCCTTGATTTCGCGATACTGCTGCATGAGCGGCGTTGCTACACCACTCACTTACCAATCTCCGCAACAAATCCTGTCTTCTGCCCATTCTTCTTGAGCGTCGCCAACGCGGCTGTTGCGTCGGCTTTCGTCGCGTAGCGGCCGACTTGCACGCGATATGGCTTCTTCGTGCCGACAACGCGCGCCGTAATGTCCTTGGCCGCCAAACGCTTTACCAACGCATCCGCGTCGGCTTTGGACGGATACGCCGCCACTTGCACCGTCCATTTGCCGGCCCGGGCGTCGGCCGCACGTTTCGCCGCCACTCGCGCCAGTGAGTCGCGTTTGACCGAGTCACGCGTGGCCACCGCCGTACGAATGCGCGTTTCCAGCGCCGCCGCGTCACGCGACAAGCTGTCGGCGCGCGCACTGTCGGCAATAAACACCAGCACTTCGCGCGATGGGTTGGTTGCGTTTCCCGCTCGCGGTGCCGCGCCGCTCCGACCCGTGCCCGCAGTGGTCGTGCCCGCAGTGGTCGTGCCCGCAGTGGTCGTGCCCGGTCTCATTCTGTCCAGCGCAATACTGTCGCGGTGCAGCGTTTCACGCGTGATACTGTCGCGCCGCGCATTGTCCGCCATACGCTGCGCGGCCGCGCGCAGCAAACCCGCCTTGCTCACGCTGTCACGTCGAGTACTGTCGACAATGCGTTGTGCGATGGCGCGTACGACGCTGTCGCGGCGAATGCTGTCCGTCGCTTGTTTGACTGCCGAACGCTGTGCAGTCGCTCGTGTGATGCTGTCGCGGCGAATGCTATCCGCTGCCAGTCTACTCGCATTGCGCTGCGCCGTTACACGCGCGATACTATCTCGCCGCACGCTGTCGGCATTGATTGTCGCGCCACGTCCAGCACGCGGTGGTGTGACGGTGGATGTTGCCGGTGGTAGTGCTGCCGTTTGTGTGGCAAGCGGCGGAACGCTGGTCGTTGGAGCGGTAACCGTTGTCGAGTCGGGCACCGCACCCATTGCCACTTCACGCACGTTCCGGCACTGCTGCTGCAGTTCGTCCGCCTGCAATCGCACTTCGACGGCGCTTAGTGGCGCTTCCTGGCGCACGGCGGTCAACACACCACACGCGCGGGGCGCATCGCGTTCGTCGAAATAGCTGCGTGCCAGCACGAGCATCGCGCGCGGCCGCTCTGGCGCCGCCGGATAATCATTCAGCAACTGTTGCACGTGTTGACGCGCGAGCACGCGGTTGGCGTGCAGCATGTCCAGCTCCGACAGCTTCAGTAACGCTTCGCTCGCCCGTGGCGAGAACGGCACATCCACAACAATGCGCTTCCAGTCCAGTTCTGTCGTCGGTGAATTTTCGTTCAGTAGTGCCCGCCAGTAGAGGGCTTCCGCCGCATCGAACGAGTCACGCGACGCACTGTTCACCAGCGAATCGAGCAAGGCGCGCGACTTTGCGTCGTCACCGTCATTGGTCAGCGAACGCGCGCGGGCCACCGCGGCCATTGCACCTGCGGACACAGACGATTGCGCGCGCACAATGGGCGGCGACAGCACGGAGGCGATGAACAGCATACCAAGCGCGCGCGAGGCAGCGCCGAGCAACACGCGATTACGAGCCGAAAGCGTCATCGGAATATTGGTCCTGAAAACATGAGATGTTACGCTGCCTTTCGTCCGCGCGGCTTGAGCGCACACAACGCCAGCACCAGCGACGTCATCGTTTGCTCGGCATCCGAGATCGTCGTGTCTTTGAGCGCCATGTCGGCATTGAGCAGTAGTTCAAGCGCGCGCTCACAGCTACGCGTGCTCCAACCGTCCACTGCTTTTGTCCACGCCGAGGCAGCTTCGCCCCACGGTCGGCCCGGATATCCACCTGCTTCCTTCAGGAATGCGAAAAACTCCTGCGGAAGCCGACTGGTTGAGACGCCAGCCTCGCGGCGCGCACGACCATGCGCGAGCGCGAACGTTTGCGTCGACAGCATCATCACCAGCACAACGCCGGACATCTTGGGCTGGTTGAGTACGTGTGGCAGCAAATGCACTGCAGCCGCAGCATCGTGTCGCGCCACGGCATCCAGCAAATCAGCGACCGTCTCGCCACGACGCACACCGACGACCGCTGAAACCGCATCGGCATCAATACTGGTGGCGTTGTCGTCGAGACCCAACATGTAACTCGCGCACTTGTCCAGTTCACCCGCGAGCATTTGCAGGTCGTTGCCAACGGCCTGCTGCATCAGCTGAGCGGCATCATCGGCAATGGCCATCTTGAGTGCCGTCGCGGCGTGATGAGCAATCCACTTACGCACGCGTTCTGGCGAGAGCGGTTCGAAGTTCAGCGCGACCGTTTGTTTTTCGATGGGCGCGTCGGTCTTCGCGCCGTTCGGCGATGTCAGCAGCAGCAGCGTGTCGGATGCCGGACGCACCAGATATTTGTCGAGTTGCGCACGCGCCGCCTTTTTGAGCGCGCCTACATCACGAATGACCACGGCACGACGTTCAGCGAGCATTGGTGGTGTGCCGAGTATGTCGTTCACGCCCTCGGCGTCCAGTTCACTGGCGCGTCGAACGTCGCAGTTGAAGTCGCGCGACGATGGATCGAGCGCCGCGCCCAACAAGTCGTTGATGGCGACGTCCTTCAGGTAGTCATCATCACCGTACAGGTAATACACAGGCGCGAACGTGCCGGCCTGGATGGCGGCCAGGACAGTGCGTTGGGGAGATGATTCGCGCGGCGGCATCCGGGAAAGATACTGCGCACAAGCCGGACTGTCCGCTCCCCGATAAACCGGCGTTTTTGGAGGCCGAGGTGGCGCCGCCTGATACGTGCCGATCATGGTGACGAGCGTCCTGGGTTGCGTGAACAGCTGCTGGCCGAATATTGACACGCGTCCGTACATCCAATATTCCGCGGTGGGCAGGTCTCTTCCAAAATTCTTGATTTCACTGCGAATGTCATTCTCCCAGACCAGGGAGTCGCCCGGCGAGAGTTTTGCACCCGGGTAGGAGTGGTTGTTGCAAATAATGGAAGGATCTGCCATTGGGTGGTTATCGAAGTCGTCCACGTAGGACGGTCG
>Ga0105047_10006351_pt1 | contig 20060 bp, 17 predicted proteins | sample MAT04_FD_78384 | JGI IMG/M metagenome (GOLD analysis project Ga0105047, IMG submission 78384) | Freshwater microbial communities from Lake Fryxell liftoff mats and glacier meltwater in Antarctica - MAT-04 (megahit assembly) | ecosystem: Environmental > Aquatic > Freshwater > Ice > Liftoff...
TCGAGCGTGCGGTCGTCGACCCCGAGCTGGGCGGCGCGGGCGCGCCATTCGGGCAGGAGGTCGTCGGCCGTGACTGTGGCGTCCTTCGCCTTGCGCGTTGCGTACGCGGCGACCTGGGCGGCACGTGCGGAGGTGAGGTTGCGGTCTTCAAGGTGGTCCTCGATCTGCTGACGGCGCTGAGAGAACTCCCACAGCACCTCTCGATCAATTCCGACCACATCGGCGATGCCGTTGGAAACGGGGTCCCACTCGACGCCGAGGCGGCGGGTCAGCTCGGCCCGTAGCTGCGCCTCGTAGAGGTAACCGGCGGTCTTGGCCCACCCGAACAACGGCCGCGCATCGAGCGCGGACCAGCGCCCGTCGTCGGGCGAGTGGACGACGTTGGCGATGAGCACGTGGGTGTGAAGCTGGGGATCACCTGCGCGAGACGTGCGGTGCCGGAAGGTGGCAGCAACGAACCCATCGGCCTCCACCTGGGTGAGTCCGCCCTTCCCGCGGCGGGCGCGAGCGGCCTCCGCTTCGAGCACACCGAGAGCCCATTCCACCGCTACGTCGTGCGCGTTGCGGACCTCGTTCGACACGTCCGGCGAGCCGAGAGCGAACAGGATCGAGACTGATTTCGGCGCCGAGAACGTGGCGTCGAAGCCCGGAACCTTCGGCGCTCCTTGCGCTCGCGTGAGGCGTTCACCGGTGTTCGGGTGGAGTGATTCGAGCACCGCGTGGAGATCGTCCGCGGCGACTTGGCCGCCGAGGCCGAGCTGCTCTGCGGCCTGGCCCGCCCATTGGCCGGGCGCTTCGCCGGCGCCCGAGTAGTAGTCCTCTACACCGCTGGCGACGGTGTCGAGGTAGTACTGCGCCTTCCCGGGCTTGAGCACGCCGAGGCTCAGCACGGCCGCACCTGCTGCGCACGGGACGGCACGGGGCGGGATGGCACCTCAGGTGCAAGTGCGTCAGATCGAAACGTGAGTCTGGGATCGGCGCTCATCACGGCTCCGGTGTTGAGGCGAAGAGCGACGGCTGGTCGAGCGGAACGGGTTTCGTGCGGCGTGCGCGGGGAGGGGCGGGTTCCGGGTCGTCGGGGGTCGACTCGGGAACGGCGCTGCCTGCGAGCTCCCCGCCGGCGAGCGCGGCGAGCGCCGCCCGAGGCACGCGCAGCACCCGGCCGAAGCTCACGACGGGGAGGCCGGACTCGCCGCCGGTCGCCCGCCACTCCTTCGCCTGGGCGTAGGCGACGGTGCGGCCGATCCGGAGGATCTGGGCGGCCTCTTCGATGGTGAGGAAGTCGGGTGGTGGTTGGGTGGTGGTCACGGGTTGGGCTCCCTTCGAGGACGACGCGGTGACGCCCTCTACAGGAGAGTGGCCATCGAGGGGACCCGAATCGGACAGTGACATTTGTCCGAGCCCTCCCAAGGCAGGTGGGGGTAGACGGGAGCGCGTCATCCGTGAACAATGGCGAGCGCTGCCAACACGGTCCCGAGGGTCGACCGGTGGCCCCGAGATCCTCCTGCCACCCGAGCCGGCCACCGATGCCGGCAGGGACGGACACGGTCCGTTCCGAGCGCCGAGATCGGCGCGTCCCGAACGCAGGAGGACCCATGCGGGGACACATCGCCAAGAAGGGCAACCGCTACTACGCCGTCGTGTACGAGGGCACCGACCCCGCCACCGGCAAGCAACGCCACCGCTGGTACCAGGGCGGGTCGACCCGGCGTGAGGCCGAGCGGACGCTCACCGAGATCGTGAAGCGCATCCACGACGGCGACTACCGGGCACCCGAGAAGATCACCCTCGGCGACTATCTGGTGCACCGCTGGCTCCCGCTCCGCAAGAACCAGCTGGGGGCGAGCACCTACGACGCCCACCGCCGGAACATCAACCATCACATCCTCCCCCACCTCGGGATGATCCCCCTCCAGCGGCTCACCGCCGACGACCTCGACGGGCTCTACGTGAAGCTCCTCACCGAGGGCCGACGCAACGGCGGTGGCGGCGGGCTCTCACCGAAGACCGTGCGCAACATCCACGGTCTGCTTCACAAGGCGCTCAGCGACGCCACCCGCAAGGGTGCCGTCCTGCGGAACGTCGCCCTCCAAGCCGACCCGCCCCGCGTGCGGTCCCACTCAGCGATGCGCGTGTGGAACGCCGAGCAGCTCCGCCAGTTCCTCACCGAGATCGACGACCATCGGATGGCGCCCGCGTTCTACGTCGCCGCCAACACCGGGATGCGGCGAGGTGAGGTGCTCGGGCTCACGTGGTCAGCGGTCGACCTCGAGGATGCTCGGGTCTCCGTGCACCAGGCGGTGACGAACGTTGCCTACGAGAAGCGCGTCGGCGACGTGAAGACCTCGACGGGTCGGCGCATGGTCGACCTCGACGCTCGGACCGTGGAGGTGCTGCGACGGTGGCGGCAGGTCCAGGCCGAGGAGCAGGACCTCACCGGCCTCCACCCGGGCGACAGCGGCTTCGTGTTCGCCAAGCCCGACGGCTCACCGATCCACCCCGACTACATGAGCCAGTTGTTCGAACGCCGCGTGGAGGCATCGACCTTGCCCAGGATCCGCCTCCACGACCTGCGCCACACCCACGCCACGATCCTGCTGAAGGCCGGCGTGCCGGTGAAGGTCGTGAGCGAGCGGTTGGGCCACAGCAGCCCCGCCTTCACGATGACCGTCTACCAACACGTGCTGCCCGGGATGCAGGCCGAGGCGGCAGCGAAGTTCGGCGAGGCGCTGTGGGGATAGGAGCAGAACAGTCATACCTCGGCAGAACCCGCAGCCTGAAGGTGTTCACTGAGCCCAAACGCGAAGAGTGGACCACGCCCGCCTTCGGATGCGGCAGACTCGTTCCATGCCCCGACCCCCGGACGAACTAGCCGAACTTGTCCAACAAGCGTTCGAGAGTGCTCGGTCGTCAGGAAAGCCAAACTGGCAGACAATGACCTCGGCCGTGCTGAAGAACCGCCTACTACAGATCTCGGGCGGCTCGTTCCGGGAGGCGGAATGGGGCTACAAGTCTTTCGCTGACCTCCTAGCGAACGCTGACTTGTCAGCGGTCGCGGAGATCGACCGCACCACATCTCCCACGACCATCAGGCTCCTTAGCGACCAGGTAGGGCAGGTTGGGGAACCGGATGCCCTTGGTCCCAACCAGGTCATTCGGCGTGACATCTGGAGCGCCATCTTTGACCAGGAAGCCGAAACGACCTGGTACTGGGATAGGAGGAACCAAAGGCCTACGACCTCAGCTGAAGACGAAAGTGCGCCTCGGCTACCTCGTGTCGACGCAGTGATGCTACGCACTTGGCGAGCGCAGTTCGTTCAGACCCTCCCTCAAGCTGCTGCAGAATCTCTAACCATTTTGTCGTGGATGGATGACGGGAAGGTCGGCGACAACTTCCCCATTTCGGTGCGTCACGCGTGGTTCGCCTTTCTGAAGAAGGTGGTTCTCGATCTGCTTAAGTCCTGGCTCGCAGACAACGATCTATCGTCCGAAACACCGCTTATCGAGCCACGAAAAGGCGGGCGACTCGACGGTCATTCTGACCTCCGAAGGTTCATACTCTCTGTCGTAGAGCACATGACCGAATCAGAGCTTGTCGACCTCAAGATTCCACCTCTCGCCGCGATGAGAGCTTCGGATCGGCGACGGTGACCCAGGTAATCTTCTTCGCAACCAAGTCACTCCGCCCGGATCTTTCGCTTTCCGGGCTGATTGGCGATGCCGTTCGGGAGCGCGGGTGGACTTACAAACGCCTGGGGATCGAGGAGCGCAAACAGAAGAATCGCTTGGGAGTCATTTCGTGTGGCCGGGCTGAAGAGCTCTATCGCACGATTCATCTCGAGCCCACATGTGTACTAAGTCCCGTTCCGCTCGCGCTGGGCGATGCACCAGCACGATACGGCGGTCTTCCAGTGGGCGCGCTCCTTCGCTACAAGGCCTTCTTCCGGGTAGTTGCCCCGCACGAAGTGCGACCATCACTGGATGCCTTTCTGGCGTGGAGAACTGAGCAGGTCGTCGAACACAGCGATCCGCGGGTGTTGCCTCTCCACCTCTTCCTCCCCGGCGAGGACACCCAAGGCTTGGACTCACACGAACGGAGACAGCGGTTCAAACAGACCCATCGCCACCAAGGACAGTACCGCGACAGCTCTCATCGTCCCTGGCAGGTACCACCTCCGGGCCAGATGCACGGACGCGACGTGCTCACCGTGCGCGGGTTGCCGTTGCAGACCGGCTACCACTGGGATGTGCAGACTGGACGCAATGCGTCCACTCTCTTGACCTTGACCAGAAAGCGACCGATTGCTCGCCTCGGCCACTTGAACGTCCACCCTGACGGAAAGATCCTGCCGGAAAAATGACTGATCCCCCGTGCATCGGGGGATCAGTCAAGATCAGAATCGAGCGCTTGTTGCTTGCGAGGGTTCCACGGCTGAGACAGGTCCGGCGCCACCAGGGGGTAGCGGGCTCGTTTGTAGGGTGGACACTGCCGGGGCCGCTATGGCCTCGTCAAACTGGACCCCCCCGGCCGGGGGGACCCCTCCCTGTCGGATCCTCCGACCTGGATTGCAGACCAGTGTAGCGGGCCGCACTACAACTGCCCAGCCCTGATTGATTCGCAATCTCAGCTCAGGCGGGTCCGGTCCGAGTCGGCAGGGTCACTCGGTGAAGCGGCGATTGGCGTCGCAGCGACGTCCGATCAGAGCGCCACGCCGCGCACCGGCCGCCGCCGTTAGAAGACACGTTAGAACGGTGCCTGGACAAGCAAGAGGCCCGGTGCTGGAGCACCGGGCCTGACCTGCATTTTCGTTGGTGGCGGGGGTGGGATTTGAACCCACGACCTTCGGGTTATGAGCCCGACGAGCTACCGTGCTGCTCCACCCCGCGGCGAAGTGGTGACAACCTACCGGCGAACGTCCGCGAAGCGCAACCTGATAACGGCACCACCTCATCCAATCGGTTTCGGCCCGTCGGGGTTGCGGACCCGAATCCGCATCGGCACACCTCCCGACGGCCGATTGACCACCATTCCCACGGGCTCGGGCAACGTCGCGGCGATCGCTTCCACGTCGAGTCGCTGGGCGATCCGAGCGATCATCAACGTGAGCTCCATCTCGGCGAGCGCAAACCCGATGCAGTTGCGTGCCCCCCGCCCGAACGGTACCCACGCTTCGTTCGCCATCGCCTTCTGGTCGTCTCCGAGGTTGAGGAAACGATCGGCGTCGAACCGCATCGGGTCGGGCCAGGCGGCCGAATCACGTCCGGCGATGTGGGCAGACCACAGGACAAGGGTCCCCTTGGGGATCACCCGATCACCCAACGCCACGTCCACGGCGGCCTCCCGAGGAGAAAGCACCCCGGCGGGATGGAGGCGAAGGGTTTCGTGCATCACCCGGTTCGCGAGACCGAGGTCGTGAAGCGTGCGATGGTCGAATCCGGCTGAGTGATCACTCTGCGTTACCACCGCCCCACCAGTACCGGAACCCTGGTCGCCGGCAAGCGGCCCGAACACCGCATCCGCTTCGGCGCGAAGTCGGTCCCACAATCCAGGCTCGGTTGCCGCACGCCAGAGGATCCATGCCAACGACGCTGCAGTCGTGTCGTGCCCCGCACCGATGAGCGTCACCACCTGATCACGGATCTCGGCATCGGTGAGGGTGGCGTCCTCCACCAGTGCTTCAAGGAGATCGAGCGAATCGCCGGAAGGGTGGAGACGCCGATCCGCGATCTCGCCATCGATCATCGCGTCGAGCACCGCACGATCGGCCCGCACCCGAGCGCGAGCCGTACGCGGGAACGGGTGAGGCAACTGCTTGAAGGCCGAACCCTCGAGGTAACTCTGCGCCCGTTCGAACAACACCCCGATCTCCTCCGCCCGTGGCGCCAGTCGTTCGCCGAAGAATGCTCGAACGACGACATTGAGCACCATCGATCGACCCATCGGGTAAAGGTCAACCCGGCAGAAGTGTGCGCCGCCACCCACCGAACTCGCGGCGTCGAGTTCTGAGCCCACGAGTCGATCGATCGCGGCGTCGGCCTGTTCCACGATGAGCGGGATCCACCGATTGAGCCGGCGACGCGAGAACGCACTTTGCACCGAACGCCGGCGACGGAGGTGATCCGGTCCATCGGAGACGATCATCGAGTCATCTCCCACCACGAACCCGAGCACGTTGAACTTGTGGCCCCACCGGAATGATGTGGACGGCTCCGCGAACAACGATCGCAACGCCGCTGGATCGCCCACGACGGCGAGTCGCACCGGACCGAACCCGAATGCACACGTCCCCTCGAACCGTTCGGCGATCTCATCGAGCACCGGGATCGGATCACGGAAGATCGTTCGAAGGAGACGGACTTGGTCCCACAGCGGCGGCGAGGGCAGTGATGTCGACCGTCTGCTCCGCAACCGCCCCGTCGAGCGGCCTTGCCTGCCGTGGCCCGATCCGCCCGATCTGCGCTCTCCGTCCGGTCCTACCGCCTCGAACATCTGACTACATCCCCAGCAGTTTCCCGAAGTCCATGGTGTTCCAGTGCTCGGGAGTGAGGCGAGCCACCACCGAGTGCTCGTCGTTCGGATTCTCCCTCGCGTACCACTCGCCAAGCTCAACACCGAGGTAACGAACGGCCATCTCGAGTGGGTTCCGATCGCTGGCCACCACCTCAACCGGCCCTTCAACGGTCACGTACTTATAGGGCGCCGATTCGGTCTGCACCACCATCGAGGCACGACCCGCATCACGCAGGAGGCGAGCCTTCTTCGATGTGCCGCCCATCTCGATCACCACCACACCGTCCTCTACGAGATACCAGATCGGCAACGCGAACGGGCCCCGTCCCGGATCATCGATCGTGAGCACCCCAACATGAACGTCGGAGAGAAACGCCAATCGCTCGGCCTTCGTCATCGAACCTTCGGCTATCAGAACGCTCCTTGATCAGGTGACGATCGCTCCGGCGTTCGCCTCCACACGTGGCTTCCTCGCAGGCTACCCGCGTCACCAGAGCCATCCCGATCCGTCGCCAACCGCCGCCGCGTGCAACCATCCATGACGTGAGCGATCCCTTCCCGCTCGGGTTCTTCGACCGCGACGATCCCCGACCGGACGACACCTTCTACCGGCCCGACCGACTCGTGGCTCACATCGACCCCGCAGCCATCGCCGCCGTCGGGCTCCTCTACGCCGAGCTCGGCCTCGACGGCGACGTGCTCGATCTCATGTCGTCATGGATATCGCATTTCCTCACGCCGCCTCGCCAGCTCACCGTGCTTGGCATGAACGCCAACGAACTGGCCGCGAACGCCGTCGCTTGTGAGCGAGTGGTGCACGACCTCAACGAAAACCCTCAGCTTCCTTTCCCCGACAACAGCTTTGATGCCGTCGTGTGTTGTGTCTCCGTCGACTACCTCACCCGACCGATCGACGTGTTCCGCGAGGTGGCCCGGGTGCTCCGTCCAAGGGGCCCGTTCGTCACCACCTTCTCGAACCGTTGTTTTCCCACCAAGGCCATCCGGGGATGGCTTCACACCAACGACCAGGGTCACCTCAATCTCGTCGATCGTTACTTCGCACTCGCCGGAGGCTTCGACCCGGCGGTCGCCGAACGTCGAACCCCGATCTCCCAACCGGGTGATCCGCTCTTCGCCGTGTGGGCTCGCCGAGCGCGCAACGACAACGGGTAGCTCGGCCCCCGCCGACGAAGCGGGTCGGGCGGTGCAAGGCGGGAAAGGTCAGCCGGTGAAGGTGGGGTGACCACCGGGAGGGTGTAGGTGCGGGCCCGAAAGCCGCCAGAACGGACGGGCTGCGTCCCCTGCGCTCCCGATCCCGGCACGCCCCCCACCACAACCGACGTGGCCCAAACATTGTGAGGCCTCCGAAAACTGCGCCGCCACGGACGCCAGACGCGGCATCAGGCCGATGATCGTACGGTCATGGTCGTTCATCCTACGGCCATGCAAGGTTGTGGTGGCCTTTGCTCGCGGCCTGGGCGACGGGGTCAGCCCTCCGGGGGGATGGTGGCGCGAGCCGGATCGACCACGCGCAACATGGCCTCCTGGGTGACGGACATCCCCAACGTCCCGTCAGCCGCATGCATCGTCCCCATCGTGAGCCCCCGGCCGCCGCCCGTGCTCACCGCGCGCAAGTCGTAGAGCACCCACTCGTCGGCCCGAATCGGCCGGTGGAAGAACAACGAATGGTCGAGACTCGCACCCATCAACGTGCGTAGATCGAGTTCGTCCAGCGGGGGTCGGGCCCCCATCACCGCCCCCATATCGGACATGAACGTGAGCAGCGCGGTGTGAACTCCGGGATCGTCGGGCACGCCCGACTTGATGCGCATCCACACTCGTCGGGTAGATGGGAAGTAACCGTCGGCCCCCGGTGCCTCGGCACCGAGTTCCTTCAACTCGAACGGAACCTCGCCTGCCGCGCCCGGAGGAATGAACCCCATGTCGTCCCCCGCGTCGGCAGGGGCAGGCACCCGTGGGTTGATTGGCTGGGCGTAGTCGATCCCCGGTTCGTCTACGTGGAAACTCGTGGACATCTCGAAGATCGCTTCGTCCGCATGCTCGCCGGGCTGGCGGGCGACCACTCGACGAGTGCTGAAGGACCGACCATCTCGGGTGCGTTCCACGTCGTAGATGATCGGCACACCAGGACGTCCGGGTCGCAAGAAGTAGGCGTGCAACGAGTGCGCCCGACGATCGTCGCCCATCGTGGCCGTGGCCGCCACGAGCGCCTGCGCCGCCACCTGACCGCCGAACACCCGAGGTCCAAAGCCCCGATCAGGGTTCGGGACCTCGAAACGATCATCGCCGACCGGCGAGACCGTGAGCAGTTGCAGCAAGCGAGCCACCGGGTCACGTCGCTGGTCACCCATCGGCCGTCAGCTTAGGTTCACCTCCGCCACACCACGGTGCTCCACCCCATTCGCGGAGACGCTGCGCAGCCGAAATGAAGACCCGTTCGGCACCGGTGACGTGCGAGGCTGCGGACATGGGCGACACCTACAGTCATGGCCATCACGAGTCGGTGCTGCGCAGTCACCGCTGGCGCACCGCCGAGAACTCCGCCGGCTATCTCCTCCCCCACCTCGATCCGGCGTTTCACCTACTTGATGTGGGTTGTGGACCAGGCACGATCACCGTCGACCTCGCTCGCCTGCTGCCCGACGGTCAGGTGGTCGGGATCGATGCCAGCCACGACGTGATCGCCAGCGCCACCACCGATGCTGCCGCCGAGGAGAATCCGCCTCCGAACATCAGGTTCGCCACGGCCGACGCCTACCACCTCGATGCCGCGGACGAGTCGTTCGACGTCGTCCACGCCCATCAGGTGCTCCAACACCTCACCGATCCGGTCGCGGCGCTACGGGAATGGCGCCGGGTTCTGCGCCCCGGCGGTCTGATCGCTGCCCGCGACTCGGACTACGCCGCCTTCGTGTGGGCGCCTGCCGATCCGCTGCTCACCCGGTGGCTCCAGCTCTACCACCAGCTCACCCAAGCCAACGGCGCCGAAGCCGACGCTGGCCGTCACCTGCTCGGGTGGGCCCACGCCGCCGGCTTTACCGAGGTGGAGTTCTCGAGCTCCACGTGGACCTACGCCGACGCCGAGTCGCGGGCGTGGTGGGGGGGCCTCTGGGCTGATCGTGTGTTGGCGTCGTCGTTCGCGACCCAAGCGGTTGGTTACGAACTCACCACTCACGACGAGCTTGCGAACATCTCGACGGCATTCCGACGCTGGGCCACTCACCCCAGCGCCACCTTCGTGATCGTCCACGGGGAAATCCTCGCCCGAAACTGACGCAGCGGCTCGCAGGCGCATGGGGTCTATCGGGCCTACGCGGGAGGGACCGGCACCGTGGTGGTAACCCCCACCCCTCCATCGGGTGGGTTCGCCTCGGCCGCTAGGAGCCGATCCGCTTCGCGAATTTTCTCGCTCGCCTGATCCACGAGCTTCAGGTAGGTGGTGAGGTCGCGGACGTCGTAGGCGGCCTGCGCCTCGGCCAGAAGCCGATTCGCTTCGGCGATGAGCTGCACCGCATCGCCACCCCCACCGGGCGACGTCGACGAGGTCGACGAGGTCGACCCACCACCGGGAATGCTCGTGGAAGTGCCGCCCGCACCGGTAGTGGAGGTGGTCGTGGTGCCACCGGTACCGCTGGTGGTTTGGGTGGTGGTGCCACCATTCGACGGATCTCCACCGCCGATGCCCCCGCCGGTCTCGAAAGTGTCCACGCGGATAGACCGCCCGAACAACTCCTGAAGGGCCTCTCGGAACGTGGGCTTCATCACCACTTGGTCGCCGAACGCCACCACCACGTTCGACAGAACAGGAAAGGCCGACGGGGTGTTGCGCCCATCGCGCCGCACGTAGATCGGCCGAACCCAGATGATCGAGTGCTCCCCGACGGGCACCATCTGCATCGCACCGAAGTCGACTAACGAGCCCTGCTGGTTCAGCTGGGTGAGAAGGGTCGAAACCTCCTGCTTGTTGGTCATCACGTTGTCGACCTGGGTGGGCCCGCTCACATTGCCCACGCCCGTGACATTCGCGCCGGTGGTGTTCGACGGCATCTCGTACTCGATGAGCTTGCCGTAGTCGGCCCGGTCGGAACGTGCGTACATGAAACCGGAGAGGTTCTGCTGGCCGACCGAGGACCCCGGAACCTGGAACGGCGAGAACGATCGGGTGAGGTTGAACGTCTCCTTCGTGTCACCCGGAATCCGGAGCAAGGCGTAGGTGGGATCGATCGGGTTGTCGGAACCGGACGACGTGGTGCCGCTGCTGTTCTGAAACTGCACCGCACGAGTGGTGGAGGTGGTGGTGGCTTGTTGGGGTTGTTCCGACGGCCGGTCGGAGATCGACCACGCCCCCGAGGCCTGAAAGAACTCTTCGGCCGAGTTGAGTCGGTACCGGCCCCACTCCCGGGTCTGCACCCGAAACAACGCCTCGGGGTAGCGGACGTGGTCGCGCACTTCGCTCGGCATTTCATCCACGTTCTTGAACAAGCTGGGAAACGCTCGGCCGTAGGCCGCAAGGATCGGATCGGTGGCGTCCCAGGCGTACATGCGGATCGTGCCGTCGTAGGCATCGACGGTGGCCTTCACCGAGTTCCGCACGTAGTTGAAATCGCCCGACCCGTCAGAAGCTTGTTCCCACTTCATCCGCTGTGCGTTCGGGAAGTTCGGCGTGGTGGTGTAGCCGTCGATGAGGTACACCACACGCCCGTTGGCGATCACCGGGTACGGGTTGGAGTCCCAGGTGATGAACGGGGCTGCCCGTTGCACCCGACCTCGAACGTCGCGTTCGAACAGGATCCGCGACTCGTCGGTGATGTAGCTCGACAGCAGTAGTTGGGTGTCGCGGTATCGCAACGAGAACGCCGCTCGGGTGAGGAAGTTGTCGAGTTGTACCCCGCCCTTTCCCTTGTACCGAGTGGGTTCGGTGCGGGGCCCGCTCACATACGAGATCTCATCGCGGGTGGCTCCCACCACCACATACTGGTTGTCTTCCCGTTCGGCCAGCTCTCCGAAGTAGATCCCGGGCTCGAACACGGACGGATCACCCGACGGATTGCCGACCTTCGGAGTTTCTGCGCCCGGGGCTCCGCCGGCAGCGCTGTTGTCGCCCGCCTCACGGTGCCCGAGGTCGAGCGATGCATCCACCGACATCGGCACCCCGGTTACCAGATAGTCCGGGCCACCGCCCTGTCCTACACCCGATGCTGTGGTCAGCGCGGCGCCATAGCCGTGGGTGTAGACGATGGTCTTGTTCTCCCAACTGGCCTGCACCGCGTTGTAGGACATGGTGCGGGTGCCCACGACGGCCGAGCTGGCAACCTGGCGACCGTCGGGCAGGGTGACGAGGTAACGGTCGGCATCGAGGTCGGCAAAGCGGTAGTAGCTCTGGGTGCCTTGCTGGTTCTGGAACGTGGACCGAATCTTCTCGGGATCGAGGATGGAGACGTTGCGGATGGTTCCCGGGTTGTCCTCGATTGCCTGCGCCGCGATGTCGCGGTCGGCTTTGTAGTCGAACTGCCGGCGTTCGACCCTGTCGGTGGTGAGCCCCAGCGCGTCTCGGGTGGCGGCCATGTTGTTCTCGATATAGGGCCGTTCCTTGGCCGACTCGTTCGGAGCGACCTCGGTGGCTTGCACCACGAACGGGTAGGCCACGCCGGCCACGATCGACACCAGGAACCATGCCCCGACCGATACCACAGGGAGGGTGAACCCACGACGGAACGAGCTGTAGGCCACGAGGATCGCCGTGATCACCGCCGCCGCCATGAGGAGCTGGATCGCCGGCAGCTCGGCGTTCACTGGTGTGTAGGTGGCGCCGTTGAATCGGGAACGGGTGGAGAACACCAACTCGTAGCGCTCGAACCAGTAGTCGGCTGCCTTGAGGAGCAGGATCACCACGAGGATCATGGAGAGGTGGCGTTTGGCGGCGAGGGATACGCGTCGCTCGTCGAGATGCGGGCGTATTCCGCCGTTGATGTAGTAGGCCAGACCGGTGACCAGCAAGGTGATGAGCGCCCAGCCGAACGCCCAGTTCACCAGCGATTTCCAGAACGGCAGTTGAAAGACGTAGAAGCCGATGTCGCGCCCGAAGGTGGCATCGACGCGGTTGAAGTCGGAGCCGTTGCGGAAGAGCAACCACTCCTGCCACGTGCCGCTGAAGTTGATCCCGCCGATCAGTCCGAACGCAAGCGCAATCGAGACGCGGAGCACCCCGGACCGCCGATCGAGCACGTCCTGGTATCGGCCGAACACCTCGTCGGGTCCGAATCCCACCGGGAGCGGCGCACGACGTTCGGCGAGGTAGAGGTTGAACCACAACACCGCGGTGAGCACCGTGGTGAAGATGATGATCAGCTGCCACTTGGCACCGATCGTGCCCGCCCAGACCTCCCGCAGATCAAGCGAATCGAACCACAGATAGTCGGTGAAGAACACCGCGATCTCCGACGACGCGGTGAACAACAAGAACACCAACGCGATGGTGACCAGCAATGCAGCGCGCCCACGACCCGACGTCCGTGGTCGGGAGAGGGGCATGTCGGCGGGAACGCGCATGGAGGGTGAGCCTACGGGTTGGGGGTGGATACATCGCACGCGGGTGCGAGCGTCGTGACAGGAACGGTCACTGACTCGGCAACGGCCCGGCTGCGGTCAACGCCATCGCGCTGGGGTCGTTGCCGAACTTCGCGATCGCTTCGAGCGCCTCATCGAGGGTACGCACCGATACCACCTGCATACCGCCAGCGAATCGCACCGCTTCGTGGTATTCGTCCGGTGGCACCAAGAACAACGATGCGCCGGAACGACGAACACCAACCGTCTTTTGCGGAACTCCGCCGACGGGCCCGACGTTCCCGCGCAGGTCGATGGTGCCAGTGGTGGCCACATTTTTCCCGCCGGTGAGGCTGCCGGGAGTGAGTACGTCGATGATGCCAAGGGTGAAGGCCAAGCCGGCGGATGGGCCGCCCACGTCGCCTGAATCGATCGACACGGTGAACGGCAGGGCGAAGTTGAGGTTTCTCGTGCCGGCCTGGATGCCGAGCATCGGCTTGGTGGGATCGCCATCGCGTGGCACCACCGTGGTAGCGGACTTTCGGACGGGATCGCCGTTGCCCGGCTCGATCTCCAACGTGATGGTGTCGCCCGGCTGTTTCGAGTTGATCGATGCCACCAGATCGTCGGCGATCTTGACCGGTACACCATCGACGCTGAGCACCACATCGTTGGGATCCAGCACCGCGTCGGCCGGCGTTCCCTCTTTGACGAACGCAATGACGGCGCCGGTGCCCGTCGCCGTGACATCGTGGCCCAGCTTGCGCAAGGCAACTACCTGGGCCGTCTGCTTGGAGCCGTCCATCATCTCGAGGTTCCGTTTGCGGTTCTCCTCGGGTTGCTGGTCGCCCAACACGGCTTTCCTCGGGATGACCTCCACCGACGGATCGAACCAACCCAATGCGGCGGTGAACGCCGTGGCCTCTCCGACGCTGACCGTGGTGAACGAGATATCGCCATAGGACTCGAACGTGGGCGCTCCATCAACCGTCACTAGGGGTTCGGTGGACCGGACCGAGCCCGGCGCGATCGTGAAATACGGGACGGTGACGTAGTTGGCGATCACGATCACGGTGATCAGCAGACCCATGCACGCGCCGAATGCGTACCAGCGGTGATACCTGCGACGAACGATGGGATCGAGCGGGGGCACCGTCACGGCGGCGTCGGCGGGTACCCCCGAACCCCCCGTAGCGACAGGCTCGGGCGGTACGCTTGCAAAGTCGGTTTCAGCGTCGATGACGGCGGACCCTTCCGATGTGATGTCCCATGTCTTTTGATCTTCGTCCCCAGCCTGCCACGCGCCGACCCGAAAGCCACCGCGCCAGCGACTCGCCCGCAGGAACGGCCTCCGGCCCGTCGGGCCCACCACGACGACGGGTGTTTCGTCAAAAGCTCCTCGTCGACGCCGCGACGCCGTATCCCGCGCTACCGGCACGAAAACGCCCTCGATGGTGGATCCGGCTCCGAGGTCTCGTGGGGATGTCGGCGCTCATCATCATCCTCGGCGTGTTGCTCGCCGTCGCGATCGGCGTCGTACTCGCCCTCCTCACCGTGTGGGCCATCACGTCCCTGGCGTAGCACGGGTCGCGACCCGCTCGCCTCGGCCGGTCGAACACGAGCTCAGGCCAGCAAGTCCTCTGCCGCCTGCCGCACTTGCCAGTCGCGGTCGGCCAGGGCCCGTTCGAGTGCGGCAGTGACCTCCGCTCCTTCGAACGGGGCGAGGGCCAGAACCGCTCGACGGCGAACCGATGCCTTATCCCCACACGCCTGAAGGATCACGGGCAATGCGGCGTCCGAACCGATGGACCCCAGGGCGGCGACCGCCGACTCGCGCACGAGAGAATCGGCGTGGTCGGTCACGAGGGCCATCAGTACGGCGAGCACCGCCGAGGGGCAGGAGCCTGTGTCGTCGACACGCTCGCCTTCCTGAGTCCCCGCCTCCCAGATCTCTCCCGCCGCCCAGGCCGCCGCGTCCACCACCGTGTCGTCGCCGTCCCCCAGCAGGGTCAAAACGAATGCCGTTCGGCGCTCGTGGTCGTCCGTCACCAACTGCGGTAGCAGTTCCGCCACGCGACGGCGGAGCTCGGGTGCCGGGGCCGTGACGAACGCGTCGATATGGCCGGTGGAAAGCACCCCGATTCGGGCGAGAGCACCGAGCGCCGTGGCGACCACCGTCGGGTCGGGGTCGGCAAGAAAAGCCTGCGCTGCGGGCCGGTCGCCGCTATGTCCGGCGATCGCAGCCTCTCGTCGACGCGCGATGCGGTCGACGAGCTTCCGCCCCCCGGGCACGGATCGGTCCTCGTTCACGGTTCCAGTGGAGCAGGTCGTGCGCAGGAGATCGAATCTGCCCTCGGTTTTCCGGTTTCCGCCTGTACACCCACAGCGATGTTTTCCTTGCAACCAACGGGTGCGTCGTGCGAACACGCGCCCAGAACAAGCCGCCGCCACTCGTGAGCGCAAGCTCGAATTCGCCCGGGAGGTTCGTAGACCTCGGTGCCGAACCGACGGCAAAACGACGCTGGCGGAGCCAACCGGGAGCAACTCCCGATCAACTCCGCCAGCGTCACGCCTCTCCGTCGACGGAGCGACGGGCAATCGTGCCTATTTCAGGAACTGACCGGTTTTGCCATCGAAGTTGATGAGCGAGCCGATGGCCTTGAAGCTCGTGCCGTCGTGTTTGGCAACGAACAGCGACTCGATGGGGAACGGATCCGTGGACCCGTTCGTGCTCACAGAGATGCCATCACGGAGCAAGCCGAACTTCGCCTCTTTCATGTTGTAGGCAGACTCCATCACGCCCTTGCGGGTGAGTTCGCCGGCCTTGTCGAACGCCTCGACGGTGAGCTGGCCAACGAGCCAGCCGTAGGCCACCGCACCGGAGCTGATGTCCTCGTCGGAGAGGCCGTTCTTCTTACCGAGATCCTTGAACTCTTTGATCGCGGCATCAGAGTCGAATGCGGCGTCGGCGGGATCCTTCAGGTAGGCGCTGGTGAAGGTGTCCTTGAAGTTGTCGAGGCCGCCGATATCGATGAGCGTCTTGATGTTGCAGGTGGCCGACACGTAGATCGTCGGGGTCCAACCTTGCTGACCACGAGCGGCCTTCACACCGGCAGGACAGGCAAGTGCGGCCGAGGCCACCAGCAGGGCATCGGGCTTGTCGGTGGCGAGCGAGGTGATCTGGGCGTTCACCTCACCGGCGCCAGCCTCGTGTTTCTCGATCTTGGAGACCGTGATACCGGAACCCTTGATCGCCGCTTCGAACGCCTTGGTGTAGCCCTCGCCGAAGTCGTCGTTCTGCTGAAGGATCGCCACCTTGGCCGTGGGCTTCTCCTTCTTGAGGTAGTCGGCGAACACCGCACCCTCCGTGGCATAACTCGGCAGTGAACCGACGAGCCACGGATACTGCGCCGCCTCGCCCCACTGCACCGCGCCGGTGCCGACGTAAAGGTTGGGAATGCACTTCTCGCCAAGAGAAGTGCGTACGGCCAGGTTGTTGGGCGTGCCGATCACGTTGACGAAGCCGAAGACCTTGTCCTTCTGCACCATCTCGTCGATGTTGGCTCGGGTGATGTCGGACTTGTATTCGTCGTCCTTGGAGACGAGCGTGATCTTCCTGCCCTTCACCCCACCCTTGCTGTCGTTCACGTACTTGAAGTACGCCTCGTAGCCCCGCTTGATCGGTCCGAACGCCGCACCGTAGGCACCGGACTGCGGACCGCTCGTACCGAGCTTGATCTCCGTGTCGGTGATGCCCGTGGTGGGTTCGTAACCAACGCACTTGCTCGTGTCGATGGTGAACGCTCCAGATGCGGTGGTGCCGCCCGTGGTGCCGCCGGTGTTCCCGCCACCAGCGGGGGTAGCGGTGTCGGTTCGACCTCCGCCGCAGGCGGCGACGGATGCGGCCAGGCCGACGGCGAGTGACGCCGAGGCGAGCCGGTTCAGACGTGTTGCTGGCATGGGTACTCCTGGGGTTGAGAGGGTTGCGGGTTGGCGAGGCGACGAACGCCGCCTGTGCCACTCGAAGCGACTGCGACGGTAGTGGAGAGCGAGGGCGATCGGGCGTCAAGGGGGGCTGTCGGGCCCTCCGGACGACACCTGACGGGCGCGGCCCAACATCTGCTTTTGGATGAGTTGGATGCGGCCTTCGGCACCGATCCGTTTGAACGCACCTGTGATACCGCCGGGGGCGGCGAACACCAGCAAGATCAGCGCGCCGGCGAAGAACACCGGCCGGTAGGGGTCAACCTTGAAGTCGGGGAAACGTCCCGCCACCAGATCCTGGGTGACGGTGGGAAGTTCGGCGGCGATGATCGCACCGATTGCCGGCCCGAAGATGGTGGCAACGCCGCCGATCACCACGATGACGAGCAGGGTGATCGACAGGTCGATGTTGAAGAGACCGGCGTTCACGAACGGCTCACGGAGCACGGAGATCCCTCCGGCCAAACCGGCGATCAACGCGCTCACCCCGAACACGCCGAGTTTGTATGCGGTGACGTTCACACCCATGGTCTCTGCAGCCGTCTCGTTGTCGCGAATAGCGATCAGCGCTCGACCCACCCGGCTCTTGACGAGGTTGCGGACCAGCACGAACACCACCACGACCACGACCAGGGTGAGATAGTAGATCCACTGGTCCTGCACGAGGCCCGACCCTTCCGGTGGGCGGAGGCGCGGAACTTCTTTGCCGGACGAACCTCCAGTGATGTCGGAGAACCGTTTGATGAACTGCGGGAACATCGCGGCGAGCGCCAACGTGACGAGTGCGAGGTAGAGCCCCTTGATCCGGAGAGCCGGAAGCCCGACGACCACGCCGAGCACGAAGCTCAACAGCGAGGCGATCACGATCGCCACGAGGTGGGACACGCCGTGGTCGGTCACAAGGATGGCCACGGTGTAGGCACCGACGCCCATAAAGGCGCCGTGCCCGACCGAGATCTGCCCCGTGTACCCCGTGAGCAGATTGAGCCCGAGCGCCGCCAGTGCGAACGCCATGATCCGGGTGTACTCCGTGACCTGATAGCTGGCGAAGTACGTGGGGATCCAGTACAGGACGCCTGCCAGCAACGCGTACGCCACGGCCTTGCGGAGCCAAACCGGGCCGATGGCGAGCCGTTCAAGGGCCACTGCCCACGCTGCCCCGAGCACCCCGTACGCCCCACTGGATCGGGTGGAGGATTCGCTCATACTCGCTTCACCTCTCCCTTGCCGAACAGCCCCGACGGACGGAACACCAAGACGAGCAAGATCAGCAGGAAGGCGGGGAGCAGTTTGAGGTCCTGCCCTACGGAGTAGGCGCCGATCGTGCCGTACCGGGCCAGCAACTCGGTGATCACGCCCACCAGCAGCCCACCAACCACCGCCCCGAGCTCACTGTCGAACCCGCCGAGCGTGGCAGCCGCAAAGGCGTAGATCAGTGGCAATGCCATGAGCGTGTTGTCGAGCCCTCCCTCCACCGAAAGCGTTCCGGCCAGCGCACCGAACGCCGCCGACATGCCCCAGCCGATCAACAGCATGCGGCCAACCGGAACCCCCACCAGCGCGCTCGACTCCGCGTTGCTCGCCACCGCGCGGAGGCCAAGGCCGAACTTCGTCTTCTGAAAGATGGCCCACAGCACAGCGACCGACACCGCAAGAACGGCCAACGTGCCAAGCGTGCGGGTGAAGATCGAGGCGCCCAAGATGGAGACGCTGCCGTCGCCGAACGGCACGGGGAAGGTCTTGGCCTGCTCCCCGAAAACGATCGGCGCCAGCCCATTCAACCCCAGGAACAACCCGATGGTGATGATCACGATCGGCAATGGGTTCCCCATCGCCTTCTTGCTCACCGGCCGCACCAGCAACCGTTCGATCAATGCGCCCATCAGGAAACCGCCGAACATCCCCACCAGCACCGCCGCGGGGAGCGGCAGGCCACGATCGTGACCGAACCAAACGAAATAGGTGCAGAACATCGCCATCTCACCTTGGGCGAAGTTCAGGAGGCCGGTGGTGCGGTAGATGATGACCAACGCCAACGCCAAGGTGGCGTAGACCGCGCCCTTGCCGAGGCCGATGAAGGTGAACTGCAGGAACTCGCTCATTGATCAATCACGCTCTCAATGCCCCAGATACGCTTGGCGGACGGCGTCGTCGTTGCGCAGATCTTCGGCGGTGCCACTGCTGATGATCTGCCCGGTCTCCAACACATAGCCCCGCGACGCGATGCCGAGGGCGAGGTTGGCGTTCTGCTCCACCACGAGCACGGCGGTGCCACTGGAGCGATTGATCTCGCTGATCCGCCCGAACAGTTCTTTGGTGACGAGCGGCGCCAAACCGAGCGACGGCTCGTCGAGCAACAACAACGTGGGTCGGCTCATCAGCGCTCGGGCGATCGCCAACATCTGCTGCTCCCCGCCACTCATCGAGCCGGCCTGCTGATCCTTTCGTTCTCCGAGACGGGGGAACGTGTCGTACCAGGAGGCGATGTCGGCACTGATCTCGGCCTGGTCCTTGCGGCTGAATGCGCCCAGTCGGAGGTTTTCCTCCACGGTGAGATCCGTGACCGTGCCCCGTCCCTGGGGAACATGGGCCAACCCCAGCGAGCAGAGCTGATCGGGCCGGCGACCGCGAACCTCGCCGCCTCGAAACCGGACGGATCCAGACGATGGAATCATCCCGCTCACGGCCCGCAGGGTGGTGGTCTTTCCGGCGCCGTTGGCACCGAGGATGACGACGACCTCACCTTCGTCGACGGTGAACGACAGTTTGCGGAGCACCTGCACCGGCCCGTAACCGGCGTCGATGTCGGAGACTTCGAGGATGGTGGTCATGCGTCGGCCTCGGCACCGAGGTAGGCGGCGATCACCTTCGGATCGTCTTGCACTTCACTCGGTGTACCTTCGGCGATCTTGCGACCGAACTCCATCACCACCACTTTCTCCGACAGGCTCATCACCATTCCCATGTGATGTTCGACCAGCAAAACGGTGAGCCCGAA